>Ga0213868_10002291_pt1 | contig 18373 bp, 10 predicted proteins | sample PICome_9_FD_160087 | JGI IMG/M metagenome (GOLD analysis project Ga0213868, IMG submission 160087) | Coastal seawater microbial communities near Pivers Island, North Carolina, United States - PICO127 | ecosystem: Environmental > Aquatic > Marine > Coastal | place: USA: North Carolina...
ACGACAATCAAAACCGCTCCGGACGACCAGACGTCCCCTCCGAACACGTCCACAGTTTCTCCCTCGTTAGTATTGTTATTATTATTGTTTCCACCACCACCGCTGCTGTTCTCTCCGTTCTCATTATTATTATTATTATTAAACGATTTTCCACCTCCTCCTCCGGTGTTATCCGACGGTGGAGGAGGTCGGCGCTCCATGTTACGTTCTTCTCGCGCGCGGGTTTACAAGAATGGTATCGTTGTTTGCAATGGGAAATCCTCCGCCTCTTTCGTATCCTTTTTTCCCTTTTCAAGTGGCTTTCAAGTAGGGTTTAAGCAGTCTTGGGTCAAAAAAAAAAAAAAACAGAAATTTTTCAAAACTTTTGCGCGCTTCTCTCTTGTCATCAAAACCGGGTTCTTTTGACAGCGCGGAAAGAGAGAGAGAGAGAGAGAGGCGAGACGGACGCGTTTGCGAGTGGTGTTGGTGTTTCTTCGTCTGTTTTTGTAAAAATGGCCGGTCGAGGCCGGCCTCCGAAAAAAGGCCCGATGAGCGAATACATGCTGAAAAAACACGGCCTGTGGAAAGAGCCCGATCCAGAGTACGACGAAGACGGGAACGTGATACCACGCGCGAACAAGTGCCGACCGAAGATGACCGAAGAGGAGAAGGAGGAGAGACGACGGCAACGCGAAGAGGAGAGGAGGTTACACCCGGAACGGTTTTTAAAGCCGAAAGGGGTGAATCCAGATTTCGTGGTCCACACCAGTCGCAGGCAACAGCTTTTGTTGGAGCAACAAAAAGAACGCGAGGAGAAGGAGCGGAAAGAGCAAGAGATGAGAGATGGGAACGGAGGAGGCATTGGAGTGTCGTTGATAGAGGAAGAAGAAGAGGAGGAACGACCGGTACCGATGACGGAGAAAGAGGTGGAGGAGGAGAAGGTGTTCGGTACGGTGGCGGCGTCCGCCGCGGCGAAGAAGGAGACGAAGAAGCCGAAATATTATAACGAGGAGTTGGAAAAAGGTATCGGAGAAGATTTGGTGAAGATAAAGAAGAGGTGGTCCAGAGGGAGGAAAGAGGAGAGGTTGGAACGGCAACTGACGGTGAAAGCGACGTCATCTTCGGAGATGGTGACGGCTGGGGAAGGAGGAGAAGACGACGAAAGTAAGAGTCCGAAAGGACTCGCGCTCGCCAAGAGGCCTTCGTTGATCCGCAATCATCCAGAATCGATGATATCCAGTGCATACGCGGAAACGGCGGCGAGAGTGAACGAAGACGAGAATGTGCAGCTTGGCATGCTTTTGGCGCCGCACTCGACTTTGACGTCGTTGTCCAGAGCGTATAAACTTTCGCCGATGACTTTGAAGCAGCTTCACGAAGGATTAGTTAAAAGAGAACCGAACGCTGTCGTCGATGAAGTACACGCCGCGCTTCTGAGAGTTTTGGCTACGGACGTGCTCGAGGCGGATGCCTATTACGGCGGAGGACAGTTGGTCGATGTGGAAGATAAAAAAGTGTTCTCTAAAACGGGCTCGACGAAGGTTATCGTTTTAGACGATGGCTCGACAATCCCAAGATCTTCGCTCGATTTCGACGAGTGCTTTAAGTACCTCGACATCGTTACTTGGCCGGCGTACGCGAAGAAACTCGTGGAGAGGCTTCGTGCACGAGGCAACAGGCACGTTCCAAAATGCAACTGGGCGGATCACAGATACGGAGGGTATTACGGTGCGACGGTGTATGAAAAAATCGAACTCTTACAGTTCTTAGTCGATGAAACTCTCGATACCAACGTCATTCGCAACGAGTTGGAAACTCGAGAAGTTTTGATAGAAGCCGGGGAGTTCCAAGTCGCCAACGGTGGTTTGTTGACTTCGAAAATTGGGGCGCTTGTTGAAGTGTACGGTATGGAACATCCAATTCGAGGGAGTTGGTACTCGGGCGTCGTCATCGCCGCCGCCGGCGACCGCATTCGCGTGCGTTACGATGAGTTGTTGAGCGACGTGAGTAATCACAAATTGGAAGAGTGGGTGACGCTCGAAGACGTGCGTTCACACGATTGGAAATTACGTCGCAAGAAGTTGACGAGCAAAAAATTAGACCCAGCCTCAGTGATGCGCATCGCGCAGTTGGCCAGAAAGAAAAATCGCGGGCGGAGTAAACGCGCAAAAAAGAAGCGGGTACAATCCAACCGTGCCGACGACGATCGAGACGCATTCCCTAGAGTTCGACCTTTAAATCCGTACCGTATGGATAAGAAATCGCGCGCGCAATGGATCAGATCTGCCGGCGACGTCGTCGAATGTTACCAGGGTGGGGGATGGTGGTGCGGACGCATCACCAATCCGATCGGTGCGTTGGGTCGAATGGAAGTTCAGTTTCCTGGTGAAAACGAATCGAAACTGATTAAAAAGGAAGACGTCGATACCATGCTCACATGGGATGGCGACGAGTGGTACATTGCCGGAACAGACGACGTCGTCGAAAAGAATGCGAGCGCGGTAAAATCTCTGGAACAAGCTTTAGCGGCGGCGGCGGATACGCACGGTGATATGTGCTCGGTATGCGGCAGATCGGGTTCTTTGGTGTGTTGCGACGGATGTCCTTCGGCATTCCACGCGGTGTGTGCCGGTGAACCGACCAACCGAGCGCTCGCGGAGACGGAATGGTTTTGTCCAGAGTGCGTCGCTGTTCCGGAACAAATTCGATCCGACAAGGAGTTGAGAGCGCAGGCGTTTCCGTTTTTAAGAACCGAGTGTGCGTTGTGTGAAACCGATGGGGACGCGTTAGGGAGAAAATACTTCTTTTCTGCTAAGGACGGCGTCGCTAAGCTCGAAGGAGGGATGAATCCTAAAAAGTTTGGAAGCGGTCGCGCCGATTTAAACGCGGCGATCAGAGAGAACGAGTGGAAACGATTTGAGGTACTCGCGATAGATCGAAAACCGTTCGAAGAAGCGAACGCTTACTTGGATGATATTCGAAACGCTTCGGAAGACGCGAAAGCGTCTCTCAAACGCGGTCAACAAGTTACGGAGGTTGGTGCCGATCCAATCCAAGTTTTTGAAAAATTTGGGCTCGGAGATTGCGGGAAGACTTTACCGGAGTGGGAAAAAGACAAAATCGTTGGTCCCACCTACGCAGAATCCGAAGAAGAGGAAGAAGACATAGATGAAATGGAATTTGACGGGGAGGACTCCGGAGAGGAGGAGGAGCACGACGATGAAAAATGGTCGGACTTAGATAACGATGAAAGGGAAGCTCCACCTTCCTCTGCTCGAGGGGGTAAAAGAAAGAGAGGTGGGAGGAAAGAACCAGAGGAAGAAGAGGAAGTGATGCCGACGTCGGGTCGATCCCGACGAGCAAACGCGGGTAAAAAGACGGAAACGTATTCTCCTACTAAAGTTGCCGAAGAACAGCGCGCTCGTCAAGAAGCTATGCAACCAAAAGTAGTGGTCAAAGAAGAGCCGATTCCATTCAACGATCCAGAAATGGAGCGCGCGCTCGAAGAGCGCAGAAAATTGGCGCTTTCGCACGCCGCCAAAATCGAGTACGAATCTTCTTTGTTAGCAGTAGCTCCGGCGGAAGCGAATGTGGAAAAGGTCGGCGGCGATACTCCGACAGCAGCACCATCAACACCTTTGGCGGCGACGATGGGGACGAAAACGACTACAGAATCGTGCTACACGTACCAAAATAAGTACGCGAACGCTGGAGTCTTTGCGCTCGCGAACGCGACTGGCGAGACCGCTCGGGGTCGCGTGACGTCGTTATTCGTCAACCAATGGTTTGCTCCATACCCTATTCCACAACCGCCTATAAAACCTGGATGGCAAGACCATCTCGCAAAAGATAAGCTCGGCCACGTCGTGGCAAAAGCGTGTCACATGGAGCGATATTTGTGCGGCTTACTTGACGGTCCTTGGGCGGGTACGGAAACGGTAACCGGTGATCAATGGCGCCAAAAATGGCTCACGTCTTTAAGAGGTTCATCGACTTTCAAAGACGTGGCAAAGTGGATCTTACTCTTAGAGAGTAGCATTCGTCCTCTTGCGATGAAAGCGGCGTGGTATGCTCAAGAAATCAAAGAAAACGCCTCGATTTTCGAATTTGAAAAGAAAGAGCAGGAGCACCGCGTTGAAAAAGTTGGTCCTTCTTCGTTGCGCTCCGAAGTCGCGCCATTGGCGCTTGTGTTGAGAGGAAAGCGCGTTCCCATCAAATCGCTTCGAAAATGCGCGAGAAATGGCGGGGTGAAATCAATATTACCAGAGCGTGTGGTGAACTACCGCATTGGTTGGCGCGGTCGAGGTTTGCCGCAACCGTCGCGTCTTATGAGAGCAGCGTGGATCGCCGAAGTTGAAAACGCTTCTTCGGCGGCGTACTTGGGATTACTCTTGCGCTTCTTCGATCACCACATAGCCTGGGATCACATCAAATCACCGATGTTTCACAAAATCCACTCCAATTCATTCGACGGTAGACACAGAAATATCAACTTCAGACAACTGGAGATTGTCGAGAAGCGTTTCGCGAAATGGCCGACGACGGGCTCAGTATTGGCGCAGTATCGATTGGAGCCAGTGCCTAAAGTCGGGGGAGACGACTCGAAGAAAAACTCGCCCTCAAAGGCATCTCCGACGAAGGTGGAAGAAGGAGAGAAAGATTCGGCGAGGCCAATGGAGGAGGACAAGAAGATGCCGGACGCGGAGGAAGCGCTTGCGCCGCCAGCGGCGGAGGAAAAGAAAGAAGTCGAAAAAATCCCAGCGCCGCCAGCGGAGGAGAACACGGAAGTCGAAAAAATCCCAGTGCCGCCAGCGGAGGAGAAGATGGAAGTCGAAAATGTCCCTGTGCCGCCAGCGGAGGAGAAGATGGAAGTCGAAAATGTCCCAGTTCCGCCAGCGGAGGAAAAGATGGAAGTCGAAAAGGTCCCGGCGTCGCAAGCGGAGGAGAACACGGAAGTCGAAAATGTCCCTGTGCCGCAAGCGGAGGAGAACACGGAAGTCGAAAAGGCCCCAGCGCCACCAGCGGAGGAGAAAAGAGAAGTCGAAGAAGCGCCAGCGGCTGAAAAGATGGAAATGGAGGAAGTGCCGCCAGAAGCAGGGGAGTTAAGAGGACAAGAAGCTGTCCCCTTGACTGAAAAGCAACCTTCGCCGGTGAAAACGGAAGGCGCGGAAGCGTCGGTGCTAGGCGATGGAGTTCAAGAGCAAGGCAATAACCTTGCCGCTGCTCTGGCCGCTGCTGTAGCCGCCGCTCCAGCTGGAGTAACTATTCATGATCCATTAAGTGCTGCAACGGCAATTACCGTGCCACCGACAAGCGACGAAAAGAATGAAACCAAAGAAGAGGAAAAGAAGGAAGAAGAACCTGTTCCGATTTGGATCAACGACACCGATTGTCCTCTGTTCCTCATGAACATCTACGAAACGAAGATTCGGGGTTGGACGCGCGCGGAGGAGAAAAACTTGGGATTCAATCCAGGTTTTACGCCCGGACGACAATCGGTAACCATACCGATCACCTACGAGGACATCGGAACGCACCTTGCGGGCTGCAAAGTCGAAGTGCTTTGGGAAGACGACGAAGTCTGGTATCGCGGGGAAATTGTCAAGTGCTGCGAAGATCGAGAGTTCGGAGACGAGTACGCGCAACGAGAAAAAGCCGCTGTCGATGATGATGATGGTCCAGACAAAGATAACGAAGACGCCTTCAGCAACAAAGTTGAAATACAATACGAGACTGGTGAGCTAGAGAGCATGGACATCGAAGACTTCAAAGATATCATCTCCAAAGGCAGCATTCGAGCGAGAGGAAGCATCCCCGCGCGACGCGGAAAGAAAAAGGCTTCTAAAAAGAGCGAATCAACAGCAGGAGAGTCTAAAACGCACACCGGTGGACGAGTGAGCCTTTTGCCGACGCTTCCAGACATGGAACGCGCAGAGCCGGGTACGTTTTACGCCACCGCGCATCTCGAACTTCCGAGAGACGTCCTCGAAAGGATGGTATTTGAGAAAACTGGGAAAGATTACTCGCTTTGGCAAAACCCAAAAGTCGCGCGATGGAAACTTGCTCTCATGTTGGACGAAGGAGCGTTGCGACAGGCCATCGCGGACGAAAAGATTAAGCCGACGCACGTGGAAAAAAAGAAGACGGGTACATATTACGTGAAGAAGGCCGAGAGATTGGCGATGGAAAAGGAGTATATGGAATTGGCGAAGAGAAAATTGGAGGGAGAGGGCGACGCGGTCCAATCTCCCAAGGAAGGACAACAGCAGCAACATGATCAAAATAACCAGAATGAAGGAGGCGATGGATCCGACCTTCAGCCGAAAACGATTCGATTCGTCATGAGTACGAAGAAAGAAGGAACAACCGAGGGCGGTGTAGAATCGGAGGCGCAAGCGCACATCATCGCGATGGAAGAGAAAGCGCGGATTCAGGAGGCTTCTATCTCGGCGATGGAGCACTTGACAAACTCTCCTGTTCCGGACTCCGCTAATTCGTTTACAGACGTCATCGCGCAACGTTGCGTGTACGCCATAGATGCAATTCGAAATGTGAAAACGACACAAACGCCTCCATCGAAGAAAGGGTTACTCGCGTGTACGTACATCATGAAAGAGCTCGACGCAATCTCGAAAAAGTGCAAAGATAAAGGTTTTAAGAACGTCGCAGAATTTGTGAAAGTCATGGAAGAACTGTTTGATCAAACCAGCGTGGACAACACGGAGTTTTGGGAAGACATCGATTTTAGCGTTCGTCCGGAGTTTCGCAAGGCTGCGATTCTCATCGCGACGCCGAAACCAGACCAAGCAGCGATTGATAAATTCCAGAACGACACTTGGACGCAACTTGAGTTTGAGAAAGGGGAAAATTTTGGCGAAAAGTTAGTAAACAAGCGCGTGATCGTGTGTTGGGACGATGGCGAATGGTATACTGCGAACGTTTTAAAGTACGACCCGAAGGAAAACAAACACACGTTGAAGTACAAAGACGAGGATGAAACGGAGACGGTGTTGTTGAATAAGAAACCCGGGCGCATGTCGCCAGACATTCCGGACGTCTCTTTTCCGTGGGTCTTTGCATCTCACGATATGCTCAAACCGATCGATCTCACTGAAGCCACAAGCTGCTTGAGCGTCTGCCAGTACATGGATAAATGCGAACAAAAAGGCGAGCGGTTGATTGAATACTTCTATCGCTTACCGGAGAAGTCAGAAATGCCCGAGTACTACGAAAACGTCCCGAACCCAATCGACTTGGTGACCATAATCTCACGCACTATCGGCGGGTACTACAAGTACCTCGAAGACTTCGTCGATGATGTCGAATTGATGTTGGAGAATGCGTTGAACTTCAACGCTCCGGGCACGGATGCTAACAACGACGCGAAAGTACTAGCCAGACTCTATCGACAAAAGATGCAGCGATCATACGTCAATTACGCGCCGCCTCCAAAGCCTATGCCGAGAGGCAGCGAGGAAGAACAAGACGGCGGCTCCGCGAAGAAGAAAAGAACCTTCAACTACGACAACGAATCGAGCGCGAACAAAATAAAAAAACTCCGATCCGCTGCCTCTACCGCCGAGGAAAGAAACGCGAAGTCGACCAAAACTCCGCCGAAGAATTCAGCATCGGGCGGCCACCAACGCGAAGCGCTGTCCGAGGAAGAATTAAAAAAGTCTGGATTGCACCTGAAGAAGACGAGTTGGAACGCCACCGCGCGATGCGGCAAGTGCCGCACGTGCTTGAACCGCTCGCTCAAGAAGAGGTGCATGAACAATCCAAAATAATAACACAACGAAGAAAACAAGAACGAAAAGAGAGAGAGAGAGAGAGAGAGAGAAGAAACGTAGAAAGAGAGTACAATCATTTAGCGTACGAGTTTAATAATAAATAATCATCGAGAGGATCAACGCGTAAAATCTAATACTAAATCTGAAACAACCCCTAGAATTTTGGCATTGAAACGTCGTCACTTTTGTGTATAGCAAAACAAAACGAAGCAATCATGCGAGCTTCTTCTCCTTGTTGTTCTTCTAAAACTTTGCGCTCATCGTCGCGTGGCGGCGGCAACAGCAGAATCCAGACCAAACGACGAACAAAGTATCGCGAGAGAAAAGGAATTGAAACCATCGTCAAAGCTACCGCGACGCGTTTGGAAGCTTCTGATTTTGAGTTGCTCCAAGTGCTTGGGAAAATCTCCATCTCGAGAAGTGAACCGTCCTCGTCGTCTCCTTCCTCGTCGTTTTCCATTTCGAGAACTGAAGACGGAGAAATAAAGGCCATGACGGCATCTTCTTCGAGCAGCGAGAGCAGCTCGAGCGCGATGGTTTTATACGCCGCGCGATGGTCCTCCGGCGAGCCTCTTTTTAGATATCCAGGGGATCCTTTGGTCTCTTTGACTGGGCCGCAGGTGTTGATAAAAGAGTATTTTCCGTCGGTGAAAGTATTAGCGGAGACAGAGGTGAATGCGTATGAACGTTTGTTGTCTGATGATAGGCCAGATATTGTTGTGGATGAATATGGGAGAGGGCAAGGGCAGATGTCGCAGAAAATGTTGCCGGTTGTGAGGTGCGTTGCGTATTTCGCCGCTGGGGCGAGCGAGAGCGAAGTCAGGGATGAGGATGGGGGGAATACTTCTTTTTACGTAGCACAAGAATGGGTTGGTTTAAAGAGATTATCGGAATACGCGTCGGCGAAGCAGAAGGACGATGGGGAAGGGCGAACGAAGTTTTGGCCGCCAGTGGAGAGGGTGCAGACACATCCGACGGTGTTGAGGTTTAGGTACATTCGGTCTGCTATACGACAAACGGCCAGAGCGGTTGCATTTTGCCACTCCAATGGAGTGGCGCATAATGGTATCGATGCTGGCACAATCTTTTGCGACTCGTTCGACGACAGAGATGCCTTTGAGGAGCGAGGTGAGTTTGGCACGAGGTTCCGATTGGCCAATTTCGGCGCTGCAATTTTAGACCCATCGGATGAGGACATGGCGAGGGACGTGAGAGCGTTGGGAAAGGTCTGGGCAGAAGTCATTTTTTCCGCGTTGGCTAGAGAAGGACCGTCCTTGTCTACAAAGGCCGATGCGTTGACGAGACAGTTTGAAACGCTCTTTAATTATGATTTCGACGGTCAGATTTGGGAGTATTTAGAGGCGGAGCCGAATTACGACGTGGCGAGGTATTTCTTGAAGGAAAAGTTTGGCGATTGCGATGAGTGCGTGTGGGAGGTGTTGAGAGATGCGTGGTTGTGCGACACGAGTGATGAGAATTACGCGGTGACGGCGGCATCGTTAGCGCGGAGATTAGAACGCATCGCGAGCGAAGCGGACCGAGTCGCGAGGGGCTCGATTGAAAGAGAAACTTCCACGATCAAAGTGAAACTCCCGGGTTTCGTTTCGGAACGGTTAGAAAGCGTGGCGCAAAAATTAGATGATACCATCGTGCAAGATCCAACTCTACCGGATGTTCCAAGGCCGGACTGGTTCACTGGTCAAGGAGAATATTCGAAGGGAATCTGGAGTGATCGCATAGGGAAGGATTATAAGGAGCAGATTAAAAACATAGCGCCAGACTTTCTCAAAAAGTTTCTCGACGATGACGAGGACGAGAAGGAGAAGTAGGTACCTTAAATTAAGCTGTCTAAACTAAACTAAACCGAGACATTTTTTGAAGCCGCCGCCGCTCTGTTCTCTCTTCTTTCTTTATTCGCAACCAGCGCAGCCAATTTGTTTCGCAACTGTATATTTTGCGCTTTCGCCATCGCCCAAACGACAAATCTCTGCTCTCTGGTCAAAGCGATGAAAAAGAATGCAGCGAAAGCGGCCAACGCGAGAAGGATGAATACAAAACTTCCCATAGCTTCCGCCGTCTTTACATCCACACGCTCGTGTTTCAACAATAGGTCGTGGCCTTTATTTTTATCCAACACGCGAAAGACTGAAGGTTTCTCCGCATAGCCTAAACACGGCGCTAAGCTTTGATACCTGGGAGGCGAGCATCGAAGTTTGACTGTTCTGCTTCGTCGATTACCTCGTTTATCTTTAAACTCTTCCGTCCTTTCGTACTCTGTCTCTGTCGCGCCGTACATCGCGCGAACCTCTTCGCTTGAGATATTCTTCCCCGTAATATCCGAGGTGAGCAGGATAGAAACAGAACTCCATCCTAAATGCGATCCTCCATCGATAGAATATCCCTCCCAGTCCAAATCGACGTTTTGACCACCTCTGTATGTGTTTCTGTCGCCATCAATCTCTGTTCGCACGCCACCACTCGCCGTTTTTTCGTATACGGATGCCTTCTCTATCCAATCAACCGGCGGTTCCAAAGGGAATACGACGTCGTCAGTTGCGTGTGATTTCCTGTGTATGGGATTAATCTCGATTATTCGCAAGTTGGTCTCTCGCAAACACTTCGACGCAGACCTTAATAAAGCCGCTTGGTACTCTTCGCTTAAACTCGTATCCCTATTATCCCTTGTCGCGACGAATAACGTCCCGTAAGGAGTTCTCTGTTCCCCACTCGCGCGGATTCGTCGCGGTACGCCAGCTATTACCATTCGAAGTATGTGTCTTTCTGGTGGTTCCAAGTATGTCGAGGAACCGAACTCAAACACAGGGTGAGAATCTTGCCAGTATACCGTTTTCCTACTCGGCGCGCCTTTTGCGATTTGTTTCCACCAATCGTGACCGAGCTCATCCTTCACTTCTTGCGTCATCCCCGACTTATCTATTTTTCTATCCCTATCTTTCTTTGCCTTCATGGCCTTTTCGTGTGTTTTCTTACCTAGTTTTGCCCACAGCTTTTGCGCTTCTTTAGTTACATACTCCGGCGTATCGTCCATCTTTGTCTTTCGAAAAGCGTCCTTCTTACGCCATTCTGGGCCGATTTCATGAAACGCATCGGCGATGAGTGCCAGCGTCGCTGGACACCGCGCGTTCAAGATCTTCTCTACTTGCGAAGGAGATATCTTGTGCTCGACATTATATTCTGCATTCTCCACATCTTTCTGGACGGTAAACTTTAAAAACATCTTCTCTTTCCTCTCGAATCCAACCGTCGTTTCTACCTGAATAGGCGCCTCGATACTCCTTCCTTCGTACGGTTTGTCATACAAATTTCTCAATTTGTTCGCCTTCGCGTCTCGCTTTTTATTCACCTCTAAGTCCTTGCACGCGCGAAAATCTGGCAGTTCCCAATGTATCGTCGCCACGACCGCCTCGGCTGCTTCTTCTCCAAAACTATCCAGATCTTCGTCCGTAAACGTCCCCTCGTGCTGATTGAGCAATCTGCCGTACGCACACATACCAGTACCACTCTCTACAATCTCCTTTGGACACCTCGCGTGCCTGGGAAACCTGCGACAGTCATTCGTCCTCCCTCTCACGCAAAACGCTTCGATTAAAAACCGTCTCGTCCCATCTAAAACGAGAGCGTACTCCGTCGCCGTCGCGCGAACGTCTCTGACGAAACTCGCCATCAACGGTATCTTCGTATTTCTGCCCCCACCCCCGCACTCCTCCGCCCTGTGCTCCAAATACGACGACTTCAGCGCGTAGCTCCCTTCGATACCGCACGGTTTAATATATTTCGCTTGGTCGCAACCGACTTTCAGTCCGGAAACATCGCACGCGCGGCACTCGCTCACTTGAAGTTTATCTTTCCTTTTGGACGTTTTTGAGAGTGGATATTTGAGGACATCGTCCGAATGCACCCCGCGGTTGCCAACGATAACGGTTGGATCCTTAAACGAGAACTGGGCATCGTCGTCGTTCTGTTTCTCTCGCTCCGCGAATTCGTCGGAAACCCAATCGAAATCGTTCTCGTCGTCGTTCGATTGCACGTGTTCCGACAGAAAGATTACGAACGAGAACAACAACAACAGAAAAAGGTGTTTGCGTTGCAGCATTTTTCCCTACCGACGCGGCCACATGATGACAACGAAAGGAAGTTCTCGGTTGATATCTGAAGTGAAGATTTGGGGAAATTTTAGGGGATTTCACCCAGTACCAACAAGAGAGGAATGTGCTCGTACGCATGTACCATTCTTCGCCTCTTCTTCTTTAAATATAATACTATTACAACGCATCGTCCTTATTACTAAACGACAATATTCGCAGCTCTCTCTCTTTCTCCCTCTCTCTCTCGCTAAGTGAGCGAGAAATATCAAAACTCGTCGTGCGAACCCACCGCAGCGCGGTGCTTCGAACTCGCCGGCGGTCTTCTCTCACCCTGTCTCGCGTTTGCTCTCGCGCCTTTCCTCTCCTGCTTCCCTTGCTCTTTTTTCATGTTTCTTTTGAAACTTTCCTCGCGTTTTTTCTTGGCTTCTTCCGTGGCAATTCTCGCTTGCTCGCGCATTTCCGCGTCCGCCAAGTGGCGGTCGTGGACCATGATCACGTGGAACCCGTTGGACGTTTGGTGCGGTCCAACCGGTTTGTGCAACGGCGCCGCCAGTTCCGAGAAGACGATGGCTGTTTCGTTGAAAGAATAAAAATATTAAAAGTAATGAAAGAGAGGATATGCGTAAAGGTCAGCGATGCATTAACGCGAAGAGCAGCAAAGAAAGAAGACGTACCATCGAAATCCTTCGTCATCTCCCCTCTCGGAAAGTACCCCAAATCCCCTCCGTTCCTCTTCCCAGTTGGGCAGCGACTGAATTTCCTCGCGAGCTCTTCGAACCCTCGCTCTAACTTCGGCCGTAATAAATCGTCCTCGGCGAATGGTTCGAGTAATTCCATGATATCTTCGCATAACGTGCGGTTTGATGCGCAGAGAATGTGCGAGGCGTGGACCATGTCGATGCCGCTGGATTTGATGTTCAGTTTGGTTTTCCCTTGAACGAAATTGAACGATGATGATGATGATGATTGATGAAGACCACTAAAACTGATGAAGCAGAAAGCGAGGACGACTTGGAAGAGGAATACAAGGTAACGAGGAATCACAGGCATACGTGGCGTGTTGGTAATCTCTGTCGTTTGTTGTTGTCGCGAGACTGTCTTTCTGTTAGTCGCGCGTTCTGTTTTTAGTATTATGCCGCGCTCTACAAAGACGAAGGAAATACCAATAATTTAGGGTGTTAGTGCATTTCCCCAAAAAATTCTTACGCGATCCATTTTATTCGCAGAACAAAGGCGAGACGCGCAAACGCGCGGTTTAAGGAACGACAACGACTTAAAAGTGTGGTTCGTGAAGTGTTACTCTTTCTCATTCCTTTATCGTCGTTATTCTTTTTTCTTCTTCTCAGAAGCAGGGAAGAGAGAAAGAGAGAGTTTTAAGAGAGAGTTTCTTATTAGAGAGAGAGAGAGAGATCCCTAACGAGAATTTGTATATCCCTCGTCTCTGCCTTTTCTTTCTTGCGATATATAGAATACACGGTATCGTCTTTGCGCGGAACAGCGAGAAGAACAAAACCGAGAGAAAACTTTAAACGCGTTCGTTCTTTCGCGTTGGTTGGTTCGCGGCGAACGAGAACGTAAGAAACAGTCTTATTCTTCGCGGCGAAAATTAGATACGGAAAGGCAACCTCTAAAGCTTATAGGGAAAAGGACAAATATCGATATAAAGTCTCATCAAAATGTTAACGGCGGACCAACGGAAAATCTTCGAGAAAACGATCAAAAAGCGCGAGCTCGCATCGTTCGGGCGAAAACCTTCCCTCGGGGAAATCACCGACAACCGATGGTTGGATTGGCACAAAGGCCACAAGCACGTGCAAGTGAAAGTGTCCGGACGAGGACGAAAAGGCGACGAAAGCGCGGCGAACGTTTTGGTGGACGACCAGAGTCCGGTGTACGCGTTAGATAAAGGCGATCCGAATTACGATTCCACCGAAGATGCGGAGAAGACGGTGTTCAGGGAGAAGACGTTGATTCAAGGGTCGGAAGCGTACGACCGAGTGAAGGCGTATAAGATGGCGAGCGAGGCGACGATCGAGGAATACTTTGATTCGAACGACATCGCCGAGGCTGGGTTACGATTGAGAGGACTGGAAGAGCCTTTGTACGAGCATTTTTTCGTGAAGAAATTAATCACGATGGCGCTGGATAGAGGAAATAGAGAAAAAGAAGCCGCGAGCGCGTTGTTGTCGGCGTTTTACCCGAGCGTGATTTCCGGGAAGCAAATGATGCGAGGTTTCGTCGATTTAGCGGCGAGCGTGCACGATTTAAAATTGGACGTTCCGGATGCGATTGAAACGATCTCGACGTTCATCGCGAGAGGTGTCGTGGACGATATTTTGCCACCAAAGTTTGCCGAGGTGACTTTAGCCGGAGACCCGACGTGCCAAGGTCCAGACGCGCAAACGGTGGCGAGTAAAGCGAGCGAGCAAATTTCGCAGCGCTTTTCCACGGACAGAGTGTTACACGCGTGGGGACATTTCGATAAAACCCCGTACGAGCAGGCTAAGACGGAGTTGGAGATGCTTTTGAAAGAGTACTTGGAATCGCACGACGTCACCGAGGCGAGAAGAAGGCTGCACGATTTAGCGAAACCGTTCTTCCACCACGAATTGGTGAAGAAAGCGCTGGTGATGATGATTGAAAGCGATAAAGATTCCAACGCGCCGGCGATTCTGTTGGGTTTATTGCACGTCTTAAACAATTCAGGAGAAGTGTCCGCGGTACAAATGACCAAAGGTTTTACGAGAGTTGGAAACTTAATCGAGGACTTGTCTTTAGACGTCCCGAACGCGAAAGAACGATTCGAAGAGATTAAGAAGTTAGCGCACGAAACGGAAACTCACGTGAGCGTCTTAATCGACGAAAGCGATCGCGAGGCTTTTTAGATTGTGATTGAGAGAGAAAAGAATAGACACAGAATTCAAATCACCCTTGTATAAATAAACACACACACACACACACATACACACACACACACGCACACATCCCTAAAACTATATTATCGTTAAACAAACTATTACATCGCCTAAATACTACTGCTTCTTTTTCGTCTCTCTTTTCGTCTTCTTCTTCTTCGCGCCGACTCCCGATTCCTTTTGACTCTCCCTAAATCTCCTCTTCATCTGCGCTTTCTTCATCTTCACCATCTCCTTCACCGTTAACCGTAAAAAGTTGACTAAAATAATCACTAAATTCACCATCAACGGCGCGTTCCAAATCACCGACACGAACGCGCCTCTCTCGTCGAAGTAGTTTTGCGTGCTAAACATCTCCCACCGTTTGGACAAAAATCCATTCATCCGTTCCGCTCCAAAGCTACACGCGCCTAATATGACGAACATTCTCACTTGGAACTGCTCCCAGTGTCTCCATTTCACCACGCACATCAACGAGACCAAATGAAAAAGCAACACCGCGGATATCCATCGATCTGTCTTCCAATCAATCGCGTGGTAAAATCCAATCCAATTCTGTTTCGCGTTCTCAAACGCGCTCTTATCGAACGCCTCCCGGAACGAGGAGGAAAGTTTTTCCAGGTGTTCGCGACCGAGGTCGAGTAAAGCGTTGTGTTGCTCCAGGATTTCCGTCAGATTCATTCTTCTTCGTTCGTTCGTTTGATCGTGCGTGTGTGTGTTTCGTGCGCTTTGCCTATGAAGAGAATACAAGTCTGAAAGTACACGAGAGTTTAATTACACAAAATTTTAAGGATACCGCGCGTAAGAGAGTACTCCTACTCGCACTCCCTACGCCATCATCATCACGGCATTGGCAGATGACGAATTCGACGGCGGCAATGCCAGCTCGTTCGCGTGATTGATGAAGAAATCCCCGCCGAATTGTTGCACGCGCCCGTTGCTGTTCCCGCGAAACAGAGCGAACAACACTTCTCGGTGTTTCTTGTACACCATTTTCCAGCTCAAGCGCTTGACGATGCAAAACCGCTTCTCCTCCTCCAGAGTTTCTCCACTCCTTTTCTGTTTTTGATGCTTTTCTGAACTCACGATGGTTCGATTCGGCCGGTGGCCAAAGCGCGTGTTCACCAAAGCGGCCCAGAGTTCCTCTCGCTCGCACAAAGCGTGCAAACGCTTACAGGTTTGCCCAGTCAGTAAGATCGTTTCCGCGTCCATGAAGGACAAAATCGTTTCCAACAACGAGTCGTGGAAGTCGTCCAACCCGAACGCTTTATTAGTACAGGAACTACTCGCTATTTGCGGGTGTTGCCATCCCACCGGAACGAGCGGGTTCGTGTGGTGGAGCTGACCTCTGGTTGGGTGCACAATGATAGACGAAGGGAGCTCGTGAACCGCGTCGGCGACCATTCTTCTTCGTCGTCTTCTTAAATAAATCTCCTTGGTGGTACGTGTTGTTGTTCTTGTTGCTGTTGTTACCGCGGACGATGCAGATTCAAAGCGTGTGTATAATAAACCGCGTCGTGAGATAAAATGAAGAATTGGAAATACCGTTGGAAATGTCTTATCCTTTTCTTGTTCAAACGAGGCAAAATGTGGCAGATTTTTACTCTCCAAAAAGAACTGCGAACAACTGTGGTATTAATAATAATATTATAAAGCAACAACACTAAAAAGAGAAAGCGCGCACTCCTCTCCCTCTTTCTCTCTCCATCTATCTGTCTGTCTGTTTGTTTCTGTTCTTTTTTTTCTCTTACTTTTTTCTTTCTTTCCGGTGGTGACTGTTATACATGTGTGTTTTATTTAAATAAACGCCTCGCTCGAGTCGCTTCCGAATCCGGAGTCCGAGTCGACGTCGTCGGGGACCTCGAACGCGTCCAAATCGACTTGGTATCTCAGCAAACCTCCGCAGCCGCCGAAACCTTGGCAAAACTGGTTTCCTTCTTGCGATTTGTCCGAGATGAATTCTAACTGGCACCCGAATTTTTTGTACTCTTTGGCCAACCATTCGCTGAAGGCTATTTTTTCCGTCGTTTCCAGTTGGTTATTTTCGGCGTCGTGAAAGTGTTTCGGGTCTTTTTGCTGTTCAGGGGTGAGAATTTTCACCTCGGTGGTTCCAGTGACGGAGTTGATGAGTTCTAAGCGTTCGTGCGGTAAGTCTTCCCAAACGACTAAGGTTTCGACCGCGCCCATATCCAAACAATTCAAAGTATCGTTGATGCCGAAACAAAACTTGCCGGTATCTTGCGCTATTTGATCGAAAAATTTACCGATGAGTTTCTTTTCGGCGATGAATTTTACGTTCGCCAGCGTGTCCGCGGAGAGCTCGATGGCTTGGGAAAATCCATTATCGCCACCGTAGGAGACATCGATGACGTTCAACACCTTCGCGCTCAATCGAGCGTCAAAAACATCCGCCTCGCTCAGTCTGTTTTTAAAATCCGCGGAACCGGCTAAAATCAATCCGGCGACGTTACACTTATCGTTGGTGATAAAATGGTGCGTCGCCAACTCGGCAACTTTCGTCAAATAGTTCTGCCTTTTTTCTAAACGCAAACGCGCGAAACGCAATGCGGACTGACCCCCTCTCCCGTGTTTTTTCGGCAAATCTACGGTAATTTTCTGCAACACTTCCCGATGGTTCCCGCACAACGTCCCGTACAGCGTCCCGTTACCGTCCATGATAATAAACCCGTACGTTTGATCTGCGGCCAATAAATCGTGCAAACACTCCGTGTGAAACTTGTTATCGCACATGTACAACGTCGTGTTAATCGGTTTAAACGGTTCAAAATCAATGTTCATTTTTTTCTCCTTTCCCTCGTCGGTTAACACCGTCCCGGTGTATATGATCAACCCGTTATCGGGCACGCGATTGTAAAGCTTCAACCTCGTTTGCGCGGACCCGATCGCGTTTAACACGGACAAGCGATTCACTCGCGATTTAATGTTCGACGCGGTCCCGATTTCGTCCGTGAGCATCTTATTCACCAAGTTCACCTGCCCTTTCGGTGGAATGACGAGAGAAATCATCGACGTCCCGTTTCCCCGGGCTTCGGTCAAGCCTTTGATTAACTATTTGATGATTACGAATGTGCGCGCGAGAGGTAAGTACACCGGTACGAAGAGAAAGAGAGAATCAGTATTCGAACGCCACGACACGCGCGTCCGGGGTTAAAGAGCGCGCACTCAAAAGGAAGGGCCTTAAAAGGCGCGAAAAGAACAAAACGCCATCGCATCTTTTCCTCCTCCTCGGGGCTTTCTCTCTCATCGCATCCGCCGGCGCAAACGAAAACTCTCTCACGAACGAGTAAAAATAAGTAAAAGAGAAAGGAACAAACTATACACATATATGTGATACCTTCTTAATCTTCCACATCTCGATGTTCTCCTCCTGGTCGTCGCCCATGGATGCCATCTTCGTATTCGTATTCTTCTTCTTCGTGTGCGTCTAAAAACTCTCCGCCTCTCTCTGTACTAAATTTGCTCTCTGCTCAATCTTCTTCTTTTTGCGTCGAGTGTTCGATATTGTTGTGGCGAAAAATCTCAACTTTGCGCAGAGGCGAAAAAAAGGTCGATTTTAATAAAC
>Ga0213868_10002292_pt1 | contig 18365 bp, 18 predicted proteins | sample PICome_9_FD_160087 | JGI IMG/M metagenome (GOLD analysis project Ga0213868, IMG submission 160087) | Coastal seawater microbial communities near Pivers Island, North Carolina, United States - PICO127 | ecosystem: Environmental > Aquatic > Marine > Coastal | place: USA: North Carolina...
CCGTGACACACGAGAGGGACTTGTTGTGTTTGTGTTTGCGTTTGGGAGGAGGAGGCCATTTTATTGTAACACTTATAAGAGTAGAGTGAAAAGGATTAGTGTGCGGGGAAATCTGAGGATTTTCTCGAGAGAGGCTTCTGTAAAAAGGAGTACACGGTGCGAGAACACGTTTCGCGTTCGTTGTTTTCGCTGATGTATAAATCAATACGCGTGATAAGTATAATACGATAGAGCACGAGTTCTCTTTTACAACAAAATAATATTTCAACGTTTTCATCAACGAATAATATATATAATAAGTATCTTTCTTCTTCTTCGTCACCGAATCATGTTCCTTCGTCGTAACTTTCTGGCCATTTGTTCGTACTTTGTCACGTCAAACTTCCCGGTTTTCAACTGCCTGTCCATCGCGGATTGCATCATTTGGTTTTGCCACGTCCCGAAGGAAAAATCTCTCTGCGTGTACATGAAATACATGTACCCCATGATGACGTTCGCTAAACCGACGAAATAGGAAATCGGCTCCATCACGTCCCAGGAAAATTCCACGTACGTAAACCGAACGAACACGGCCAATTGCGCGATTAAAACGATGAAACCACCGTATAACAACTGCGTTGCTCTTCTCGCGGCTTTCTTCTCCGCTAAAACTACTTTTTCCCGCATTTGATCGTACTCCTCGTTCAGTTTTCTCAACTCGGCGTCCGAGACGCCGTAGATTCGAGGGGGAACTCCCGGCAAGGCGTTTATAACCGCCCTCGTGATATTCTGCGGTTCTAAATACACGTAATCTTCGATTTGAATCACCAGCCCGGCATTCTTCATAATATCCACGTACTCCTCGGGTTTCTTCTCAGTGCACCCGCTCTCTTTGCACAGTTCCGCGAACTTATCGATCGTAATGAACTCCTTCGTGTATTTGATCTCGTCCAAGCGTTCGCGCAGGTTTTGCACGTGGCGCGTGTTCAACACGTTATCTACGATGTTCTTGTCCAAACTCGCGACAAAACCCTTCGCTCGCTGCTCTTTTTGAGCGTCATCTTCAGGAGCAGCAGTTTCACTCGCACCACTCGCACCGGCGGTAGTGCTCTGCTCTCTTCTCTGCTCTTGTTGTTTCGTTGTGTGTTCTGCGATTTTTTTTAAAAGAGAGGAGGAGTGAAAAGGTCGACCAAATCCTCCTCCCTTGTGGTGATCATCCAACACACTTCGTTTTCGGAAAATACAATCACCAACTGAACCGTTAACTTCTCGTCCTCGTCGTCGATGAAAAGCGCTACTATTACTGCTACTGTGTTTACTGCTGCTCTCGAAAGCATCATCAGAGATTGGTTTTGGAACGACTTCATCTTTGGGGATCGATGAAGACCAAATTTGCCTTGGCCTTTCACCATTACTAATTTTAAGTGATGATGATATTGAAGAAGAAGAAGAAGAAGATGTCGTCGTCGTTGTTGCTGCTGCTGCTGTCGTTGCGCGCATCGTCGTCATCATATTCGTGGAGGCGTTTAAGGAGGAAATCGAGGACGACGAAGCCGACAACAATCGACGACGAAGCGCTGAAGACATTTTTTCTTCTTAATTCTTCAGTTCTTTTTGTGAAGAAGTCAAAAGGTGTTGTGTGGAAAGAAAGACGTTCGGCGCGAGAATAAAAGAAGCTAAAACATTCAAACGAAGACAGCACACACAGACACACGCGCGATATTAAATATAAAGGTCTCGTATACACGTATAGTATCATTATTAGTGGAATTATTATCTATTATACACGCGGCGGGCGGAACTTCTCTGACTCTCTTTTTACCGAAGCGTTAACCGAAGCGTTGGGGCGGTTTCTTATACGTAACCGCGCCGTACGCGCAGACGATGGAAGCGACGCCGGCGATGGCGGCGGTGATTAAAATCCCGGCGCCTTGGGAATCGGTGAGATCGTTCGCGCCACCTAAAATGATTGGACCGACGAGAAAGACGATATCGGCGGCGGTTTTAGGAAGCGTTAAGCTTTCGCCTTCGCCACCTTTTGGAGCGATTTCTTGCGCTAACGCGTTGACCGCCGGACCAGCCGCGGCGCAGCCGATGCCCCAGCATCCAACCGCGAGACGAAGCGTTTCTAAATCTTCCGAACCAGAGCCGACGGCTAAACCGAGCGCACACAACGCGAGCGAGCCGGTTAACACCCATCGTTTACCGATGGCATCCGAGAGTAAACCAGAAACCGGCGCAGTCGCTAAACCTAAAAGCGCAGTCAAGGAGAAGAGTTCGCCGACTTGCAAAGAAGTCGCGTGGAGTTGACCGGACGCAAACAGAGGAATCACGGTCAATTTCGCGACAAAGCCGAAGGAATTCGCCGCAGCACACGTCAACAGTAATCTTTGATCGGGATCTTTCAATAATTTTCCGAGATTTGATTTCTTATCTCTCTTGGTCATGTTCTTTAAATTGAGAAACTTTAAAAACGAAGGCATCGTGTTGCCGTTGTTGTTCGCGGCGTTGTTCGCATCTCCGTCGTCGTTATCATCCGCAGAACCAAAGAAATCTTCGTCCGTAGACCGCTCGGACTCTGATAAAGTTTCCGGTAAAAACGCGTATCCGATTGCAGTCCCAACCGCGGCAAAACCGACGACGTAAAATGCAGTCGCCGGTCCGTACTCGTCCAACGCCGACCCTCCGATGAGCGGGCCTATGACTAAACCGAAACCGTGCACCATAGCTTGGGCGGCGGTAATAATACCTCGTTTCTCCGGCACGCGTTTCGTCAAATCTGCTAAATACGCTCGATCTCCGCCTTCGCACGCCGCTCGACCAACCCCGAGCAACAACCTCGTCGGAATCAAAAATACCATCGTCTTCGCCAGCGCCGTCCCGATATCCGCCACCGCCATAATTCCAAGTCCGGCAATCATCACTGGTTTCCGCCCGTACCTATCCGCCATCTGCCCAGTCGGCACGTTCAATATCAACATCGCCAACGCCGGCGCGCTAATAACTAACCCGTTTGCGCTTTGCGACAATCCAATCGATTGCGCGTACAAAGGCAACGCCGGTAACAAAACGCCCACGCCGATGTACAAGACCAACTGCGATACCAACAAACCGGCGAGCGGAGCGAAGACCGCGTCGCGAGGGATGCCGTATATATTCGGAACTTCTTTCCTGGCCGCGGTGTTGCTGTTGCTCTTCGTTTTCGAGACGAGCGAAGACGAGGTTCGCGCGAACATCGTCCGTTCGTTCTCTTCTTCTGTCGTTAATACTCGTCGTTGCTGCTGAATCTGCTGCTCTTTGTCTGCGTCTTCGTCTTCTTTTTTATCCCCGTTCTTCAAAACTGCTCGGAGAGGAGAGACGCGATGAAAACGACTCGTACTCGTCGTACTATTACTCCTATTGTTGATGTTATCGTTCGTTCTTCTTCTTCTTCTTCTTCTTCTTCTCGTCGCGGTGGTGGTGACTAAAAGTCTGCTCTCATCGTCGCAATACTCGCTGCTTTGATGACGACGATCATCGAAGCAGCGGCAGGCAAAAGTGTGTGTGTTTCTCCCCGCGCTCGTCTTTGTCGTGTTTCTCTTCATCATCATCATCATCATCATCATCATCATCTTCGGGGAGTCCTCACGCTTTCCAAGTGAATGCAAATCACGACGACGTTTTTGCTGGAAACGCCGACGAGGACTCCCCGATGACGACGACGATGATAACAGCGCCGCTGCTGATGTTGTTGTTGTTGTTGTTAAAGCGAAACGCATAATACTAATAATATAATACTATAATAACAGAGAGAGAAAGAGAGAATGAAGAATACGAGAGAAGAGTTTTTCCCTTGAACTGCTTATCAGAAACAGTCGTCAAAACTCGCGAGAGATACGCGACAAAGAGCTTCCTCCGTTTAACAACACCGATACTAACGAGAGGAAAATAAGAGAATACGCGACGATGATGGACGTGTTCCTCCGACGACGACGATTCAGACGATGATGATGGAGGAGGAAATCTTCTTCTGCGACGAGGATAAAGACAAAGAAGAGATGAATCATCAATTGGAAAAAGAAATCGAGACGCTCCGAACGCTCACAGAAAACGGCGTCGGCAAACGATTCGATTTGTACGAGTACTCGCAAAAAAGCCATAAAATCCAATGCTGGTGGTGTTATTCTTCGACGAATCAGACGAATGATGAAATCTTCCTCGCGAAAATGGAAAACGCGAGAGTGATATTCGAACAGATTCGACCGCAGGTGTTGCAACTGATGGTTTTGGAAGAGATTCGAGAGAAGAAGGAAAAAGAGAAGGCGATGATGATGAGGATGATGATGGACGACGAAGAACAGGGGAAGAAGAGAACGTCGTGTACGAACAGAAACAACCGCAACAACTTTGTGTACGGCGAAGTGGTGTTGGAACCGTTTTACGATTTTTTATCGCGCTCGAGCGAGGCGCACCTACCGCAATCATCGTCGTCGAGAAAGTATTACGACTTAGGGAGCGGAACTGGGAAGTCGGTGTTCATAGCGGCTTTGACCGGGAAGTTTTCCTTCGCGGGCGGGTGCGAGATTTTGGAGTGTTTACACGGCGTCGCGACGACGGTGGTGGAGGATTACCGCGAGATGATTGACCCTATGACGAATGCGATGAATAATAGTAATAACAAGACGACGGAGTTGAGAGTAGATTTGGACGATATATTTTCAGTCGAACGCGTTCGGATGTGGAGTCAGTGCGAGTACGTGTTTTGTAACTGTTTGACGTGGGAGGACGAACAGATGGAAACGCTCGCGCGCGCGGCGGAACATTTGAAAGAAGGGTCGATATTTGTTACCGTTTTGCTTCCTTTGCCGAGCGAGAAGTTCGAAGTCATCGCGGAGGAAGAGTGTTTGTTCAGTTGGGGGGGCGAAGCGCCTTTGGTTATTCACAGGAAACGAAGACAATTGGAAGGAGAGAATGATTTATTAATCTCGCTCGGGAAGTTGAATAATGAGAGATGCTCATAGCGCGCGCATGTTGTTCTTGTTCTTGTTTTTGTTACAAATGAAAAGCTAGTAGTACCGGTACCCGTGTACTTAAATCTTAGTTTGATATCATTTCGCCCTCTTCTTCTCTTTTGAGTTTGTGCCGTGTCCCTTTTTCCTGCCGCCTCCTCTCGAAAGCGCTTTCTTGAACACGAGGCTGATTCGAGCCGCGTTGTTCGAATCGTTCTCTTTCCCAAAGACACAGTGTTCCCAGTTATCATTGCAGTCATCTCGCATTAAGATGCAGTCCCCGTGATGCACTCGCACCCATACTTGCTCTTCTTCGCCGTCATTTTGTGTCTTATCTCCGCCGCCGGCGAGTTTTCGAAACGCGAATCGCCGCGTCTCGCCTATAGACACAATAACTGAGTCTCGATCCCATACGGTCCCCATCTCGGGATCGGTGTGCCACGCGCATGCCGAAGATCCATCGGGATACAAATTCATGAGCGCGCAATCAAAATCGATGTCACATCCTGCGTAATCTTCGTCATTTTTCAAAGCTTCTACTATGGCATTCCGTATGGTAGTTACCAACGGCAGAGACGCTTCGTTCAATAGCGTCGGTTCCATAATCTTTCCAGAATACGCGAGTCCACCGATACCACTTTCCGCGACGAAACAGGTCTCTCTTCTCTCGTCCACTCTTTTCCCAGTTCGTGTGATTAATTTTTCCGCTTTAAAAGGCACTTCTTTGCGTAAATCTTCAACCGTAATGTTTTTTAGCACGTTGGAAATATTCGGCGTTACGTATCGAAAGGGAAACTCGTCGACGGTAATCGTCGCATCTCCTCTTCTCTCTGATGTTGCTGTTGTTTCGCCGCTACTGCTCGCAATATTACTCTCTATCACACGCAAAGCCCAATCGAAAACTATCCTGTCTCCGTCTGAGAAATATTCCGCGTCTTCTCTCACCCTACGCACGAGCTCGTCGCACGCGTTTCGCATCTCCTCTCTACTCGTATCGCTGTCGTCCTCGTCCTCGTCCTCGTCTTCATCAAACAGAGATACCAACAGAGACGCGGTCGCCCTGAGCGCGTCGATTCCATCCGACGCTCTTTTCTTCCTGTTTGTTGTTTTCGTTCCGTCTAAACTCGCGCCTTTTATTAATCGAACTATGCCTCCTATTCGCTCGTTGTTCTTCGTCTTTGTCTTCTTCTCATACGAACCACTCGAGGAACACATCATTTTCGCCAATCGTTTCAGTCCATTCACCGACGCGCTCTTATTCTTCTGTCGATGCACGTCTTGGAAGTGGAAATGCAACGTTTCTTCCCCTTCGAGCAGTAAGCTATCGCACGCGGCGCGGAGTATCTCCTCGACTGTTTTCGCGTCTTGGATTAACGCGCCAACAGTGGTGGTTACAGGAGTTCGCGTTGTGTTCTCGTTCTTCAAAGTCGCCGTCGTCTGCGTCGTCCTCGCTTTCTTCTTCATCGTCAGAGAAGATTTTCGTCGACAGAAAGGATGTCGAGTTGAATTTCTCGTCGTCTGAATCGTCTGAATCGTCCGCATCGTCGTCGTCGTCGTCTGAATCGTCGTGCTTTCAGAGGAGCGTTTATAAAGATATTTAGGGAAAAGTAACGGCCACACAACTCTACTTCATTCATTCATTCATTCATTCATCTCATCAAAAGAAAGACGGGGCTCAGGAAGGAAAGAGAAGACAAAGACAACGACAGAGAGCGCGCAAAGGACAGGGACGGATAAAAAAATGATCGGTCGAGTGATGCGCAACGTGCTCTTAATCTTCCGTTTACTGTTCAAACTCTTGACGTTTTTGCGACTGAATTGGATCGCAAAGTTTCTCAGACTTCTCTTGTTCTCCGCGCTGTTATTGCCGGCTTTTATTCGGATCGGGTGGTTCTACGTCACGGACGGAAGAATCAAAAGAGGCATAAAGTACGGGAAAAACGCGAGGAATTTTTTAGACGTCTACGTCCCATCAGACGAGGAAGACGAAGACGTCGAGGAAGGAGGAGGAGGAGAGACCAAACAAAAGAAACAGTTGAAGCCGGTGGTTATTTTTGTCACCGGCGGGGTGTGGATCATTGGATATCGAGTTTGGGGCGCCTTGTTAGCCAAAAGTTTGCTCGAATTTGGAGTCATAACGATATGCATAGATTATAGAAACTTTCCTCAAGGCGTGTGCGGTGATATGGTGGAAGACGTAGCGAACGGGATCGGATACGCGGTGAACGCGGCGAAAAGTTTAGGCGGAGATCCGAGGAAGATTAATTTGATCGGACAAAGTGCGGGAGCGCACTTGGCGGCGCTTTCGCTGTTGAAACAAGCGAGTCTGAAGGATGATTTGAAGGAGACGTGGCACGCGAAAGATATCATCGGGTTTGTAGGCATTAGCGGCATTTATCATCCGGAAAGCGAAGAGCTGATTGCGCACTTCGATAGACAGGGCCTTCACAGGAAGATATTTTTTTCCATAATGGAGGCGGGTTTCAGTGGTCGACACATCGAAGCGTTGGGGAGGAACTCACCATCGGAGATGGTTAAGTTGATCGGTGTCGAATGCGCACACGTCTTGCCGAGGTTTCTTTTGATCCACGGCGAGAAAGACGTGTCGGCGCCTACCAGAGAGAGCCGAAACTTCGCGCCAACATTATCAAACGCAGGCATTAGCGTCATGGAAAAGTATTACAAGAGCAAAGGTCACGTCGAGCCCTTCATACTCGATCCAATCCTTGGAAGGTCGGAGGATGTTTTGCTGGAAGATTTGTTGACGTTCATCTTCCGCCGCGAAGGTTTAAGTAAAACGTTTAAACGACAACCGTTGATGCGTCCGCGTTTCATCGTTGAACTTGCGAAAAGGGTGGTCCCTTTTTAATTAGATACATATAAATTGCAATAGAGTAGCAGAACAAGAGTTCTTATTAGTGTACATGATACTATACAAATGGCCGCAGCCGCCGCTATGTGAGTAAGGAGCACGAGCAGTCGCTTATTATATTCACTTCTTTTCTTGGTGAACGATGGTTTTAAATTTCTCTCCGACCATCGCGGCTGTCCTCTTCAAGTCCTTGATCGCATTCTCCGCCTCTCTCTTCTTTTCCTCTCGCTCGAGCTTACTTCTCTGGAGTGAAATCTTTCTCTCCTTTGCTTTTTCTATTCGCTCTAAAAGCTCTTTCCTGCGTTCCAACTCGTCCTCCAACCTTCGCTCGGCGAACGCGTTTTTATTCTTCGTCGTTAAAGCGGACATCTTATTATTCTTATTCTTATTCTTCTCTGATTTTAAAAACGTCTCCTCGTCCACGAAATCAAATTTCAACGCGTCTTCCGACGTCGCGATGCCTTGTCTCGATTGCATTTCCATCGTCAGGTGTGACTTCTCGTACTCCGCGGATAACACTTTCTTCCCAATTTTTTCAACCTCTTTTCGTTTCCGTTCAACGAAATTCAGTTTCTTTTCTTCCATCTCCAACATTGCGTCTCGATTGGCCCGTCTCAACTCGATCAAAACGAACTGCGCGTCTTTCCGTCGATCGTGGTACGTCTCCAGCGATTCTAATTCTAATTCTTCTTTATCTTCATCATCATTCTTTTTAAATCGTTTCCGTTGCAACTGTTCTTTCGCGACAGTTTTGACGTTTTCAATCACGCGGAGGAGAAACTCGTACCGCGACTCCTCTTTCGTCGTTTTAGTCGTCGCGTTGTCCCTATCTCGCACGAGAAAACCATCGATGGTTTTATCGTCGCTCATTTGATGTGTCGTGTTTGTGTATTCAAGAAGAAGAAGAAGAACAATGTATAATAAGGAAGATGTGTGGAGGATTTGAAGAGCGAATGCGTTCTAAATACAAGTGGTTACGCGACAATACTACATCTCTTCTATGACTACCCACACACTACGAATTACTTCTACAACTCTATTACGCGTTCTGTTTTTTACTCTTGGATGATGATTTAACCAATTCTTTCACCCATTTAATCGCGCTCAAGGCGAACAATCCGATGGCGACGACCAGACACGCGTGCAGATTTTTCAGTCGTTCCGGATGTCTCGCCAAGTGTTGGATTAAATATCCTTTGCCGAACAAAATCCAAACGAGAGCGGTGGATGACCCTAACCCGTAGCCGACGTATACTTGCGGCCACGTGTGAAAGCCGAGTTTGACGCGTAAGTACGCTAAAAACGCGCCCAGAGAAACTAAACCAAACGCGAGCGTTCTCGTGACAAACGTCGCTAACCCGAACGCGTTCGGCTCGAACGCAAACGCCAACGCGGCGTACCAACTCAAATAACTCAAACTCGTCGCGTGCGAGGACGGCATCCCGGGGTCGACTTTCTTCGCACCATCAGGTCGGGAGTGGTTTAACATGCGTTTCAATAACTTCCCGTTCACGGAATTGACGATAGAGCCGAGTAAACACCAACACGTTTCCACCGTCGGATGGAACACCAAAAAGACCATCGCGGTTGCAGAGACGACGAATTTCGTGCTCTCGTTGAGATATTCGAAGACGACATCCTCGAGTTTGGGGACTTTTGGTTGTTTTGGTGATTTCTTCTTACTCTTCATCATCATCTCGTCGTCGTCGTCGGTGTTGTTGTTCTTCTTATTAGTAGTATTACTCTCGGAAGCAGCACAAACCCGCTGGTGATGACGACGTTTTATTCGTCCGATTTGGATAAAGTTTTCCCCGTTGTTGTTTTGCGATGATGATGAAAAAGCAGAACAAAACTGTGTGCTCTGACGATGTGAAAGTCGTTGTTGTTGTTTCTGTTGTTTCTGTTGTCGCGTTCGTGGGGGATGCACACCACACTTCGCCGCGAGCAGCAGCAACCGCATCAAGAAGTAGACTGTTTACTCTGCGGAAGATTGTGTGAGAAAGAGGAATAAAAAATCTTCATTTTCCTCTCGCATGATGTCAACATCCAATCGAATGACTTTATACAACAACGTTATAACGGTACTATATTATTAATGCATTCATTCTTTTCTCGTACATCCGGTATGTTTTCTGCAGCGCCCTTTTCACGGCGAGTCTATATTCTACTGCTAACTTCGTTCTTCTTCTTCTTGTGGCCCTGGCGTTCGTATCTTTTTCTGTATTCGGGCTGGAGTTTTTGAGATGTTCGAGCGACTCGCAATCCTGTTTTGCGGTCGTCGCGAACGAGAGCAAGGCTCGACCGGCGGCGTCGCGAATGGCGGTACAAAAGTTGTGCTCGGACGCGTCGGAAAGCTTTTCGCCTCGAGATGCGAACGCCGAAAACGAGTGGCGTTGTGCCGCGGCGTGCGCGCGTTGCGCGCGTTTGTCGTCGCTGTAAGATTCATACGAGGTGAGAACGGCGTATTCTAATCGCAAATCTCTCTCACTTTCAAACGTGAGAGCTCCAGACGTTGCGATAACTTTTGCATGGTATTCCGTTGTTTGTGTTGTAATCAATGAAACATCGAGCACAATCACATCGTTCGGATTGTTCTCCCCGCAATGAAAGCCATACAAGGACAACAGTTCCAAATTCGTATACGCGCCGTAGTTCATGAACAACTCGAACGAGCGAGTTGTAGGGGAGAACTTCTTGGGAAGCGTGCTTCGAAACTCAAACGCGTTCTCGTTTGCGTTCCACGCTCCCGTCCCAACAGGTACGCATCCATCCTCCTTTTCGTCACCGTTACAAAAGTTACCGTTACCATCGTCATCACCGCCGAGAAAACCTCCAACTGGCGCGTAATTGAACATGTCCCCTATCGGCGCCAACGCCCCTGCGGACGACCAAGGCACCGAAACCGTCCTCGATCTCACCGTCGCTTTTGCATATGCCCACTCCGCTCGCGTAAAAAAAATCCCCGCGTTCTTCGTCTTCTTACACTGTCTGTCGTACGACGCGGAAACTTTCCCTCGAAGCTCGCGCGCCGACGCTTTCGCCGCGTCGACTTGTAACGTCTCAATCTCCTCGTCCGTCCACAGTTCCAATAAATCGTACTCGTTCGGAAGCGTTCGTAAATACGCGCTCCAGAAACTACCGCCGCTTTCGTTGTTGTTGTTCGTATTCTTTCTCGCCTCTCTCAGAAGTATTTCGCACAAAATGTCGTCTTCTTCCTCCTCGCGTCGTTTTGTTGTTGTTGTTTCTGTTCGTCTTCGGGGAACACACAGCAACGCCTTTTCCGGGATGGACACGAGCGTTTCTGTCGTCGTCGTCGTGGCATCGTCGTTTACGTCGTCTCTTTCATCGTCGAGGCGCACGTAAAAAATGCCTCGCTCGTCCTCGTCCCCGTTCTTTAGTATTCGTTGTTGTATCGCGACGTTCGGATGCGTTCGGATTCCATTCTCTCTTCCCCAGTTGAGCAACGTTTCGATGACGACGGTGTTGTCGTCGTCGTTCGTCGTCGTCGTCATTTCATCGTCGTCGTCATCGTCATTATCATCGTTCCATCACAACTTAGAACAAAAGCGCTGATACTCTGCTGATGAATGAAGAAAAATTTTGCTCAAAAAAAACAACCAAAAAACGAGAGAAAAAACTTCTCTTGAAAGAAAGAGAAGACAAAGAGACGACGACATAAACGACTTTTACGGGGAGCAGAAAAGCAGAGGAGAAGAAGAAGAAGAAGAAGAAGAAGAAGAAACACACACAAACAAAATAATGTCGTTTACGGACCGTAACCCGCTCTCGTTATCCATGCCTCAGCACAACTTGAAACAGTTGACGAAGCAATTGGAACGAGATTGGAACGACGAGGAAGAGAAGAGAAGGAGCGAAAAGAATGAAAAGAGTACTCATCGCGCGGAGGAGAGAGGGTCGAGAAACAGCAACAACAACTTTAACAACAACAGTAGAGGTGGTGGCGGAAATGGTGGTGCTCTGAGAATAGATAACGTCCTCGTCGAGGACAGACCAAAGCTGGCGTATCTAACCATAGAAGACTTGAAAAAGAAAGCGAAACCGTGGAGAGAGTTTTTCAGCACGGACTATTTGAGAAAGTCGTATAGCGTGCCGAGAACGAAAAGGGAGGCGTACGCTCGATTCGATCGAAACGTGTACGAGTATTTAGGGAATTATCGGAGGTGTTCGTGGATCATAGCTTTGGCTTTGTTGTATAAAAAACCGAAAGCAATCGCCGGCGGCGTCATCATCTTGAAACTGTACGACGTGTTGCAAGTGCTCGGTCAAACCGTGGCGATACAGGATTCGCACAAGACTGTGATTCAGTTTTTCTTGCAGGTTTTGATTTGGGTGGTGTCGATAGTGACGAGAGTGTTTGCGAGTCTTTCCATGGCGGTAGCGGTGGTGTTTACGATATTGGGATTGCACGCGATATTGAGACGGTTGGACGCGCCAAAGCCGACAAAAAGAAACGGAAAAAGAATCTCAGGGGTCGTCTGGGAAACTAAGTCGCCGAGAGAAATGAATAACGCGAATAATAGAGGTGGAATAGGAGGGATCATAGGTAGTTTGATAAATAGGAACAAAACGCAACGGAGGACTTGAAAATGAGAGAAATAAAGAGAGAATGACAGAGAGAGAGGACTATAGCACTCGAGCTTTATTTTTTATTATACACACAGCAGCAGGTACTACAGCAGCAGCAGGTAGTACACAGTGCGCAAAAAAAACAATTATTATTTTTTGCGCAAGACTCCACCATCCGCGGCGAACTTCGTAATACTTTCTCTGACTGGCGCAATCGAGTTCACGGCGCGCATGCCGATACTCCGCAATTGCGTGAAAGGTGCGATGGAACTCAGAGTTGGTCCAAAAATCTTTTGGAGCGTATCCAATCCTATCACCATCGCTGACATTTCTAAGAAACGCGCGTTTTTATAGTTTCGGAGCGTGTTTTCACTTCCAATGTCATCGCCAACAGATATCGCATTCTCAACCGCATCAATCGCCGCTGCGACGTCTTTAAACCCAAGATTAACGCCTTGACCGCCTAACGGGTGTACCACGTGCGCGGCGTCGCCAATCAAGAGCATTCTGCGGTGAGTCCTCGTACCAGCAATTTTCAATTTGAGAGGGAACGCGCCGCGTTCGGACCCTTTCGCCGTGGCGATGATGTTCGGTGGCGACTCAAACTCGTTTTCTTTCAGCGTTGATTGTAAAATTTCTCTCACTTTACTCTCCATCTTTTTGTTCTTCGCTAAAGTATCGACCGCAAACGAAAATAAATCTTTGGCGAAACTTTCCGCGACAAACATCGAGAAACTCTTCGCGAACCCTCCGTTGATGATTTTCGAATCACGAACTTGCTGCTTGCGAAGCTGATAATTGTACTCTCCGCCTCCGTGGATTGCATCGTTGACTTCGCTGGCAAAGTCGTCGTCACTCAGCGCGGTTATGCGCTCAGCTTCTTTCGGCGTGGTTGACCACACGATGTTTGCGTAAATTGGAAACTGAGAATCATCTATATTATTGCTCGTCTTCGATTTCCCGTTGCCAATAGGAAGTAAAGCAATCGGTCCGTTTTTCAAAAAGCGCTGGAACGCCGTTTTGGTCGGCCCGTCTAGCTCAACCGTGCCGCACACCGCTTTCTGGTTGTAATCGTACCCAAATGACCGCACCCCGGCGAATCGTTTCATGGCGCCGTTCGGACCATCCGCACCTACAACCAATCGCGCGCTAATTGTCTTCACTTCTTCTTCATATTCGCCGTCCCCGTTAGCGTAGTTACCCGTAGAACTCTTATACTCGACCACTCGAAATGGTGACGATTCCGTCGTCTCTGTACCAACCACGCTCGTCCCGGGCAACAAAAACAAACTTCTTCTCTTCCTCTCTTGTCCTTCTTCTTCCATTTCTTCTCCTTTTTCAAACTCTTCAATCAGTCCGTCGCACAACGCGTTCCGCGTCGCGTCGTTTTCAACCACCACCCCTAGTCTATCTCTGTTCGCCTCTTTTGCTTCGAACCGTACGTATCCTTCGCCAATCGCGTCCCACGCTTGCACGGCGTCAAACTCGTTCCCCAAGTTGGTCTTCTCAATCTGCGTCCACACGCCTCCACACTCGCGCTCTAAAAAGTCAATCGATTCCGGAGTCAACGCAGAGACTCTCGCTTTCGGTTTGTAAGGATTTTCTTGTTGTTGTTGTTTATCTTCTTCTTCTTTCTTTTCTCTTTTCGAGAACGCTCGCGGGTTCCCGTCTAAAACAGCCACAGACAAGTGTTTCGTTTTTGCGCTCATTCGCAACGCCCTTGCGAACGCGACGCCGACGAGCCCCCCACCAACGATGGCGACGTCCACTTTCGCGGGAATTGACGAATTAAACTCTCTCGTCTTCTTCTTCTTTCCAAAACTCTCTTCTTTCGTTTCCGTCATTCTCGTCGTCGATGAAAAAGCTTTCTTCGCGTCTCTCGTCGAAAATGACGACGACGACGACGACGGAAACGAAAACAAAAATCGTTCCATCGTCGTCCTCCTCCTCCTCGCGCCATCGAGACGATGACTCCGACTCCGAAAACTCGCAACAAACGCTCTTCCTCCACGCGACATCACGAGCAAGACGACCCGATCGGCGACCACCTTTTTTTTTCTTTCCTCGTCGTGTGATACTTTCTCTGCTTCTTCTTCTAACACTCCTCTTAAAATGAAGAAGACTTTTGTCTCTTTTGCGCGTCACTTTTCGACTCTTTTTTGAGGATTCTTTTTCCTGTTCGATACTACGTACTACTAAGAGAATACTAAGAGAATACAAATGATCGAGGTGATCTTAAACGACCGCTTGGGGAAGAAAATACGCGTGAAGTGCAACGAGGACGACACCATCGGGGATTTGAAAAAGTTAGTCGCGGCGCAAACGGGAACCAGGCCGGAGAAAATACGGTACTAATGATGATATTCGTTTTTGATGTGATGATTTAATGTCGGACGATTTGTTGTGGAGTCGCTTTTTGTGAATTGGATTTGGAGTTTGGATGCAGAGAAGAAGAAGAAGAAGAATTCTCTCTCTCTCTCTCTCTTTCTCTTTCTCTCTCTCTCTCGTTCTCTCTCTCTCTCTGTGTGTGTGTGTGTGTGTTCGCACAGCAGCAAAACGCGCGTTTAATGTGTGTTTGGTAAAACTAAAATTCCTTCTGCTCTTCTCCAACAAACAAACAAACAAAAACAGGATTCAAAAGTGGTACACGATATACAAAGACCACATCACGTTGGACGATTACGAGGTTAAAGATGGGAGCAATTTAGAGCTTTACTATAACTAGGGATGATAACGTAGATTAGATAGAGCAGACGCGATTTAGTTAGCAGTACATAATAATAATAATAATAATAATGACAATAAATACGTAATTCAGTAGTTCAGTCATTCGGCCTCGTTCAACTCTAATCCGAGCGCGAACATATACAATCCCGCAAAGATTTTATAGCCAGAGCTATTCAAACTATCTAAACTTTCTCTCATTTTATTCAGGGGCACTTTAATCACCGTGATAAACTCCGACCCTTCGAGCTCTTGTTCCGGGACGACTTTATCCTCGCCTCCGCGTTCGTCTTCCTCGTACTCGTCTAAGTTTACGTCCACGGTGACTAAAACTACCGTCTCGTTACTCAGTCCCGGCGAAAGAGCCATGGAGCACGGCGTCGCTTTGGCGTTATATCCCGTATATCCAGTTTCCTCTTTCAATTCTCTCAGCGCGGCTTGTTCAGCCGTTTCGCCTTTATCGATTAAACCCGCGGGAAGTTCAATAGTTTCTCGTTCCATCGGAGGACGAAACTGCCTCACCAACAGCGTTTGCGTCTCGCGTTTGGACGATTTCAGTTTCGCAAACACGCACACGGCATCTGCCACCGCGTTTGGATCTTTCGTCGTTCTCGTCGCCGCGTCCCACGTCCGCTCTTCCCCGGTTGGATCGATATACGTTATCGAAGAAAACCTCAACCATTTGGTTTCCATCAACGTTTTCCATTCGACAACTTTCGATTTCGACGAACACATCTTCAAAGAAGAAGAAGAAGAATTCATCATCTTTTCCTGTTCGAGCACCTCTTTCACGTGCACGATTCTTACTCTTCTTTGTTTCCTTCCGTTCTCTGTTTTCTTTTCGTTGTTGTTGACAGACGCTTGAGGAGACCACGACGACGCTTTCGGGTGTTGTCGTGCGACAAAACGCATCCAAAATGAAGAGATTTTCGTGAAGACGTGTTTCATTTTTGATGATGTGTACGGGGTACTACGTATGTGGTGGGTACATAGTTTTAGTAGTCTTTAGAAATGAAACTTTAGCTAAGTGTATTTAATAGTAAGTGTGTGTATGTCTCTCTTCTTTCTCTCTCTCTCTCTCTTCCCTCTCTCTCTCTCTCTCTTTCTCTTTCTCTTTCCTCTCTCTTTCTTCCTCATACTTTCCTGTCGTAAAACTGATCCAAAGTCTTGGCCGGAATGCGCCTTAAAAGCTCTCGCGGGAAAATCCTCAACAAACTCCACGCCAAATCCAACGCGTCAAAAATCGATCGGCCTTCGTTTCCTTGGTCGATAAACTTTCGCTCAAACTTTTCTAAAAACTCCAAATAAAGCAAATCTTCGCCAGATAAGGCTTCTTCGCCGACGACCGCTCTCATGGCTAACGTATCTTTGCCGATGGCGTAGTTGGCGTACAACTGGTTCGAAACGTCGCCGTGGTCTCTTCTCGTCATCCCTTCCCCGATTGCAGATTTCATCAGTCTCGACAAAGACGGTAAAACGTTAATTGGTGGGTAAATTTGTCGATTGTGCAACTGCCTGTCGACGTAAATTTGACCTTCCGTGATGTACCCGGTCAAATCTGGAATCGGGTGAGTGATGTCGTCGTTCGGCATGGTTAAAATCGGCAACTGCGTAATACTCCCTTTTCTCCCTTTGATTCTCCCCGCTCTTTCGTAAATCGTCGCTAAATCAGTGTACATGTAACCGGGATAACCTCGCCTTCCGGGAACCTCCTCTCTTGCCGCGGACACCTCTCTCAAAGCGTCCGCGTACGACGACATGTCCGTCAAAATGACCAAAACGTGCTTCCCTTTTTCGTACGCTAAATATTCCGCCGTCGTCAGCGCAATCCTAGGGGTGATGATCCGTTCAATCGTTGGATCGTTCGCTAAGTTTAAGAATAACACCGTTTTCTCTAAGCTACCGTTTTCTTCAAAGTCTCTTCGAAAAAAGTTCGCGGTTTCCAAGTTCACCCCCATGGCGGCGAAGACGATGGCGAAGTCGTTCTCGCTTTTGTCCTCCTCCGTCTCCTCCGCCGCGCCGGGTTGTTTCACCAACCCAGCCTGTCGGCAAATCTGCGCCGCAATTTCGTTGTGCGGTAAGCCAGCCGCGGAAAACAAAGGAATCTTTTGTCCTCTCGCGATTGAGTTCATCACGTCTATGGTGGATATTCCGGTTTGGATCATTTCTTCTGGATAGGTTCTCTCCGATGGGTTGATCGAACTGCCGTTAATATCTAAATACTGTTCGGCCATAACGTTCGGTCCTCCGTCGATAGGTTTCCCACTCCCGTTGAAAATCCTCCCCATCATATCCTCCGCCACTGGGGTGGTCAACACGTCCCCGGTAAACTCTAACGTCGTGTGCTTGCTATCGATGCCGCTCGTCCCTTCAAAGACTTGCACCACCGCGCGTTCCCCGTCGACTTCCAAGACTTGTCCTCTCCTTTTCGTGCCATCGCTCAGAGTGATGTCCACAATCTCCGCGAACTTCGCGTTCTTCACCCGGTCTAAAATCACCAGAGGGCCGGAAACCCCAGTCACCGTTCGATATTCCACTCTCGGTTCGCACGTGAAATCTCTCGTCGCAAGAGAGGCTTGAAGTTGCACTTTGGCGAAATCAGAAGACAACAAAGAAGAAGAAGACATGTTGTTGTTGTTGTTGTTGTTGTTATTCTTCTTCTTCTTCTTCTTAACAGTGTTGTTAGACTATTCTATCGCAGCAGCAAAACGAAAACTCTTTAAAAGTGAGGAGCGCGAACGAATATAATAAGAACGTGTATTCGTGTTTTGTGTGTTCTCTGTGCGAAAGAGAGACAAATTTATACTTTTTGTGGAGACGATCCTCAGCAAAAGAAAATCCTCATCAAAAAGAGCAGTCCTTTTCTTGGCAAAAGTCTTAAAAAAGAGCAGTCCTTTTTTTTCACCTTTTTTCTCTTCTTCTCCTCTTCAAAAAAAGAACTTTTGACACTTTTGAAACGAAAGTCCACTTATTACTACACAGTTGAGAGAGAGGAGTGTCGACGACACAAACACTACCTACTCAGAGTAGTATATATATATATTAGTATTCCAACACGAATAACACACAAAACGAACACGCGGCGGTGCAGTTACACATCACGGAAGGAATCTTTCCGTTCGTGTTCGTGTTCTCCCTCGACGAAAACGAGAACTCGACGATGAGGAGGAGAATATGGCCGTCCGCGTTGCGTTTGTTGAAAGAAAAAACATTAG
>Ga0213868_10002293_pt1 | contig 18360 bp, 29 predicted proteins | sample PICome_9_FD_160087 | JGI IMG/M metagenome (GOLD analysis project Ga0213868, IMG submission 160087) | Coastal seawater microbial communities near Pivers Island, North Carolina, United States - PICO127 | ecosystem: Environmental > Aquatic > Marine > Coastal | place: USA: North Carolina...
GTCATCACCAATAAAACTTTGAGTATTTCAAAGTCTCGCGGTGTGGCTATTCGCTACAATGGCGAAGAGCAGCGCGGTCTAAATACTGGCCCTGGATATAACAGCATTCTTCAGAATCAATTCGCCCAGGCGATGCGTACTCTGACGAATGAAGTTGAATCTGATCTCACAGCTCTATATTCATCTGCTTCTAACGCATACGGAACTCCTGGCACTACGCCTTTTGGCACTGCTGGTGATTTCAGCGATGCGTCTTTTGCTCTCAAGCTGCTCAAAGATAATGGCTCGCCGCTGACTGGTAATCAGCTAATCGTAAGTTCTGCTGCTGGCGCTTCTATGCTTGGTCTGCAAAGCCGCACCGACGTCCAGGGCAACGATTCAATGTTGCGTCAAGGCGTTATGCTTTCGACCGCTGGTATGGATATCCGCGAATCAGCACAGATCAACGCGCACACTAAAGGCACTGGCGCGAACTACGTGACAAACGGCACATTCGCAGTCGGCGCAACAGCTATCGCAATCGACGGCGGTACTGGCACTATCTTGGCTGGTGACACAATCACTTTCGCTGGCGATGCTAACAAGTACGTCGTATCAGAAGCACTTGCTACTGGCACAGTGACTATCGCTGCTCCCGGTCTGAAAGCTGCTCTCGCTGATGGTGTAGCAGTAACAGTCGGCAACGGCTACGCTGCAAACATGGCGTTCAACCGTGATGCGATCGTTCTGGTAACACGCGCTCCGGCTCGCCCAGTTGAAGGCGATCTTGCTGAGGACGTAATGCTTATGACTGATCCTCGCTCCGGTATCACTTTCGAAGTCTCGATGTACAAAGAGTACAGACAGGTTCACTTCGAAGTGGCACTCGCTTGGGGCGTCGCAGCCATCAAGCCAGAGCATATCGGCATCTTGCTAGGCTAAAAGTGATCGCGGGGCGTCTTCGGGCGCTCCGCATCATTAACGGAGGACAATATGGCATCAATCCCAACAGTACAAATCGACCGGGATGGTCAAAAGGTTATTATTAACGAATCCGATTTCGATTCAAAGACAATGACGCTATTCGGTGAAAAGCCAGCGGCCAAGCCGAAGGCAGCGCCGAAAAAGACTCGCAAGGCTAAAGCGGAGAGCTAAATGGCTACCATTATCGTCGAAGACGGCTCAATAGTCGCTAACGCGAACAGCTACGTCACTACTGCCGAGTTCACTCAGTATTGCGCGGATCGCAACATCACGATCTCTGGCACTTACGGTGACGAGTCGCAATTGCTTATACTGGCGATGGATTATTTCGAGCAGCAGCCGTTTCGTGGAATCAAGTTCATCGAGACTCAGACGCTCCAGTTTCCGCGTTCTGATCTATTTATAGACGGCTATCTCACGAATTCTAGCCAGATACCAGAGCTAGTAAAAGATGCACAGATCACTATCGCCATATCTATTATGGCTGGCAACGATCCGCTATCAACCGTGGATCGAGCAGTTAAGCGCGAGAAAGTAGATGTAATTGAAGTCGAGTATATGGATAACGCTTCTATCTCTACCGTTATTCGCAGCATCGGTAATGCAATGCGTAAACTGGTCACATCTAGCACTGGCGGCAACAATATCCGAACTATTCGAGGCTGACATGGCGATAAATTACACATCGCTCCAGGGTACAGCGACTCGATTGTTGAAAGACAACGGGCAAGTGGTGCAGTTCGCATACAAGACCGGGGAAATCATCGATCCGGCTACCGGGCAGGTCACAACGCCAGCTACCAACAACACAATCGACGCATTTGCTATTGTTCGTCGTTATGATAACGAAGAAGTGAACGGCTCTACGGTTCTCGCTTCCGATCTGCTGCTGATAATTAACAATATCGCAACTGAGCCGGATGTGGCTTGGACTGTAACAGTCGATTCAAAGATTTGGCGAGTTATGAGCGTTAGAACTCTAAGCCCGGCAGGTACTAATATTGTCTATTATGTGCAGATTAGAATATGAGCGCGGCAGAGAAGGATATCAACACGGCATTATCGGTACGTTTGGCAGAATTCCAGACAGCCGGAAACCCGCCTATCGCTTATGAGAACGCGGCATTCACGCCAGTTGACGGCGTACTGTATCTGCTAGAGACTTTCATTCCGAACATTAAAGATCAGCTCGGACTCGGCCATTCAAGCGCCGACGATTATGAAGGTTTGTATCAGATAACGGTAAATGACTCACGAAGTAATAGAAGATTCACAGCGCAGGAACAGGCGCGGCTACTTATGCTGCATTTCCCGCGTGGCGCTGAATATACTTTTAACAGCGTAAAAGTTAAAATCACCAGCGCAAGAGTCTCACAGGGTGTCACCGAAGAGGGCTGGTATTCTGTCCCGGTGACTATCGAGTGGCGGGCAATAGTATGACTTGGGAATCTGACTGGAAAAAGATAGAGTCTAAAATCGACCGAACTCTCGACCAGGGAATTCGGGCGACTATTCTTGAATTAAGCACGGCAATAATTAAAGACACTCCGGCAAAAACCGGACGTGCTAGAGGCAACTGGCAAGCATCCATCGGTCGCGGGGCGACTGGGGAGGTTTCCGTGGTAAACAAGAGAGCTGGCGAAGCCAAAGCAATTTCAAATGTCAACCAAAAGGCAAGCGTGGCGGTCGGTGATCTTTATTATTTGACAAATAATGTTCCGTATATTGAACGTCTGGAGTACGGCTGGTCAAAGCAAGCTCCTGGCGGGATGGTTCGGAAGAATATGCAGAATTTTAACCGTTTGCTGGCTAAGAATATTAGAGAAGCAAGCAACTAAAGAGGATTTAACATGGCTATTCAAACATCTGCGGGCACTACTCTGAGTCTCGTCTCAGGGCTTCCCGCAACATACGACCAAGCAGGATTCGAGGCTCTCACATTCGCTACAGTTGGCGAAATCACCGAGATTCCAGCATTCGGCTCGGTTTATAACTTGATCACTCACTCGCCACTCGGTGAGCGCAGAGTGGTCAAGCGTAAAGGTTCTATCAACGACGGAACTCTGACACTCTCATTCGCTGCCGACGCTGCGGATACTGGCCAAATTGCTGCGAAAGCTGCTGCCGCGACAGATACAGAGGTTTCTGTCAGAATCACATATCCAGATGGTGAGGACGATTATTTCACCGGATTGATAATGAGCTATCAAGTCAACGCGGGTGGCGTGGACAGCATCAAATCAGACAATATTGTACTAGAACTGACAAATGCACCAGTAAACGTAGCAGCCTCGTAGCTGCTTAATAAAACGAACATTCGGGGCGTGAATTATGGATTTAGCGAGCATTGACTTACAAGCAGCAGCGGATGAAGGAGTCGAAGTAAAACTCCAGCATCCGGCCAGTGGTGAGTATCTAGTAGACGATGAGGGCGAGCATTTAGTGATTACAGTTCTCGGCAAAGATTCGCAGACGTGGCAGAACGCCGCCAAGCGAGTTAATACCAGGAACGCCAATCGCTACAAAGATCGCAAGATTCCGAATGCCGCTCTCGAAGCAGCTCTCTACGAAATATTGGCCGAAAGCACGATCAAATGGAGCAAGAATATTGAGTTCGACGGCGCTGCACTAAAATGCAACAAAGAGAACGCCAATATGCTCTATGAGAAGCGCAACTGGATAGCTGAACAGTTGATGGAAGCGGCAGGAGACCGAGCCAGTTATTTTTTGAAATAACGGGGCTGCTGGGCAAATACGTCCAGCAGTGGGCCTGGCTCTCGACCCGCGCTAAAGACAAAGAACGATCACGCATCGAAATGATCGATAGTAATGAAATAGCCGGACGGTTCCCAGATGTGGAGCCGTTCGGCTATATCATAGAGATACTCACCAGAATTGGAGTCGCACTCAATAGCGGCAACGGGGTTCATGGCCTGACATGGCAGGAGATTGATGCTTTTGTGGCGAGAACACAATTGCATCTGACAGGATGGGAAGCTGAAACAATAAAGCGACTATCTGCTCTCTACGCCAGCAGCGTGTTAAAATACGACAATCAGGACGTTAAATCGCCCTATCGCACCGAAGAAGAAAACAAAGACATCGCCACAGGCATGAAGTCGGTTCTTCGAGGCATCGTAATAAAGGACAAGCATGGACTTAGCAACGATACAGATCAAAGTCGATACCCGGCAAGTCAAGGCGGCTAACGAAGACATTAAGAAGCTCGGTACGACCGGGCAAGTTGCCAGCAAGAAGGTCAACGCCGCCAATGAAGATATGGCGAAAAGTGCCAAGAGCACAACGTCGGCATTCAAACTGCTGGGCGGTGCCATGGCTGCGCTTGGTGTCGGTGCGCTGGTAAGCAATTTCGCCCGAACGGTTACAGAGTCGGAGAGACTGAAAGGCTCACTCAAGACGATGACAGGAAGCACTGAAGATGCGGCATTCGCATTCGCTGAACTAGAAAAGTTCGCTTCTCAGACTCCGTTTACTCTCGATCAATCTGTCGAAGGTTTTATTAAACTCAAAGCACTGGGATTAGACCCGTCAGAACGCGCTCTGCGCTCATACGGCAATACGTCAGCCGCGATGGGCAAAGACATGATGCAAATGATCGAAGCGGTCGCGGACGCCTCTACGGGCGAATTTGAGCGTCTAAAAGAGTTTGGCATCAAAGCATCAAAAGAAGGCGATCGAGTCTCTCTAACTTTCCAGGGTATGACGACAACGATCGGCAATTCATCCGCAGAAATACAGGAATATTTACTCGAAATTGGCGAGACTAAATTCGGCACGGCAATGGAAGACCAGATGAAAGCTCTTCCAGGTTTATTGTCGAATCTATCTGATAACGTCGGATCGCTATTTCGGAAGATCGGAGAGGTGGGTGGTATTAATTTATTCGCCGGGGCTATAACAGCAGCCAGCGCGGTAGTAACCGGAATCACTAATAATCTCGAAGTTTTGACAATAGGTGTCGGAGCTGCTCTTGCTGGGTTTGTGGCATTCACTATCGGATCAAACGCGACGCGCATTCTCGGCGGATTTAAAGCGATGAGAGTCTCGGTTCTTGCGCTGAATACAGCGATAAAGGCTAATCCAATCGGATTGATTTCGGCGGCTATCGCTGCGGCTGCGGTCGCTATTATTGCGAACTGGGACTCTATCAAAGTCGCGGCAGAAAGAGCCGGAGTGAATATACAGATCGCATTCGAAAAAGTGAAAATCTTTCTCATGGAGTCATTTATCGCAGCTCTTGATTCAATTATTGGTATGTTCACAAGCGTTCAGAATACGGCAATCGCTACAATGGCGGCAGTCGCTGCGGCAGTAAAGAACCCGACAGATGCGATTGATACGTTCAACACGACATTCGATACAACGCTGGAGAATTTAGAGACAGGGCAAAGCCGAACAAATGTATTCGCAAACTCAATCCAATCTAGCAAGAATCGCGTCGATGAGCTAAACGAACAGCTCGCCGGAATGAACACGGAAGTCGCTACAGCGGAGACCGGGTTCGAAAACGCTGGGCGCTCTCTATCTGATTATGCGATTGAAGTTGACAAGAACGCAGTAGCAGCTAATGAGCTGGCGGCAGAGACAGAAGCGGCCAAGACTAAAGCACTAGAACTGCTCGGAGCAATTAGCAACGAGACCGAAGCTCTATATATGAGCAATCTGGAAATCGAGATTCGAAATAATTTGCAGAAGGCCGGGGTCGATGCAACTTCCGAACTTGGTGAGCAGATAATCGCGGCAACGACTGAGCTGCACAATGAAAAACAGGCAATGATTGATGCCTCGGCAGCTGCAAAGCAGCTCGAAATAGACAATAACGCAGCTCAGAAAGCGATAGAGACAGAAGCGAAGCGAGTCGCAGAAGAAGCCGCAAAAGCATACGAACAGATGAAAACAAAAATCTCTGGCTTTTTTATGGACTTATTCAAGAACGGGCGCGACGCTTTTGATAATCTCGCCGAGACTTTTAAGAATATGATTCTTCAAATGATCGCGGACTGGGCGGCATCAAAGATTGCCGACATTTTCACCAACACTTTCAGCGGAATCGGTTCGTCGATTAGCTCGATGTTCAGCAATATATTCTCATCTATCGGCAGTTCAATATCCGGGCTGGCATCACAAGCGGCGACGGTAGTCGGCAATATAGTTACCGGCGGCACTACTGCTGCTGCTGCTACGACAAACGCAACCGCTCTGGCTGCGGGTTCTGGCCTAACAACTACAGCGACAGGATTGACAGCAGGCGGCAGCGGGGTTCTCGCAGCGGGAGGTGGCACTACTGCGGCAGGAACTGCTTTAGCGGGAGGTGGTGCTGTCGCGGGTGGCACTGCTTTGACAGCAGGCGGCACTGTCGCGGGTGGCACTGCTTTAGCAGGCACAATAAATACCGCCGCTTTGAGTTCCAGTTTAGCAACAGGAACAACAGGATTCACAGCGGGAGGCAGCGGCATACTAGCAGGAACAACACCGATAACTGGTCTAGGAACAACTGCTGCCGGAACAACTGCTGGCAGCACTGCTGCCGGAACAACTGCTGCCGCTGCCGGTAATCCGATTGTCTCGGCTTTAAAAACTTTTGGCCCTGCTGCTATTTTTGCTTATCTAGCATTTAAGTGGGATATTTTCGGCCTAAACCGTCCAAATTATCCGGCTTTCCATGAATTGCCACCGGCAGTTCAAGCCGAGGAAATGCTAGAGGCATTTAATGCCAGTGTGCCGATGAGTTTAGTTGGACCAAACATGGAAGATACGGAAGGGATGGCGGGCTTTGAGCCATCCATATTGATCGATCTATATCAAAGAATAAAGAATCAGTTCGGAGAAGACGGAGGAGATACGCTAGAGGAAATTTTGAATCATCCTCTTTTAAAGACATCGCTATATGATATGGATATTCCTCAACATCAAAGCGGTCTAAATTCTGTGCCATACGATGGGTATATTGCTGAATTACACGCAGGTGAAAGAGTGCAGACGGCAGAGCAAGCCAGGTCGTCAGATAGCATGGCCGATCAGATTGCCGGGCTGCGGCAGAGCGTCGAAGAGGTCATGATTGCAGTGGCGAGAAACACTGGCAAGCTCTATCGATTGAATGATCGATGGGACAAGAACGGCTTGCCGCCAGTGAGGGCATAAAATGAAAATTATCAGACCGGAAACGGTAACGGATTCGATATTTCAGTCTTCCACAGTGCCGGAGGCAGACCAGCCGGAGTGGTTAAGCGGCACGACTTATCATCTTAATGACCTGGTGATGGTAACGACTACGGCAAACGGAGCTGCTACAGCAACTCACAAGATATATTCATCTGTACATAGTAATGCTGGCAACGATCCGACAGTAGATGACGGCACTAACTGGACAGAGGTATCGAGCACGAATCGCTGGAAGCTATTCAATGCGATCGTGCAGGAGCAGACAGAAAACGCTGGCGGGATGGAGTACGTTTTACAATCGCCAACAGTAATTAACTCCCTGGCACTGATTAACGTGGACACGGCATCGGTCACGGTAGAGGTGGTTGATTCGGTCGAGGGTACGGTTTATGACGAAACATTTTCTCTGGTTTCGCCATCTGGTATTCAAGATTGGTACGCTTATTTCTTCGAGCCAATTGTGCGAGATGATCGCCTAGCGATTCTTGATCTGCCACCGTATGCAAACGCAGATATCACTGTGACTTTCACAGATACCGGAACAGCTAAATGCGGGGCGTTAATTATCGGACAATTTGCCGATCTTGGATTCTCGCAGCACGGAGCTAATTACTCGATTATTGATTATTCGGTAAAAGCTACCGATTCACAGGGCCGGGTAACGATTACCGATGGCCCGTATGCGAACAAGCTGGACGTGGATGTAGTCTTAAACACTTCTGCGTTTGGCGTTACTCGAAGCACTCTAACCGATCTTCGCACGACTCCCGTGGTCTGGGTGGCCGAAGAAGACAATCGAGATTCGATCGTATACGGCTATTATCGAGAATTTGATATAATTCTCAGCAATCCAACTACTTCCAGATGCTCACTTGAAATTGAAGGGCTAGTCTAATGACAATACCAACTATCAGCACACTGCCAACAGCGCCAGCTAGAACCGACGCCCCGGCTACATTTATCACTAGGGCAGATGCCTTTCTTGCCGCTCTGGTTACTATGCAGGGCGAGTTGAACACTTCAATCGGCGCAATGAATACCGACATAGCGGGAGTTAATACAGATGCAGCTGCTGCTGCTTCGAGCGCATCGGCTGCTGCTGCAAGTGCAAGTTCATCCGCATCTAGTGCCGCCACAGCCGCTCTGACTGCTAACGCCGCTCTCTGGGTAAGCGGTCAAGCATACTCTGCCGGTGACAATGCCATATCTGGGATTGATTTCAAAACTTACCGAGCAAATACCGCGACAAGCGGAACTACTGACCCATCTGCATCGTCAGATTGGGATATTTTAGTTTCTGTAAACGGAACCTTGTCTAGGCAAAACTATACTGCAACAGGTGGCCAAACAACTTTTACCATTACCTATGATGTGGGTTTTGTTGACGTATATTTAAACGGTGTCAAGCTAGTAGTCGGAACAGATTTTACCGCAACCTCAGGAACAAACATTGTTTTGGCTAGTGGCGCAATCGCTGGTGATAATGTAGACATTCTCGCGTTTGGCTCATTTTCTGTTGCGGATGCGATGTCGGTTGCTGATGCTGATGCAAAGTATTTACAAATAGCTAGTAACTTATCAGATGTTGCAAGTGCTCCTGCTTCGATTGTTAATCTTGGAATTAACGCAACAGCCGCAGAATTGAATTTACTTGATGATTTAACTAGAGGCTCATTGATTTACGGCAATGCGTCCGGTGCCACTGCCGAACTGACTAAAGGTACAGCAGATCAAGTTCTAACATCAGATGGAACTGATATAGCTTGGCAGGATGCTGGTGGCGGCGGTGCTACCGCCCAGGTTGTTTATGCAGAAACAACGGCAGCGGCATCTGGAACAACCACAATTCCCGGTGATGACACAATACCGCAAAATACAGAAGGAACTCAGTTTTTAACTGCGTCAATAACACCAACTGATGCGTCTAATTATCTTCTAATAGAAGCGGCATTTCAGGTGCATAATATAAGTTCGGGAGAGCGACTAGCAATGGCTTTGTTTGTTGATTCGACAGCAGACGCAATCGCAACAGTTTTTAATCGAACGACCAATGGTTATTACCCGACAGGGCCAATAGTTTTAAGAAAAAGAATTGCAGCGGGTTCTACAAGCGCCAGAACGTATAAAATTCGCATTGGAGCAACTTCTGGGTCAATTGAAGTAAACCAATGGAACGGCACTCAAAACTTTGGTGGAACTGAAGTTTCCAGCATAACAATCAGTGAGGTGACTCCGTGAGCTATAAAGTCGTAAGAAATTCGGATGGTCTTGTAATCGCTTTTGGGCCGAACAATGAACATTATGAACCAACAGTAGAAACTAGCCAGACGTTATCAATAGAGGAAAATCAGCCGACTAGATCGCGATCTGCGTCAGAAGTGCGCCAAAACCGAAATAACAGGTTAGCGGCTAGTGATTGGACGCAGATGCCAGACTACTCTGCATCAAACAAATCTGACTGGGCAACTTATCGGCAGGCTTTAAGAGACATAACAACGCATTCAAGTTTTCCTGACTTACAGGATTCAGACTGGCCGGAGGCTCCATAATGAGTAATTCAAGAGACATAGCCGATAGCGCGGCGACAATTAACTTCATCGATACTGTTAGTTCTAACGTGCAAGACCAGATCGATAATAATGCTCTGCCGAGCCAATCGGGAAATGCCGGTAAATTCTTAACGACCGATGGTACAGATGAATCATGGGGTGAAGCAAGTGGCGGTGCTTGGAAGAAACTTCAAACCATCACAGCATCTGGTGACGCCGTTGTGGAAATAGATTTTAGTGCTGAATCGTCTTCTTATAAAGTTTTCAAAGTAGTTTTAATTGACGTTACAGCTAATGGCGCAACAATTCCTCAAATGCAATTTAAGATTGGCGGTAGCTACAAAACTGACAGCACTTATAAATATCATGTAACCAAAGTACAGGGAACTTCTACTGCTTATTCTGCTGAAGCCGGGTCAACTAGCCCCCATGTTGAATGGGGATATTATATTGGCGACTCCACAGGAAATAGCGTATATGCCGAACACGTTTTTCCAACAGTAAACAGCGGGAAATATCAGGTCGTCCAAATAACAGGAACGCAAGTGTATGCTACGGTATATAATTACGACCACAGAGGCATTGGGTTTTATTCAGGGGCTCAGGGTAATTTAGAAGCCGTTCGCTATAACTTTGGGGGTAGTCAGACGTATTCTGGCACTTGGGTTCTTTACGGATTATCTTAGAGGTCGATATGACAAATTTTACGAAAGCAACTGCTAATGGGAAAATTCCATTTAGCGAAGAGGAATTGGCAGAACACAGCGCCAATATTACCGCATGGGAAGCGAGCGCAGATGATAGAGCTGCTGTCGAAGTACGAAAAGAGCGTGACGCTAAACTAGCCGCTACAGACTGGACACAAGTAGCAGACGTTCTAGTAGATAAAACAACGTGGGCAACATACAGGCAGAGTCTTCGTGATGTTCCTAGTCAATCAGGCTTTCCTAACGAAGTCACTTGGCCGACAGAGCCAGAGTAGAATGAGTGATTCACGTTTTCGTTTTAATCATGACTATTGGCGGTTTAGAGGTAGCTGCTGACAACTGTGGCGAGTCCATGTGTTTTCGTAGCGTTGATACTTGCAATAGCTTTGCTGCAAAACTGCGACAGAGAAGTTCGCCAAGCACTTCTATTGGTATCACTACATACTGCAAGCCTATTCTTGTAGACCCTACGCAAGACGGCATAAAGGTCTACTAATGGCTGCCGAAATAATAGCAGCAGTTCAGATGTGCTCTTCTGCTTACCGCTTTATGAAGACGGCGGTAAACGAGGGCAAAGAGCTTGGAGATATGACCAGAGCGTTAAGTAAGTTCTGGGATGCGCGGGAAACGGTTAGTGTGCTTGAACAAAAAGCTACTAACCCGAGCAAGATAGAGCGATTGTTCGGCGGTAAGTCAGTTGAGAGTCAGGCTCTTGAGATAACACTGCAAAAGAAAAAAGCTCAACAGCTAGAGAAAGAATTAAAAGATTTGTTCTACTGGAGCGGCAATGCAAATCTCTGGCACGATATGCTCAAGGAAAGAACCAAAATACGGAATATGCGAATCGCTGACGCTAAAGCTAAAGCGGAAACTAGGGCTGCAATGATTGACGTGGCGGCGATACTCGGAACCGTTGCAACGGTTTTTGTAATCGCGATGGCAATAACAAGCGCGGCAATAGAATGATGGAGTTTTTATTATGATGTTACAACTCGCTCAAAGTTTAATTGCTCCAGTGACAGGAATTTTAGATAAATTTATAGAAGATAAAGATCAAAAAGCTGCACTAGCGCATGAAATTGCAACGATGGCTGACAAGCAAGCGCAAGAGCAGGTCATGCTACAGATGGAAATTAACAAAACGGAAGCACAGCATCCGTCGATGTTTGTTGCCGGGTGGCGTCCGGCTGTTGGGTGGGTGTGCGCTCTTGCGATGTTATTAAATTTTATCTTGATTCCGTTTATCAATTTGGGGCTAGAATTCGGCGGGCTAGAGCTAGAACTCGATCTGATCGACATGGAGACAATGATGCCAGTGCTTTTCGGAATGCTCGGACTTGGCGGGATGCGAACTTATGAAAAGTCTCGCAAAGTGGCAAGAGATAAATAGCTTGAAAAGTTTAGAGGATTACGCCACTACAGATAGGCAGCGGGAAGTCTTAAAAACTTGGGAAGAATGTAATAGGAATTCTGTTCAAGCCAGTGGTTCTCTGGGCATTACTTCTTCCACTGTCAGAGATATCATTAACACGATTAAATCGAAAGCCGCTGCTGCTGGATACTCTGACAACTGGGACGCAAGAAGACACGTTCCTGCTGGCGAACACGTCATTGGTCGGTCTATCTATACAGAAGACGATGAAGGCAACAAGGCCTGGCTAAAAACTAGACGCAAGATCGAGGACGCAGAGCGAGAAGCTGGATTAAAGGCGTTCGTTGACGAGCTGACGAAAGGGCTAAAACCGGCAAAAAATACTCACAAGAAATCGCCAAAGGGTAAATCGAAGGAATTATTGCCCGTAATCATAATCGGCGATGCCCATATCGGTATGCGCGGAGATTCTGAACCTACGCGGGATCGCGATTTTAATTCTCACATAGCATCTTCCGAGATTCTTGAAGCAATCGACCACCTGGTTGATGCCGCCCCGGCATCCGAAGAAGCGCTGCTGGTAAACGTCGGCGACTTCACTCATATCGACCGATCTGCTCCGTATCCGCAGACTACCAACGGCACGCCGATGGACACCGATACGCATATCGAGGTGATTATGCGAACGGCTGCAAACACGATGATTCACGGGATTCTGCGGGCACTTGAAAAACACGGTAAAGTTTCGGTGGTTATGGCTAGAGGCAATCACGACTCTGAGACAGCGATCGCGATCGCTATGGTGCTAGCTTATTACTTCTCAAAAGATCATCGTGTCACTATCCTGGAGCCAAAAGGCTTTTATCATTATCTGACCTTTGGATCGAATTTGGTCGCTATCACCCACGGCGACAAAGCACCAGGGCGACGGCTTGCTGATATGCTGCCGCGATTGAGCGTCTGGTCAAAGACTACTCATAGATATTGGATTCTGGGCCATTTCCATAGCAAACTTTCGGAGCAGTACGACAATTCGGTGCTCTTGGAAAGGTTCGGAACTCTAGCACCGAGCGATAGCTGGCACGCAAGCAAGGGCTACAGGTCGCCCAGCATCATGAATCAGATCGTCTATCGTCGCAGCGGTGGAATAGCCATTCGGCATGAATACGAAATTCCCGGCAAGGACTACGAGCCAGATCACGAAATCTGAGATTGTTCCCGCTTGATTATGTGATAAAATTCACTCAAAAGGATTCAACGTAATGGCTAAAGACCCCAGACTTACGAAATACGGTCTCGAAGGCTATAACAAGCCCAAACGAACTCCTGGGCACTCTGAAAAGAGCCACGTCGTTCTCGCCAAAGATGGCGACAATGTGAGGCTAATTCGATTCGGACAGCAGGGCGTCAAGGGTTCGCCGCCAAGAAAGAAAGAAAGCGATGCTGATAAAGCTCGCCGGGCATCATTCAAGGCTCGACACGCTAAGAATATCAAAAAGGGCAAGCTGTCGGGAGCATACTGGTCGAACAGGGTTAAGTGGTGAAATACGACGCCGCAGAAATGATTCTGTCGATTATTTATTACAGCGGCGGGGCTTACTCGCCAGAAGAAATATCAGAGATCATGGAAACAATCGCTCTCTACCAGCAGGGCGATTCAACAGACAAGAAATCGAGCACAGATTTACGAATTGTGCCGATCAACACTGGCGATAGCTATGACTGACCCAGAATTGCAAATTATGCTAGACAAAGCGGCGAAGCGCGGTGCTAGAGAGGCGCTAAAAGATATCGGACTCCTGGACGAAGCTGCTTATAGTGATATGCGGGAAATCCGATCGCTGCTCGAAGTCTGGCGGGACACGAAACGAACAGTCGGGCAGACTGTGACTAGATTTTTAACAATGGCGATCCTGGGCTTAATTGCTGCGGGCGTCTATATGAAGGTGGGCGAATAATGCCGTATCACAGTGGCAACAAGAAGATGGGTAAAAAGGCGAAGAAGAAGCCGACTAAAAAGCCGAAGAAAAGATAATAGCGGCTTATGCTGATCTAAAGAAAGGCAAGCAATTTTCTAAACAACCAAAAAAGAGGTAATTATGGGCAAGTTAAAACTGGCGTTTGAGATAGCAAGATTTGTGCTTTTTCTGATCACATCAATCAAAGAGCTAGTGGTTCAAGCCGAGGAACAGATGCCGGAAGCCGGAAAAGGCTCGGAGAAGTTCGCAGCGGTAAAAGAATCCATTCTGACAGCGGCCAAATATGCTGACATAGCAGATGAAGCTATCGAGAAAGCCGACGAATTTGTCGATACTCATATCGAAGCGGCAGTTCAAAAGTTTATCAATGCTAGCTAAACTCGCGTACAGGAATTTCACGCGAAGCGAATTCGCTTGTAAATGCGGAAAGTGTGACTCGACCGGGCACGAAATTTCGGATCAACTGCTTGACGCACTACAAGCGCTTCGAACGATATGCGAATTTCCTTTTTTCATCACATCCGGGTATCGATGCCCGGCCCATCCCGTCGAGCAAAAAAAAGACACAGTGGGCGCTCACGCTCTGGGCCTGGCCGTGGATATCGCGGTGAATCGAGAGGAAGCTATATATCTGCTTAGGAATGCGCTCAACTGTAACGTATTCACTGGCATCGGGGTCAATCAAAAGGGAGGCGGCAGATTCATTCATCTGGATATAGCCACCGAAGATGATATAAACGCTCCCAGGCCGAATATCTGGTCGTATTAACACTCCTGTCACAATTTCACATCCAATAAGTTGCAAAAAAGCATCGTTTTAGTATAATCACCGGGCGACTGGCATTCTGCTGGTCTAAATCGGGAGATTTTTATGAGCGAAAAAACGACATTCGCGTCCGTCTGGGCGACGCTATCACAGGTCGATGTATCCGACCGCATCGAAAAGAAGCAGAATCTCAGCTTTTTAAGCTGGGCCTGGGCTTGGGGGACTCTTATGGAGCACTACCCACAGGCCGAGTATTCCTTCCAAGAGCCAGAGTCAGCGACAGACGGCTCACTGATGGTTTTCTGCACAGTTACAATCGACAGTCTATCTCGCCAGATGTGGCTACCTGTAATGGACTATAAAAACAAAGCAATTCCGAATCCGAACGCCTTTCAACTGAATACCGCGAAAATGCGATGTTTGGTTAAATGTCTGGCGATGTTCGGTCTTGGTCATTATATATATGCGGGCGAAGATTTACCGAACGCTGAAGCCGATAGACAGGCAGAAGCTGACAAGAAAGCCGCCGAAGAACTCGCGGAATCTCTAAAGCCGCTCACAGTCGAGCAACTGAGCCGGATTAATGCGCTGATCGAAGAGACAGAAGCGGATGTGGGAAGTTTTCATAAATACTTTAAAGTCGCGGAAATTTCCGAGCTGACAACTGCTCAAGCGGAAGTGGCGATTTTAAAATTGGAGACCAAAAAGGAGGGCAAGCAATGAGAATACTTCCGCACGAACAACGCTCAGAGGGCTGGTTTGCGGCGCGAAGAGGCGTTCCGACAGCTAGCTCATTCGGTCGGCTAATCACGCCCACAGGCAAGCGAGCGGCGTCTGCTGACGGCTATATAGATGAACTGGTCGCCGAGAAGCTCACGGGGCAGTCGAAGTTCTTTCCAACGACCGCTGCGATGCAGCACGGGATCGACACAGAGCCGAAAGCACGTGAATACTACGAATTCATGTACGACGTCAAAGTGATCGAAGTCGGCCTCTGTCTGCATGATACGATAGAGGCTGGAGCAAGCCCGGACGGACTCATCGAAGACTCTGAGGGCATTCTGGAAATAAAATGCCCGCAGCCACATACGATGGTTAAATACTGGCGAGACTTCTTAAAGCAAGAGAGAATGCCGCAAGAGTATAAAGCGCAAGTTCAGGGCCAGATGTGGATCGCTGAAAAAGAGTGGTGCGATTTTCTCTGCTATGCCGAGAGCATCAAGCCGCTGCTGGTTCGGGTGAAAAGAGACGATGATTTCATCAAGTTGCTGGAAGAGATAGTGACGGATGCAGTCGAGTCAATAAACGAGAATGTTAATCAACTAAAGGGGAAGTAATTATGAGTGAATACGATAACAATATGCGCGGCGGGCTATGGAAGCACGAACAGCGGCATGATCAAGACATGGTGCTAAAGGGCGACTGCGAGATCGACGGCAAAAAATACTGGGTGAATGTGTTTCGGAACAAAAGCGACCACGAAAGATCGCCATCGTTTGATCTGAAATTCAAAGCGAAGGACGCTCCAGTTGAAAAACCGCAACAAAAAAGCGACACTAGCGAAACATTCGAGGAAGATATACCGTTCTAGGCAAAAAAAAGCCCAGCGAGTTGGAGAAACCTCGCTGGGCTAATGCGCTCAATACTTCGGGGAAAGTTTATGAGAAAGTACACTATGTCACAGAAAGTTGATTTCGGCAAAGCTATCCGGGCAGCACAGGCTAGTTCGCATACGCGAATTTCCGATATAGCAAAAGAAATCGGAGTCGCTCCACAGCAGGTTTCGCGCTGGCAAAAAAGCGAAGATATAAAACTGTCACGGGCCGTCGAAATTGCGGCAGTATTTGATCTGAGTCTCGCTGATTTCCTAGATTTATATCATGAATGATTTAATGGAAATCTCGCGCAATCGATGGCAGGAGATACTTTCCAGGCTCGGCATTGATCAGTCACTATTAAACGGCAAACACGCTCCCTGCCCGATGTGCGGCGGGAAGGATAGGTTCCGGTTCACTAATCATAATGGCGACGGCAAATACTTCTGCAACCAGTGCGGGAACGGCTCCGGGTGGGATTTAGCGGCAGAAATCACTGGCATGAGTAAATCAGCGGTCGCGCAGGAAATTAAAGAGATGGTAGGTGATATAAAGCCGAGCAAGCCAGCTGAACCGAATCTAAATAAAAACAAATCGCGGCTCGAATACATACGTCGAGGTCTTGATCACGGATCACAGATAAACGCGAAGACTCTCTATCTTAGAAATCGCGGTCTGGCGAACTGCAAGAAGATAGGATTCCATCCCGGTCTCGAATATTGGGACGGCGGCAAGTCGCTCGGCAAGCATCCGGCGATGGTATGCGTGTTCTCTGATAAGAACGGACTACCAGCGACGATGCACATCACTTATCTATCTGCTAGCGGACAAAAGGCGCTTGTTCCATCAGTGAAGAAGATCATGCCGCCATGCAGACCGACAACTGGCGGCGCGATACGTCTGACGGACATTTATGTCGAGATGGGAATAGCCGAAGGCGTGGAGACAGCTCTCGCGGTCATGCACAAGTTTAAGATTCCGTGCTGGGCCGCTGCGACCGCTGGGATGCTAGAGAAGTTCGAGCCGCCGAGCCAAGTAGCGACGCTGCACATATTCGCAGACGCGGATCGATCTTTTACCGGGCAAGCCGTGGCTTACTCGCTGGCGAAGCGCTTGCATAGAGATGTAGAGTGCCAGGTTCATATTCCTGAGAAAGTTGGGACGGATTACGCAGATCAAACGGGAGACTGAAATGGAAGGCTGGACGGTTAAAGACGAAGACTCGAAGAAGCGATTTATAGCGCACATCGAAGAGCTGTTCGAGAAGCACGGGCACATCGCCATTCAGTACACGACGAAGAAGCCGCGAACAATGGCGCAAAACAGCGCACTACATCTCTGGTTAGCGCATCTCTCTCAGACGCTAAACGACGCTGGCCTGGACATGAAAAAGACGTTAAAACCAGAAATCGAGATTCCCTGGACATTACAGTCAGCAAAAGATCATCTCTGGCGACCAATTCAACGAATAATGGTCGGGGAAGAATCTACCAAAGACCCGGAGCGCGGCGAATATAACAAGATTTACGAAACAATCTCTCGCCACCTGGCGCAGACGCATGGAATCAAAATACCGGAGTGGCCGAGCAAATGATCAAACAAATAATCCGAGAGAGCTGGGTTCAATACGCTCACCGAAAGCACACTGGAAAGGCATTTAACTCCACTACTATTCTGAGTGATGGTTCCGGGCAGATAACCGGGACGATGGGCGAAATGGCGTTCGGCAGGTGGCTTATGGATGCCGGTATTGATTTCGATTATTGTGCAGATGATTCTCTGGATTATGACTTTATTGCTAGCGGCTATAGAATCGACGTAAAGACCAGCAAGAGCATCGGAGAGCCGAAAGATTACTACACGCTCAGAGTGCCGAATTCGCAGAGAAATCAGCAGTGCGATTTGTATGTCTGGGCTTATCTATCGGAGGGCGCTGTTTATCTGCTTGGATTTGCTGAAAAATCGGATTTCTGGGAGTCGGCTGGATACCCGGTCAAGAAGGGAGACCCAGGTATCGGGAAGCATATCGAAAAGACCGACGCGCAAGTGATAGTGACTAAAGATTTACAGGATATGGATCGGCTCGAAATAGTTCTGAACAAAGCAGATGCGAACTAGACGCTGCTCACTATGCAGAAAGAAGGTCGAAGCCGAATCAGCGGTGATCGGTAGTCTGAAAGCATTTTGCTGCATGGAGCATTTGATCGAGTTCTCTCGCAGCGACGAAGCCAAGAAAATCGATCAAA
>Ga0213868_10002295_pt1 | contig 18359 bp, 15 predicted proteins | sample PICome_9_FD_160087 | JGI IMG/M metagenome (GOLD analysis project Ga0213868, IMG submission 160087) | Coastal seawater microbial communities near Pivers Island, North Carolina, United States - PICO127 | ecosystem: Environmental > Aquatic > Marine > Coastal | place: USA: North Carolina...
TTGTCATTATAAAACCCCTGGTATTGGTCGATTAACTCTCCAAGCTCGTCCATTGTCGGAGTAGACTCATTTGAGGACTGGGCCCAATAACGATCTCCGTTAAAAGCCTCAGTTGTCACCAAGGTTCCTACAGGCGATTCAAAGGTTGAGTTAATTATTTCCGTTGGAAGCAATGATGAGAATCTTTTAACACCCTTAAACTTCTCTTGCGAAAAACCATTTTGGCTAGGCATTTCACTTTCACCATTAATAATACTCTCAGCGCTGCTAGCAAAATCATTAATAATCTTGTCAGCTTTTGCGTTACGAACTTCTGCAATAGCTAAATCAGCAACACTAGCAAAAGGTTGAACTGTTGGCTGAAGTGCCTGGGTCATCATCACAAAAGCGTAACTATCATCGCCTTCAAAAATTTCAATTTTATTTGGCAGCACCGAAGAATCAAATAATTCTGATGCTGTTACATCCGCAAAGCCATTTAACTCGATACTTTCAATATCCTTTAAACCAGTTACTTGAATTGAACTTTCAATTGAATCAGCCAAAGCATTAAAATTGACGCCGGCCAATACCAATGATTCTAATTCTAAAAAATCATCCTGCATTAAAGCTAATGCCTCGGCATCTATTAACTCATCTAATAGCTCCTGTGACATTTCTAATTTTGATTTAATTTGAGGTTTTATTACTTCTGTTAATTTTAATATATGCAACGAATCATCAAGTTCGATGATTGGGCTAATTGCGTTAAGCTGCATTAATAAAATCGCACTCTCAAACTCCTCTGGAAATGCATCTCCAGAGGATAAACCCAAGTCACCATCTGAATCTTTGGATGCAAGATCTTCGCTAAAATTAGAAACTGCATCTTCAAATGAGATTTCTGTTGCTTGAATGCTTTGATAAATAGAGTTTACTTTTTCAAAAGCCAAAGATGAGCTCTCATAATTAGACTTTTCAATCATTAGATGAGAAATTCTATTTTGAATTTGCCCTTCAACGTTATTAAGATAATCTGAATATGCCTCATCTATGTAATCTTCCGGAACTTTAACTTGTTTTTTATAAGCATCGTAAGTTAAGACAAGATATGAAAAATCTCGCTGCTCTTTGGAAAGAAATAAAAATGGATTGTTATCATAAAATTCTTGTCCCTCTTCAAGACCAGCTTCTTGTTGACTAACTAATATATTTTTATCGATTTTAATAAAATCTATATCTCTAGAGGTTTCTAGCATGGATGCTATAGCCTCAACATCACTTTCAATAGGAAATGCAGTAACGCCCATAGCTGAAACAAGCGTTTCCAGAGATAGAGTCTCTCTTACTAGCTCTATATATTCTTCTGGAGTCCAGCCATTAGCCCTGATAGCAGATTCAAAAAGAGTTTGATCAAAACCATTTTCACCTTGAAAACCTTCAATGTTAATAATTTCTTGTTTTGCTGAGCTCTCAGATACAATCAGACCAAGCTTTTTTGCTTGAGACAGAAGCGTTTTTTGGTTAATAATTTCATTTTTGATTAATCCAAGTGAAACCTCTTCATCTAGATCGTCCAAAGAAAAGTCTTCACCATACATGGATTGAAGTCTTTGGCTGACTTGACTGGTTGCTAGATTCACATCCATTTGGGATACAGGCTCACCATTAACGGTTCCAAAAGTTGCAAAAGTTGTGCCGAAAGATTGTGAACCCAAAAATACAAATGGTATTGCAAGCAAAGCTGTAATAACAATAACCCGTTTGCCTGACAGAAAGTTTCTTAGTGACTCTAACATTTGAACTTCATCCTCTTTAAAAGCTAACAATCATACATAAAAAAAGGGTGCTTATGCACCCTTTTTTTAAAGACCTTTAAATCTAAAGTTAATTAAGAATTTTTAACTTTATCTTTTAACCCTTTACCAGCTTTAAAGCCTGGAACTTTTGATGCTGCAATATGCATTGAAGCACCTGTTTGTGGATTTCTTCCTTCTCTAGCAGCTCTGTGTCTTACTGAAAAAGTTCCAAAACCTACAAGCGAAACTGTGTCGCCTTTGCCTAACGCATCACCTATTGAATCTAAAACCGCATCAACAGCTCTTCCAGCTGAAGCTTTGGTAACGTCTGCTGATGAAGCAACTGCATCTACTAAGTCTGATTTATTCATTGAATTCTCCTCTGGTTAATTAATGTACCTAAGTCTATGAAAAGCTATCACAGGAGAAATGTCAAGCTTTAAAACCTATTCTAATGGGGTTTCCTAGAAGTTGTTCGAGCCCCAGATGATTTTGGTTTAGCAAGACCTTTGGCGCTTCTTCCTTTTTTTGTAGGTTTTGGCTCTGAAGTCAGAGCGTGAGTGATAGCCTCATCAACCCATCGCACAGGAAGAATCTCTAATGCATGGGTAATTTGTGAAGGAATTTCTCTTAAGTCAGCAGCATTATCCTCAGGGATAATAACTCTCTTAATGCCTCCCCTTTTTGCAGCTAATAACTTTTCTTTAAGGCCGCCAATTTTTGTGACTTGACCATGCAGGGTGATTTCACCTGTCATGGCGGTGTCTGATCTCACAGGTATTCCAGTGAAAACTGAAATCATAGCTGCGCACATACCAACACCTGCACTGGGGCCATCTTTGGGAGTGGCTCCGTCAGGAACATGAATGTGGACATCAAATTTCTCATAGAAATTACTTGGTATACCTAATTTTTCTGACCTAGACCTAACTACAGTGAGTGCAGCCTGAATAGATTCTTGCATCACTTCACCCAAGGAACCTGTTTTAATAACCTGTCCTTTTCCAGGAACATATGAGGATTCGATGGTCAGTAACTCGCCCCCAACCTCAGTCCATGCCAACCCTGATACTTTGCCAACAATGTCCTCAACGTCAGCTTCACCAAATTTAAACTTAGGTACGCCACAATACTTTTCTAAATTCTTGGGAGTAATATTGATAGAATTTTTGATTGTTTTAGGGTCAGCAAGCACTCTTTCTTTAACCGATTTTCTAAAGATTTTTGCAATCTGTCTTTCAAGACCTCTTACTCCAGCCTCTCTAGTATAGTGACGCACTATATCCAATATTGATTTGTCACTCAGCTTAACCTCTTTTTCATCCAGTCCATTTCTTTCAAGCTGTTTAGGAATCAAATATTGTTTTGCGATATTTAATTTTTCATCTTCTATGTAACCAGGCAATCTGATAATTTCCATTCGATCAAGCAATGGGCCTGGAATATTTAAACTGTTGGCAGTACAAACGAACATTACCTCAGAAAGATCAAAATCAACCTCTAGGTAATGATCTGAAAACGTATTGTTTTGCTCTGGATCTAATACCTCTAGTAATGCTGATGCTGGATCACCACGGTGGTCCATCCCCATTTTATCAATCTCATCCAATAAAAATAATGGGTTTTTAACCTCAACTTTTGAAAGCTTTTGAATAATTTTTCCTGGCATAGATCCAATGTAAGTTCTGCGATGCCCTCTTATTTCTGCTTCATCTCTAACTCCACCTAATGACATTCTGGCAAACTTTCTGTTCGTGGCTCTTGCAATCGATTTACCAAGTGATGTTTTTCCAACTCCTGGTGGGCCCACTAAGCACAAGACCGGAGCCTTTAATTTTTTAACTCTTTGCTGGACAGCTAAGTATTCTAAAATTCTTTCTTTTACCTCGTCTAAACCAAAGTGATCTTCGTCAAGGATTTCAATTGCTGACTTTAAATTTGATTTAACTTTGCTTCTTTTTTTCCATGGAATTCCAGTCAACCAATCCAAGTATGACCTCACAACAGATGCCTCAGCAGACATTGGAGACATTTGTTTAAACTTAGTAAATTCGTTATTAGCCTTTTTTAATGCTTCTTTAGACATGCCAGCTTTGGCAATATCTTCCTCTAATTGAGATATTTCATCGCCCTCTTCACTTATATCTCCCAACTCTTTTTGGGCGGCTTTAATTTGCTCATTTAAATAATACTCGCGTTGGGATTTTTCCATTTGCCCTTTAACTCTATTGCGAATTCTTTTATCTACATCCATAACATCCAATTGCGACTCGATAAAAGCTATCAAAATTTCTGCTCTGAGCTGGAAATCGGCAGTTTCTAGAATCTCTTGTTTTTGCTTGACTTCCATGGGGAGATGACCGGCTATTGAATCAATAATTCTAGATAAATCATCTAAAGCATCAATTGATGCTAAAACTTCCGGTGCAATTTTTTTTGTAATTTTTATAAAATCATGGAACTTAGCTTTAATAAATCTTGCTAGGTTTTCTCCATCCTTGGTATCAATAGCAGGCTCTGCGATTAAACTCACTCTTACTTTAGAGAATTTTGTATCAGATTCTAGGGAGTCCATGTGAGCTCTGTGTGAGCCTTCAACCAAAACCTTTACAGTTCCATCTGGTAGTTTGATTAGCTGCAGGATATTAGCAATAGTTGCAACCTTAAATAAATCATCAAACAAAGGCGCGTCCAAAGAACCATCTTTTTGAGTGGCTAGGATAATTTTCTTTTCTCCAGCCATGGCTGCATTCAATGCATTAATGGATTTATTCCTGCCTACAAATAGTGTTGACACTACGCCTGGAAATACAACGACGTCTCTGAGAGGAATAAGTGGAAGATCATATTTAATAGTAGCCATATAAATATAATGAGGGAGAATTAATTAAATTCAACCAGCAGACGAAGATTTTTTCTTAGGAGATTTATATACCTTGATTGGATCTGTTGAGTGCAAAACAGAATTCTCATCTACGATCACTTTTTCTAAATCTATATTTGGAAGTTCAAACATTGTATCCATTAAAAGCTCTTCCATAATTGATCGCAATCCCCTTGCGCCTGTTTTTCTCTTGAGAGCTTTCTTTGCGATCTCAAGCAAGGCTTCCGTTCGAAAATCTAATTCGACCTCGTCGATGTCGAACAAATATTTGTATTGATTAACCAATGCATTTTTTGGCTCTTGAAGAATTCTAACGAGCGCCGCCTCATCAAGCTCATGCAAGGTTGAGATAACTGGCAACCTGCCGACAAATTCTGGGATTAGACCATATTTAACCAAATCTTCTGGCTCTAAAGTCTCTACAATTGAAGCAACAGATGCCTGAGTGTCTTTTACAGAGGCGCCGAAGCCAATGCCGGATTTATCCGTTCTATGTTTAATAACTTCATCGATCCCAGAAAAAGCTCCGCCACATATAAATAATATATTGGAAGTATCAATCTGGATAAATTCTTGCTGAGGATGCTTTCTTCCTCCTTGTGGAGGAATTGATGCAACTGTGCCTTCAATTAATTTAAGCAAGGCTTGTTGAACGCCTTCACCAGAAACATCCCTGGTAATAGAAGGGTTATCTGATTTACGTGCAATTTTATCTATTTCATCAATATAAACAATTCCAAGAGCAGCTTTATCAGGATCATAATCACATTTTTGGAGAAGCTTCTGAATAATGTTCTCAACATCTTCACCAACATAACCGGCTTCAGTTAATGTGGTTGCATCCGCTATAGTAAATGGAACATTGAGAACGCGTGCTAAAGTTTGTGCTAATAGTGTTTTACCGCTCCCAGTTGGCCCAAGTAATAAAACGTTACTTTTTTGCAACTCTATCTCATCTTTATTAGCATTAGATCTGAGTCTTTTGTAGTGATTATATACAGCAACAGAAAGGGTTTTTTTTGCTTTCTCTTGACCAATCACATAATCATCAAGTTGTTTAAATATCTCTAACGGAGATGGCAAAACATCAAGAACTTCCTCATCTTCAGCTTTAACCTCCTCTTCAATAATGTCATTACAAAGATCTACACACTCATCACATATATAAACGCTGGGTCCGGCAATGAGTTTACGAACCTCTTCTTGGCCTTTGCCACAGAAAGTACAAGATAATTTATTGCTGTCTTTATTTTCCATTCGTAGTTGGTCTGCTTTCTAATATTTCATCGATTATGCCATAGGTCTTAGCTTCCTTAGCGTTAAGAAAATTATCTCTATCGGTGTCTTGTTCAATTTTCTTTAAAGTTTTGCCGGTATGCTTAGACAGTATTTCATTCACTTTTTGTTTAACCAGCAGCATTTCTTTAGCATGAATTTCAAAGTCAGAAGCTTGACCTTGAAAGCCTCCTAAAGGTTGATGGATCATGATTCGAGAGTTTGTTAAAGCAAATCTTTTGCCTTTGGCTCCACCAGCAAGCAAGAGCGATCCCATGCTTGCAGCCTGACCAATACACAATGTTGAAACCTCTGGAGCAATAAACTGCATGGTGTCGTAGATAGCTAATCCAGAAGAAATAACGCCGCCAGGTGAATTAATGTAAATGCTAATATCTTTTTCAGGGTTTTCTGATTCTAAGAATAGAAGCTGAGCAACAACTAAATTAGAAATATAATCGTCGATCGGACCTGATAAAAAAATAATTCTTTCTTTTAAAAGTCGTGAATAAATATCAAAAGCGCGCTCCCCACGAGGAGTCTGCTCTACTACCATCGGCACCAAGCCAGAATTTATTTTTTCCATAATTTATTTATTTGCCAGTTCTGAAAATTTTATCACCTTTACCTTAGATTTAAGGGCAGAATCTAATTTTTCAATGAGCAAGTTTTCTAAAATAACCATTCTGTATTGATCTAGCTGCTGCGGCTGACTTTGAATCCAAGATCGAAATTGATCAGCATCTTTATATTTCTCTGCCTCTTCATCGATAAATGCATTTAAATCTTCCTCTTTGACTTCAAGCTCATATTTTTGAATAAGAGCTGAAAACAAGAGATCAAGTCTTACTCTTTTTTCAGCATTTTCTTTAAAATCCTCAACTGGAAAAAGATCCTCAGGAGCGTTTTCATTGGTTTGACCCATGCGCATCAATGAATCCTTTCGCATTAATTCTGCCTGCTCATTCACTGTTGCATTGGGAACTTTAAAATCATTGCTTTGCAAAAGTGTTTCATAAATCGATTCCTTGGTAAGAGACTTCTCTTGTTGTGCAATTTCTCCCTCCATGCGTTTTGAAATCTCTGAGCGAAAAGTTTTTTCATCAGATACATCCTCCATGGCAAGTTTTTCAAAAAGCTCTTTATCTATTTTTGCTTTATGCATCTCTTGCACATCATGGACAGTGATAAAGAATTCGGTTTCCTTTCCAGCTAAATCTTTTTTAAAATAATCCTCAGGAAAATTTGTTTTAAATGAAAAGCTTTCTCCAGATTTCTTTCCAACTAAGTTGTCCTCAAATCCTGGGATCATAGACTTTGAACCTAAGACTAATTTAAAATCTTTGGATTCATTGCCTTCAAAACCCTCGCCCTCAATTTTTCCCTCAAAATCAATAACTACTTGATCTTTATCTTGAGCGACTCTCTCAACTTTTTGCCATTCGCAATACCTTTCTAAAATATCATCTATGGCAAGATCAATGTCTGAGTCATCAAGAGTAATTTCAGATTTTTCAAAACTTTTCCATCGAGAGAGTTTTGGCTTAATTTCAGGAAACACTTCAAACACGGCTGAATAGGAAATGGGTTTGAGTGGATCCTCGCTCTCAATGCTGATTGCTGGAGAGGATGCAGGCTTGATATCCTGCTCTTGAAGTTCCTTGGGATAACTTTCTTGGATGAGTTCATTTAAGACTTCGTAGTGAATAGAATCTCCATATCGTTGCTTAAGTACATCATTAGGCACATGGCCCTTTCTAAAACCGTCAAGTTTAGCAGTGGATTTAATCTTAGAAAGTTTGCCAGTATATTTATTTTCATAGTCCTCAACGGGAACAGAAACGGTTAACTTGCGTTCTAGATCTTTAAGTTTTTTTAATTTGCTACTCATGTTATTTATCTAATTTTATATGGGGCGAGCGATGGGGTTCGAACCCACGGCCTCCGGAGCCACAATCCAGCGCTCTAACCAACTGAGCTACGCCCGCCAAGAAACGAAACATTATAGATGTAAAAAGCATATAATAATATTTTTTAGGGGGGATATTTTGGTAAACCAAGATTTTTTAAATAGTACCAATAAACTATTCGATCAAGCATTAAGCTATACAGATATTTCACCAGATTTGGCCACCAGAATCAGGGTCTCTAATTCGACTTACACGATCAATTTTGGTGTGAAGCTCAGAGATGAAATTCATACTTTTACAGGATGGCGTTCTGTCCATTCAGAGCACTTTGAGCCTGCTAAAGGTGGAATTCGATATGACATCAATGCCTCTCAAGAAGAAGTTGAAGCTTTGGCTGCCCTGATGACTTACAAATGCGCAATAATAGAGGTGCCCTATGGCGGCTCCAAGGGTGCTTTAAAGATTAATCCAAAGGACTGGACCAAAGTTGAAATTGAAAAAATTACCAGAAGATTTGCTCAGGAGCTTATTAAGCGTGATTTGATACACCCTGCTCAAAATGTCCCAGCACCTGATGTGGGAACGGGTGCCGACGAAATGGCTTGGATAGCAGATGAGTATAGACGCATTCACCCAACAGACATTAATGCCTTGGCATGTGTTACAGGAAAACCAACCCAAAAGGGAGGGCTTGTAGGACGATCAGAGGCTACTGGAAGAGGTGTGCAGTACATAATAAGAGAATTCTTCCGCCATGAAGATGATTGCATAAAAGCAGGGTTTAAGGGCAGCTTAAAAGATAAGAGAGTTGCCATTCAAGGGTTGGGAAATGTTGGTTATCATGCTGCAAAATTTTTGCAAGAGGAAGATGAATGTAAGATTGTTTGCGTCATGGAGCGCAATGGAGCGATCATTAATCCGGATGGTTTGGATATAGAAAAAATAAAACAATATCTCTATGAGCACGGTAGCTTTGAAGGCTGCAATGAAGGTAAATTTGAGGCTAACTCCTCAGATTTTTTATGCATGGAATGCGATATTCTCATTCCTGCAGCAAGAGAGAATGTGATCAACGAATCGAATGCTCAAGAAATAAAAGCCAAGCTCATTGTTGAGGCAGCAAATGGTCCTATTACCTTTGAGGCAGATGAGCTTTTAAATGAGCGTCACGTAACCATTATTCCAGATATCATGGCCAATGCTGGGGGAGTTGCAGTTAGCTACTTTGAATGGATTAGAAATCTAAGGCACATTAGGTTTGGTAGACTGGAAAAAAGAAGAAATGCTTTCCAATTTGATACGCTCATTTCAGCTATTGAGACGATGACTGGAAAAGATATGCCCGAAAAATTTAAAGAACAGTTTATGGAGGGCGCTAATGAAATAGATTTGGTCAGGTCTGGACTTGATGACATGATGAGTGAAGCCTATCAAAAAATAAGACAGAGCATGATTGAAAATAATATTCCCAATTTGCGCACTGCAGCATACAAAGTAGCATTAGATAGAATTGCTACGAGCTATGATTCAATTGGCTTATAAGAAACTAGGGAAAAATATTTCCATTTTTTTTTATAGGGTCCCATAGTTCAAACTTTTGCATGGCTTGAATAAATAGATCGCTCTTTTCAAAATAATTTAATAAGGCAATGACTTTGGTAAAGTTTTGAGCAAAAAACCAATCAGGGTTAGCAATTTTGCATTGTCGAATAAATGGCAGGATTGAAATATCTAAGAGACTGACTTGTTTCCCAAAAATCCATGGGTTGGGATGAATCTCAGCATCTAGATTTTCAAGGATCGCTTTGCATTCTTCTTGGTGTTCAAGTGGGTCTACCCCATACCGAGATGAATATTTATACCTATCAAGATGATGTTTAAATTTTGAGTCAAATAATTGAATAAGCTCTTGGGATGCTATTTCTTCTGCTTCAGTATAAGTATGTGCATTGGGGACAGGGGATTCCATGGCCCATGAAATAATATCTAAGCTTTCATCGATAACTTTATCAGGAAATTCCAAAACAGGAACAGTGCCCTTAGAAGAAACTTGTAACATTTGATCAGGCTTATCTTTGAGCAAAATTTCTCTTAACTCGCATTCCTTTGAGGCCAAGATTAAGGCCATGCGAGCTCGCATTGCATATGGACATCTTCTAAAACTATAGAGTATTGGCAGGGTCATTTTTTACTCGATTGAAAAATAGCACCAATATGTTTTTCATTTCTTAGCTTAGCTAAATCAACTTGTTTTTGTCTGTCAGCATAACGCTTTTTTTGATCAGGAGTTTTTTCATTAAAGCAGTTTGGGCAACTCACTCCCCTTTCATACTCTGGCTCGAGCTTATCTTCTTCTCTAATTGGCATCCTGCAGCCATGGCACATATCATAAGAGCCAACTTCTAAATTGTGATTAAGGGCCACTCGATCATCAAAGACAAAACATTCTCCCTGCCATAATGAATTTTTTTTATCGACTTTATCCATGTAATTTAAAATTCCACCTTGAAGATGATAGATATTGCTGAAGCCTTTTGCTTTCATTAAAGAGGATGCTTTTTCACAACGAATGCCGCCAGTGCAAAACATGGCCACTTTTTTATTTTTATCAATGCCAGATGACTCAAGGCTCTCAAGCCAGTTAGGAAATTCTCGAAAATTTGTGGTTTCTGGTTGTATAGATTTTTCAAAAGTGCCAATCGAAACTTCATATGTGTTTCTAGTATCTAAAACCAAAACATCCTCCTGAGAAATTAAATGATTCCAGTCTTCAGGTTGAACGTATTCTCCTACTATTTTTGATGGATCTGCTAGGTTATTCCCAATGCTAACAATCTCATTTTTTAATTTAACCTTTAGCCGAGGAAATGGATCATCTAAACAAGAGGAGGTTTTAAAGTTCTGTGGTACGTAAAGATTTTGAGATTGAAGAAAATTTTTAAATTCATCGATACCTGATTCGCTTCCAGCAACAGTTCCATTAACTCCCTCTCGAGCAATAAGAACTGTGCCCTTGATGTCTTCTTTTTGTAGAAATGTAGTAAATATCATTTGCAGCTCCTCTAGATTTGTTAATTCTGCGAAAGAATAGAAAGCAGCCACTTTAAAAAAATTTGTATTCATTTACCTTATTCAATATATGTTTATATAAACTTAGTTCATTTATGTATGAAAAAGAAAACTAAAAATAGAATTTACACATTCATAATATCTTTGTTCATATTTTACTATATGTTCGGTCGATACTTTTAGCTTTTAATGAGGGTGTGTTTTAAGGGGTATCTAAAGCCATAACAATGGCGCGCCTGAAGAGATTCGAACTCCTGACCCACGGTTTAGAAAACCGTTGCTCTATCCAACTGAGCTACAGGCGCACTGGTCGGGGTAGTAAGATTCGAACTTACGACCACTCGCTCCCAAAGCGAGTGCGCTACCAGACTGCGCTATACCCCGAGACGAGTGATCTTAAAGTTTTAAGGTTAAATAATCAATCTCCATTGCATAAAAATTTAATGATGGGAAAATGCATGGATGCCATCAAAAATTTTAGACGGAAAAGCTCTTGCTCAATTAGCTGAAGAAGATATAAAAGTTAGCGTCTCTAAATTAAAAGAAAAGGGAATCACTCCAACATTGGCAACAATTTTAGTTGGTCTAGATCCTGCATCAGCAACCTATGTAAAAATGAAACAAAATGCCTGTGCTAGGCTTGGAATGGATTCGATTGCTGTTGAGCTTAGTAAAGATACAACCACTGGAGAGTTGCTTGAGGCTATTGAAAAACTAAACGCAGATAGCAATGTTCATGGCATCTTGTTACAACATCCAGTGCCATCACAAATTAATGAACGACAATGCTTTGATGCAATTAGTGTTGAGAAAGATGTTGATGGTGTGACCTGCATAGGATTTGGGCAAATGACTATGGGAGAGGAAGCATTTGGCTCATGCACCCCTGCTGGAATCATGCGAATCCTTGAGCATTATGCAGTTGAAATTTCTGGCAAAAATGCTGTTGTTGTTGGTAGAAGTCCTATCCTTGGAAAACCCATGGCCATGATGCTGCTTAATGCAAATGCAACCGTAACAATTTGTCACTCAAGAACTGCAAACCTGCAAGAACATATTCAAAATGCTGATATTTTGGTTGGAGCGGTTGGAGTGCCTCGTCTGATTCAAAAAGATTGGATTAAAGCTGGAGCTGTGGTGATAGATGCTGGCTACCACCCTGCAGAAAAATGTGGGGACATAGATCTTACAGATATTGATTCTATTGCCTCTGCGCATACTCCGGTTCCTGGAGGAGTTGGCCCCATGACAATCAATACTTTAATTCTTAATACCTTGTTAGCTGCTCAAAAATTAATTTAGCATGTCTCACCTTCCTTTAATTGTTGGATACGGAGGCATTAATTCAGCAGGTAGATCCATCTTTGATTTCTCTCATCAAAGAATGTTGTTCGATAGCATTGATCCAAAAAATCAAAATGAGGTATTGCAAAGTCTTGGCCACCTCATGGGCACCACAGAAAGAGAAACCATCTTAAACAAAACTTTGATTAGAACGATTGATGATGATTTTTTCAATGATCACAATTACAGATCACCGGCATTACCTACATTGGCTGGAGGACAACTTCCTTCAGGGTTCAATCCTGCCAAAACCTATAATTCCAGACAGCACCCTCGAGGTCTAGCAATGACTATTTTTGGGTTGTCAGATGCTGTGATGAGTCTTGGATTGCCATGGGATGAAATCTTAGCAAAAGTACCTCGACAAAAAATTTCATGTGTCTCTGGTTGTGCCGTAGCTCAGGCTGATAAATATGGAATGGGAGGTATGTTTCAAGCTTCCTTGGCTAACTCTAGAGTCACGAGCAAGCATTTGGCCATGTCGTTAGGTGAAGGCAGTGCAGACTTTGGTCATGCATATGTTTTGGGAAGTATGGGGCCTACAGGTAGCTACACAGGTGCATGTGCAACTTTTCAATACAATCTAAAATTGGGTATAGCAATGATTCAATCAGGTGAATCACTAATTAGTGTTGTGGGCGCAGCAGAATCAGGAATTGTTCCTGAAATATATGAAGCATTTTCTGCTACTAAGGGTTTAGCTGAAGATGAAAACCTAATGAAGCTGCAAGAAAAACTGGGTGAAGATTTTAATGAACCAAATCATCGCAAAATTTGTAGACCCTTTGGTGAAAATATAGGTATGAGTTTGGGAGAGTCGGCACAATTTGTCGTGTTGATGGCAGATAGCCTTGCTCTCGAACTTGGTTTAAATATTCATGGCGCAGCTTTGTCCAGCCATATTCATGCTGATGGGTATAAGAAATCTATTTCAGGTCCTGGAGCTGGAAATTATTTAACAGTTGGAAAAGCTTTTAACGAAATAAAAAAACATTTTGGCCAAGAAGCTATGAATAAAACTTTTTTTCATGCGCATGGAACTAGCACTCCGCAAAATAGAGAAAGTGAATCTCATATTATTTCTAGCATGTCCAAAGCGTTTGGGATTGAATCTTTGCCTGTCACAGCAATTAAATCTTATCTTGGTCACTCTCTTGCGGCTGCAGGAGGCGATCAAATGATTAGCTCGCTAGGAAGTTGGAGAAATAATTTAATTCCAGGTATATGCTCTACTCCAAAAATTGCAGATAATGTTTTTACTGAAAATGTAAATTTTTTATTAGAAAACTTAGAATTTGAGGATAATAAATTTGATTTTGCCGTTTTAAATGCAAAAGGTTTTGGTGGCAACAACGGCACCTCTTTGGTTGCCTCTCCAGCAAAAACTATGGAACTGTTGCAAGCAAAATATTCCTCTAAAGAAATCAAAAAATATCAAACTCAAAAACAATCTATAGACAATCAATTGCTGGAAAATAAAAATAAGATTCTGCAAGGAGACACCATGTCTAGATATATTTTTGGAGAACATGTAATAGATGGAATGAATGATTTTGAAGTTGAATCTCATCAAATTACAAATACATTAAACGATGAAAAGTTTAATTTAGAATCAATTTTACCTTACAAAGATTTTCTGAAAGGTTAAAATAAATATTTAATTAAATAAAAAATTAACCATGGCTGAAAATATTTCAAATTTAGAAAACGCAGATGATTTTGATCAAATAGTAACTCCCTCAGATAAGCTCATTAAATCCTTCGAGCACATGCTGGTTGATATAGGCGAGGATACAGCTAGAGACGGTTTAGTTGATACGCCCAAGAGAGCTGCGGCTGCCTTCAAATTTCTTAATCATGGCTATAAGCTGAGTTTGGAAAAAGTTGTCAACAATGCCTTGTTTGAATCAGATATAGAGGACATGGTTGTGGTAAGAGATATAGAGTTTTACTCCCTTTGCGAGCACCATATGCTACCTTTTAATGGTAGATGTCATGTGGCTTATATTCCCAATGGCAAGGTGTTAGGTCTGAGTAAAATTGCCAGAGTTGCCGATATGTTTGCCCGTAGACTTCAAATTCAAGAGAGACTAACCCACCAGATTGCCGAAGCAATTACAGACATAACTGGATGCAAGGGTTGCGCTGTCGTCGTTGAGGCTCAACATATGTGCATGGTTATGCGTGGTGTGCAAAAACAGAACTCTGTGATGAAAACTTCTGCAATGATGGGAGTGTTTAGAAACAACCCTGCAACAAGAGCAGAATTCTTTTCTTTGCTGCCTAATTAATTAAGCTGGATCTTCAGCTTTAGGTTCTTCATTGCTGAGCTCTACAGCTTCTGCTTCTACAACTTCTTCTTGAATATCAGACTCGCCTTCATCATTGCTGTTAAACGGCCAGGGTTTAGCATCAGTATTAAAACTAAGGAAGTTGAGCGAGTCATTGAAAAAACCATGCAGCCAATTATTAGCAGATTGGAGTTGGGTGTTGGTTTTGGAGGTGAATAAATAAAAGATAAATTGAATTGCCACAAGAACTATTAAGATGCTGACTACAAAATTAATAGCTGCACCATATATGACCATAAAGAAAAGGCGCTGCCATTTCTTAAGATCTAATAATTCATCTTTATTTATTTCATTCATAATTTTTCCTTGTAAGTAAATTCTACATCAACTTCATTGGGGTGATCGAGTAAATCCTGAATTAATTGATCTGATGAAGCATCAGAATACAAGATTTCATACAAAGAGTTTACCAATGGCATGCTTACATTCATTTTGCGTGCTTCCTGATAAACAACTTCAAGAGTTCTAGCCCCCTCTGCTACTTGCCCAACTCTCTCTTTTGCCTCAAGCAAAGAAAGATCTTCAGCAATCAATTCACCAAGCTGAAAATTTCTAGATAACTTTGAAGTACAGGTTGCCATCAAATCACCCATACCAGCTAAACCTAGGAAAGTAATTGGATTCGCACCTTTGGCCACAGCAAATCGACTCATCTCTGCCATGCTTCTGGTTACTATAAAACCTAAGGCATTTTCTCCAACAAGTTTCGCATGAGCAATGCCGCAACAAATGGCATAAATATTTTTTAAAGCGCCCGCTAATTCAACACCTTGCATGTCTTGGCTAGAAAAAACCTTAAAAGTATTTGAGGACAACATTGCTTTAACTTCAATTGCTAAGCCCTGATTGTAAGAGGCGATCACGGTTCCTGCCACCTTCTCTTCAGCTATTTCTTTTGCAAGGTTTGGGCCGCTGAGCGCTCCAACCTTATCCCCTACTATATGTCCTAAGTATTGAGTAATGATATCTGTCATCGTTCTAAAAGGCTTGGGTTTGATGCCTTTGGTACAAGAAATAACTGTCACTGAGGGATTGATCAATGGCTCCAATCTAGAAATAACTTCCTCGAAGATAATGCTTGGTGTGGCAACTAAAATAAATTGGGCATCCATAACTACTGAAGCTAAATCGTCATCAGCAGTAATATTGTCTGAGAGCTTTAACTCAGGATGATAGGTTGCATTGGCTCCCTCAGAATTTATTCGCAGAGCCTGCTCGGCATCACGAACCCATAAACTCACCTGATAGCCATTCGATGCAGCAATATTTGCCAAAACTGTGCCGAAGCTCCCACCTCCGAGAACCGCAACTTGTTTTTTTGCTGTCATTTATCCTAGGTATTTATCTAATTGTCGAAGATATTTAGCTGGGTCTTTAGGAGATCCACCTTCTGCAATGATTGCATAATCAAATAAAAATTCAGCAAAATAAGAAAATTCTTTCCCTGACATAGTGCCTAATTTTTTTATGAGTTTATGTTTTAAGTTAACCTCAAAAACTGGCTTAGATTCATCAAAAGTTTGCCCAGATGCTTCGAGTATTCTTTTCAGTTGAGCTCCAGGTTCATCTTTGGAAAGCACCAAACAAGCAGCAGAATCAACTAAACGCGAGCTTGCAATAACATCTGAAACTCTTGCATCTAAGGATTTTTTCATCTTATCAATAATTTCTTGCTTTTCTTTGGTGACTCTAGGTTTTTTAGCCCCTTCTTCAAGCTCTTCTTTTGCAACATTAACTAATGTTTTGCCCTTAAATTGCATAAGGGTAGACATCAACCACTCGTCAATTCTGTCAGTCAAAAGCAAAACTTCGGTTCCATTAGCTTTCAAGTGTTCGATATGAGGAGAATTGGCTGCGGCTTCATATGTATCAGCAATTGAGTAATAAATTTTTTCTTCATCATCACTCATTCGTTCGATGTATTGATCTAGAGTGGTATCAACTTTATTACCATCTGAGGCAGTGCTTGCAAACAAAAAGAGCTCAGCGATAGACTCTGAATTTTCATAGTCCTCAGCTGGACCTTCTTTAATCACTAAACCAAATTCCTTCCAAAATTTCTGATAGTCTTCTGGTTGATCCTTTTGCATTTTCTTTAAGGTATCAAGCACTCTCTTGCTGAGACCTTTTTTAATGGAATCAACCAAAGGATGGTCTTGAAGAATTTCTCTAGAAACATTTAGGGGTAAATCACTTGAATCAACTACACCTTTAACAAAACGAAGATATAACGGCAAAAAGTGAGCAGCATCATCCATGATGAAGACTCGTTGAATAAATAGCTTAATTCCTCTTGGGGTGTCTCTGTTCCAGAGATCATAAGGAGATTTTTCAGGAATAAAAAGTAAGCTTGAGTATTCTTGCTTGCCTTCAACCTTGTTGTGCATCCAGGTTAAAGGATCGTTGGAATCATAGGATATAAACTTATAAAATTCTTTATATTCATCCGCCTTAACAGAGCGTTTGGACTTTAACCAAATCGCCTCTGAATCATTGATGGTTTCTGGCTCGCCCTCTTCTGGATTTAGAATTAATGGGAAGTTAATATATTGAGAATATTTTTGTAACAAGAATTTTACTCTCATCAGTTCAGCAAATTCTTTATTCTCTTCATTCAGGTAAATAGTAATTTTTGTGCCTCTATCTTCCTTTGGAATCTTTGAAAGTTGATAAGTATCTTCACCGGTGCTCTCCCACATGACCGCCTCTTCTGCAGATGAATTGGCAGATCTAGAATGGACTGATACTTTTTCAGCAACCATAAACACAGAGTAAAAGCCTACTCCAAATTGACCGATAAGATTGGAATCTTTTTTCTTATCACCGGTCATTTCTGATAAAAATTGTGCAGTACCGGATTTAGCGATGGTTCCAATATTTTCAATAATTTCATCTTCCGTCATACCAATGCCATTATCTGAAATTGTTATGGTGTTATTTTTTGTATTTAAACTAATATCGATTTTTAAATCAGGATCGCCTTCAAGCAACTTTGAGTCCTCTATGGCTTTAAATCGAAGCTTATCAAGGGCATCAGAAGAATTAGATACAAGCTCCCTAAGAAAAATCTCCTTGTTTGAATACAACGAGTGAATCATCAACTGCAAAAGCTGCTTAGTCTCAGTTTGAAAAGATTTTGTTTTTGATCTAGCCATAGTTATTTATCTCCCTTGAAAACAATATGGTGGTGAAAGCAACAAGTTCAAGCATTTGTTCAGCTTTTTTTTGAATCAGCTTTGCATTTTTTACTACAAAATTTAACCTCATCCCAGGAGCGCTCCCATTTTTTTCTCCAGGCAAATGAGCGATTGCAGTTTTCACATACTTTAGTTTGAAGGTTTAACTTTTTATGCAAAATATAATTTAATCGATTGCTATAAAGAATTGAATGATACTAAGAGCAAAAATTACAATGGTGCAATAAACGCTCACACCATGCGAAAAAGAAAATATATTATCCCAGCCTCTATCTTTTGCTGCATTGGTGATTGGAATGCCTAATAAGCCTAATAATGCGTGAGCAGATATGTTGATGCCTAACCACCAACTCAACGATGAATCTTGAAAATAAAGGATTAAAACAGCAGGCAAAGATAATAAAAAAAGCAGCAGATAATAGCGAGGAAATATAGTGCGTAAAAACTTTGCAGCACTATCCTCATCAAGAGTTTTAAAGATTACGGGTGTGGTTAAAGCCAAATGAGTAAAGATGGTTCCAGCAATCATTAGATTGAGAAGTATTAGTGCT
>Ga0213868_10002302_pt1 | contig 18342 bp, 10 predicted proteins | sample PICome_9_FD_160087 | JGI IMG/M metagenome (GOLD analysis project Ga0213868, IMG submission 160087) | Coastal seawater microbial communities near Pivers Island, North Carolina, United States - PICO127 | ecosystem: Environmental > Aquatic > Marine > Coastal | place: USA: North Carolina...
ATGTCTTCGCGCATCATTTTCAACAGAAGAAGAAGAAGAAGAAGAAAAAATCGCTTTCAACTGTCCTAAAAAACAGACGAGCAACGAGACGACGACGAACGATTGACACCACCACGTCGTCGTCGCTTTTCTCTTCTTCTTTAGTAGTAGTGTTGGTGTTTTCGTCGTCATCGTTTAAGTCGTTTAAGTCGTTTACGTCGTCATCTTCGTTATTATTATTATTATTATTATTATTGGTATATGATGTGGTAGTATTCCTTCTTCTTCGCGTCTTCTTCTTCTTGTTTTGTTTTGTTTTGAGGAGGACGACCACAGACTTTTCCTCAGAGAGAGAAAAGGAGGAGTCAAATTTTTTTGTTTGCAACATGCATGTGTGAAAAAATTCGAAATAAAAAATTTTTGTTCGTAAACCATTCATCATTCATCAACACACACGACACATAGAACTAATATACGAATAACAACATAACAACATATAAAAATCATCATGCTCTCGAACATGTCGTCGTTAGAGCAGTTGCGTTTATACGTCACGGACGAGTCCTCGAACTCGCAAAATCAGTCCGAACACACCTGCCGTTTATTCGTGACGCACTCCAATTTACACGAGATGCAGTTTTTGGAGATTCGTTTTGACTTGAGATGGACGATTGGAACGGTGAAGGAAAAGTTAATGACGCACTGCGGCACGAACGCGAGCGCGATGCGGTTACAGTTGTTTGACGATTCTACTAATAACAATTATAATACTCGTTTTAATAGTGATAATAGCGTCGATGACGGCAGAAGAAGTCAACAACAACAATTTCAAAACAGCGGGGGCAATTTCAAAAGTCAACAAGAGCACTCAAACAACAGAACGACAGAACTTTCAAACGACGAGGCAAAACTCGGGTATTATTCTCCATCGGACGGGATGCGATTACACGTGATTGATACGGATCCGACGAGTTTAAGCGCGAACGGATGGTTAGAAGACCTTTCTAAAGTTGAAAAGTACGTCATGAGCGACGAAGCGTACGAGAAGAGGGAAGGTACCTATCGCCAGTGGGCGAGAAAGAAGAGAGAGGAAGATCCGACGTGGACGTTACAAAAAGAACAACAGAAGCTGAGAAACCAAAGAAAGAACGGGAATAATAATAATAATAACAGTAACGAATACGACATCGACGACGCTATCGCAGCAGCGAAAGAGAAGATGTTAACGACGTACGCCTCGTTCGAGTGCGTTCGCCACGTCGTTTCGGGATCCAGGTGCGAAGTCAATCCGGGAGGGAAACGAGGCGTCGTGTGCTTCGTCGGTAAAGTGAAGGATACCGCCCAAACCGGAGAAGGAGAAGAAGAAGAAGGAAAAGCAGAAGAAGTAGAAGTAGACTTAGGAAAAGACGACGTCGTCGACATGCCTCCGTCCCTTCCGTGTGGGTACTGGGTTGGCGTGAAGTTTGACGAACCGGTTGGTAAAAACGACGGGAAAACGCCGTGCGGTAAAATTTTGATTCCCGAGTGTCCGCCCATGCACGGGTCGTTTTGTCGACCGGATAGAGTAATATGCGGTGACGAGTTCACTGAGATTGACGAATTCGCGTCTTCGTCGGAGGATGAAGAAATATAATAGAATTAGAATAAAATAAAAGTAAAGTCACAAATACCAGATAAACTCGTTCAACGTACTGTAAGTAAGCATAATATTTAAACGACTCCTAATTCTCGCTTCGCGCGTTTTACCCAACTCTTCTCTTTCTTCTTCTTTTTCTTTTTCACGTCGTTGTTCTCCTCCTCCTCCTCCTCCTCCTCTATATCACCTTCTTCTTCATCCGAAGAAGAAGCTATTTTTTTCTCAACGCGGGTGTTTTTTGAACTATTATTAGAAGCCATTGACGTCGTCGTCGTGATTATTGAGGTCGTGCGATTGCTCATCTTTTGCAACTTACAGACGAAGAAACCGTCCATGTTGTGAACGTGAGGATAAAATCGACGGCATTCGCTCACGGAGGGATGAAACGTCTTCCCTCGGTAACTCGTAAAACCTTTCCGACCAAACTCTAATCCAGTGGACACGATTTTCACGTCTCTCTTCTTTAATATGTAATCCACGACTTGCTCGTTTTCTTCAACGGTGACAGAGCAGGTGGAATAGACGACGTAGCCGCCCGATTTTGAGTTTGCATCGCAGCAATCCACCGCGGCAACGAGGAGTTCCTTTTGTAAATGCGCGCACTTGGCAATGTCCTCGGTGGATTTTGAAACCTTCACGCTCGAATCTTTCGCGATGACGCCGGTACCAGAACACGGAGCGTCTAACAACACTCTGTCGACATAACCGAGAACTTTCGGTAACTGTCGACCGTCGTAGTTACACACGACGGAATTCGTGCACCCCATTCTTTGTAAATTCGCGACGAGACTATTCAATCGTTTCTTTTGAAATTCGTTGGCGAAAATAATCCCGGTATTTCGCATCAACGCCGCCAGATACGTCGTTTTCCCGCCAGGCGCGGCCGCAACATCTAAAACGCGTTCGCCTTCTTGCGGCGAGAGAGCCATACACGGTAAAAACGAGGATGCGGACTGGAGCATGTACATTCCAGCCATGTACTCTGGCGTCGCCCCGATCGGAACGCGCGAATCGTACACCAATAAACCTACTTTCGACCACTTTCCGATTGGATCGAGGTTGACGCCACGATTGATCAGCTGCGCGGCCAAATCGCGTCGCCTAATTTTCAGAGTGTTTGTTCTCAGCGTCACCGGTCTTTGGGTTTCGTTCGCTTCTAAGAGCTCCATAGTTTCTGGCACCGAAAAAGTATCGATGAAATAACGAATCAAGAAATGATTATATCCGTAATACGTGGCTAAGTCAGACGTCAGCCGCTCCAAATAATCATTTCTAGAGCGATCTGGCGCGCGTCTGTTTTTGAAGTCGGCCAACACGCGAACGACTTCTTGAATGCGCTGTTGGATGGACGTTAAATCTGGAATGCCTTTCGTCGACGAAGTCGATTTTTTTCGACGTTCGTCGTCGTCGTCGTCGTCGTCGCCCTCATCAGATGATTCCGACGAAGACGAGGAAGGAAGTTGATACGTTTCTTCGTCCCTCACGTTCACTTGTAATTGCTCTAACCTCGACTCGGACGTTTTCTTTGCTTTTTCTGCGTCCATTTTACGCGACTTGCGCTCAATCGGAAGCAGTTCGTCCTCTTCGTCTTCCGATTCCGACTCCGATGATTCTGATTCCGAGTCGTCCGAGTCTTCTCCGCCGATGAATTCATCGTCGTCTAAATCCACATCCGATTCAGAATCATCCTCTTCCTCTTCATCAAAGAGCTGCTGTTTCTTCTTCCCTCCTCCTCTTTTGCTCTTTTTACCTTCTTCTTCTTCTTCTTCTTCTTCTTCTTCTTCTTCTTCTTCTTCGTCTGACACCTCCTCCTCCTCCTCCTCTGAAGAAGAAGAAGAAGAAGAAGATGCCGCTTTCTTCTTCGTCTTCTTTGAAACAGGTTTCAGCCAACTTTTGTTCTTGTCCGTGAATCCCCGTTCTGGTTCGTCATCTGACTCGTCATCTGACTCGTCCTCGTCCTCGCTCTTCTCCTCTTTGTCTTCTCCTTTTTGCGTTTTCAGCGAGAGTAACATCGCGTCTTTCCTCGCGCGCTTCAACGATTTCATCGGCGCATCAAATTTCGATTCCTTTTTACCCGCATCTTTACCACCATCACCGTTTCTCTTCTTTGTCTCCTTCTTCTTCTTCGTCTCGACGGAGGCTTTCGTCGTCGGGGATTTCTTCTTCTTCTTCGCTGATGATGATGGTGTCGCACCGGCGGCGGCTTTATTCCTGGTTTTCATATTTCTTTTTGCGTCTGTTTCTCCTCCTTTGTTGTCTTCTTCTTCTTAGAAAAAGAGAGTATTCGTTCGTCGTTCGAGAGTGGATGATGATAATCCTCCTCTTTCTTTCTTTCTTCCTCTCGAAAACAAAAGTGAGTGGTTTTTGCGCGCGTTGTTTCTCTGTTGTTGTTGTTGTTTGAGAACAGACAGAAACTTTTTCAGAGAAACTGAAAAAATTTTACGAAAAAAAATAAAAAAGAAGAGAAACATTTCCTCAAACACATTTTGCGCTCAAACTTTTTACAATACTGCTGTAACGAGAGCAATAATTAAAAAGGGAGGCGAAAGACAAAACGTTAACGTATGTGGTGGTGGTGGTATATAAAGGTGTGCATTACAAATTTAAGAATATACATATATATGGGTACCCTGTATGTGTGTCTACTTATTTTACTCAACAAAACAACCTCTTTTCTTCTCCTTTTTAAATACACGCGTGTGTAAATAAATCATGAATAATAATGACTATATTATTTCTCACTTTTTTTAAATGAGATGTTCTTTCTTTTCGTTTTGACTAGTATGCTGCTGCTTATTCCGATCGAGCAGCGTAGGAGGTGAAGTGCATCTCTTTGCAGTCGATGCCAACCATGGCTTCGCCCAAACCGCACGAGACTTCGGCGATGATTTTCGGGTCGTTGTAGTGCGTCACCGCTTGAACAATCGCTCGCGCTCTCTTGGCCGGATCGCCGGATTTGAAAATACCAGAACCAACGAAAACACCATCCATGCCGAGTTGCATCATCAACGCCGCATCGGCCGGAGTCGCAACACCGCCAGCAGCAAAGTTCACCGTCGGTAATCGACCCAACTTTTTCGTTTGCGCGACTAACTCATACGGCGCTCGAATCTCCTTCGCGTACACGAACACTTCGTCTTCATCCATGGCTTGCAATCTTCGAATGTCCCCCATCACCGCTCTGCAGTGTCTCACCGCTTCAACTACGTTCCCAGTACCCGCTTCACCCTTCGTTCGAATCATCGAGCAACCTTCGGCGATACGTCTCAACGCCTCGCCCAAGTCACGGCAACCGCACAACACCGGCACTTTGAACTTGTGCTTGTTGATGTGGTTAATTTCATCCGCCGGGGTCAACACCTCGCTTTCGTCGATGTAATCAATACCAATAGACTCCAACACTTGCGCTTCAACAAAGTGCCCGATTCTCGCTTTCGCCATCACCGGAATCGTCACCGCTTCTTTAATCAATTTAATCATCGTTGGGTCGCTCATGCGCGCGACGCCGCCATCCTTGCGGATATCCGCCGGGACTCTTTCCAAAGCCATGACGGCGACCGCACCGGCTTCTTCGGCGATTCTCGCTTGCTCGACGTTGACGACGTCCATGATGACGCCACCTTTTAACATCTGTTTTTGTTTATAAAAGAGAGGATAAAAAAGGAAGATTATTGATTGTGAGTGTTTCGTTTTTTTTTCACTTTTAAAGCGATCGAGAGGATGTTGTTGAGCTTTTTTTTTCACTCACACTCATGGAAAGAACGAAGAAGAAAGAAAGAATAAAAAAAAGAGTGACGTGCCCTCTCGCATTTTTGTTGTTAACAATTTCTCTTCTTCTTTTGTAACGACGACGTAAACGAGAACGAACGAACGAACGACGGAGAAAGAAGAGACACGTCTCCCCTTAACGATCATCGTCGACGCTCTTCTTTCTCTTAAACTCTCTTTGCTGACTACTTTTGTATGAGTCGTCGTGCGAAGCAAAAAAAATGAAGAACAGAAGAAGAAGAAAGACGTCACGAGAAGGGAGAAAGACGATGACGCCGACGGCGGAGGAGAAAAGAAAATCCATCCACACTCGAAAAACGCGCGAGTTCTCTCGGATGCGAATCGCGTACCTGCGCCAAACCAGCTTTAACGGCAAAATTGCCTTTCTCTACGTCCGTGTTCCCACTCATTTTGTCTACTTCTGTGTATATGTGTACTCGCTCGCGCGCGCGCGTTCTTCAAAAAAGTGTGACGTTTTGCGTGAAAATCTTTCCTTTTTTTTTTCTCTCCTCAGTTTTCTTCGAAGTTCGAGAATGATCAAACGCACCAGAAATTGACATCTGGCAAACTTCACCATTTGATGACGTCCTTTTTTTTTTGATGAGCACCAAGAGAAGATGATGAGTTGCGAACCTATGCGTATGGGTGCGTGTATGTGGTTGTTAGAAAAATGGATGATGGACGACTCGCGTCCGTCGTCGTATATAACTTCATTAGTATTTACTATCATCTACATCTAAACTTATAAACTTAATTCTTCGCTATCATCGTCATCGTCATCGTCATCGTCCTCCTCGTCCTGGTCGTCGTCGTCGTCGCGTTTTAAGCCTCTCAACAAGGACGTTCGCAAGCGCAAGGCGTTACTGGCGACGGATTGATCGCACCTTTTCATGACCCATATGCCAACAAAATTTGCCATCATTGCGCTCGACACTAAAAGCCAACACCCGGGTTCGAAGTACGTGTCTAAATCGAAGCAATCGTCATCGATTTGTTGTCTGTCGGCGTTCGAAGACGAATCGCTCGTTTGACCGGTGCCTCCTATTGAGGCTAACATGGTGTTGAACTTTAGACATCCCCCACCGACGACAAAATTGGCGAATTGTTTGATTTGAAGCATAGCGGCAACGACGGCGAATAAAACGACGTCTAAAGAGGACCAAGCGCTGAAAATTTCAGCCATCGTTTGTACTCTTCGTTGCATTCGAGGAGTCAAAGGCCAAATCCAAAGGAAACATAAGATCAATAGTTGCGCTAAAGGCGCGACGACCGCAAAGACATATAACGTCGATTGTATGAAGCGCGGGCCTACGTGTTGGAAGAAGATGGTTATGGTCTCGCTTGATGTCATTGTCGCAGATCCACCCGCGTATTTATCGATGCTCGCGTGCGGTAAAGCTTCAGCCAACTTGACCAACGAATACGATCGAGTCTTTTCGCTCGACCCGAGCGCGTATCCTGCAATTCCCAAGAAATCAAACTTGATGGACGGTATGTTCACACCAACGGCGAGAAAAACAATCGCGGCTACTAACAAGAGAAAAACACCGACGGCTTGTGCCGCCGCCATTTTCGTTCGTAACAAGACCGACGGTCTGTTCACGTCTCTTCGCCACAAAGGCGTCGCGGTATCGTCAACTTCAGTTTTTGATCGAACCGATTTGCGGTGAAGAAAAAGAGTTACGTGTCCCAGAACCAAGGAGAGAACGGTCGCGAAGAGAAAGACGTAAAACGATCGTTTTGGAGTAACGACGACGTCCAAATCTCCAAACGATGACGGTGACAACTTTTTAGATGCGTCGTCGTAATCATCATCATCTTCAGTCACGTGTAAATGGAATCGAAAACCAACCATAAACATTGTCATCACGAACGAATCAAACAAGCTCCATTTACCGAGTCGATCGACAAACTTTAAACATTTGCCTCTGGTTGATGCTTTAACGTTCTTGCCGCTGATTTCCCATAAAACAAACATCGACAACAGTTTCACGTACGGCCAGACGCCAGAAAAGAGAACAATGCAAATCGCAATAGCGTACACTTTAGCGTGCCACATGTCTCTGACGGTGCCGACTAAGGAGAAGTTGAAGAGATCCTCACGCGAGGCTTGAATGACGTTATACTTTTGTCTTTGTGGTTGCTGCTGCTGCGGATTATTGTCGTTGGTAGTACTCGACGATGAAGTATTAGCATACAATAAACTCTTTCGTCCGCCTTTGATGGCGCTGAGAAGCGCGTCGTTCAAAGAAGGCGGCGACGACCGCTCCGAAGAAGGAATAGTAGACGCAGAATCAATGACTGGCGTCGTCAGCGTCGCAAACAGCGACACTGATGCCCCCGAATCCATATTCGCACTCAAAAACAAAAGAACGTTGGCGATAAACAATAATCGCAACGACCATCGAGAGTTTACTGGTGTCGATTTCGATAACGAATCTTCCATCGAAAAAAGCTTCTTGTACCTCGAAGACTTGTTTCTTTGCGTGCTTCGCATTTCATCTGCCTTCTTCCCTCTCGATGTGTGTGTTCGCCAGGCGGTTTCCGGAAAGCGCATGGTGTATTCCTCGCGTTGGCTTCTGCGTTTCCGTCGCTCTTCTTCTCGTTCATCATCATCACCATCATCATCATCATCATCATTATTCGCAAACGCGTCGCCGTCCGAGTACGAATCTGACGACTCGTTTGTGGTCAATAATGAAGCTAGAATTGCCGATCCTGAACGATTTCTACTATGCGTTTTCTTATTACTATCCTCCTTTTTCTGCTGCTCCTGTTTGTGCTTCGAACCACCAGTAGTATCATTAAGTAACGCTTCGTCGTCGTCGTCGTCGTTGCTGCTCGTATCTTCATCTGACTCATGCGCAAAAACGATTGTGCCATCACCATCGATGTCATCATCATCGAATGGATCGTGCATCTCCCGCGCTTTCAGCTTCTTCATCGCTTGACGATTGAGTTTTCGTATGAACGAGGCTGGAACGACGAAGTATGTCAATAACGCGAGTGCGATACAACTCAAACCAAGAATAAAGAAGAATATCGATACAACCGTATTCGCGGTTTTAATCAACTCCAAAGATTTTACGTTCTGTTTTGGACACTCCTGTCTACTAATCTCGTAGAACTTCTCCAGTATGAGCGCGTTCAATAACGGTTCTAGAACAGCTTTGAACTCGCCGGCTGCAATCACGGAAACTACGTTTTGATAAGAAGTCGTAATCAACTCGGAGAGGTTAGAAATCGCTGATTGCAGATCAACCTCTAAGTTGTTCTCATCGCTACTGCTGCTGCTGCTGCTACTGCTATCACTACTACTAATATTTGTATCGCTATCGATTATTTTCAACCGACCAATCTTGCCGTCCCATAACAATCGCTCGATGTCAAACTTTTCAACGATACCAAACAAACAAGCCATATTTTTGAACTGCTCTTGCGTCAACAATTGCCATTTTTTCTCAACGACGCGTAAGTCGACATCCATTCCAATTTCCATATCGTCTATTTCGAGAGATAACGTGACGTTTTCGATCCAGTTGTTGTTTTGGTTTGTCGAAGAAATTGAGTCTCGAGCTGCGGGAACGATTTCCAGCCGACCCTTCATCACTATACGCGTTTGATTCCACCCCACCGAGAAACCTAATAACGACGACGATGAAGATGATGAGACGTTACTAGTAACCGCTGCCTTTGTGACGTAATGCCCACCCGCTACGGGTCCGTATAAAATATCCGCGGTATCGAGTCCAACGAATTCAACTTCCGTTATCGCAAACGATATCGACCGTAATAACGAAACATCCTCTCCCTGATTGACGTCGTAAGTTTTCGATAACACGAAATAAGGTTCGCCCGTTTCTTTATCGACTAATTTCTCGCGAGGTACGAATAAGATCCCCGTGTGATTTGAAAACCATTTTATGAACTGATTGAGACTCCGCGGGCCGCTCGTACCGATGTACTCTGAGCTGATGAAGTTCAACACGCGGATTAACGTTGAATCGTCCCAGTTGAAGATTTCATTACTGTCGTTGTCATTGTCGCGATCATCGATATCACTCGATGATGAGCTTGAATTCGATGAGTCAGGTGTTTTTACCTCTGCTAAAAAGTTCTTTTCGATGTAGTTGTGGACACTTTCGAAAAAAGCGAGCGTTTTCGAGTCTTTCTCGACGCTTTGAATTTTCTCGCACGCGACTTTTGCGAACATACTCTGCATCGCTTTCGCAATTTCCGGCGCAGCTTTGTTCAATAGCTTTGCAATCTCATCGGTTCTAGACGATGGCGCAAAATGTAAACCATCAACCTCCATTTGCATGGAACATTTCGGAAATCGAACCGTCTTTGGAAGCTTATATTTCTTGTTGTTACTGTTATCGTCGTCGTCGTCGTTCGTATTTTGGCTATCATCTGGCTCTCTATCAACAAACTCAGCGTCAACTTGCAAATTGCCTTCCGTGACTTCCGCGTTGACTTTTCCTCCTACTCCTTTGGTATTTGATGTCGTCGAAACCGTCCAAACTCCGCTGCAACTCGCGCCAAAATCAATCACGTGCGCGTGCAAAGACGGTTTACCATTATCGTTATCATTATCATTGTCATCAAGAATACCAACCGAATTTGAGGAGGATGAAAACCAAGACTTTACGTCTTTGGTCGTGAAGTTTTCACACTCGATTTCCGTTAGAGATACAACGATTTTATCGTCGAACGTGGAAAAGCTTTCGTTTGGGATTTTCAACTGCAACGAATGCAACCACTTTCGCAAGAGCTCGTCGTTGTCCTGTTCTTCTTTTTCTGTGGCGCGAACGCCATCAACGCCATCAAAGAAGAACAAGAACAAGGACAAGAAGAACAAGAAGAGGAGAGGAAAGAATTTTTGGACGGATAAATCTTGACTTCTTTTTCTTTTTCTCTTCTCTTCTCTCGATATATTTATAACCGACGAAAATCCGCTGAACTTCTTCCGCATCATCGATCCCCGTGAACTTCAATACTCTATCTTCTTTTATTATCCAATAGTTATGATGATGATGATGATGATGAGTTCATGAACAGAGGAAGAGCTAGTCAAAGGGGAAGTTTTGGCGTGTGTGAAAGAATTGAGTAATTTTTTTGTTCGAAGTCACGGAAAAGCAGCACTTTTCTTCTCTTTTTTCTCTCGATACAAAAATTCACTTTTTGCTTCATTTTTTATTCATCAAATTACGAATAAAATATATTTTGTTCAACACGAATGATGATGACTATTATTATAGTATCTGCGCGTAACGATATATATTGAACGACGACGAGAAGGAAGAGGAGAACGAGGAGAAGGACGATGATGATGTCGACGACGATTCGGACGACGAGCGCCAGAAAGAATACCAACACAACAACGTCAAAAAATTCATCATCATTTACTTCTTCCAAAAGCAAAAAGAACGAAACGTTTAACAACGATGCGCGAAGGAATATGAACAAGGAGAGCAGAACGAGGAGACGAAGAGCACGAACAATAATGGTATCATCGTCATTATCATCATCTTTCTCTGTTGATGATGGTTTTAACAAAACGATGAAAAGAAGAAGCAGAAGAAGGAAGAAGAGCACGCAACTCCAATCGATGATTTCTCCAATAATAATAACAACAACATCAACAACAACGACGAACAGTTTAGATCCCATCATCTCTATGCTTCAAAACGCCATCTTGGACGAACGGTCGACGGCCATCGCCATCGCTTCGCCTCTTTTCGCCTTGAGCGTCGTACCGTATCTCTTGTTCCTCAAAAATCTTTGGCGAGCGGAGACGGCGACGAGCGAACAAAGATACGCCTTCGCGACTTTATTGGTGTTTGTGTTGATTTCAATACCGGCGGAGGTGTACACTAAAGAGAGATACGACACGGTGTTGTCGAACATAGACTCGTTACATTTTTTGATTCAGTCTGCGATTTCATTGACGAATTTACGGATACTGTTAGCGTTTCGGGACGATTTCGATTTAACCACATCGACATCATCATCAACAACAACAACAACAACAACAACAACAACAACAACGCAACTAACGGCTGCAGATATTGGACGACCGGGCGCGGCTGTAGAAGCCGTCGCTGGCGTTATTCTTTTGTCCACGGGCATCTTGATGGCTTTGGATGACCGGTTGATTGATTTATCCTCGATTGATTTCCAGGCGACGTCGGAAACCTCCGTAAAGTTCATGGGGAGTGTGACTCTCACCATTCAAAACTGGCGCGATTACGCTCAAGAATTCGACAGCTCGTTCACGAGTTTACTCAACGTCCAAGCGCCTCCCAGTAACGCTTTATCGGTTCCCACGTGGGGCGTTCACGTTTTTTCCTTGGTCGAATGGCTCGTCGCCATGGGTTTCGTCTGGGACTACGGCACGCGAACGCAGCACAGAGGGTGGAAACTGTTAACGCTGGCGATGTTGCCTTTACACGCGAGCGGGATATGCGCAGTCACGCAACATTTCTTCAACAACGATCCGAGTTTAGAATGGTTGGTTGCGTTGCAAGGTGCGTTTACGATGGGTGGAAATATCAGTTTACTTTACGCGGCGAAAGTGTTGGCAAACGAAGAGCCGAGGTTGGACGTTTTACTCTCCACAAAAGAAGAAGAAGATGATGATAAAGAAAACGGGGAGACGACGGAAACGCGGAAGGAAAAGGCGCAAATTGAAATATGGGACGTCGAACGACTCGGTCTCCTCTTCGAGAAGGACGACGAGTTTGCGTTTTCGTTCAAAATCGCGCTTGTTTCCGTCGGCATCGCCGCGTTCGTTCGAGGTGCAAGCTTAGTGTTCTCGCCTGAATTTGATTACAATTCTCTCAGTAGTAGTAGTAGTAGTAATCATCACGACGAGTTGAACGCGTACGCGCTTCTGTTTGTGTTTATTCCTCTATTGATTAACTACGTCAAATGGCAGTTACGCTTTCGAGCTGAGGAGGACGAAAGCGCTCGGCTGAGAATTGGAGGAGGCAGACGATAGCAGAGTAGTTCGCGCGTAGTATTAAAATTAGTTGTAGTATGGAATGATGTGAACACCACCACAAATCTTTTCAATCATCTCTGTTTTTTTGTATTCGTCTTTGATTGAGGACCATAAAAAACTGCCAAAAAGTGTCTGTGTCGTCACACGTTTTAGATAGAGATTTTAGATTGATTATACACACGTGAAACAAGTACACCACAAGTCATAAAAAGGAAACCGCGTAACCCCCCCTTTTCCGGCGCGTAATAAAAGTGTTTCTAAGAACAACAACAGACGAACAAAAGTCTCTCTGTCTCTCTGTTTTGCGTTTAGGATTACTCCTTATACTACTATCAAGGTCGTCGTCGTCGTATAAATAAGAAAAAGATAAAAATGACGTCGTCGTCGTCACCTCAACCATCAAAGGGTGAAGACGACGACGAGAAGAAGAACGAAATGAACAACACCAACATGACCAGAGAAGAGAACAACAACGAGAAGAAGAATAGTAAAAAAGTGGACATTGGAATTCCAATCATCGATTGGTCCGTCAAGAACTCTCCGTTTCATAAATTCTTCTTCGCGCAAGTCACCAAACTCATCTCCGTCGGTCAAATTCGACGCTTAGAGTTGGAAGATTTAGCGCACTTGCCCGAGTTAGAGTCTTCTTTTCTGCACGAAAACTTTCAGAACGAGTGGGAAGAAGAGAAACGTTTGAGAGGGAAGAACGACAAGAATTTAATCAGGGTTTTACTCCGAAGACACAAGTTTACGTTCGTGTGGACTGGATTTTTGTTCGCGATTGCGCAAGGAGCGATTTTTGCAGGACCTTTGTTACTGAGGGAGATTGTGAAAGGCATTCAGTGCAGAAATTTTTACGCCGCCAACTCGGGGTTCTTACAAGATGGACAATCCGTCGACGATATGTGCTCGACGACGAACGAGTTGTACATGTTTGCCGGGATTTTAACCGGGGCGAGCATTTTTAGCAACTTTTGCGCCGCGCATCAGGAATTCGCGTTGCAAAAAGTCGGCGTCGCCGTGAGGAATACGCTGATGGTGGCGTTGTACAGGAAAGTCTTAAAGTTGTCGCCGAAAGGTTTACAGGCGGAAAGTACCGGGAAAATTGTCACGCTAATGTCCAACGACGTGAATAAGTTGCAAGACTTGTTCTCTATGATTCACAACTTGTGGGCGGCGCCGATTTTTATCGTCGCTTCGTTTACGCTTTTGTACGATGTCATCGAATGGTCCGCGTTTGTTGGGTTTGCGTGTATTTTAATCGCCGCGCCTTTCACCGCGACCGTGGCAAAGAAGTTGTTCGCGCTGAGACGCTTGGTTGTTCAGTGTGCGGACAAACGAGTGAACATCTTGAGTGAAGTCGTGAGCGGGATGAAGGTGATCAAATATTACGCCTGGGAAAAGACATTTAAAGGGCAAGCAGAGAAAATTCGAGAGGAAGAGATTAATTTAGTGTGGAGAGCGCAAAAAATCAGCGCGTTGTTTGGCGTCGCGTTGTTTTCCACTCCAATTTTCATTGCCGTGTGTTCGTTCGGGTCGTTCTCTTTGGCAGGAAATGAGATTACCGCGCCAACGGCGTACACGGCGTTGGCGTTGTTCAACACCTTGAGATTTCCGCTCGTTTTAGTGCCGTTTTTGTTGACCTCGCTGTTGAACGCGTTGAACGCGATACAACGTTTAGGCTCGTTCTTGGACCAAGACGAAAGTTTGGACGTGGAGATTGACGGGTCGGACCCCGGGCGAGTCGTTTTGAACGACGCGTCTTTTTGCTGGCCGACGTTGCCGAAGAAACTGAAGGAGGAAGAAAATAAGCCCGGTCAAGGAGGAGGAGCTCCACCTTCTAAAAGCGGCGCGCCAGCGACGACGGCGAGCGGAGAGGACGGTCCCATTCAAACGAAGAAGAAACCGACAAAGAAACCAAAGCGCGTGTCGAAGAAAGAACAGAAAAAGCTGGACGAAGAGAAAGCGGCGAAAGAGAAGGAAGAGCTCGAAAATTCGCCGCAACAAGAACCGTTTGGCATGACGAACGTCTCCGTCAACATCGAACCTGGAAGTTTAACCATGATTATCGGCCCAGTGGGTTGTGGTAAATCGACCTTGTTGTCCGCTCTGAATAAATTCATCACGCTGAAATCGGGTGAAATCAAGCTCTCCGGCACGTCTTCGTTCGTCGCGCAAACGGCGTGGATTTTGAACACCTCCGTTCGTAACAACATTTTGTTCGGGAAACCGTACGATTCAAAGTTGTACGAAGATACTTTAAAACGTTCGCAACTCATGGACGATTTAGATTTACTCCCAGCTGGGGATTTGACTATGATTGGAGAACGAGGCGTAACGTTGTCCGGCGGTCAAAAACAACGCATCTCCATCGCGAGAGCGCTGTACGCAGAATCAGACGTCTATTTGTTTGACGATCCTTTATCGGCGGTGGATAACCACGTCGGCGCGGCTTTGTTTAAAGACGTCATCAGAGGAAGTTTGAAGAACAAAACGCGAGTTTTGGTGACGAACGCGTTGCAATACCTTCCGCAAGCGGATCAAATCGTCGTCTTGGAGGAAGGTAAAGTCCAGGAAATAGGAACGTACAAATCGTTGATGAGCAAAGGTTTAGACTTTTCAAAGCTAATGAAACACCACGGATTAGATCAAGAGGAGAGCAGTCGCGCGAGTTTGGACGGCGATGCGCGTAAATCTGTCGACGAGAAAAGAAAATCTATGGACATTTCCGCGGCGCAAGGAGAGCAAAAAGCGCCGGCGAAAGCGAAAATCATAACCGACGACATGATTGGTAAAGAAGAAGAGCGCTCGATTGGTAATGTCTCGTTAAAAGTCTACATGGAGTTCTTCCGCGCGACTGGAACGAAGTTTTCCGCCTTGTTCGTCTTCTGTCTCTTCGGCGCCGAATACGGAACCAAAGCGTTTCTGGATTATTGGCTCTCGTGGTGGGCGGAGAATAAATTCGGGTGGAACTCGAAACAATACCTCGGCATTTATTTCGCCATCTTCCTCGTCAACGGCATCGCCATCTTCTTCCGATCGATCGTATTGTATTTCTTCTGCGTGAGAGCGGCGAAGAATTTACACAACAAACTCCTCGGGAGAGTTTTGAAAATGCCGATGAGTTTCTTCGACACGACACCGTCTGGACGAATCATTAATCGATTCTCTCGAGATACAGAAACTATCGATTCTGTGTTACCTGGTATTGTCGTTCAGTTCTTAGGATGCATATCAAACATCATCACGACTTTGGCCATCATTTGTGCGGCAACCTTGTGGTTTATGATTGCGTTGCCGCCAATCTTCTTGATTTACATTTCTGTGCAAAGATTTTACATTCCCGCCTGTAGAGAGTTGCAACGCATCGAATCCATCACGCGATCGCCCATTTATAGCGGATTGGGCGAGGCTGTTTTAGGCGTTGAAACGATTAGAGCGTACAGAGCGCAAGCGCATTTCATTTTGGAAGCTGATTTGAAAGCTCAGAAAAACGCAGACGCTTTCATCTCGCAACGCATGGCTGCGTGCTGGTTGAATATGCGCTTACGATTTATTGGCACCGGCATCGTCTTATTAGCGTCCTTTTTAGTGATTCAAGGGAAAGTCGAAGCCGGCATCGCTGGTTTAACCTTAGTGTACGCTTTGGACGTGACGAAATACATGGAGCACGGCACGAACATGGCTTCGCAACTCGAAACGCAAATGAATGCAGTCGAACGCGTCGTCCAATACTTGGATTTACCGTTGGAGAAGAAACACTCGACGGAGCCAGACGTGGCGACGGGAATACCGGAAAACTGGCCGGCTAAAGGCAAACTCGAAATTGTCGACTTGAGCATGAAGTACCGAGAAAACTTGCCGTTGGTGTTGAACAAGATCTCCTTCACGGTTTTACCGGGTCAAAAAATTGGCATCTGTGGTCGAACGGGAAGCGGGAAATCGTCCATGTTTGTCGCCTTATTTCGCATCGTCGAACCACAACCAGGGTCGAAAGTGTTATTAGACGGCGTGGACGTGTCCACGTTAGGTTTGAGAGACTTGCGCTCAAAAATGGCCATGATTCCGCAAGATCCGTTTATGTTTGCCGGGACGGTCAGGACCAACTTGGATCCGTTCGAAGAACACACCGACGAGGAAGTTTGGTCGGTGATTGAAAAAGTTGGATTGAAAAACACCATTGACTCGGCGGCGAAACAGTTGGACATGGAAGTCATCGACAATGGGAGCAACTTTTCTTTAGGACAGCGGCAGTTATTGTGCATGGGAAGAGCGTTGTTAAGAAACTCTCGCGTGCTCATGATGGACGAAGCGACTGCTTCGGTTGATATGGATTCGGACGCGTTGATTCAAAAAACCGTCAGAGAGGCGTTCAGCGAGTGCACGACGTTGACTATCGCGCACAGATTGAACACGATCATGGATTCGGATAAAATATTATTCTTGGATAGTGGAAAAGTGACCGAATACGACGACCCGCAGACGTTGTTAAAGAACGCGACCGGCGACTTCTCGCGACTGGTTGAGAAGTCGGGCAAGACGCAAGAGAAGAATTTAAAACGCATCGCCAGCGACGCCGCGATGAAGAGGAAAGGATCCTTGAGCGATATGAGCTCGTAAAAAAGAGAAACATCGCTCGTTTAGTAACAATCAAAAAACTATCTACACATACAATCAATCGATATCACTCACTATTTCGTCTTTTTACTCTCCTGTCTCTTTTCTACCTCTTTCAGAATCTCCTCGGCTAACTTCTCGGCTCCGGAACCTTGCGTCGCCGGCGCCTTGGCGAGTAAATACGCGCCCGATATCATCCCGATGAAAATCGCGAAATACATCACGTTTACCGGTCCGTATTCGTTCACGTTGTTCGGTAAGAAAGTCAAACTCGTGCGATTGTTATTTCTCATCCACGTCTCTCGGAATATCTGTTTCGCGAAAAAGCTCATCAGCACTTCCGCCTTTGCCTCTTTCGTCTTCGTGAAAATCTGTTGTCCCAAGACGAAGAATACAATCGCGCATCCGATTTCGGTTTGCATTTTCGACGGCAACAATAAGTTCACCCCGGCGAATAATTCCAACTTCCCTTGCGTTTTTTGGTTCAACCCTTTCGCTTTCTTCGCTTTCTGAATGAATTTCGCGTATCCAATCACGATCAACATGATCGATAAAACGTAAGAGTTAAACTCGCCTCCGTTTTTCTCCATAAAGTCATCGATGGACTCGATAAAATCGATGATAACCGCCACGTACGGGTGCAAGAACGACAACATTTTTATTTCGTCTTTAATCTGTGTTCTGTGTGTGTGTACCCTTTACCCGTCGTGTGTTCTTGTGTGTTCTGTGTGAAAGAGAATATTCCAAGCTGTTGGTCGTAAAAAAAACAATGACGGCCCCAGAAGAAATTTCAAGAGAAAAAAAAAGAGAGACCGACACACGCAATAAATTAGTACGTAGTATTAGTCGTAGAGAAGAATAGAAGATACCGGTAATAAATACAGTATGACGACGATGGAAAGCAAAGAGATGAAATGAAGCCGAAGAAGAGTAACGCGATAAAGTGCTGCTTATTGCTCGCTATCGCTGGATTTGTGTTATATACAAGCGTGGATGTTGCAACAACAACAACAACATCAATAACAACGACAACAACGAGTGCTACTGGTATTCAGAATGTTGGCAGCGGAGCGAAAGCAAACGTAAGAAGAGAATTCGCGGATGAGAACGATAACACTGATGATTACGGCGAATCAAAACGCGGATATACTCACAGAGAAGAAGAAGAGGCGGTAGAAGAAATCCGCACCTCAGCTTTTTCTTCTTCTTCTTCTTCGTCCAAAAATAAGAGAAGAGCGAAGCAAAAAGAGATATTGAAAACAATAAACGGACACGCCAAAATGTTACCGGATAAGTCTCCATCGAGAGTGTACGAAATTTTTACCGACGACGATGA
>Ga0213868_10002303_pt1 | contig 18341 bp, 16 predicted proteins | sample PICome_9_FD_160087 | JGI IMG/M metagenome (GOLD analysis project Ga0213868, IMG submission 160087) | Coastal seawater microbial communities near Pivers Island, North Carolina, United States - PICO127 | ecosystem: Environmental > Aquatic > Marine > Coastal | place: USA: North Carolina...
AAAAAAAAAAAAAAAAAAAAAAAAACTGCTGCCGCCACACCATGACCAGCTTCATTGGAGCGTACACCGGGTTTCACCGACTCACGTTCAAGCGCAACCCCTGCGCCGGGGGCGACTGCTCGCTGGACGCCCCGGCCACGCGTGTTGTGGCGCGGTCACCGCTTGCGGTCGCTGGCCGCAGCTACTGGACCTGCAAGGCGTGCACGCAGGCGGCGTCGTTGCAGAGCCTCGCCAACACGATCCGGTCCGGCGATAAACAGCGGTTGTCGACCGGTCTTCGGCTTGAGCGCATGTATCGCGGCGCAAAGTACGTGCCCCTCATGGTATCGAAGCAGGATGCCGACGTCATTAACCGATTTAAAGCAGGTGGCGGGGTTGCGTCGAACCACCCCGCGCACAGCCACGATGCAAGCACGCAATAAATCAAACATTGAACAGTTTATTTCGAGTAGTGTAAAATAGTAGTTTCTAATTCTGCTTAGGCTACTTCTTCTCCGTCGGTGCCGGCACCGGTCGCTGAAGTCGAATCGTCGTCAACTCGCCGTCGCTTTGCAGCTTGGCCAGCATCGTCGCCCGAGTCCGAGTCCGAGTCTGAGCCCGAGCCCGAGCCCGAGCCCGAGCCCGAGCCCGAGCCCGAGTCCGAGTCCGAGTCCGAGTCCGAGTCCGAGTCCGAGTCCGAGTCATCAATCGTTTCCGCCGACAACGCCGGAGCAGCCGGCGTCGCAGCGGCTCGGGCCCGGCCACCACCGCGAGCCCGGGTTGCCGTCGCAGCAGTCGGTCGGGCTTCGATAAACGCGTCCGTCAGTTCCGACACGGCAACGTTTGGCCCGATGCAGGCCGTTGGATCGTCCCACGTCGTCAGCACCGCAGCCATGGTCGGCGTCATGACCAACGTCACGACGCGGGCGATCATTTTTGGCTGAACCGGGGTCTCTGGGAAATGCTTGCCGAACGTCGCCGCAATTTCCGCCTCCACCTTTGCACGAACCGCCAAGAGCGATCCTGGCTGTTCCGTGACGCGGTTGTCCGGCGAGCCCAGCACGGCCGAAATGGCAATCAAAAGTGCCGCCTTGTCGCTCGACCCCGGCGCGCCCATTCCCATCGCAGCCTTGCGCGACACCAAGCCGAACCCCCCCTGTTCCAGCGGGCGGTCCACGAAGGCATCGTACTGGGCGCGCACCAAGTCAAGTGCGATAACAAAGGCATCCAGCATGCGCTCGTTGTCGCCGACAACGGCCTGCACGCTTGGGTGAAGATACGCGGCCTTGCAGAAGCCGAGAGTGACAACGACCCCTTCCGGATCGCCCTTCGGAATCGGGAGGCCGTGACTCATGCCCGACGACGCCGGGGGTGCCGGGAAGTAAAGGTCCGAGTGGTCGGACTTGGTTTGAGGGGCAAACCGAGCAACAAGCTTCCGCACCGCAATGCTTTCCGGGTCGTCACCGCGCCCCTTTTCCGCCATGTTGACAATCTTTGCTCGAACGGCGGGCGACACCACAAACAACCCATCCGTGGTGTGCTGCACGCATGGCGGCTCGTCGGCCATCATTGCGGCCACTGCAATTGTCGCTGCAGCAACCGTGCCGAGGACCCCTCGGCGGTCCACTGTCAGAGGCATCCTCCCGTAGTCGCCGGGCATTGATTGGAGGGTGCACAGCATGTAGTACAGGGCGGAAGCGAGTGCTTGATCCTCTTCTCCTTTCACGGCGCCGGCCAAGCTGGCAAGGTACCCGTTCACCGTCGGCGAATGGGTTTGAAGCGCCGCCAGCACGTTTCGAGCCTCGATCGACCCCACGGCGGGCACCGCCTTTCCGTTCACAAGAAATACCGCCGCTTGCCACAGTTCCTCTGGGGAGGCGTCTGCGCACGTGTACTCCTGCTCCGTGCCGTCGACGCACGTGAACTTCAGTTTGTCGCCGGCCGGGGTGTCGTCCACCGTCCAGTAAACGTTCCGCCGCCGGGCTGGATCAACGCACCCATGAAACAGTCCGAGCTGCTCCAGCATGCTCAGCGTGTCGGCCGCGTCAAGCTTGACGGAAACGGCAAAGTCGGGATCGACATGGCCGGGTTTGTGCACCGGTTCTCGTCCTACCAGGCGGCGCGTCAACCAATCGCCGCTTGACCAGGCCTTAAGGAACGCAGCTTCCCGAGCCGATTGGACTGCGCCCACCGACGCGAATTTATTGTTGCGCTTGTCGACGAGCTCGACGAGCGCATCAACGCAGTCCGCGGCAATGCCGTACCGCTTGCAGAACGCACGAACGCCGGCCGTGCTCGCAGCGGTTGTGCCTGCCGCAGCGGCGGCAGCCGTCGACCGACCCCGTCGTGCTCGTGGCTGACGTGCTGCCACCGCCGCGTTGCAGAGATCGATAAAGTCGCTGACGAGGGCATCGTGGTCCGGCCCGCCGGGGGCCACGGAGGTTCGGGCGGTCGCTGGATCCCCCGCCCGTGCAAGCCAGTCCACCGGTATCAGGACGGCAACCTCCTTGGAGCACACAACTGCGATCTGCTGGTCGGTTACCGGGTCGATGTACGTCGTCATGCTGCGGTGCATCCCGTCGGCGATGGCCTGGAACCGAAAGAAGAGCACAACCTTGAAGCCGTCTGGGACCGCAGCTCGGATGTCGACGCCGAGTTCGTCAAGCGCGGCGTGCGCGGCCCGAGCCGGGAGCGCCTTGAGCCCGTACGAGAATTTGCCTGCTTTGTCGACGCATACCACGTAAACGACGCACGTATGCGCGACGTCCGTCAAGCCGGCCCGGTGAACGTTGAACCCCACGCTGTTGGCCATGGATGCCCCTTTGTCCGCCCCCGTTTTGATCGGCGGGCCCGTGGATTGGCGGAGACTCTCTGCGTTCAACCGAGGGTTGGTGTACGTGGAACCTGCGACGTCGCCCGAGAGATACCCCGGAAGAACGCCGGCGTCGGCAACCGAAAACCCCGGAATGGTTGTCTTGAGGACCTTTGCCACGTCCCGGACAAACGCGGCCGTGTCCGCTATGGGCGGCGACGTCAACACCCCCCCGCCTGGGAACACGCTTGGCAACTCGGCGTCGGCGACAATACCATCGATCAGCGCGTTGACAATGGCAGTGCTGGGGGTCCGCATCAGCCCAACCGGGCCCGGAAAGGAGCACGACGGCCCGCCGTTGACCGCCTCAAAGTCGTGATGAGGGGTGTTCGTCAGCATGCCAGCGGGGCGTGCCACCGGCTTCGATGGCGGCTTGGCGTCGGCGGCGCCGCCGCCGGCAGCGCCACCGGCCGTTGCAAATTGGACCAACAACGCGGCAGCTCGTCGCTGCTCGACGAGAATTCTGGCCGCGCTGGCCGTGCTGGTGTCAGTGGAATCGGTGAAACGAGGCATGGTTGTTTTGTAATTTCAAACAAACTAAGTGAGCGCGATTTCACGCCTTTGAAAATTTTATTTTTTTTTTTCGGCCGAAAAAAAATGACAAAATGTCCAATGGACATAGTTTAAAATACTGATGATTTTTTTTTTGAAAGATCTTTTTTTTTGGGTAGAGGGTTCGAGTTCACAAAGATAAAAAATAATGACCTCAAAATCCCGCGTGTACCCACGTGCAGAGGGCACTACCAACCACGCCCAGATGCTGCAGTACCTTACGCACGCCAACGACGCGCAGGTTCGAAGGCTCTCGCTGACCATTCCGTGCAACGTTCCGATCGACAGTGGACATGTGTCGGCCAACCTTGGCGGCGCGCGCCCCTTGCCAGACGGTGCGCCTGGCATCGTGTACAGCGCGGAAGAGTTTTTGGTTGCGTACGCGCACGACGGCGCCTCCGGCAGCACCGAGGTGCTACTCCACCGGAACCGCGCCGCGATCGACGCCGTGCTTGCCAGCATGGCCGGCCCTGTCACCATCACGGCGGTACAGTTGTTATCGAAGCGGGCATGGGCTCGGCTGATCATCTGGGCATGGGCAACCGCGCCAACCTACGCCGCATTGCGAGACCTGCTTCAGCCGCTGTTGCACAAACCGGCCGGCAAGACGCAGTCGTACATGGCGGCGCACTACGAGCAGCTTGCAGCGTTCTGCTCCAGCGTGCCCACGGCAATCTACGGCATTGGTGCCGGGTCCCAGCTCGCATTGGTGCAGCAGATAGGGCTGAAGTTCGCGTGCACGTACTTAGGGCTGACGGTCGGGCCGGCCGACGCGGTCTGCAAGAACCGGTTTTTCCGATTGTTTGCTGCGGCCGCGGGGGGTGGCAGCGCGGGGAGTGCGTACACGCCGCCATTTCTGTGGGCGTACGTGCAGGGACCGATGCTGGCCGACGCGATGGTAAATCCGGACGAGGTGTTGCGGCTCGAGGAACAGCCCGACGCATACGCGCTTGCCTTGTACTGGCTGGCGTACGCGGTGATCGTGCGGCGCAACGCCGACAGCACCGTCGGCTGCACGCTCTCAAAGGATGTGATCTTTGCGTTGGCCAAGCACGGCAACCCAACCGTGGCAATGGCGGGACTAAACTGCATCGGGGAGATGAACTTGGACGCGGAGTGGGGGATGGTGGAAGGCCGACGACACGGCTGGCGTACCGGCCAGCACGCGGCGAAGATGCTGTGCACGTGGGACGACCGCACGGACCAGCCTGGCTGTCCGATTGGCCCGGCTGGCGTGTTGCCGCGAGAGATGGTCGTTCAATTTCCATCTGGGATTAACCCGCCGGCGTTTACCGCCCCCGACTTATCGGCGATTGCGGCCGCGGCGACCGCGGCGGAGCGCTACGACGACAACAATGCCTCGTGCTTTTCAGGCACGTGGGTTCGCCGGGTTGCCATGGCGTTGGATAACAAGGTGCCGCCGAAATACATCGTGAACTTCATCCGCATGATCGCCGCGACGCCAGCGATCCAGGCGGCGTGCACCTTGCAAGGCGTGGTTGCGGGGCTCCACGGCACGACTCTGCCGTCCTCAGCGGCATTGGCGTTGGTGCTTGACGCCGTCGGCGGCGTTGGACCGGTTGGCACCGCCGGGAGAAATCTTGGGGAATTCGGGATCGCGGGCACGGCGCCGGAGGTGATGGCGTCCGCCGTTTTGCCAGGCGCGACGCCGGAACTGCTTGCGGACTTCCTCTCGCATCTCCCGTCCACTTTTGTGCTGCACAACGACGACGATCGGTTTGCGGCCATCGTCGCGGGGCTGAAGGCACTCGGAAGCGTCTGCGTCGTAATGCTTAACGCTGCGAGTTCTAAGGAGGGCGCATTTCGGCAAGAGTTTCCCCAGGACGACCGGACAACGCCGGATGCGCTCATTGTTCAGGCTTCTCCGGAGACGACGCCGGTCTCGTCCGTGGCAGTAGTATGCATAGCGGTGCTGCGCCAAACAGCCGTCGACCATCATGGCGCCGGTCCCTACGGCGTTGCGCGCGTGTGCACAAGCGTTCTGCGCGTGCTGCGGAATCTGGCTCCGCTCAACGTATCATGGCTTTTGACGGCGGCGATGACCCTTGTGGCGAACGTGCTGGTGGACCAGTGGAATCAAAACATTCGGGCGTTTGCCGTGACCGTGCCGGCATCTCACGACAAGTCCGTTGCTATCCGCACCTTTTGCGAGCTTATGAACCCAAGCAATCAACGAGTTGCGCGGCTCCTTGGCAGCCCGTCGATGGTGTACCCGAGAGGCACGTCGTACCACGGCGCCCTGATTGCTCAATGCAATACGTTGGCGAACCACCCCCAGGCAATTGACGACCCGCTCGAGGACCTGTTGTCGGACGCACATCTGGACCGCTTTGCGGGGGAATACGTTCGCGCCCCCTCTTTTGTTGCGGTCGCGGTATTTGCGGTTTTTTCCGTACGGCTTCCGAAACAGGTTCCGAAACAGGTTCCGAAACAGGTTCCGAAACAGTTGCCGTACATGCCGATGGAGCTTGTCCAACTTATCGTGGAGATGGCCATCGCGGCTGATGTCGGGAGGGCGCTGCGGCCTGGCGAGATGGGGTGGCCGGCGACGTTGCAGATCAGGGCATTCCGGAAGGTGTCGAACGAACTGTTCTCAAGGCTCGAGGAGCTTAAGGGTGGAGCGGTGTAAACGCTGGCAACTGCAGCGCGGCGCGGCCGGCGACGTCAACGCAGATGCGTTGGATCTGCCGCACCGCAATCGTCTGCTGGCGCGCGCGAAGGTTGGGAAGCTTGGGGTACTGGCACGGCGAAAGACCGTGCGCAACGATGGCAGGCACGGGGTGGATTGCAACGACGCCGCCGGGGGCGAACCCGGTGTCGAACAGCTGCGCCAGTCCAAACACAATGCACGCATCGTTTTTTTTTAGCGGCAGCTTTCGTTTCTTTGCTTCGGCTTTTAATAAATTTATTGTTCTGCACATGTACGCGACAAGCGCGACGTCCACCGCGTCGAGGGGGGGGCGGGCAAAGACGGCGTGCGCGGCGATAACGCGGCGCACTTTGACGTACGTCCAGTACGACCGTGCCGGGCCACGCAAAACGGTTGCGGCGACGTCGGCGTCGCGCGCCGCCAGGGCCTCGACGTAGATGCCGCGCCGGGCCGGGGATGCAAACAGCCGCGTGAGCGTGGAACGCACCGTCTGCCGTTGAAGCTTGTCGGCCGACACTCGAACCCGGCGGCGCGTGGTCGACCAGTGCACCTGCGAAGACCGGTTGAACGACGTCTCTGACCGCAGCGAGACGTGCCGCTGCTCGGCGGGCGCTGCCGTTTCCAGCCCGGTGAGCGGGCATGCGTACGTTGTGTCGGACATCTGGGTCGCGACAGTGCACGCATCGCGGCCGCAGACGTGGGTGTGGAGCGATTGGGTGCAGATCGCGACGTGGTGATGCGACAGCACTGCGTATTTGCAGCCGGCGGTGCACCGGTGAGCATGATCAATTGCAACACGCTTGTGCGGCGGCAATTTTTGGACGTATTCGCGCAGCGCCCGCGCCGCCCCCTCTGTCCGCGGCACAATGTCCATCCTTTACTTTGACTGCGAAACGCTCTCGACCGGCGACGACGGGATGCCCGTCGACATTGTTCTCGCAGTGACGCGCGTCGACGGCGTGCCGACCGTGTGGCGCGAGAGGCCGCGGGCGGCTCCGTTCACGGCGACAACGGCGGCGGCGCTTGCGACGTGCCTCGTGGACCACCCTGGCTCGGTCTGCACGTTTAACGGCGCGAGCTTTGATTTCAAGGTCGTCGCGGCGTTGCTGCCGGCGGGGGCGCTGCGGCAACGGCTTGTCTCAAAGTGTTTGCACGGCCACCTCGATGTGATGATGGATTGGTTTTCCTCGCAGGGGTACTACTCATCGATGGCGGCGTTTTGTGCCGGCTGCCAGCTGGGCGGCAAGTCGTGGTCGGGCGCCGAGTCGGCCGCGGCGGTCAAGGCTGCGCTCGCGCCGGGGGTGCCCGACGTCACGCTCGAAACGGTGATGGCCCGGGTCGAAGAGTACTGCATCGACGATACACGGTGCCTCGATGAGCTCATGGCGTACCTCAAGACAAACTGCTGCCTGCGACGCGCCGCCAAGACGTCGGGCCGCATCGCGTCGTGGACCCCGTGGCACGTCCGCACGATCCGGACCGTGGCCGAGTGCATCCGCCATTGGCAGGTCATGCCGGTGGTGCCGACGTGGATTGAGTCCCCGCCGCCGCCGCCGCACCAAATGGTGGCGTGGGTCAAGGCCGCAGTTGCAAGCTGACGACTATATGCCACTCGTCGGCCGCCAAGCGCAGCACCACCCCACCTACCTCGACATGTCAAACGCCTACGCCGACCAGCACAATCACGCCGCCATGGCCGGTTTCACAACGTGGCATCCGGGCTGCAAGTCCGCCGTGCTCGAGAGCGTGAAAGCGTACGCAAAATCGATCAGCGGCACCCCTACCACGCTGCAGACACGGTACATGGCCACCATGGCCAACGCCGGCCACCTCGACGGCGGATCCATCAAGAGGGCGTGGAACGATGCGCACGGCACGACGGCAGCCGAGGTTAACGCACTGCTTGGGATCGGAAAGAAAGCAACCGCCAGTTCGGCATCGGGCGGCGGCGGCGGCGGCGGGTCGTCCAAGAGTCGGCGGGCTTGATTTCAATGCAAACAAAAATAAAAATAAAAATAAAAATAAACATAAACATAAACATAAACATAAACCTGCTAGCCTGCTTTTAATTTACTTTACAATATAGATTTGGTCGAAGCATGCACTGGCGTGGTATGCCGACGACGCCCACATAATTGAACCAAACACCGCGAAGACTACCACCGACCCATTTGCACAACCACTGCATGACGAACGTGGTTCTGAATTGTCGGGCGCGCGGCAGCGCCAATAGCGCAACGCCGCAATGATCGCCACTGCCGCAAAGATAGCCGCCGCCCAAAGTTGGTGGTCCCCGGCCCTTGCGCAGTCGTCGATCGAACTTAGTCGCACCTGCTTGTTGTGAACCGTCATTGGTGTGCTCGCGTCTGTGCTCGCGTCTGTGCTCGCGTGCAGAGGCCGCAAATATATGCAACCGTCCTGCTGGTACCGACACAGTCCAGCCACGGGGTTGCTTTTCGCAAACCAAAAAAAAAATGGCCGCGCACGCAGTGCTGGTAGTCCAGATTATTGCCTCCGTGCTCGCCGTTGCCGCGCTGCTGCTGCCGGTGTCGCGCGTTAAGCTGGGTCCGCGGACGGAGCGAACGATTTACCTGTTTGACTCGGACAGCGCCTTTGACGTTGTGCGCGACTCGGATTGGGACACGGACATGAAGTGGTACTCGGCCAGCATCTTTTTGGCCGTCGCGCTCGCGCTCGCGGTCGGGACGTCGGAGACGTTTGCGATCGACCCGACCCAGAAACAGCATGCAACGTTCACGTCGCCGGCGGTCAAGACGCTGCTCGCAATCTACGTCACGACCGCGCTCATTGTTATCCTTGTCCCAAGCTTGGCGCACTCGCTGTTTGTCAAGAGCGAAACCGACGACGGCGCCGAGACCCACGTCGCGGCAGGGGGGTACCTCGCCATGGCGACCGTGGTGGTTGCCCCGGTCGCGCGCACAATCGCCGTGATCGCGGCCGCGGCGGCGTGACTTGATTAAACGAAAATAAAAAAAATAAAAATAAAAAAAAATAAAAATAAAAAAAAATAAAAAATAAAAAAAGTCCAGCTGGAATTCTGGATTTTCCAGAAAGGGGTTCACTAAAAAAAAAAAAATTTGTATGGGAATAACTCTCGCCGAGTGTCCTACCAACTGAATTTTGGACAAGCCTGGGCACCGCTTTTACGACTTTCGCTCCACCCCAACAACAAAAAAAAGTAACGAAAATGAAATGACGCACGTGTTGCGGCCGACGCCATATAAGTCAGCACTCGCAGGCGGGGTCAAGCGACACCAGCATGCGTGCACCGCCAATTGAGCTCGCGCTGGACCACGGTGCCGAATTGTTTCGGCAAGGGCCGACGGCGGGCAAAAAAAGACGCGTTGCAACAAAAATAGCGAAAGCGAAACAAAAGGCGAAAGCAGAAAAAGAAAGCGGCTTTGCAACGTCGTTTATCTCTATGCTGTGGACTGACACTGTGGATGTTGTTGTTGACAACGAACTCGCAGAGTTGCTTAGCGTTCTAGATCCAAGGATAGACACCTCCTCACTGAGTACAACCCCAGACAACATTAAGCATGCATATCTTACTAAGCTTACAAACAAGGCGACGATGACGTTCCTAGTCCGTGCAGTCAGTCGTCTTTGCGACAGGCTTGCAACCATGAGCGGCGAATGCACGGACCGTGAAGCGTGCACCAACGACACAACTGCTGTGATACAATTTGTACTCAAGCTTATGCGCATAATCAACAACCAAACAGTTGGAGCGCTTAACGACACAACAGTATACCACCGGGATTTCGATCCAGCATTTAAGGCGTTTAACGACGGTGCAAACGTGTTCGACCGGATGCTTTCTACGGTCATTTGTTCGGATGATAGAAATCTTAATCGTATGTTTTCGGACATTGCCAACAACTTGCACAACTCGTCAACGGAGCATGTGGCAAACTTAATGGCATCTGCAGCTGCACGCGTGGGTATACTTGTTTGCATGCCCAACACGAACTTTGAAGCCAACACATCAAACAGTGCTGTATTATCGCACATATACCCTGCACTTTTGGATATCAGTGTCGATAGCTGGATCCGCATGAAGCAAGAAAAGTTTCATGCCGTTGCGAGCGTGGTTGCCACTTTGTTGTGGATTGCTCCGAGTAAAGCGACCTTTACGTCGTACATCGCCCAGTTCCACAAGAGTGTCGAGAAAAAGGCTGCGATTGAATTTAGGGGCAGGGTTAGAGGAAACAGAACGGAAAAAACATGGCGGGCAACCGAAGACATGTGCGACGTCCAGGCAGTCGTAGATGCGGCAACAACAATGTTTATTGCCAGCATTCAATAGTACGCACTGCAAGCACGGTAAACTAAAGGCCGGCGTGACTTGATTTTATAAAAAAAAAAAAAATAAAAAAAAGTCCAGCTGGAATTCTGGATTTTCCAGAAAGGGGTTCACTAAAAAAAAAAATATTTGTATGGGAATAACTCTCGCCGAGTGTCCTACCAACTGAATTTTGTACAAGCCCGGGCACCGCTTTTACGACTTTAGCTCCACCCCATCAAAAAAAAGTAATGTAAATAGAATGACGCACGTGTTGCGGCCGACGCCATATAAGCCAGCACTCGCAGGCGGGGGCATGTCGCGACACCAGCATGCGTGCACCGCCACTTGAGCTCGCGCTGGACCACGGCGCCGGATGGCTTTGGCAAGGGCCGACGGCGGGCCAAAAAAGACGTGTTGCAACAAAAAAAGCGAAAGCGAAAGAAATGGCGAAAGCAGCAAAAGAAACGGCGAAGGCAGAGAGGCAAGAACGTCATCGCGACATTACACCGTTGCTCGGAGAGTGGTGGTTTGAGAAGGAAGTTAACGACGGAGACCTTAAAGTGTTGCTTCGTAAATTGTGTACGGACCCGCACACCCCAGCACAAACTGGAAGCCTTGCGAACGACCAGACGATGAAATTGATGGTCGATACAATTAGCGGCCTTTGCAATCGGCTTGTAACCATGAGCGGTGAATGCACGAATAACACGCTCGACAATTACACCAAGGACAAAGCTGGGGTGGTGAACTTCATACTTGCGCTTGTGTACAGTCTCAACAACCAAACGGTTGGACCGGTTAACGAATCAGCATACCACAGGGATTTTGATAGAATGTTCAAGGAGTCTAATGATGGTTGCAGCGTGTTCAAACGGCTGCTTACCGAGCTCAATGATGCGGGCGACGATGTACTTGAACAAGTAAATTTGGAAGTTGAGGAAGGAAGCGACGTGGATTTTCATCAGACCGCATTAGTTGCCAATTTACCGTCTCTGGCAAATCTGGTAGCAATAGCAGCTGTACGCGTGACTCTAATTGCTCGCATGGACGAGGAAAACTTTGAAGAGTACAAGAAACACAACTACCAATATCAGCCAGATGTGAACTTTTGGGCAGATTTGACTGCCGATGTCTGGAGCCGCGTAAAAAAAACACAATTTTGTGCCCTTGGAAGCGTAATTGCCGCTTGGGTTGAGATTTGTGGCGATGAATACAAAAAAGGGTTGCACGGTCCATACGACAAACGTATGGAGTACATGAGCGACATCAACAAACTCGTGAAACCAGTCGCAGAAGATTACACAACTGGAGGGAAACAAGAACATTGGGTAACCGATGAAGAATCCGACGTCGAAGTCGCGAAAACGGCAACTCGATTGATTTACAGTGCCTTTATCGAATCTAGCAGTTCGCGTGCGGGCATATATGGTACGTTCTGGGCTACAGGCCCTTATTCGGAGTAGTTTATTGTAAATGGTACAAACGCCAAAGCGTGCACGAATAAACATGTATATTTTTTTTAAAAAAAAATAAAAGTGGCTTGGCAGCATTCGACAGCACGCACCGCACGCACGGCAAACTGCCGGGCGTTAAAACACCACGTCGTTAAACCCTAGCCTGGTCGCGCCCATGCTTAGCGGCACAGCATCGGAGCCGGCCGGGCGCAGCCGTTGCACCCGGTTAAGGATCTCGCACACCATCTCGGTCGGCAACCCAAGCCGCGTCAGGCACACGCCGGCGGCAACGCACGCCCGCTGCTCCGCGGGCCGCAGCACGGGTTGCCGGAGCCGCCGTGCCAGCATTGCGGGGTACTCCTTGGGCGTGCCCAGCGCCGCTGCAGTCGGCATTGGCTTGGCGGCGGCAAACACCGCCGGCATCGGCCGCTTGGCGAGCACGGCCTGGCACCGCACAAGCTCAAAGATGGCCGGCTCGGCCCCCGGGGCGGCGGCCGCGACCGCCGCGAGGATGGCGGCGGCGTCGCGTTTGCCCCAGACGTGCCGCAGGTTCCGGGCCATGGACCCGCTTGCGACGGCGGTCCGGTGCAGCATCCGAAGCCCGTGGCCTGCCGCCGCCGTCAACGCCGCCGCGACGGTCCAGAACGTCGACACTCTGTGGATTCCAACCGACGCCACCGCCACGGCGATCCGCCGCCCCGCCAGGTTGGCCTCTTCGCGCCAGCCTGGCTGGCCCTCGAGGATGCGGGGCGGAAGCAGGCACAGCGCCGCCGCAAACCAATCGATCCGTTCGTTGCGCATGGCCGAGTACGCCATCTGCAGCGGGCCGGGCCACGCCACCACGTACCGGGCGCGCCGGGCCAGCGCAAACCCCGCCCACTGGCGCGGGCTCGTCGACGTTGCTGGGGTCGGCGATGGCAACGTGAACATGCCGGGGTGCGCTGCCCCAATGTACGCCGCGGCGTACGTCGAGCAGACGGCGTGCGCGACCGCGGTCGCTCGGGGGCCCGTTGCGCCGTACCGTGCCGCGTCCGAAAAGAGCCGGCCGTGCGTGGGCCGTGTCGACCGCCGCAACGCCACCGATTGCACCCACTGCCGTGCAAACGCCAAGCTCACCTTGAGCACCCGTGCATCGTCGGCGGCAGAGCCGACCATGTTCCTGAGCGCGGTTGCGGCCCGATCTGCCAAAGCCTGCTGAAACTCGCCAGTTGAACCAGCGCCGGCGGCCGTCGCGGCTGCCCGGAGCTCCCCTGGCGTCAGGCGCACCACCTTGATGCGCCACCGCACCTGCCGGAGCAGCGCGGTTGCCGCCGGCGGCAACGTTGCGCTGCAGGTCGAGGCCCCGACGCCGTGCACCTCAAGGCGTCGGCACAGCGTTTCGAGGTCGGCGGCGCGGCGGGATTCGCGCAGGTCCGCGTGGGCCGCCCGGTGGAACAGTGTTGGAAAGACGTCGTCCCACCCCCGTTTGATCTGGTTGACCACGATCGCAAAGAGCGCCACGTCGCCCGGGCCCAGGATGGCGGTCTGCGCCAGCTCGGCCGACGGCGACACAAAGTGGTTGGCGATTGCAAACTCCAACTCGTCCGCCGAGATGGTCCCGGCGGCAATGTGCGACAGCACCGCTCGCTTGCGCACCCGTGGATCCGCTGTCAAAAACGCCCGCGTTGTCGCCGGCAGCGCCTCGACGTCGGTGACCAGTTGCGAGAACATTGCAATGGGCGAATGGTTGTGAAAACCGTGCACCGAACAGTTGACTAAACGGTTGGGCCACTCGGCAAAACGTGCATATATGCGCGCCGGTTCGTTAATTGCAAAAGCAGCGCGCGGTTTAAAATTTAATTTTTACGTTTTATTTTTTAAACACGAAAGGAATGGCAAAGTCTAAACGAAGCGAAAAAAAATGCTCCTCCTGCCTCGCTGTCTCGCGCGGCGAAAAGCTGTCGGTCAAGCAGGGCGGGGGGCTTAGCGCCAAAGGCCGTGCAAAGTACAACCGCGCCACCGGTTCCCACCTGAAAGCTCCCGCGCCGCACCCCCACTCTGCCAAGGACGCTGCACGGCGCCGCAGCTTCTGCGCACGGTCGCGGGGTTGGCACGGGCCACGGGGCCTTGCTGCGCGGCGCAGGTGGCGGTGCTGATCCTAGAACGACGCTGAAAACCCGCCTTGCGCAAGCGCGTCGTTCATTCGGTTGCGCAGCAGCGCTTCGGTATTGACCGCAGCGCGCAGCACCTCTACCCGTTTTCGACCAGTCGACGGCCGCACGGCCCGCTTTAAGCCTGCGTCCGTGGTAAACCCTGGCCGCGGCTTTTTAAACTTCTTCCATGCGTTCCGTGCTTTGGGGTATGCACGGATCGCGTGCCGGAACTCGTCGCAGGTGGTTCGTGCCACCTTGTGGGCTGCGCCCGCCGCCGCCGCGATGGCAGCGTCCGTCCCCTGCAGCCCAGCATCTTTGAGGGCGACCGCGCCGCGGTCCGGATCTGGCAACTGGTCCATCGTGCCAACCGTGGGCAGGTGCGCCAGCGTCGGCATCGATGTCATTGTATCGCACACCAAGCACCCGGTTGGCGTGCGAAGCGAGCTGTTCGCGTAAAGATCGCCAATGCAGTCGGCGCACATCTTGCTGGCGGTGCAGATCGACGTATGCGTGGGGTGCGTGAACGTCACCAGCGTGGCTGCGGGCACTTGAGCAAGGCACAGCATGCAGCTGCTACTGCTGAGGTCGTCGGCGACCGGGGGTGGTGGCATGGCAACGCTTCAAGGCTATCGTTAAAAGTGTTAAAAAAATTCTAAATCCTTCAATGTAAACCAAAAAAATCAGTTGTAAATTGTCCATTGGACCTTTTTTAAAAAAAAAAGAAAAAAAACCAAAAATCAGTCTACGGGCATCTGGCTTGCAGGCGGGCTTGCAGGCGGGCTTGCAGGCGGGCTAGGTTTCTTGCGAGGCGGCGTCGCCATACCCGGATCCCATCCATCGTCATCTTCGGTGTCATAAGACAGATCCTGCATTGGTAAGTTTTGGGTGCGGTCTGTGGCAAGGCCGACTCCTTCCGTCCGATTGATCGAACCCGGTTCGGACGGTGACGGTGACGATGGCTGGGGTTCGGTGGCTTTAGGGAATGTGTCGCTTATCAAATACTGGTAAATGTTCGATGTTAATTGACCGCCCCTATTGATGCGTTGTAGCTCCCTTGAGCAGCAAATCGATGGGTTGTTCAGCGCCTTTGTCAGTTTCGCGTTGTTCGCGAATTTATCGCGCAAGTACTTAAGCTGATGTGGTTTTATGTGGGGTTTGTTGAAATTGATGTATTCTGCAGCCCTTTCAACTTCGTTTCTCGACCATTGCGGCATGCTTGGTTCCAACCCTTTCTGCATGTTGACATGCACGTGCATATACGCGCAGCACAGCACCGCCGGGCGCCAATGTTGGCAAAATCAAACTCAAACTCGGACTCAAACTCAAGTGTCCATTGGACCCTTTTTGTTTTTTTTCGTGTGGTTTTTTTTTAAAAAAAAGAAAACCGGTTCATTCAGGGTGGTTCATTCTGCTCGTCCAACAAGTTACCGCAATGTCGAATTCGGCGGCCGAAGAGCTGATGCGTACAGGAGCCGTTGCAATCCAAGTTCTTACACCGGCCGAGCGCGTGCACCACGCCGCCGCCATTGCAGCCGCGGTAACGAACGCGCCCGAGTTAGCCATCCCCGGCAAGCTTGCTTTGTCAAAATTGTGCCTCGGCGCGTTTGGCGCGCCAGGCTTTCCGTCGACGCTTCACAACCGAGCGGTCCGGGAACTGCGGGCGGCTGTCTACGACAGAGTAATTGCGGCGTTGTTTGGCCCCCTCTGCAAGCTGGCACAAGCGGCGAACGGCATTGAGTACCGCGTGGAGCAACTCATCGATCGGCTCTGCGTCCGGATCACATTGCAGCCTAGGGAATCGTGGCACTACGACGAATCGCCATTGAAATTAAAATCAGAAGACGACGAAATCTTTGGCGGGTGGCTTAACCTGGGCGATACGCAAAGCACGTTTTCGCACGCGCCCGGGACGCACCGTGACGTACGCGAGGGCCCCGGGGGCTTTGTACCGGTGGCAGACAAGGCAAAGTACGATGCGCAGCGCGTTGGCTTGGTGGTTGAGCCAGGCTCCATCGTAGTGTTTTATCAAACCATTGTGCACGAGGTCAACCGCGGCAGCGCCACGCAGAGCGCCGTTGATTTCCGGCTCTTCATTGGGTGGCGGCTGACGACCAGCTCGACCCCGCTGTCGCCGGACCTTTGGGAACAGCTGGAGGCGCAGGGCTGCATCACGTTGCCGTCGGGCCAAGCGGTTCCGATGCATGCGGCGTTGCACTGGACCAACTGGCGCCCCAAGTTAACTGCGTTTAGCAACTTCTTTCGGCTCGAGTGCAAAACGATCCGGACCGTGAGGTCGGGCGCCCACAAGGGCGAACACCATTGCGTCGTTTTCCGGTTTATGCCGTCGCTCAAGAAGATGGGGCTTCCAATGTACCCGTCGTACACCGCCGCGGAGAAGGCGATGCACGCCCCGGCTAAAATCAAGCACGACTAGAAAAAATAAAATAAAATAAAATAAAATAAAAATAATTTTTTTAAAACGCGCAATCAGTCAACGAGGCGGGACGGCCGTATAAGCCAGGCTACTTGCTCGTGCTTACACAAGCTGCAAATTCTGCGATGCCGCGACGCACCATTCTGGATGGCGTACGGCGTGATTTTTACGTGCATGCCTTTGATCCCACAGACGACTTTTTGTACAATGACGACTTTTCGTACGACGCCGCGAACGACGACGCGAACGGGGTGGCCACGGCGATGGAAGAGTTGAGCATTTTGGCCGTTGGCGACACGGCCGCGGCCCTGTCATTGCCCCCCGACCCTCACGCCTTTCCGCTCGAGCAGGACGCCACGGCGGGCAAAGCGCACAAGAAACGAGAGGAGCGCCACAAAAAAAAAAGGAACAAAAATGAAGGCCGTGCCGTATACTGGGCGCCAATACTTGAGATGGCAAGTACCGTGGAATCCGCCAAGAACATCCTGGAGAACCAGGGCTGGACGGGGAAAGCGTACGTTTGCATTTTTGTTGGCGGGTCAACGATCCACATTGGCGTCGTTTCAAACGAGGGGGCCATCATCGAGCACGTGCACGTGAGCGCCAAAAAACCCGGCGTTGTGATCAAAACTACTCTTGAGGATATGGTCAAGATGTACAGGGAGCAGACCACCATGGAAGACGGCCCCGAGGTTCGCGTCCTGCTCGCCGGGTCGCCAACGTACGTCCATTCTAGGAGTCTCGCCCCCGGGGACAAACCGTTTAAGTTCTTTGAGGCTGAAAGCTTGCCGGTTGATTGCATCAAGTACCCTTCCGAGATGTTGGACATTGCAGAGCATGCCAAACGTTTGATGACGGCGGGCGGCCTGAGTCGAGGAGAAGGGAAACCAAACCCGGGTCAAAAGATCTTGGAACACATTTACAACGCAATGACGGACGACTGGATAATTGTCTGCGGCAACCGAGCTTTAAAAGACAAGAAAGGCAGAAAGACGAGGCGTAAGAAGCCGTACATGCCGTACTATTGCACTGATGACCCGTTCTGCCACAATCACCTGCCGCCCGAGTACGACGGCGTTGGTCCTGAAGCTCTGCCCTGGTTTGAAATTGTATCGTCTGGCGATGTAAATGTGCTGGCTGGCGGACCTCCACGAAGCGGTGAAAAGGAAATCAAAAAATATAAGGGGTTGGTGGCCCGGATTCGCGGTACTGACGGTACAAGCCGTCCTAACGGTACGGTACTGCTGGTCACGTCCGGTTTCAACGAGACAAAACGTAAGGCCGAAGTTGAAACCGTCAACGGCATTGTAGAACCAACGCCGCGCGAGCAGGTTAAGTCCATTGTTTGGGAACGCGTGTTAGAAGCATGTGACGACGATGATGAACGTGCGCAGGCCATCCTCAATGACCCATTATTTTAGTAGCAGTAGTTTATTGCGTTTAGACTTTGCCCGGCGTATAAGTTGGCTGTCCACTGGGGCAACCGATGGACCGGATCGTGGCGTTCAACGCCATGTACGCGGCCGTCGATTTTGATGCGCTGTCGTTGGTGGGCTGGGTCTTTGTAGTCTTTGTTGGCCACCCCAGCATTCTTCGGTGGTTGCACGCCGGGCTCACCGTTGCTTGCATCGGGCTTTGCGCGGCCCCATCCACCGCCCCCGAGCTCACATCGACGCTCCCAATCGCAATTGCGCTCGCGACCAAGTGGGCGTACCCCCCGTCGCTGCCGCCGCCGCCGCCCACGAAACAGAAACCATAAAGCATAAACCGAATTGCATTCAATAAAACATTCATTAAATAAAAGAGCGCGACCGTCTAGAAGTTGCATATATGCACGCCGGCCGCAGTAAAAAAAAAAAAACAAAAAAAAAGGCCAGGGGGGGGAGGGGGGCGGGGGGGGCGCCGCCGGGGCGGGGGCGCCGGGCGCGCGGGCGCGGG
>Ga0213868_10002304_pt1 | contig 18339 bp, 22 predicted proteins | sample PICome_9_FD_160087 | JGI IMG/M metagenome (GOLD analysis project Ga0213868, IMG submission 160087) | Coastal seawater microbial communities near Pivers Island, North Carolina, United States - PICO127 | ecosystem: Environmental > Aquatic > Marine > Coastal | place: USA: North Carolina...
ACGGCCATTGAGGTCGGCAAAGCGCCTTAGAAGCGCAACCTCTGCAAGAATTGGAAACGATTTAAAGCGAGCACGTTCAAAATGAGGATACGCGCCTTCTTCTCCAAAGATGACAAATTGCGGTTCGTAGTTCGTAGTTCCGCAGCAGAATTTTTTTTGAGTTATGAAATACAAAACTCTATCCAGTCATAGAGAGAGAGTAACGAACTCCTCGCACTGGGTTGGGACAACATGCCCGCACTTCGACATGAAAACAAAACATCAAACGACCATGTCGTTTTCGAAAAAGACGAACTCGGTGAAATGCTGAAAAAAGTCGGTGGACTCCTTTCCAGGAAAGACCTTCTTGTTTTGGCGGAAAAGCGGGCGCGTGAGGCAAAGAATGAAAAAGAAAAACATCCGCTCCATAAAACTCAAGGTGGGAACGCCAACGCCGCCCTTCCCGAAATCATCGCGATGGCCGTCCGCGTCAACAAAATGCTGCCACACCCATCACACCCGGTCTGGAAAAACTCAAAAGACACAATGCGCCTCTTCCACTCCTTTCTCGGCGAAAAGTTTAGCATCCCTGACGACAATGCCGAGCTCCTCAAGGTGGGAAAAGCGTCGGAGTATCACCCGTGTCTAATCAAGACTGCGACTGGAAAAGCCGATCTTTGGCAAGCCGTATGCGCCCTTCCCCTAGTTCGCGTCGACGAGCTGCTCGTCGTCGCACCGACCGGTTCGGGGAAGAGCTTCATCATGTCGGAAGCGGCGCTTCTTTTCGCGACGCCAGAGTATTTTCGCAGACACAATATGGAACCTCCGATTTCCATCCCCGCCGCCGGCCCCATGCCGAGAAAAATTGTGTACGCCATTCGCGGCGATGTTGCCAAAAACGAGCAAGCAGCGCAGATTGTAAAGAACAGCGCCTTTGAGCTCCTCGCCACAAACTTCACCCGTAAGGACAAGATTGCGTTTGCCGAAAACAATCTTTCCAAGAATCCTATTGTCGACGCATTCTACTCCCCGACACGGGGGTTCAAAAAAATTATTAACTTTCTCTCTTTTGCTCAATGCGGAAACGCTCTCTCCGTTGACTCTGACGTTTTCGTAGACACCCTTCTTATTGTCGACGAAGTGCACGAGCTGCAAAAAGCAAGAGAGGCCTCCGGGCCGACTTGGGCAAAGTCCGTTCAGGTGTTTGAGGACTTTTTGACGACTCGCCGCGACCGGCCTCCGGAGAGGCGAGGCAAGCTCCTCGCCTTGACAGCGACGCCTTTTCTGACTGAAATTGGCTTTGTGAAGCTGTTGAACGTCTTCTGTGCAGACGACGCCAAGCCGCTCGATATCGACGAGCTCGTGGGCGACGCCGGCGGAAAGTATGTCCGCTCTGTCAAAAATCCAAATCTGCGTTCAGAAATGGAAGCCTGTGGCTTATCGAACGCCAAGTTCATCCCTCCAATTTCGCTTAGTCGCTTCGCCGGGTTCCGCATTGTGGCCTACAGCATCGATCTCGATAAGGCCGTCTACGCTCCCTGGTCTGACGACAACGCGACCTTTTTGACAATTGTCGTCCCGCCCGTGCGGACCAAAGCCGAAGAACAGTGGGTTGAAAGGGTGACAAAGCGAGATGCGAAAAAGTATCTCGTTGGGTCGAACGCTTTCGCAGTGGACGATAAGAAAACTTGGTCGGATGCTTCTATTTTGTACCCCGGTCGGCAGCGAAACATTGCGATTTCCTTTCTTCAAGTTTTTGAGCAGTTTGTAAGCAACGACATTCAAGGGGGGAAAAGGTTTAAGACGATGATCTTTTTCCCAACCGAGGTGGGCGCACTCGCGTTTTTTGTCTTTGCAAAGCAATCCTCGATTTTGAAAGAGTTTAGAATAACGTTTTTGAGCAAGAAGGACTCTAGAAAAGTTCAATCTAAAAAAAAGTCGTATTTCGACGCCGGAAACGAATCTTCCATCTTGGTGACTTCGACGAAAGACTTTGGAACCGGCGTTACATTTGCCGACAACAACTTGCTGAGTATGGGTTTGTCGAGAGGCCCGCATCGGATCTTCTATGTTCAAACGCAGACATTTACGCAGGCGCTGCAGGTGGAGGGGCGGGCGCGGCGGCGCTGCTTGCACTCCGGGTGGAGTTTTTCGGCGACGGAGGCGAGGAGGCGCATCGGGCCGGTGAAGATTGAACGCTTCGTTGTGGTTCCGTCTTCGGCGCCCAAAGGTGGCGCCGCCGATAGCGGTGGTAGTGGCGGTAATGGCGGTGGAGTCGACCGAAGAACGTGCTACTCGATCATGCGCGAGGCGACTCTCTTGGAAAAGCCGTTTATTGAATCTATTCTCCCCGCTTTGTTCTTCTCGTCCTTCACCAAAGAAGCGTTTTGGAGCAGACGGCCACTCGCGCTCCGGAATGTCATCAAAAACGACGCTGCTCCTGCGGTCGAGTTTGGCGTCGAGAAGGAGGAGGATGAGCAAGGAAAAGGTTTCTTTGCCGCGCTCAAAGAGGCAATATTCGGTTGACCACACAAAGGTGGTTTGACGCGGCGACGCGGCAGGTCTTTTTTTCTTGCTTATGACAGGAAAAGGATAAACGCTTTTTAAAACGAGGAAAATGCATCTACCGGAAAGTAGGGTACAAAGGGCGCAGAACGGAGGGATGACAGCGCAAGACATCGTCACCACTCACATCAATCACTCGCGGCGAGAGGATGCAGTCACGTACTCTCTCATCCGAACGCGGTCGAATCGCGAAATCTTCGAGGTGGGTTTCATTACCGGATCGTCGTTTTCCATCATTTTCCTTATTTCAGAGTCGATGCCGGTGTTCGCAGCGGCAATTTTCCCAGATCTGAGCGAGGCGCAGGCGACGGCAGTGGCAATCGCCGTTTGGATTCCGATTGTGCTGGCCTTTGTCTTTTTGTTTTTGTGCATCCTTAAGGAAAATTGAAAAAAATGCAAATCTCTCCCTTGAAGGCGCTGAGTAGCCTGAGACGAACCCTTTACTTTGTAGCAGTGGGAGTTGTGATCGGCCTTTTGAGCTTCGGAGTTTCGATATTCGGTCAAGAGTTGTGGCCCATTCCCGCCACTGTCGCGCTCGGCTTTGTGGTGTACGAAGCGCTCGCATACGACCCGACCGTAGGCGTCCTTCCGACGTCACCCTTCGTCTCGGCCGGGGGTCGGAAAATCAAGAAGAAACAGTCCTCTAAATTCTAAGCGTGAATCCTTTTATTCTCTCTACAACTTCTTTTATATCCTCTGCGACAATTGAGTTAAATTCGTTGCCAGAAATGTTCAAATATTGTAAGGTTGATGTTTCTTTGTCGACGAGAGCGTCAATAATGCGATGTGCTGCATCTACTCTCATAAAACATTTCGAAAACTCGAGACTCGTCAATGTGTTGTTTTTGAGTAGCGCAGAGGCGAAACTTTCCGCATCTGTGAGATTGATCGTGTTGAAGCTCAAGCTTAGACTTTTCAGCGTGTCGTTTTCGATAAGAGCGTCTGCTAGCGACGTCATTCCCGAGTCACGAATTTCATTTTTAGACAAATTAAGGTCCGTAAGCGTTTTGTTCGTAATAAGAGCCTTGCCTAGTTCTTTTCCCCCGTCCCTATCTATGTAGTTTCTCGAAAGAGAGAGCTCTGTGAGCGTATTGTTTTCTTCCAATGCGTTGGCTATGTCGATTGCTCCGTCACGTAGAAAATTGTTTCCTATGTCTAGGCTTGTCAGTACCTTATTGCCCTTGAGGGCATTCGCGATCAAAATACCGCCTTCCTCATCGATTCTGTTGTTGGAGAGGTTGAGGGTGGTCAGAACCACACTGTCAATCAGCGTAGAGGCGAGAGCAGCCGTGCCGTCGAAAGAAATATTGTTATAAGCAACATTTAGAGTGGCGAGATTTGTTTTTTTGTTGTCTTTTAATGCCTGGCTTATTGCAGTTATTCCTTCGTCGCCAATGTTATTGTCCCAAAGACTGAGATCTGTTAAAACATTATTGATTCGCAGGGCGTTTGCAATTTGCACTGCAACTTCATGCGGTATTTGGGTACCACATAGAGACACACTATGAACAGTTTTGTCATAGGATATGGCTGTTTGAAAAAGTGTTGTATTTTGTAGCGAAGGAACTCCAACTTCAAGACTTGCGTCAACAGTGGCAGTAACAATGTTCATCTTTATTTCGTCCAACTCTAGTTCAACTTTGACTCCTGGTTCGTCGTCCAACTGTATCCAGGGATCGAACTGGTCTTTGTAGTTTTTAGCAAAATTTATTTTTGCTCTAAAGGCGTTTTTGATATCAGTCATGCTCATAAACTGAAGTAAATGTCTGATCAAGTCGTCCGGGAGTTCTTTGAAAGGAAAGCGTGTTGGATCATTTACCTGCTCCTTCTCTTGTTGTGTCTGGCGGCGGAATTTCGATCGGTCTCCCATTGCTTCTCTTCTATATTGTCTCACAAAAAAGGGTGAATCAATTTTGGAGCCTCCCGACACTGTCATAACCAACAGAAGACGCCGCGACACGCCGGTGCCGGTCGCTCCAAATACCAAACATGTCGGTCGCCGCCCACCAACTTGCTGTCATCGAAAGTTCGCCTTCGGGCGCTTGCTTTGATTTCTTCTGCTTAATCACACGAGTGCTCGATCCGGTCACGTCGTCAATGGGATGGCAAGATTTTTTTGTTATGGATGGATCAGTAAAAACACCAACGAAATGCCGACTCTGGCGATGCACGCTCGATAAGGCAGGCATCAAAGAAGGAGATGTGATTCGACTGAGGGCAAGCATCAACGTTTACAATAACTCTAAGTCGCTCAGTCTAAACGTCGCTCCGCAGAAGATTGACGTTTTCTCTCCCGACTTGGCCGACTCTCCCGACTCGGCCGACTCGGCCGACTCGGCCGACTCGCCGCTGGGGGCATTTTCAAAGTGGTTTTTTTCCATTGACGTCGCCAGCGTCATCGTCCCCCGCCAAGCGGTGACGTCGCTCTCCGAAGCGATGACGCAATCGACTCCGTCTGGAACGCCATTCGAGGGCAATGTTGTCGTCGTCAGTTGCGACGACGTAAAAGACACTTCAACGGGAAGCAAGATGCGGAAGATCGTCATCGCCGACCCAAGCTACGACGACGTCAGCGCAACAATCTTTGGAAACGGAGCTGTGCTTTTTGATGCCATGACCGCATCTGCCAACACCGACGCAGAGACGGACGCCTCTCGACTCTTGCCTGTCGTCAAGCTCTTCCGATCGTCGGCTTGCGCCGATGTCTGGAACGGAAAACGAACAATCAAGATTTGGTGTAACTCTCCCCTCGACATCGACATCGTCGACATCTCCAACGTCGAAGATCCCGACTTCCGGGCGTGGCATTCCAAAATAAGCGGGGCACAAAGCGAGCTTCTCTCTTCCGACTTTACTGTGGCCCGCATCCAAGGCCTCAATCTGGAAGAGGGCAAGGATATTTATGTGAATCTCGGCAATTTTCTCGTGACGCAATTTCCTGACCGGGAGACAACTTCGAGCTTAACGTGGAAGCGGAATGTCAAAGTCATAGACGAGACGGCGTCCCTACCGCTCGATTTGACCCTTTTCGGCCAGGCTACCGCCGCCGATTTCAGCGTCGGAGATGTAATTTCGCTGTCGCGATTCAAGAGCAAAATTAGGTTTGATTCGTACGTTGGAGCCAACGTCGTCGAAGTAAACTCGCCGCTTTTGTGCTTGGGACAGAGCATCAAACTTCACACATTTTGGCGAAACATGCAACAAACATATGACGAAGAAAAGCAGGGCGGACAAGCGGAAATGCATCAGCACATTACGGGAGACGGACTTCTCGTCGACGTTGACGCGATTCCGCACCTCGCGAACGGGTGCCGAGTTCGAGTAATTTTGGCGAATTTCGTCGATGCGTTCGGAACGCTTTACCTGCGCGGAGAGGAAACGAACGTGGTCGTCTCGCTCTGCTCGTCTGCGACCGGTGGCGAGGTGGGGACGCTAGCTCCGGATGGAAAGAGCCGCGTATCGCTATTCAACGCGCGAGTTGCGGAGCGCGGCATTGTGCGCCTCGACTCGGCGAGCCGGATCGAGTTTTCGTAAAACGTAGTGGTGGGTCAACGACAGCAACGCCGGCGGGAATCGCCGTCTTGAAATACAGGCAAGCGTCAATTTTAAGTCGCTGTTTTTCTAGTAATAGCAAACACAAACGTACAACGCAATCCCTTTACTGGAAAAAATGGAGCAACAGCGTCCGATTCTAACAAGCAGGTTTTTGTCAAAATACGAGCTCGCCAAGCTGGCGGGAATTTTCTTCCTGGAGCTTCAGTCAAATCGGACCTCTTACGAACTTCAAGGCGTTGATTCTTTGGAAGAATACTCAATTTCTCAAATTCTTGAAAGAAAATACGACGTTGTCTTGGCGAGAAAGCTTCCAAACGGGGAAACCGAAGACGTGCACCTGTCAAATTTGAGAACTGAGCACCTCAGACTTTGAGACAACGGAGACAACGTTCAAACTTTCACTGCTCGGCCGCTGCCGCCGCCGCCACTGGCGCAAAGGAAAAACGGTGAAAAAAAGGAATTGGACCGAGGTTTGCAAGCGCGTCCATGTGCTTTTTTGTGCCGTATCCTTTGTTTTGTGCAAAACCATAACCCGGAAACTCTTCGTCCGCCTGAGTCATTTGGAAATCACGGCAAACTTTTGCTAGAATAGAGGCTACTGCGATGGAGAGCATCGTGTCGTCGCCCTTGATGACTGTCCTTACGTGAATTATTTTCGACTTTACGACTTCGTTTGTTACAAACGGAAACGGGTCCGCGTCGCCGTCGACGAGGAAGACAAACTCGACTCCGTTGTGGTCGACGTTGTGGCAAAAAAAGAGGACGATTCTCTCTATCAGCTTTGCCATCCCGTCCAGAGTGGAGTTGCGTACGTTTTTAGCGTCGACGTCGTGTGGCAAAACCGACTCTCCGAACCAGAGGACGCCGCTGTTTTCAGCAGTCAGGGCTTCTTTGGCTTCTTCCCGTTGTTTTTGCGTCATTTTCTTGCTGTCCTTTATTTTTATTGCATCAATGTCGGCGTGTTGATCGACGACCGCAGCCGCCACGACGAGCGGGCCGGCGAGCGCGCCTCGTCCCGCCTCGTCAATTCCGACGACGACTCGCCTCGTTGCCACCTGCGGCGGCAAGCTGCGGACGAACTCGTTCTCTGCGTTTCTGTTCATTGGTTTTTTGTTTCTCACCTCTCACACAAACTTGTTCTACAAAAATTGATCGACATCCCCACACCCCTTACACTCTTTGGCAAGTTTCGTTCTTGAGAGTCGCCGAGCCCGCCTCGTCCCCGCCAATTTGCACTTCTCGCATCCTTCCCATCTCTCGCAACTGTGGTCGCATCATCGGCGGGAGGTTGACGCCTCGGCGCTGCTTGTTGTACAAGCGGTTCGAGTTCATGCGAGCCTCGTGCTCGGCTCCGAACCTCTCCGCTTCGGCCATTATAGCATTCTCGACTCCTCTGATGTCCTCTGGGTCGTTTATTCGAGTGATCGTGATGATTGCTCTCTTTCCCTTTTCGTCAAAACAATAACTTGGGTGCCCGCTTTGCCTTACTTTCTTTTCGAATCTGGACGCGCCCTCGTCGCAGCACCAACGTCTCGTTGTTTCGTAATTATCCTCCATGAGCAAAGTTTGGATCTCTGGCTTTCTTTGTTTTGTGTCGCTTTCTTTTAGTGTTTTCAAAAAAAGTCGCGCGGTCAGGGAAGCGATTTTCGTGCGATCGAAGCGCCACAAAAGAGGACGAACAAGATGAAAAACACAGCGAGGGCGACAACGATAGCTTTCGTCTTCAACAACTCTCTTCTAGAATTAAAAGAGATTTTTTCAATATCCTTCTTGTCCAGCTTTTTGGCAATTACAACGGCAACCTTCGCCTCGAGTCTTTCTCTCGTGTTTTCGACAAGCCTCTGTGTCTCTGTGGCGCATATTTCTACGGGCAGGTCGAATTGCGACTCCATTTTGTGGAGGCACTGTTGGTTTTTGGTTTTGCTGTGTGTTTTTCTTCACTTTCAACAAAACTTTTTACTTTCAACAAAACAAAGAAGAATGTCTCGTCGCATTGCAGTGGCGTAAAATGCAAACAATTCACAACGACAATGCGTTCTTGCCGACACTCCAATTTCAATTTCTCCGCTTCAAAATTGATCGTCATCGATGTGGCCAATGTGACAGATGTCGTCAAGTGCCGCCCGCTATGCGCCACACGAGAGGCACTCGCCGTCTCCTCTGCTGCACGATTCCGCCTCGGAAGCAGCGGGAGCAGCGGGAGCAGCGGGAGCAGCGGGAGCAGACTTTTCTACTGTAAATTGAATCGCGTTGGCGGCCGGTTTCGTGCGCAGGTAGTACATCGCTGTCTTGATACCGCGGCGCCAGCTGTAAAAGTGACACGAAGACAACTTTGACACAGTGGGCGAGGCAAAGAACAAATTCAAAGATTGAGATTGACAAACAAAGCGTCCTCGATCAGCGGCGAGGTCGACGACAGACCGCATCGACAATTCGAAACAAGTCTTGTATACCTTCTTCAAATCGTCTGGAATGTCGAGGCCTTGCACAGACCCTCCGCTCGCCATCAAGGAGTTGCGAATGTCAGGCGTCCATTTTCCAATTTTCACCAATCTATCGACCAAATACCGATTTAGAATAAAGTATTCTCCAGCCAGGACGCGCCGAACGTAGAGGTTGGAAGAAATGGGCTCGATGCACTCCGTGTTTCCAAGAATGCTCGCCGTTGACGCCGTCGGCATAGGCGCCAGGAGAAGAGAGTTGCGCGCCCCGACTCTCACCACCCGCTCGCGCAGCGCCTCCCAGTCGTGACGACCGGACAGGATACCCCCATTTTCATCCCAGAGATCAAACTGGAAGATTCCGTTTGAAAGCGGCGAGCCGGCAAAGCTGGCGTACGGCCCGTCCCGCTCTGCCATGTCGACCGAAGCCGTCATTGCCCCAAAATAAATTGTCTCAAAGAGTTCTCCGTTGATTCGCTTCGCCTCTTCCGAATCGAACGCAATGTCTAGCATGAAAAAGACGTCTGCCAGTCCCTGCACGCCGATTCCGATCGGCCGGTGGCGCTGGTTGGAAGCGCGCGCCTCACTTATCGGGTAATAGGTGTTGTCGATAACCTTGTTTAGATTAACGCAGACTTGATACGCAACAGAAAAGAGGAAAGGGTGGTTGACATTCTTTGTTGACAGGTCGACAAACTTGGGAAGTGCGATGCTCGCCAAGTTGCAAACTGCGGTTTCTTCGGGAGAAGTGTACTCGACGATTTCTGTGCATAGGTTTGAAGATTTGATTGTCCCAAGATTTTTTTGATTCGACTTTGCGTTGCACGCGTCCTTGAATAGCAAGTACGGCGTCCCGGTTTCGATTTGGGCCTCTGCGATTGCTTGCCACAGCTTTTGCGCCTTTACAATTCGGACTGCCTTGCCTTCGGATTCGTATTTTTCGTAAAGATTTTCGAACTCCTCGCCATACGCCTCGTCGAGCCCCTTTGCAACTGACGGACAAAAGAGCGACCAATCTGAATCCGATTCCACGCGCCGCATGAACAGGTCGGAGCACCAGAGCCCGTAAAACAAATCTCGAGTTCGAGACTCTTCCTTCCCGCCGGGTTTCCGAAGCTGCAAGACGTCGAAAATGTCGGCGTGGTGCGGCTCGATGTATATCGCGATCGCGCCCTTTCTTTTCCCCCCTCCCTGGTCGACGTACCGCGCTGTCGCGTCATAGCAGCGCAGCATGGGAACGAGTCCGTTTGATTTTCCGCCGGATCCCCTTATGAGCGCGCCGGTCGCCCTCACGTTGTGCACGGAAATGCCGATTCCACCCGCAGACTTGGAAATTTGTGCACAGTCCGAGAGCGTCTCAAAAATCCCAGAAATAGAATCGTCCTTGATCTGCGTCAAAAAGCAAGAAGACAATTGAGGGATCGGAGTTCCCGCATTGAACATGGTCGGCGTCGCATGCGTGTAGACCCCCTTTGAGAGAAGCTTGTATGTCCCCCGGACGGATTCCAAGTCGTCAAAGTGAATTCCGACGGCGACTCGAAGAAGAAGGTGTTGGGGTCGCTCGATTATTACGTCGTCGAGGCGGAGGAGGTACGATTTTTCGAGCGTTTTAAAACCAAAAATGGAGTACGCGCTGTAGTCCGCGTCGTGGTTTGCTATGTTGTCTAGCGCGTCGGCGTGCGAGGCGACGACGTCTGCAATCTTGTTTGAAATGAGGGGGCATGACTCTCCATTCTTCCTGAACGACTTTAGCATCTCTATCATTTTTGAAAACTTGGTCGGTGTTTTTTTATGCAGTGCTTTGACTGCAACGCGGGCGGCGAGGCTAGAATATTCATAGTGCTCGACACCGTATGACGCTGCCGTTTCGACGACGAGGTCTGTGATTTTGTTTGTTTCGACTCCATCGTAGAGACCGCACGCGACCGTCTCGACAACCTTCTCTACGTCGACGTGGTTGAGTGGTGGTCGTTTCGCCTTGAGAGTTTGTACAAGCGCGCGCAGCTTTTCCGGATCGAATGAGCAGCGCTGTCCGTCTTGGACGACTTGGATGGCAGTCATGAAGGCGGGGTTCTGGTTGTGGTTGTGGGCGTTTGCCTTTTTGCGAGGTGGTTTGGTAGTAGGCAAATAAAAATGGTTGCCATATGAAGGTATGGCCATGCCCTCGTCCCGATGTGACATCGCCCGCATAGCTCAGTTGGCAGAGCGCGAGACCTTTAATCTCGTGGTCCTGAGTTCGATCCTCAGTGCGGGTGTTGTTGAAGGATTTGGTGGCACACGACCCAATCTCGAAACGGCAGCCTTTTCGTCCGTTGCCGCGCCTCGTCCCGCTCCTTCGGCCAGGGATCGCTATCGCCACCATCGCCGCCATCGCCTCCATCGCCGCCCTCGAGTCCGAGTATGCCACCATCCGCCCCTCCCGAAAGGCCGCCCTCGCCGCCTCCGCCTGCGCCGCCCTCTCCGCCGCCACCCTCGCACCCGCCTTCGCTTCCTCCCTTGCCGCCCCATCCGCCTTTGTCTCCGCCGTTGACTCCGCCCTCTCCTCCCACGTTCCCACCGCCCTCGTCGCCACCCTCGCCGCCACCTTCGCCGCCACCCTCGCCGCCACCCTCGTCGCCAACATCGCCGCCGCCCTCGCCGCCACAGTCCCCATCTTCCGAGGGTGGCAGTAGCAGCAATGTCGGTCTGATCAGTGGCGTCGTCTCTGCTGTCGCTGTCGTCGGGTTGGTACTCGTTTGGAGACGATGAGGGAACAGCGGCGACGAACCTGCCCCGTGAGACTTGATGGGAGGGGTGTCGATCAATTTATGACTAAATGATTTTTTTCAAACGTGGGAATGCAGGATTGAAGCTGCGTGACACCGGGCGGAACCCCACTTTCCTCACAGAGCCGCATCTAGGTTCGCCAATGCCTCTTTCATGTCATTGCGGAAGGCGGTAGAGTTGGGCGACCAAACTGACGCCACGGCCCGTTCGAAGACGTGAGACCTCGTCAGCGCTTTGGCAATCTTGTTGGCGGAAAAGAATTTGGAGAACCGAAGAGCACGACTTCCGTACTTGTTGAAGACGATTTCCATCCTTTGCTTTGCTCGACGAATCGACTCGCATGCCGCGATTTTCTCTTCTTCTTCAGCGATGGTTTCGATTTGAGCGTCGCTCATGTCCGCGTATAAAGGAGCAACGTTTTGCCGCCGCCTCGTCTCAATCGGAGCGGCCGGAACGGCCGCTTCTGGAGCGGCTGTTGGAGCGGCCGCTGCTTGAGGTGGTGCACGGGAAGAGGAAGAGACGGTGGAATCGCGAGAAGGAGAAGGACGAGGAATGTCGAGAAGCTGCTTGCGCACCTTTAGAAAGAGGATCTTCCGATCGGGAGCGGTGGTGATGCCATTTTCGGCCGCTTCCGTTGTCCGCTGTCTCTTCGCAACATTCGAGACAAAGAAGTCGGGGCAGCGCATCGCTTGTGAGCAAGTGACGAATGTGGCACACATGCACCCGACCCGACCACTCGCTGAGCAACGTGCCTGTGGCGGCGGATTGAGGTGGTGGCGCGTGGTGGTGGTGTGGGTGTGGCGTGGTGGTGTGGCGTAATTGAAAAAAAATAAAGACTGTCCCCACCAGTCGCTATCTCATATACCAGAGAAACACTACACCGACTACCGCGGCAGCGGCAATAACACCAGCGTTGCTCCCACCGCCACTAGCCGCAGGTGAAGATAAACCCAGAAATGGGAGCGCACCGTGTGCATCACACGACCACAATTGTGTTGGGCTCACCTTCTTCCTTCTTCCATTTTCATTCAAAAAAGAAAAATAATTGCTGGATTTCACGAAACACACCACCAGACACACCACACCACCCCCAGATTCAAGATCCCGCGCGGAATTGCGCCACCACCAGCCGCCGTCTGTCCACCACCACCCACCACCCACCACACACCCCATCAGCCACCAGTCGCCCGCCACCCTTGGGTGGCTACATGAAGAGGAAGCGAGGCAGTTGTCCTGCGCTCTTCACTCAAGCTCCCGCTTCCGCTGCCGCTTCCGCTGCCGCTTCCGCTTCCACTGCCGCTTCCGCTGCCGCTTCCGATGCTGCCGTTGCTTCTTCACCCGCCACTGCCTCGGCCTCCTTCACTGCCTCCACCGCCTCCGACGCCTCCTCCGACGCCTCCTCCTCCGCCCCGCCGGCCGCCGTCTCCATCGTGACCACAACTGCATCCGCTCGCACCGCTCCTTTTTCACCTGTGATGCATCGTGCTGCCTTTGGGGGCAAGGGGTCGCCGTGCGTTGAAGCGTTCGTTCGCCGACAGGAATATTTCATTTGCGAGCTTGTCGACGTTCGCACGCTCGGCATGCATGCAGCCTGGATCGGCAACGGGAAGAACGAGAACGGAGAGCGGGTCGGCTTTTATCGCAGCGATCTCAAAGCAAAGTTCCCGACCGCGTACCTCGACGGCATTCCAAAGATTGTCAATTACCTTCGCGAGACCGTCGATGGCGACAAGAGCAACGTCATAGACGCTACAAAGTGCTTGACGTTTGCCGCATCTCGCGCCTCGCCTCACATCCGGTACTGTGTGCTATCGCCTGAGCTTCTCTTTGACGACGCTGAAAGGACGGTCCTTCGCGACGAAGCCCGCGCATTCCTCGTCGACAAGGTCAACTGCACTACGTTCATGAAGCAAAAGTGGCTGACGGAGGGCCGGTCCGGTTCTGGTTTCGTGACCTCCATGCAAGAGTCGTTGCTCAATCGCATTGACGACAAGATCGACGCCCTCGACTTGCTGGCGTCGCTGGATGAGGAGGAGTGAGGGGTGGGGTGGGGTGGGTGAGTCGTTGGCGCTTCAGGAGCTGTCACCGGAAAGTGGTGTTGTATTGAAGCGGGTAATACGCTTGTATTTTTTTCATATATTCGAAAGAGGAGTGAGGCTGCGAACGCAAATGGATAACCCCCCTCGTTCTGAACGTTGTTTATTTCCTTCTGAGAACGATACGAGCGCTCTATTTTGACCCTTGTTCTCCCTATCAAACATCCACTACCATCGCAACTCTGCAGCTCGAAGAATATCGGCTAGAATGGAAGTGGATTGTGGTGATTGTTGTGATGGAGGATCAATCAACGTCGTGTAAGCAATGCGGTGCATCTCAGACACCCTTTCATCGTTTTTCTTAGTTTCGTATTCATGCTCAACCAATTCGTAAGCCAATAAAAGTGCTTTTTGCAGGGGCCCCTGTGCTTTTTTGGCGTTACCTTGTCTTAGGTTAAGTGCTGCCTCCTCACACAACTTTGCCGCATTTTCCTCATTGAATGATCGAGTGTATGGAACGGCGCGACTTCTGAGTACAGTATTATTGATACTGTTGAGTGGATTTGGTGTGGGGCGCATGGGCCGACTTGATCCGCGTGTGTGACTCACGCGTGCTGCCACATCCTTGGCGACGCCCTTTTGGGTTTCACTATATTCGTTGAACGACCTCATCAAAGCTAGTGTCGCATTTGTTCTAAAAGAGTTCGTGTCGGAGGACATCCTTTGCCTTTTATTGTTTACAAAATAAAAATGAAGATAATTTAAAAAAAACGTGTTTTTCTACGATATTTGGCGACCCTTCGTATCTTCTTTTTCCTGCTCGCGCTTGAAATTGGCGAAAACGCCATGCATCAGCTTTTTCATGGCGTCCTCTTCGCTCCGCTTTCCACTCCGAATGTCGTCGTGAGCGAGGAAGAGCTGCTTCAGCGCAGCTTGAGCTGCATTACTTGCCTCGCTTCCACCGCCTTCTCCTTTTTGTTTCGCCATTTTTGAGAGTGTGGGATGAAGCTTAACAAACAGATTCAGCTCTTCGTCGTCGCCTCCTTCAACCTTTCCTGCGGAAAGCTTTGCCATGTTTGCCGAAATCCTATCCCTCTTCCACGGCTCAAACTCATTTTTAAAAGTATTCTCGTACAAAATCGCGTTCTCTTTTTTTGCCCTTTTCTCCATTTGCGCTGGGGTCATGCGTACAACGGATGCATTGTCCCACACCTTTTTGTCCCGAGCAAGCATCTTGAGGCGATCATTCGCATCATTCGCTGCTTTCCCCGACATGCTTTAACAACTGGCAGGGGGGCGACCCCCTCTTGACTTTTTGTGTTTTTTCAGTCCATATAGAAAATTATCAAACCTACCCAACCATTCCCACCAACCCAACAATTCGCTTTCCCCCGCACATCCCTCCCAGCCTCCCTCCGCCCTGCCCCGCTTCCCCCCTCACCCGTCATTTTTTTCCTTAGAGGAAAGTGGCCATGTTGCCCCGCTCCTTCTTCTGCTTCTTTTTCCCCGTGACCCCCATCAGCTTATCCATGACCGCCTTGTGTTCGTTGTTCTGCGTTTTCGCGTCGTCCACAAAGGAAACGTGGCCGTTCGCCTGCTTGAGCTCGTCCCACTTGGTGCGCTGCAGCTTGCGTGTTTTCGCAGCCTCATTCAGCTTTTTGTCTGTCGTGTCGCGCAGAAAGTCGTACTTTTCGACATTTTCCGGAGTGGTGATGTCGACAACCGAATCGGGTGATGCGAGCCACAGCGAATACGCAGTCACTCGCTTGGGTCTATCGACAAGCGCATCGTCCCCGTCTCCGTACTTGTAGACTGGCCCAACGCCCAACTTCTTGTTCAGCTTGGCGGTTTTGTAGTTGTGGGTCGCATCGGAGAATGCGTCTCGCGCTTGGTGGAGTGCCGTGCGAGTCTTCTCCACAACCGATTTTGCTGATACAACAGACAAGTCGAGGTTTGGGTTGGCGACAACCGGCCTTGGCTCCTTTGCGTTTGCCTTTGACTTTCGCGCCTTCTTTGTGCGGGGAGCGGACAAAATGGGAGGGTCGTCGTTTTCGGACGGAGAAACTCCAGAAATGTCATTCGTTGGGGCTGCTGCGTCAGCTTCGGAAACTTCGACCTGAATCATTTTTCTGCTGAAGATTGTAGATGAGAGACGGCCAGCAAGTCAGCAAGTTGGCTTCAGCAAGTTGGTTGCGCCTTGGGGCGTGGGTGGGTGTCCCTGGGTGCTCGGCTCGCTCGATTGGCCGAGTGGGTTGGGGGGCAGGTTGTGAAATGCAATTATCCCGAAAATTTTGTTGCTCAGCTCTCAAAAACCTACACAACAATCATCCCCAGAACCTTCAAAATGTCGCATTCTCTTTACAATGGAATTTTTCTGAGCAGCGAAGCGGCGGCGAGACTGAGCGACATTTCTGTTCAGATCGCGTTCGACGTCTTCAAGCCCGTCTTTTTGGCATCTGCTGACGACAAAACCTATCGAGATTGCCTTGAAGCCGTCGTGACGCTCTTTCCCCAAACGGTGTTTGAAAAGCTTACGCGCCAGATTTCTAGGCGCCATGTCGACTTTGAAAACATAATTCGACGGGCGGTTCGTGAACTCGCCTTTGAATCCATACGAATGAGGCAAAACGACAGCGAAACCACAAAGCGTATTGCTTCAGTTGGAAGCTCTGATCTTCTTGCAAAGGCTTTTGTAAAGGACTTTTTGATCGCCCTGTCAAAAGAGAGCAGCTTGAGAGACGGTTCCTTTTTTGAAACTACAAATTTCTTGTCTTCAACTCTCGTATCTCAACGTTGCACAAGATCGACTTTGTGGAATATCGTCGACGAGCACGTTCGAGTGGAGACTACGGACCCGGCAGATGTGTCGCAAAAGCGCCGATCGTCGCATCACAAGAAGCGCGATCGTCGCAAGGAAACGTCTACAAGAAAAGGGGGGAGTCGCAAAGGGAAGAAGAAGCCCGTCGAGGAGGACGAGGACGAGGAGGACGAGGACGAGGAGGACGAGGAGGACGAGGACGGAGAGGGCGGAGAGGGCGGAGAGGACGGAGAAGACGGAGAGGACGAGGACGACGCTGGCGGTGGTGGAGGCGGTGGGGGCGGTGAGAAACTTGAAACCGCCACGAGCAAGTGCGAGGAAAATTTAACAGATTTTGTGAATGACAATCAAATTGGCCCGTCTGATTCGGTTTCAATGATATTGGAGCGAGTCTCGCAAGTATCGCGAGCAAGGTCTGAAACGGGAAAGAGCTCAACCAAAGACCGACGCGCAAAGCACCGGAGCGCCAGCGGGCGCGCCGCGTCGACAGTGTGAGGACGCCGAGGGCGGCAAACGTTTTTTTCTTGTCTGCTTTATCAAAACAAAAAGCATATAGCAGCTAGGCATCTTTGAAATCAAACTCAAAAATGGACGTTGGTCCGGAAAATACAACGCAGACCCCGCCTGCTCGCAAGCGGCGGCTTCTCGCAGAGCTCGAAGATTTGAGGAGGGATGTTTCACAAGAAGACCTTCCGGCAAAGCGCTCTACTCGCGGACTTCGCAAGAAGACGTACTTTGAGGAGGTCTTGGAAGAGGATGAAGAAGTAAAAAAAGAATATCTCGAAGGTGCTGAAGATTTAGACTGTTCGGAAGACGAGGATGGTGAAGAAGGCGACGAGGAGGACGAGGAGGACGAGGACGAGGACGAGGACGAGGACGACGAGGAAGACGAGGAAGACGAGGGAGACGACGACGACGCAAGCTTTGTTGAAGACGACTACAATGCCGAAGATGCGGATTTCCATCCGACGCAGAGCGATGACGACGATGACGACGATGACGAGGACGACGATGACGACGAGGACGAGGACGACGAGGACGACGAGGAAGACGAGGAAGACGAGGAAGACGAGGAAGACGAGGAAGACGAGGAAGACGAGGAAGACGGAGAGGCTGTGACAGCGGCAACCTTACCACACCTCAAAGTCGTTGCGACAGCGACTTCTGCATGAAGAGCGAAAGAGCCGCTAACTTTTCTACACCGCCTTCTTCTTCCGCGATTTGCATTAATGTGTTTCTCACAGCTTCGTTTGGGTGATTCGAGTAGAAGCGGAAGGTTTCTTGAACCAGTTCCGGATTCACCTGTCCAACATAATTCCCGGGATTCTCATTCTTCCAATTATTCATTATATAATCCCCACCCACAGTGGGAGCGAAAACGCGCAGTGTTGGAAATTGAAAAATGCTTCCTCCAAAGTTGTCCTTTTTTTCTGCCATTCCTGACAGCTCGGCGCTCTCGATTCTCCGAAAATGAATGTCAGGAAGAAGACCGTCTTGTGCACAAAAAAGATATGGTTCAAACCTCTTGCAAAATCCACAGTTTTCCTTGTAAAAAAGGACGATAAGAGGGCTTGCCGGTGAAGCTCTGCCGCTCGCCTTTCCCCTCGCTTTTCCTTTTCTTGTCTTTCCTTTCCCCTTTCCCTTTTTCATCATTCTTTCTTTGTTTGGAAAAGAAAATGTTTTTTCAGTTTGACTGTCCGCCGCTGCCCCACATTGCGTTGCGTTTGGGCCAAGCGGATAGCCTCCGCTTTGCGCGAGGGGGGGTTTCTGGCGCCTGTTCCTGAGCCGACTCGCACTTGGCCTCGCTTTGCCTCTCCTCGTAGTTGACGCTGCCCTCATCCGCCTCGCCGATGTCTTTCTCTTCGCCGACGTCTGTATCTTGGCCATCTTCGCCATCATCATCGCCCGTTAGATCGACAATTTCGCTGGTCGATGTAGATTTTTCTGCACATCGTCTCGTCAAGAAAAGTTCAATCGAACGTCGAATAAACTCAATGAAGGAAAACAAGGTTGTCGTCAATAAAGCAGCAGTGAGAACAACAAGCATAAATCTTTTTTTTTCGTCTGTTTGTTTCTGTTTCTTATGTTTGATTAGATACCAACAAAATTTCGTTTCCGCCCTTCCCTCCCTCCTCCTCCCTTTCCTCCCTTCCCTTTCCCCCCCCTCCCCCCCCCCCAT
>Ga0213868_10002306_pt1 | contig 18338 bp, 18 predicted proteins | sample PICome_9_FD_160087 | JGI IMG/M metagenome (GOLD analysis project Ga0213868, IMG submission 160087) | Coastal seawater microbial communities near Pivers Island, North Carolina, United States - PICO127 | ecosystem: Environmental > Aquatic > Marine > Coastal | place: USA: North Carolina...
GTCGGTCGTACACTGCGATTTGCGAAGAGGAGGAGAGACAAGCGCGAGCAGCAGGTATTCGCATTCCACAGAAACAACACCAACGAGCAGTGGTAAGATAAGGAGTACAAAAATCGTCGACAACATGACAGAAGAACAACCGAAGAAGAAAAATCACGTCGTCTTCGTCCTCGGTGGCCCCGGCGCTGGGAAAGGCACGCAATGCGCAAACATCGTCCGCGACTATAACTTCACGCACCTCTCCGCGGGCGATTTACTCAGAGCACACATGAAATCCGGCACAGAGGATGGAAACATGGTCGCACAAATGATCAAAGACGGGAAAATCGTCCCGAGCGCAGTGACGGTGAAACTCTTATTAAACGCGATGGCAGATTCAAAATCGAATCGATTTCTGATCGATGGGTTCCCGAGGAACAAAGAAAACCGAGACGCCTGGGTCTCGGAAGCCGGGTACGATTGCGATTTCGTCTTAATGTACGACTGCACGGAAGAGGTGATGCTGGAAAGATTGTTAGGACGAAACGAAGGGAGGACGGACGATAACGTGGAATCGATCAAGAAGAGGTTCGTGACGTTTCGAGAGAGCTCCGTGCCGGTGGTGGAGTTTTACGAAACCTTGGGGAAGGTGAGGAAAGTCGACGCGATCGCGACGCCGGAGGAAGTGTACGAGAAAACGAAGGAGAGTTTTGCACAGTTCGAATAGATACAGAAGAAATGAGAGAGGAAAACGAGAGAAAGGGTGAGATGCGTATGAATCTTAATGTAATACATGCTCCTGAGAAGAGAACATCGAACATCTTTAACAACGCGAAGGAGATATTCATTTTTATCCGCGCAAAAAACACACTCCTTCTTTGTTCGTAGTCTTTCGTTTGTGGCTCAAATTCGTGGCTGTCCCCTTTCTTTACACTCGTGTCTACCGTTCTCTCGTGCGATAAAAATAACGTCACTTTCCAACCACAAGAAACAAACAAACACACACACAAACAAAAATGGAGGACGTGGAAAAAGGCAACACCAACATGAAGAAGAGCTCGAGTTTACAAGACGTGCTCGGCTCCAAGAATAACTTGAAAGCGGATTCAGTCTTTCGGTGCGTCGTTTTTTGCTTTCGCTTCTTCTTCAGCTTCTTTCCGTTCGATGATGATGATGATGACAACGGTGCACAAAATGCGCTTTCCCGAAACCAATGAATCTCGACGCGACCGCCGCACCGTGCGCCTCCTCCGTCGCGTCACCATCTCGAAACGAACTTTGAACGATACTTTTACGACGAGGAGTATTGATACATACGCATTCGTGACGTATTTATTCGTGAACTACACGCAAAGGCACTCTTTTTCTCACACGTCGGTTCGTTCATGACGTGACTTGGGAATAACGTCATGTGCAAAGAAAGGAGGGTGCCCACAGTCACATCCGCTGACGCGTGTCTTTTATCTCTCTCTCTTTACACAACACAGGTTCGAAGACGTGCGCTATCGGGTGAAAACGAAAGACGGCGAGACGGAAATCTTGCACGGGATCAACGGGTGCGTTCGATCGGGCGAAGTGCTCGCCATCTTGGGGCCTTCGGGCGCCGGGAAAACGTGTTTGATCGACGCGTTGACGATGGAGATGAAAGGGGGAGATAACTACGGGAAAGTGACTTTGAACGGTCAAGATTTGACTCGCGATGTTTTTACGCGAAATTGCGCGTCGATGACGCAACAGGATAACCACTGGGCGTTTTTGACGTGCCGAGAGACGCTCGATTACGCCGCGGATTTGTGCGTCAACGATACCGAGGAACAGAAGAGAGCGAGGATTGACGCTATTTTGAGCACGGTCGGTTTGAACGATTGCGCGGACACGAAAGTTGGCAACCAGTTCTTGAAAGGTTTGTCTGGTGGACAAAAGAGACGCTTGTCCTTGGCGGTGAGTTTGTTGACCGATCCGAAGGTTTTGTTCTTGGACGAACCGACTTCGGGGTTAGACGCGGCTGCCGCGGCGGCGATTATGTCGTTTTTGAAAGAACTCGCGCAAGCGACGAACATCGCAATCGTGTGTACCATTCACCAACCGTCTACGGCTGTTTTCAACGGTTTCGATCGCGTCATGTTGTTATCGAGCGGGAGAGTCGCGTATTTGGGCACCTCCAAGGACGTCTTGCCGTACTTTGAAAAGATCGGACACAAGATGCCGGCGAATACCAACCCGGCAGAATACATGCTCGATTTAGTCAACCGAGAGTTCACGGACCCGAAACAAGTCGACGACATCCTCGATAGGTACGAGAAATCGTACACTGGGTTACCGTGTGGGAGTTACGAGGACGATTTGAAGGAAACCGGCGGCGTCCCGAACAATGAACATTTGGGCAACTCCACGCTCGCCGAGACGATGACTTTGTTTCGCCGACACGGTTTGTTGGTCTTTAGAGATCCGACTTTGTACGTCGCGAGAGCCGTCATGTTTTTGAACGCGTGCATCTTCTTTGGCATCATTTACATCAAGTCCAGAGAGAGAGAGCAAGACCAAGTCTTTTCTAGAATGTGGCTTCTCGTTTGGCACATCGGCGTGCCAACCTCCTTGGGCGTCGTCGCGGTGTTTAGTTACAACGAAGAATTTGCGGCGATGAAACGTGAAATTAAGAATGGCATGTTGAGACCGTTTTCTTATCTCTTCTCGAACGCGTTGATTCAGCTTCCGTTGATGCTCTTCTTGGGCGTGTGCGCGGTTTCGGTTTCCGGATATGGCATGGCCGATTGGTACGCGCCGCATTACATCCAAGTCTTGTTGGTGTACGCGTTGATGTTGTGGGCGTACGAAGCTGCCGCGCAAGTCTTTTCCATTTGTTTCACTAACCCGTTGATTGGTATGCTCGTTTACATGAACTTATGGTTCGGCGGTTTCCTTTTCAACGGTATCCTCATCGACGAAAAGGACGTCGTGTGGCCGTTCAGGGCGTTTACGTACGTGAACATCATGAAGTGGGCGTTGAGAGCGATCGTGTATTTGGAATACTCCGACGCCACTTTTAAAGCGTGCACTGAATCCGATTTGTTGTGCTTCTCCAACTCCGCCGAAACTATGCTCGGCACGGGTATGAAAGTTCCCGGGTCGGAAGTTTTGGATTCCATGGGCAAAACGTACCGATTGTATTCGAACGAAGACACGGTTGCGTTTGACGCCATGATGGTGTTAGTCATCGGTATGGGCTTTAAATTGTGGTACTTCTACTTGTTCTACACGAAGACGAGAAAAGTGAAAGAGATTTTACCCCCGATTGGAGACGTCGCGAAGTAAATTTTCGCGTATTCTTTTCTCATCTGTGGCGGTGGTTCACTATTCAGACTGTATATATTCTTTCGGTATTTCGTTGTTTATATATATGCTAAATACATTATTTGATACGACACATACCGCACGCATACCCACCACACGCTTTCTTTTTATACCACCTATGAGGAGAGAGAAGAAGCAAGCGTCAGTAGTTATCGTTTTTTTGTACACGTTCTTTTCCAAACTCGCGCGCGCGAATTCTTCTAAACGTTGTCGTCGCCGCTGCGTTTATCTGCTCTTTCTTCTTCTTTTCTCTTCTTCTACTTTTAAACAACAATTAAAATCATTGCGCGCCGCGCGTCATAAAACTCGAGGCACTATTCGCCAAAATATTCAGCGCGCTATACCCGATTGCAAAATACAAAGCTGGCCGAATCAACATCGAAAGCGCGTTTCGCGCGCCTCCCGTTACGCTCGTTCCATCGATTACCTTCGCTTCCTTCTTTTCGCACTCTCCTTCCACGTATTTCACGCTCACTGAATTCACGCAGTGGCGTTCCGCCGTCGCGGTAAACCCTTCGTTTTCAAACACGTGCCCGAGATGCCCGTCGCATTTTGCACAGACGATTTCCACTCTTCGCATGCCAAACGTCTCGTCGATATTCGTCGAAACCGACCCTTCGTAGCACTTATCGAACGCTGGCCAACCGCATCCGCTGTTGAACTTTGATTCCGCGGAATACAAGGCGTTCCCGCACCCCGCGCACACGAAGTGCCCCTCCGACGGGTAGAACTTATCGTACTCCCCCGTTCGCGCGGGTTCCGTGCCTTTCAGTCGTAAGACTTGAAACTGTTGCGCGGTTAAACTCTTCTTCCACTCCGCGTCGGATTTTTGTATCTTTTCTCCGTTTTCCCCACCCGTGCTGCTCATCGTGATGATGCTTCTTCGACTAAACGACGACGAGGTTTTGTTCTTCTTCTGAGAAATCCTCTTTAACGGTGTTGTTGTGTTTGTTCTTTTCTGATGATGACGACGCGTAGAAGTGGTCGAAGTCGCAGTTAAAGGAGCAAAACGCATAATGGATTACGAAAATGGATTAGTGAGGGAAAGGAGTGGGAAAGGATGACTCTAGTATAAGCGCTTTGCGGATCTCTCTCTCTCTCTCTCTCTTTCTCTGTTTACTACAAAAAATAAAGTCTAAACTACACTATAACAACTAATTACCCTTATGTTCGCACCCGGGGACTCTGCACGCCCACTTACAGTTTTTCGTCATGAACCCCGGGTTGCGCTCGCACTCGCCGGCGTTGGCCCACCCTTTACATCTCTCGTCCGTATTCTCGCACCCTTCCTTGGGAGGTTTCGGATTTGGGAGTTTATAGTGGAACGGTCTCGCGTGAATCCACTTCGTTGCGGTCCATTTCGTGCCTTTGACGACCGGGCACCCGGCGTGCATGGATTTTTGGTCGATGTCGCCTTCCGGGGTTATGGAGAAGAAGAGCAATCCGTCGCCTCGTTTCGGTTTGAACGCGACGCCGTTCTTGGCGCACTCGGAGAATTTTTGCTGCGCGTATTCGCTCTCCGGTTCAATCCACTCGGAATCCGGGAACGCGGTTTCCCCGCCTTCTTCGGTATCTTGTAAGTACAACAAAACCGTCGCGACTCTTTGCCCGCCTTCCGCGCTCAACTGCTGCCCAGATTTCGTATTCTTCTCTCCCACGTCGTGGTGCGCCGAATACTTCTCGCCGACGCCGTACGAAAGAATCTGCATGTCTTCGCCGTTGTACCAAGGAAGCATGGTAAATCTCGATAACCTTTCCTCCACTCTCGTCACTACCGGATATTTCCCTCGCGCTAAAAAAGTTTGCTTCGACGTTCGAATCGGGTCCGTTTTAATCTCCCCGGTTATCGAATCCACCACCGTGCTTCGCTTCATCATCGGTTTCGCAATTCGTAAAATCTCTTCGCATTCTTCCTCGCTCAAAATCGAATGCAACACGAACGCTCGCGGTTGCCAACTGATAGGTTCCGTCCACGTGCCTAACTCTTTATCTTTGTTTACGGATGGGCGGTGTTTTTCGCCGAGCCATCCGGGGAATCGGTTGGAATCTAACGCTTCGTGTTCGAAATCGATTTTCTTTTCCCCGTTGGAGTCGTCCAATCCGAATCCGATTTTGGCATCACAAAAACACCTTTTACACAGCAATACTACGACGAAAACGAGAAATTTTCTCGATGAAAAGACAGACAAACGCTCAAAAGAGCGCATCATGCGCGTATCACTCCGTTCAGAAAGAGAGATAAAAGTGGTTTTGTGCGTCGTTTTATGTCGTGCATTGGTTGAGATTTAGGGGAAAAAGTCTCCAGAATTGACCCTGAAAATTTCATCAGAATAACGAACGCTACAGAGTCATTCTCTCTCCCGTCTGCGCTCGTTTTTGTCGTTTTTATAGAGTATCATAAGTAGTGCGCGTGATGTCCTCTCCGTCTTCGGCGTCTTCCGCGCGCAAAGGTATAAATACTACCAGAGTAGTAATGCTTTGATTCTTTTCCCGCGATATCTCTCTTGGGATATGTTTTGTTTCTGTTCTTCAATGATACGTACGCGTACGCTTCCTAAAGCATAGCATTCATCGCTAGGAAAGTTTGACGAGGACGAATACTGTTCTTTTTGTTGTTTTTGATGATTTTGTGGATGATGATGTGAGATGCTGACCTCTCTTCTCTCTTCTCTCTTTGATGATTGTGTAAAATACAGTTATCCTGGTCACAGGCTCGACCGGTCGCGTCGGGAAAGAAGTCCTCGCGTTACTCTCGAAACATTTTAGTAAACGAGAAGATGGTGAAGAAAATGTTGAAATTCGAGCAGCGACTCGGGATAAAAGCGCATACGCGATGAAATTAGGCGCGGACGAAACGGTCGAGTTCGATTTAACGGATAAGAAGACGTGGCGGAAAGCGATGGAAGACGTGACGCATCTGTTCTCGTCCACGCAGGATAAGTACATCGCGGAACACATGCAATTCGCGAAGTTTTGCCAGGAAACAGAACAGATTAGGAAGAACTTGAAACATATCGTCCGGATTTCGTGTTTTGGCGCGGATACGAATACGAATAAGTACGATAAGAACACGCACGTTTCGAGAGACAAAAATGCGCAGATTCCGTTGATGTTGCAGCACTACTGGTGGAGCGAAAAGTGTTTCATCGACGCGGGGTTTAAAAACATTTTGACCTCTATTCGAGGGAATTTTTACATGAACCATTTATTGAAAAACGAGCTTGACTCTGTGCGAGAAAACGGGACGTTTACCAGTCCTCTCGGGGAGACGAAAAACTCGTTCGTCTCGTGCAACGATATGGGCGAAGCCGCGTTTACGGTACTTAAAGAAGGACCGGAAAGACACGGGAATAAGTTTTACGACATTTGCGGCGCGGAACCGACGTCCATGCGCGACGTGGCGAGCATCTTAACCGAAGCGTTGAAATCCGACGTCGCGAAAGACTTGGACGTCGCGAAAGACGTGTTCGGAAAAACGATTTCGTACGTTCCGCAAGACCAAAAGAAGTTCGAGGAAGATTTTGGTAAAACGAGAGCGGAGTTCTTCGAGTATTTACAAAACGGATTTTATACGAGATGTTCGCCGGATTTTTACAACTTGACCGGGAAACGACCGCTCACGTATTACGAATACTTGACGCGAAAAGGCGCCGCCGGGGATACCGGGATAGAGGAATTGTTTTCATCGCAAGGCGCGTTGTTCACCAAAGGCGTGGACGAGTTCAAAAATTTAGCCGACGTCGTTCAAAAGTAAGTAGTAGTGAACAAAACTCTGCTCTTGAATGCGGTACGTGTAGTAAAAACGAGCATAGAAGTCATCAATCCGCCCACATTAATGCCCACATTTTTTGATGGTTCTCAACGCAAAAATCCCCCATTAATTAATTACCCACAAAAAGAATAACATCACCATGACATCATCACCATCGCCTGTGTCGTCGTCGCCGACTTCAACTCCATCGAATCTCTGGTTGAACCATCCAACCTTGCGTCCTGGGAAATCAGAGCGCGAGAAAGCGTCCTCGTTGACTCCCATCACATCCCCTACTCATACGAAGAACAAAAAGCGGTTACAAAATCTCCTCCTCGTACTCCACGGGGCGAAGATCAAAACGAAGCGTGGGCGGGAACATGTGAGGGAAATTAAACGCTCGTTAGAGAAGCATGGGATGACTGCAAGTTGTGTGCACGAGAAAGTGACGACAAAAGAGGGGGATTGCATCGCCATCGTGCGTGATTCAATCGTGTTACAATCCTCATCATCACACGAGTCGCCAAACCCTAATCCAGTTATCGATGCAATTTTCGTGATGGGCGGCGACGGGACGCTGCGGGAAGCGGTTCAAGGGTACGTGGAAGCGAGACGCGTGAAACCTTTGGGAGTAAAAGAAAACCACGTACCGATAGTCGCTTTGCCGTGTGGCACTGGTAATAATTTTGCGAGAGATTTGAACTGTTTTACGATCGAAGATTGTTTTCGATTGGCGTTTGAAAGAGGCGAGGCGAGGGACGTGGACGCGGTGCAGATTGAAAGTTTCGTAAAAGACGACGACGAGAAAGAAAAGAAGAAACGATCAATAAAGACGATCAGCATTAACGTCGTGACGTGGGGGATGGCGAGAGATGCGGCGGAAACGGCGGAAAAGATGCGCTTTTTAGGTCCAATTCGGTACGATTTGGCTGGATTTTATCACATTTTGAAGAACAAATCCAACGTCGCTTCGTTAACCGCGGAAACGCCTTCAATGCAACTGAAAGGCTCGTGCACCGACGACGATTTCCTCATGCTCTTCGCTCAAAACACGCGCTGTTCCGGTCGAGGATTCCATTTCACTCCCTTGGCGAAACTCGACGACGGTTTGATCGACGTCGTCGTCGCCAAAAAATGCGGGTTGATGAAAACCGTCGCCCTTTTCGACGATACCAAAGAACCAAAGCGCGGCGCGCACGTGGAGAAAAAAGATGACGTTTTTTACATCCAGTGCGAAAAATTGAAAATCGAGACTCACGACAGAGAAGAACTCGTCGGCGTCGATGGTGAGGTCACTTTGAAAACGCCCGTCGAGTTGGAGTGTTTGAGAGGCGCGTTTAGTACTTTCGTTTGATTTCGTTTGATTTTATGACTTTTTGTGCTGCAAAATATCTCCATATAAAATGCACACGAAAGGGGCTTCATCGTCGATACTACGACGATTATATATACCGTCGTCTCGACTTCGAGGCGTTTATGGACGACGACAAAAACGACTGAAGAAGGCTTTTTTTGCCTCAATCCGAGAACAGCAAGAACAAGAACAGAATTCCATACACATATTCGACGGAGATACGAATTTGCCCCCGTTAGTTCAAACGCGGATTACTCTCACTTGTACGACTCCTCCTCCAGCTCAAAGCGTCGATGACGATTCCCCCTCTACTTGTTCGTACTTCTTGGACGTGGTAAAACCACCCTCGGTGGAAGACTTGTACGACTGGTATACTACTTATAATCAAACGGATAATCCTGATGAATCCTGGGCAAACGTTTGGGAAACTGAAGTGGAGTTGATTCGAAAATACATCGAACGCGACATCGACGAAGAAGCGGCTTCAAATGATAATATAATCATCGAAGTCGGCGCGGGCTTATCCTTCGCCGGTTTACTACTCGCGAAATATTTCCGGAAGAAATGTCTTTTGTTAGATCGGGAACCTCTGGCGTTGCACTGCGCGTTATCGACGGCGAAGGTGAACGAAGTGGAGGTTTCAGCGGTGGACAAATTTGAAGATGTGAAAGGAAAGAATAAAGGTATCGTCGCGGCGGCGATGTTCGATTGGAGCAAAAATGTGACGAGAGAGAGTTTACATTTGAAGAATAAAGCGCGGACGATCATCGGCGCGGACGTGCTCTACGACCCGGAGACGTGTACAGATTTAGCGAACGCGTGCTCGATATTAGGCGAGAAGGTACTCTTGTGCGAGTTGAGAAGAGAACGCGCGATTGGTCTGCAAGCAAAATTTTTCGACGAGTGCGAAAAACTCGGCGCGACAAAGTGTGAGATTGACGAGGATATGTCCTCGGAGGAGTACGTATTTTTAGTCGTAGAGTTTTGAGCGTCGCTTCGCTATTATTAGTTTATTATTAGGATAGAGCTTCTTATTACGGAGACGATAGATTACTAGTAGTACTGGTATTTCTACCGCAGTATTATTATTGCTTCTTGCAGCAAAAGAGCCATTTCTCGTCGTCGTCGTCGTCGTCGTCGTCGTTTTCTTTCTCCTCGTCGTCGTCTTCGACGAAGGGGATCATCCAATACTCTTCCTCCTCGTTTTCTTGTATGCACGTGGTAAACACAGCCGGTTCGTAAAGCTCTACCTCACCTTTCGTCACGCTAAATCGCACCTGATGTCTCTCTTTCCATCGTCTCAACAAGTTAGGATCCGGGAGCATTTGAAACACGTGGTCGCGCATCTCGTCGTTTGAGATTAAAACTGCGTCCTCCCCGGCGACTAACGCGGCGTAGAGCCAATACCAATCGTCGTTCGAGCCGTGCGGCGTGACGAATATCTCTTTGTTTTGTCTCAGTTTGTTTAGTATTTTTTCGCCAAACTGGTGCTTTGCCGCGTGGTCTTTCGTGCGGCGTTGGTGGAGGAAGACGACTGGGCGTTGCTTCGACGCCTCGCTCGCGTCGCTCGTCGAACAAACACAGTATCTCCGTCGACACTCTTCGACGACGTTATCTAATTGGCCGAAATGAAACCTCGAGCCGGCAAAATTCTGGTTCGCCATCCCGACGTTCGCTCCGTCGACGATGCATTGTACCTTCGCCTCTCGCGCCTCCAACCAATTGCAAAAATCGTCAAAGTTTGCGCCGGCTTCGCGTTCTCGAGCGAGTTTCCCGACCGAGGCAATCAGCTCTTTCGATTCGACTTCGTTCAACCCCACTCGTTTCAAGTTGAACGTTTGCTTCTTCTCGCTATTATTACTATTATTATTATTATTATTGTTATTATTATCACTGCTACTACCAATAATAGTGTTTTCGGAGGAGACTTCAAACCGTCCGGAGCTACTCTCCACGTTTTCCACCGTCTCGCACCGCCACGCGTTCGGCTCGGCTTTGAAAAATCTCTCCACGCTTTCAATCAACTCCTTCCCGCACGTTCGTACTTTCGACTTCATTTTCCTCAACATCCTAAACCCATTCTCCTCGCACGTCTTCTTCTCTCTCCCGTACACGCTCATCATCGCCGTAAATTCCATCTCCGTGCACTCCAAACCTTCTCGCTCGATCGCCTCGAACACGTCTTCGGCTCGCTTCCAGTTCCCGCTCTCGCAGAACCCGCGCAAGGAAGGCGCGTACGTCCTCAACTTTGGCGTCAGCTTTTGTTGCGTCTTCTTCCCTCCTCCATCTTTTCCTTTTCCTAAAGCTCCTCCGTTTTTGCACAAATCGACCATCTCGAAACTTTTCTCGAATTCGCCGTTTCGAGCGTACACTCTCGCCATCGCCGTGTAGCTCATCTCCGTTTTCCTTCTCCCTTGTTGATGTTTGTCCTCCTCTTCCTCGGAGTCTTTCATCAAACGAAAGAAAATCTCTTCCGCTCTTTCCTTATCCTCTTCTTTCGTCGAAAAAGAATCATTTTCATCGTTAGCAGAGCAGAGATGCAACAATACGTTCAGCGTGTGCATCGGGAGAGCAATCGCGGGGTTGTTTTTGCTTTCGTCGTAGGTGGTAAACGCTAAACGTCGATCGTTTCGGGAGGCGGCGTCGTCGATTTTTTTTCTCGTTTGGAACGTTAACTGGCGGTTGATTACACCACCATTTACTCCATCAGGAGTATCAGGAGTATCATTAGGTTTGTGACGCTTGTTGTTGTTGTTGTTCATATCGTCGTTCGACGTGAGGAGCGCGTTTTACGAGCAGCAGCAGCGGCAGGTTGTTGTTGTTGTTGAATTGAATTCGTGTACGAATAAAAGTGAGGAAGAGAAGGCTTCGATTTTTGTGTATCTGCGCGTATTTACAAGGTGGTTCGTGTGCTGACTCTAAATGGTATACACTTCAATTCTCTCCTCTCAAACTGCGTTTAACTTCTCTTTTCTCTCGATTATTAACACACGCACACGTTATAGATAGTATATAATTTTAGTATATCTTAGAACGAATCGGCGTCTTTGGCGACTCGATTTTCTTCGCTCGGGACGAACCCGGGTGGAGGTTCGACAAAGTTTTCCGGCAAATGACTCTCGCCTTTCACGAACGGGTTCTTTTGCGTCGTGCCCATGCTGGAAAACGTGTGGTTGACGTGCGCGTGACTGGCTTCGTCCGCTCGGACGGCGAGTAATACGTCTCGAATGGTCGCGTCTTCGTCCATTTTCCAATACTCGATGGCCAATTTCGGCGCTCTTTCCTTGGCCCATTGCCTGGCGTCGGTTCCTCCGCTGTCGATATCGTTCAACGCGTGCGTGTACGTTCTCACCGCCTCTTCCTCTAAATACCCGACGAATCGGTGGCACGTTCTCGGCGAGATCAAATAACTAAAGAAAAACGCGTTAAAAAACACCCCTTGCGCGGCCAACACGCCCGCTCGGAAGAAAATCGACGGTTGTTTCATGTTCAAAAAAGTCATCAAGTGCATTCGTTCGTTCTCCGCTTCCTCCAACAACGTGTGAATCCACCCGTTATCGTGTCTCAACAGCCTCAACGAGTTCATGTGTCTCAACATTCCCGCCACCATCCCAGGAATCCCCGCCACCGTCTCTAAAAATATAAACCGAAACAACCACTGATCTTTCGTCAAGCTCTTCTCGTGCGAATAGCTCGTGATCGTATCGAACCCTTTCCGAGCGGACCAGACCGCGAACATAGACACGTAATCTCTCGCGCCTTGCGGCGGTCGGTGTTTCGGTTTGAGTTGTTCGATGAACCCGAAATCGTACGTCGGGTGCGCCAGCATGTACGACTGCGCGGATTTTTTCATCTTCGTCTCGTCTTTTTTCGCCGTCTGCACGTCCGTTTCCACCATTTCCTCTTCCGTTGACGTCGTCGCTGCTTCTGCGCTAAATCTTTTCTTTTCAGCTCGCGCGTTTTGCGTCGAAACGCCTCCGGCCGCGAACGAGGTGGAGTGAAAGGTGCGCGTTTTACTCATCCTTTTCATCGAGTCTCGGTGTTCTTCCTCGTTTCTCGCGTTCGTGTGAAACGTAAAGTGCGTTCTCGCGTGCATCGTGGATGACGTTCCCGATATCGCCGCAGAGCGAAACACGTCGGTTTTTCCATCGACGATGCGATGCGTGCGAGAAAAAATGGACGTGGACGACGACGTATGCGACGACGACGAAGGGCGTTGCTTCAAAAGCAAACCCGCTGCTCTTCGACACGCGGCGCACATCTTTTTTGTTTTGTTGTTGTGAGTAGTCGAGTGGTATTCTTTTGTTTCAACGCTCCGTTTTGTGCGTGTTAATATGAATGCGCGCGGAGGAGTATTGAAGAGAGTTGTTACAAATGGAGCAAAAAGGCCAAAATTTTATACGAGAGATTTAAGTGGAGATCTTTTTCACCATCTGACGCAATAGAGACACAAACAAAAAAGAAAAAAAAAGCAGCGGTGTCAAAATGCATTTCCTCTCGCGTGTTCTCGGCGTGTGGGTTCAAATAAAAAAGTGTGTCTTGCTGCGCATGCTGCTGTGGCTCCTGTCTGTTCTGCTGTGAAACAACTTTTACGGCGTCGCGTTCGTAGAGTATTATTCTATATATTTATTATTATTAAAAAAATGTGGACCGAGTGGGCGTCGTCGTCGTTCCGTACTGATGCGCGGCTAAAGCAGCGGGGTTTTGTTGTTGTTGTTGAAATTGTTGTTGATATTGCTGCTGCGGCTGAAACGAGAGAGGATCCGTCGTCGTCGCAGAAATGACCGGTTGCAAACCGTACGCTAAACACATTCGGGTTAAATCTTCTCTCATGGATTTGATGTTTCCAGCGAGGTGGTCGACGACGTCTTTGTGCGAGGAGAGGTCGTCCAAGTCAGTCTTGGTGACTTCAGCGCGCTCGCGGTCGTACGGTTGGAGGAGGACTGGTTTGTTGGATTTTTTCTTGTTCTTCGTTTGTTGTTGTCCGGACGAAGAAGGAGGAGATGTCGTCGTCCTTTGGTGGTTGATCTCGTATCCACCGTTGTTTGCGGTAGTAGTGCCCGCGAATAAACTACCTCCTCCACCTCGTAAAGGTGACGTCGCTAATTGCCTCGATAACTCTTGCGTTTTCACTCTCGCGGTGGTGGTCAACTGTTGCGCCTGTCGACTCAAACTTTCCTTACCGGAACCGTCCAACGCTCTCTTCAGATTTTGCAAAACTTCGAACAACTCTCGCTCCTCTTTCGACGCGAACGTGGATCCACCATTCACCGCGCCTCGATTGTACGCAGTACCGCCACCTCTTCTCATGCTCAGTTGCGGGTTCACTCTTCTGTGATACGCCGCTCTGAACGATTCCAGTTTTCGCATGACTTTCAACACTCTGTGCGCGTGTTCTTCGCGTCGGCGTTCGCACTGCGTTCGCCTCACTTCGTACGAGCCTTCTTTCCAGCTGTTGATTTGGCGTATGCACTGGTTGTACGCGTTGACGAACGCCTCTTGCGATTTCAATTCCTCTTCCTGAGCTTGTTCTCGCTGATACAAACCGTCGAAACCGTCTACTCGACACGGCCACAATCCATTCTCGTTTTCTTCGCCGCCGACTTTATCGAGCAACTCGTGCCACGTCCGTTCGTCGATGTTTTGAATTTTCACTTTCTGTCGAGGATCTTGCGCGATGTTGTAAAAGAAAGCTTTGAATCTGTACTCCGGATGTTGCGGGTTATACGCGTTCATGACGTCGTGTAACTCTTTGACCGGTTCTAAAGTGGTCCCGCTCGCCGGCGGTTGACTGGCTAAGTGTCTTTGTTGTCGCGCCCTGAGCAGCGCTTCCGACGGCGCTAAGTTGCCGCCGAATAACGTCGGACCGCCTTGCGCTTGCGTCGTGATTGATTCCGGAACGTTAAAGAAGGCATTTTGTTGTTGCTGAAACTGCGTGAGTCCTTGTTGATTTTGCGGTTGCGTCGCGCCGAGAGGCGACGGTCGATTACCGAACAACGAAGGCGTCGTGTTCGTTTGTTGTTGTTGTTGTTGTCCTAATCCTCCGCCGAAGAGACTACCGCCACTGCTTTGGTTTGGTTGATTACCGCTCGCAGTATTCACATTGCCGAATAATCCTCCTCCTCCTCCTCCTCCTCCTCCGCCACAAAGTCCTCCTCCTGCGCCTATCGTGCTCGTCGTACCAGCCGGTTTTCCGAACAAACTCGATCCACCTGCAGCACCTCCCCCTCCGAACAACCCTCCACCACCACTCGTTGGAGGTTTCCCGAACAATCCTCCTCCTCCTTGTCCTCCCTGAGTAGTAGCAGCGCTCGTATTCGCGTTCCCAAAAATCCCTCCCGGGGCCGGTTGTTGTTGTTGTTGTTGTTGTTGCCCGAAACCCGCGGTGTTGGTGTTCCCAAACAACCCTCCTCCTCCTCCTCCTTGTTGTTGCTGAGGAGTATTGTTGTTCGTATTCCCGAATAATCCACTCGATGTCGATGTCTGCGTTGGATTGTTTCCTCCGAACGCACCGCCCAAACCTCCTCCTCCTCCTTGATTTTGATTCGAATTCGTTCCAAAAGGAGTACTATTATTCCCGGCGTTTCCGAACAACCCTTGTCCTCCACCACCACCACCACCGAGAGCAGCACTTTGCTGTTGTTGTCCAAACATCCCGGGAGCGTTGGTGTTGTTGTTGTTATTGTTGTTATTGTTTGAGCCGAACAAACCTCCTCCTCCTTGATTTTGATTCAATCCGCCACCAAAGAGTCCACCACCGGCGTTGGTGTTGGTGTTGTTGTTCGCGGCACCAAACATATTCCTCGTCTCTCTCGAAAGAAGGTTACGCGCGCGTGCGTCGTTCTGCACCGCGTCCTCTTCGTGCTCTCTCTCCCTCTCTTTTGCGTGTGAAAAGCCGCGAGTGTAATCGTGTGCAAAAGTATGACGATGATTTTAAACGGAAAAAAATGAAGAGATGTGATGAAGGAACAAAGAAAAAGAAGAATCGCTTCGCCTGCGGAAGAGGAGGGACGCGGGCGAAACCGGAAATGTGTTTTTCGTTTGATTTGTTCGGTAGCATGTAATACAAACGGGTTTGTGTGCACACGCAGGACTATATAAAAGAGCTACTGTTGATGAGTACGCATGTGTCCTTTCAAATGATCAGATCGACGAAAACGCTTCTGGCACACATCGCATTCGTACGGTTTCTCGTTCGTGTGAATGCGCATGTGCTTTTTCAAAGTACTAGAATCACGAAAACGCTTCTCGCACACATCACATTCGTACGGTTTCTCGTTCGTGTGAATACGCATGTGGGTTTTCAAACTACTAGATTGAGTAAAACGTCTCTCGCACACATCACACTCGTACGGTTTCTCGTTCGTGTGAGTACGCTTGTGCTTTTTCAAATCACCAGAATCACGAAAAGCTTTATCGCACACATCGCATTCGTACGGTTTCTCGTTCGTGTGAATACGCTTGTGGGCTTTCAAATGTTGAGATTGAGTAAAACGTCTCTCGCACACATCACATTCATACGGTTTCTCGTTCGTGTGAATACGCATGTGGGTTTTCAAACTACCAGATTCACTAAAAGCTTTATCACAAACATCACATTCAAACGGTTTCTCGTTCGTGTGCGTACGCATATGTACGGCCAATTTGGATGGACTAAGAAACACCTTCTCGCAAACATCGCACTCGTGTTGCCCTCTCTTTCTCTTCACTCCTTTAGCAAGAATAGCAGTTTCTTCTTTCCTCATCTGATGATTCTGTTCCACACCATCGTCACACGGCACGCACATGAGCATCCTCCGCAATCGCTCCACGTCTTCGTCTCCTTCTCCCTCTTCTTCTCTCGCACCACCACTCGTTTTCGTAACCACCACCACCGTCTTTACGTTTTCCGCGCGCTTCGGGTGTTTATTCTTCCGTCTGCTATTCGTCATCCTTGAATAAAGTATTCCGGTTTGGGAACAAATGAAGCATTTCGGAATCCGAAATTTCCCCATTTTTGCGCTTTATACTTTCACCAGAAGTTGCACCCGCACTCGCGATACCATCACCACTTCGCGACTGTTCCGACGCAGCGACCAGAGTCTTTTGTGCGTTCCCATTCGCAGTAAACTGCATCCGAGGGTATCTCCACCCGTTCCACCTCGAGCGACTCCAATTGACGCACACATTCTGTAACGTGAAAGAAGGGGCAAAGAAGCGAGACCAGACTCTCATGTCTTCGACACCGTCGTCACGATCGATCTCCTGCGCGTGGAGAATCGACGTGACCGTGTCCTCGTCCCAGGCGAAGAAAGTTTTACGACCGACAGTTTTGATGACTTTAGAGGAAGGCGATGATGAAAACAAAGAGACGACGTTCGAAATGTCTTTGGAAATGTTTCAAGAGCTACGACTGACCGTGGCGAAGATGCTGACGGAAATGGAGTGGGCGAACGAGGAGGTGAAGAGAGGAGGAGTAGGAGGAGGGCGATGACGATGTGTGTTTGCAGAGGAGTAGCGCGAGATCGAAAGAATGATGCGTAATGTGTATTAGAAATTGAACTAGAGTAGTGTGTATATCCTTCTTCTCATCGCTCGTCGCTCTTCGTATTACGCCGGCGTCCTCGAGCTGCTTCCTAATTTGTACCTCCTGGACTCCTCTAAATATTCGTTCATTCCAACCGCGTCTTTCAACTCCTCGAACGTCGGCAGAAGTTCTTCGTCCGGGTACCCTTCGAACATTATTCCTTGCAACGCGGTTTCCATCGCTTTTACGCTCACCGCTAACATCGACAACGGGTAGGCGACGATTTTAAACCCCATGGCGTGTAACTCTCTCGGTTGACAAATCGGCGTCATGCCGCCGCCTTCTAACATGTTGGCCATTTTCGGCGTGTCTGGACACGCGTCGCAAAAGCGTTGCATTTCCTCTTTCGATTGTAACGCGTCGATGAACACCGCGTCCGCGCCGGCGTCCACGTACGCTTTGACTCGTTCCAAAGCCTCGTCTAAACCCATGGAACTTCTCGCGTCGCTTCTCGCGAACACCACGATATCTTCTAAACTTTCATCTCTCGCGTCGCACGCGGCTCTAACTCTCGCCACGCTCGTCTCTCGATCGCACACAGGTCTCGGACCGGTGTGTCCGCACCGTTTCGGCGCCATCTGGTCTTCGATTAAAATCCCCGCGAACCCGGCTTTGATGTACCCTTCCACCGTTCGTTTCGCGCTCATGGCGTTCCCGTACCCATCGTCCGCATCTCCAATGATTGGAAAATTCGGACTGACCGCGTCGCATATCCGTCCACCCACGTCTTGCATCTCCGCGTAAGAAATCAAACCGACATCCGGTAACGCCAAGTGCGACGCCGAGACGCAAAAGCCTGACATGAAAGCTGCCGAGAACCCAGCGCGTTCGATTAAACGTGCGGATAAAGCGTCGTGCGCGCACGGCGCTTGGACGATTGCGGGACCGTTTAATAACGTTCGCAAAGCGCGAGCGGGATCTTTCTTCTCTTTTTTCGTTTGCGCGCTCCCTCCTCCCGCTGCTCGCGCTGTCGTTCTTTCCTTCCGGCGTTGTTGGTGATGTTGATTTTCCCCGGGAAAACCATATCTCAACGGTGTGACCGTCGTCTTTTTGTCTCGAGCGGCGGCAGCGTGAAGACGACCATCAAAACGAACGCGCGGTTTCGAAGGACGGAACGAAAACGAGTCAGTCGTCGTCGACAAAAGGTGGTGCGAGACGGAAAAGAACATTTGATGATGTTTGTGATGATGTTTGTGAGTGAGGGATAAATTAGAAAGAATGCTGACTGGACTCTTTAAGGCGAGAAGAACACAAAAATACGCGAGCGTCAGATGCCAACGGCATCATCCGAAGCGGTTTCGATGTGTTAGTATTAGTAGTGTCTGCTGCTCTGTTGA
>Ga0213868_10002307_pt1 | contig 18329 bp, 14 predicted proteins | sample PICome_9_FD_160087 | JGI IMG/M metagenome (GOLD analysis project Ga0213868, IMG submission 160087) | Coastal seawater microbial communities near Pivers Island, North Carolina, United States - PICO127 | ecosystem: Environmental > Aquatic > Marine > Coastal | place: USA: North Carolina...
GCGAACTGGATGGTTCAACTGCGCTGAGCGTGACCGGACAAGTGGTGCCGCTGAGCGGTCAGTTTGACCTGGCAGCGCAGGGGATGACAGAGGATCTGGCGCTGGGGATCGTGCAGGCCGACGCGGTCCTGGCGGGCCGGACAGAGGTAAGCCTGTCAGCAAAACGCGATGAAACCGGGACATTCCTGCGCGATCTGGTGCTGTCCAATGCGGCATTGAACCTGACCGGCGGGGCGCAATTGCGCACGGGAAACAGCCGCGCTGACGCGCAGGTGCGTCTGGCTGATATCGCGCTTGTGCTGCCGCAGTACAAAGGGCCTGTGACCCTAACGGCCATCGCGTCCCAAGACGCAAGCGGCTGGACGATCGATACGGCCGCTGACGGGCCATATGGTGCCGCGCTGACCGCAAAGGGTTTGGCGACAGGGCCAGACGCCGCCCTGACCTTCACTGCGGATATTCCCGATGTAGCACCCTTTGCCGCGCAGATCGAAGGACCTGTTTCGGCCAAGGGACTGCTGAGCCAGTCGCCACAGGGATGGCAGATCAAGACCGAAGCCACCGGGCCTTACCGTCTCAGCGCTGCTTTAGACGGTTTGGTGGCACCGCGTCTGGACGTTCGGTTTGATATCTCTCTGCCCGACCTTCAGCCGCTTGTGCCGCAAGTGAACGGACCGCTGGCAGCCACAGGGACCGTGCTGCAGACTGACCAGGGATTTGTCATTGATACCAGCGCCACGGGCCCCTTTGGTGCAAAGGCGCTGGTTGAGGGTCTGGCAACCGGACCTCAGATGCAGCTGACCTTTGATGTCTCAATGCCCAATGTGAACCCCTTGGTGCCCGGGGTCTCTGGCCCCTTGGCGGCCAAAGGCGTGCTGCGCCAAACGCCGGATGGGATTGTGGTGGATACCAACGCATCTGGGCCCTATTCCGCGACCGCATCGGTTCAGGGGCTGGTGACAGGGCCGCGCGCGGATGTGGCGTTCAGCCTCGGCATGCCCAATATCGGTGCCTTGGTCAGCCAGGTGAATGGCCCGCTTAGCGTTGATGGCACTGCCCGCAAGCAGGGCCAAAGCTGGCGTTTGGACACGGATGCCACGGGGCCCGCAGGCACGCAGGCGCGGGTGGCCGGGCTGGTTGATCCGGGCGGCGTGCTCAATCTTGCGATCAACGGGACGGCCCCACTGGGGTTGAGCCGCCCGTTTCTGGCACCCCGTGACCTGCAGGGGCAGGCGCGGTTTGACCTGCGGGTGAACGGGCCTGCGGCCTTGTCATCGGTGTCAGGTAGTATCCAGACCGACAATGCCTCTTTCAGCGCGCCGAACCTGCGCCTGACCCTTGAGGGAATTGCCGCAGACATTCGTTTGGCCAACAGCGCGGCTGCGCTGAATGTGACCGCGCGGGCGGTTAATGGCGGCCAGCTGCGTGCGGCCGGATCGGTCGGGCTGACCTCAGGGCTGGGGGCAAATATTGACATTGCCTTGAACGAACTGGTCCTGATCGATCCACGGCTCTACCGCAGTTCAGTCAGCGGCAATCTGCGGCTGTCGGGCCCGCTTGCCGGTGGGGCCGGCATTTCCGGCCAGATCAATGTGGGTGAAACGACCATCACGGTGCCGTCCACGGGACTGACAAGCATTGGCGACATCCCCCCCATAACACATGTCGGGGCCGCGCCCGATGTCATCGCGACCCGTCGCAAGGCCGGTCTGGACAGCGAAGCGGCTGGTACTGAAACGGCGCGCGCACAGGGGCCGGGTTATGGCCTGAACCTGCGGGTCAATGCGCCAAACCGGCTGTTCGTGCGGGGGCGGGGCCTTGACGCGGAATTGGGCGGCGGTCTGACGCTGACTGGATCAACCAACCGGATCATTTCAGCAGGCCGGTTCAATCTGCTGCGCGGCAGGCTCGATATTCTTGGCAAACGTTTCGACCTGCGCGAAGGGTCCACCCAGTTTCAGGGCGATCTGGTGCCATTCATCCGCTTCGTTTCTGCCAGCAGCACCTCTGCGGGTGAGGTGCGTGTGATCGTGGAAGGCCCGGCAGATGCCCCAAAGGTCCGCTTTGAATCCACCCCCGAAGCGCCGCAGGACGAAGTATTGGCGCAGCTCTTGTTCGGGCGCGACATTCTCGAAATCTCGCCTTTTCAGGCGCTGCAACTGGCCAATGCCGTGGCTACCCTTGCAGGGCGCGAAGGGGCCGGGGTGATCACCAACCTGCGCGCGGGGTTCGGGCTGGATGATCTGGACGTGACCACCACCGACAGCGGCGCGACAGCGGTGCGCGCGGGTAAATATATCTCTGAGAATATTTATACCGACGTCACCGCCGCCTCTGATGGCACCGGAGAAGTTTCCCTGAACCTCGACATCACATCCAGCCTCAAGGGAAAGGCCACGCTGGGATCTGACGGCAACAGCGGCATCGGTATCTTCTTTGAGAAAGATTATTAGAGCAGCAATCGTAATACCGCAGCCAGCATTCACCGAACCCGCTTTTTCGAACTGGCCTTAGGGCTTTGGGCTGAAACGGCCAAAGCGGCCTTTGTCAAACAGCAACCCCGCCCCTTGGCCGGGACATTCGGCGGCTTGGATCACCTCGCCCAGAATGACGGAATGGTCGCCTGCGGGATGCACGGCATGGGCGCGGCAGTGAAACGCCGCCAGACATCCTGCAAGCTGTGGCGCACCGCCCGGCCCTTGGGCCCAATCACATATATCGAAATCATGACCTTGGGTGGCAAAATGATTTGCCAGATCCTGTTGATCTTCACCCAGAATATGAATGCAAAAATGCTCTGCCTTTACAAAAACATCATGGCGCTTGGACCGCAGCGCGGCAGACCAAAGCACCAAGGGCGGTTCCAATGAAACAGAGGAAAACGAATTGGCTGTCATCCCCAAAGGTCCGTCATCGGATTGGGTGGTGATCACCGTCACACCCGTGCCAAAGCGCCCAAAGGCGCGGCGCAGGGCCTTGCTGTCATCCAGCGCAACTGTGGTCATGTCACTTTTCATCGTGGCCTGCGGTGCCACGGCGCAGTCGATTTGTCCATAGTTGCCCATCCGTCCGCCCCTTTTTCAGTGCCGTTTTCTGCGGCTTCAAAGGGGAGATAGCGTGCTTTGCAACATGTGCCAGAATATAAAAAGCGATCCGGCCATTTGGTGGCCGGATCGCGATATTTTCGTTGGTTTGGATTCTGTTTGGCGCTGTCGCGTTATTTGCGGTTCATGCGGTTTTCGATCAGGTCGTCCACCACCGCAGGTTCGGCCAATGTCGATGTATCACCCAATGCGCCAAAGTCGTTTTCAGCGATCTTGCGCAGGATACGGCGCATGATCTTGCCCGAACGGGTCTTTGGCAGGCCGGGGGCCCATTGGATCAGATCAGGAGAGGCGATGGGACCAATTTCTGAGCGGACCCAGTTGCGCAGCTCTGTGCGCAGCTCCTCGGATGGCTCTTCGCCGCCCATCAAGGTAACGTAGCAATAGATGCCCTGGCCCTTGATGTCATGGGGATAGCCGACCACTGCGGCCTCCGCGACTTTCTTGTGCGCGACCAAGGCGCTTTCGACTTCGGCGGTTCCCATGCGGTGACCCGAGACGTTGATCACATCGTCAACGCGGCCCGTGATCCAGTAATCGCCATCTTCGTCCCGCTTGCAGCCGTCACCGGTGAAATAATAGCCCGGATAATCCGCGAAATAGGTCTTTTCGAACCGCTCATGATCCCCCCAGACGGTGCGCATCTGCCCCGGCCAGCTGTCGGCGATGCACAGCACGCCCTCAACCGGATTTCCCGACAACTCTTCGGCCGTGGTAGGTTCCAGCACCACTGGTTTGATGCCAAAGAACGGCTTCATCGCGGCACCGGGTTTCATTGCATGTGCACCGGGCAGGGGGGTCATCAGATGGCCGCCGGTTTCGGTTTGCCACCATGTGTCCACGATTGGGCAGCGCCCGCCGCCGACGACATCATTGTACCAGTTCCAGGCCTCTGGGTTGATCGGCTCTCCTACGGTGCCAAGCAGCTTGAGGCTGGACAGATCGCATTTCTCGACAAAGCTGTCACCCTGTCCCATCAGCGCGCGGATCGCGGTGGGGGCAGTGTAGAATTGGTTGACCTTGTGCTTTTCGCAGATCTGCCAAAAGCGGCTGGCGTCTGGATATGTCGGAACACCTTCGAACATCAGGGTGGTCGCGCCATTTGCCAGCGGGCCGTAGACAATATAGCTGTGGCCGGTGACCCAGCCCACATCCGCCGTACACCAATAGATGTCGCCATCATGGTAATCGAAGGTGATCTCATGGGTCATGGCCGCATAGACCAGGTAGCCGCCGGTGGAATGCACAACGCCCTTGGGCATCCCGGTAGAGCCGGAAGTATAGAGAATGAACAGCGGGTCTTCTGCGTTCATCGCCTCAGGCGCGCAGGTCCCGGCGGCCGTCTTGGCCAGCGCGTTATAGTCGTAATCGCGGCCTTCGACCCATGGCACATCGCCACCGGTGCGGCGCACCACAAGGCATTTCACGGAAGCGTCACAAGCCGCCAGCGCTTTGTCTGCGTTGGTCTTGAGCGGTGTCGCCCGCCCGCCGCGTGGGGCCTCGTCTGCGGTGATGACAACCTTTGCCTCTGATCCGTTCACACGGGCCGAAAGCGCATCAGGCGAGAAACCGGCAAATACGATGGAATGAATCGCCCCGATCCGCGCAGAGGCCAGCATCGCATAAGCCGCCTCTGGGATCATCGGCATATAGATGATCACGCGATCGCCTTTGCCCACGCCCATGTCGCGCAGGATGTTGGCCATCTTGCAGGTATTTTCGTGCAATTCGTTATATGTGATGTGAAGCGCGTCATCCTCGGGGCTGTCTGGTTCCCAGATGATGGCAGTCTGATCGCCCCGTGTCTCAAGATGGCGGTCAATGCAGTTGGCGGCAACGTTCAGTTCACCATCCGCAAACCAGTTGATCTTGACCTGGCCAAGCGTGAAATCCACGTCCTTTACAGTGTTGAACGGTTTCATCCAGTCGATACGCTGGCCTTGTTCGCGCCAGAACCCATCAGGATCATTGATGGATGCGGCATACATTTGTTCGTAGCGCGCGGCATTCACATGCGCATTCGCGGCCATCGCGTCAGACGGTGGATAGGTTTTCGCTGGTGTGTCGGACATGAAGGTTCCTCCCTTGGCAGTCTGTGCAGGCCGTTGCACATCGGCGTGCGCAGGCCCGGCATTTCGCTGGCGATCATAGCGCTGTGTGAACGGAAAGAAATAAGCAACTGTAAACGGATGGTTTCGCTGTAAATGGTTTTCCCGACGCGCAGGTTGATTTGTAAATTTTGGTAAAGAGATTTGATGTAAAATACTACATTCAAATTACTTTTAGCTGTCAATCAAAGGCAGATTGCAGCGCGCCAAAAGCAATCGAACCATACCCAGATCTGCGTTCATCGTTTTTATCCGCGGTCTTCAGGATGAGATCAGCCTGTTTCCTGACCGAAGCTGCGGGCAGAACATGGCGTGTATGCATGAAACCCTGGCGCAAAGCAGCCCAGGGTTGTGAAGGCGCATTTGCCCATTTTCTAAGCGGAATTGCGTGAGCTAGAGGGGTTGGCACCGTTCACCCATCACGCTACTTTCCACGACAAGCGCGGCGAGGAGGCTGCGCATCAATGGGAGAACCACGAATGACCAAATTTTTGAGCGGCGCAGCCGTCTGCGCCATCAGCCTTGCCTTTGTTACAGAAGCCGCAGCAACAGAATGGAACGTGTCCGTATGGGGCAAGCGCCGCGCCTTCACCGAGCATGTTGAGAAGATCGCCGAGCTGGTGTCCGAAAAGACCGGCGGCGAATTCACGATGAACGTCAGCTATGGCGGCCTGTCCAAGAACACAGAAAACCTTGATGGTATTTCTATCGGCGCATTTGAGATGGCGCAGTTCTGCGCGGGCTATCATGCGGACAAGAACCGCGTTGTGACGGTTCTGGAACTGCCCTTCCTGGGCGTTGAGAACCTTGAGCAAGAGCGCGCTGTGTCCAAAGCTGTTTATGCGCATCCTGCTGCCGCAAAAGAAATGGCACAGTGGAACGCAAAGCTGCTGATGACCTCGCCAATGCCGCAGTACAACCTTGTGGGCACAGGCGAGCCGCGCACGACACTGGAGTCGTTCAAAGGCATGCGCGTCCGCGCGACAGGCGGTCTGGGCAAGGCGTTTGAGGCGGTCGGTGCCGTCCCAACGTCCGTGACATCCGGCGAAGCCTATCAGGCGATGGAATCCGGTGTTGTTGACACAGTTGCATTTGCACAGCACGCACACCTCAGCTTTGGCACGATCAACCAGGCTGACTGGTGGACAGAAAACCTGAACCCCGGCACGGTAAACTGCCCTGTCGTGGTGAACATCGACGCTTATGAGTCACTGTCCGACAAAGAGCGTGAGGCGCTTGATTCATCCGTCGAAGAGGCGCTGGATCACTATCTGACCAACTACGGCGAACTGCTCAAGCGTTGGGACGAAGTGCTGGCAGAAAAAGGCGTGCAAAAAGTTGTCATCGCCCCCGAGGTTCTGGAAGAGTTCCGTGCCGCAGCGGCAGCGCCGGCACGTGATGCATGGATCGCAGACATGGAAGCACAGGGCCTGCCAGGTCAGGAACTGTATGATCTGGTTGTGAAAACCCTGGCCGACGTCAAAGCCAGCGGTAGCTAAGCAAACCGGGCCGATCCTTCGGGGTCGGCCCTTTTCGTTTTCGCAAAACCGCCTCTTGAGGGGGCGGTTTTTCAAAAACGGCAAAAATGCCGAAAAAAGGGGGGCGTGAAATGGCCGGATCAGCGGCAGTGCTGGAGGATTCCAGTCTACTAAGCAAATTGGATAGGATGTTGCTCCCGATTGAGCGCTTTTGTGCGCTTTTATCGGGGCTGGCGATTTTCTCGCTCATGTTTTTGGCGGCCTATTCCGTGATCGCGCGAAAATTCTTTGGCTCGCCCATGATGGGCTATGTCGATTACATCGAAGCGGCGATGCCGATCATCGCAATCATGGGCGTGTCTTATGTCCAGCGCGATGGCACACATATTCGAATGGACATGTTGGTGGCGGCCCTCAAGGGGCGCATGCTGTGGCTGTTTGAACTGTTATCGGTTCTGCTTATCCTCGTGCTGATTGTCGCCCTCACGTATGGCGCATGGGCGCATTTTGACCGGTCCTTTGATTGCGCCAGCCCTTGGTGCAGCAGAGACAGTTCCATTGACGTCGGATTGCCCATCTGGCCCAGCAAACTGGTGGTTCCAATCGCCTTTGCGGTGCTTGTGCTTCGGCTTGTCTTGCAGGCATGGGGCTATGCGCGTGCGCTGGTGTTGAATTTGGAAAATCCTGTGGCCGTGCCACTGAACCTGACAATAGCCGAACAGGCCAAGATTGAAGCCGATGCGCTTGAAGGGGCAGATTGATGGAACCTATTGATATTGGCCTTTGGGTCTCGGGCGGCATGTTGCTCATGGTTGTGCTGGGCATGCGGGTGGCTTTTGCCGCGGCCATGGCTGGATTTGTGGGCCTGGTATGGCTGCGCTGGAACGGGTTCGATTACGATCCCGACCGTTTCTGGAAAGCCGTAGAAATCAGCGTCAAGATTGCGGGTCTGACACCGCATTCCAAAGTATCGGCGCAGGTGCTGAGCCTGATCCCTGTGTTCATCATGATCGGCTATCTGGCCTATTACGCCAAACTGACGACGGCCCTGTTTGAGGCCTGCAAACGCTGGTTTGCCTGGGTGCCCGGTGGCCTTGCGGTATCGACCGTTTTCGCCACGGCGGGGTTCGCGGCGGTTTCGGGTGCATCGGTGGCCACGGCGGCGGTCTTTGCCCGCATCGCCATCCCCGAGATGCTCAAGGTTGGGTATAACAAGCAATTCGCCGCAGGTGTTGTGGCAGCCGGTGGTACGCTGGCCTCGCTCATCCCGCCTTCTGCGATCCTGGTGATCTATGCGATCATCGTCGAACAGGACGTGGGCAAACTGCTCTTGGCAGGCTTTATTCCCGGGGCATTTTCGGCCATCGTCTACGCGGGCCTGATCATTGGCATCGCGGTTGTGTTCAAGAATGTGGGCCCTCCGGTCACGGGCTTTAGCTGGCGCGAGCGCTTTGTCTCACTGCCGCCAGCGCTGCCGATTGTTGCGGTGGTCGTGATCATCATCTTCTTTGTCTATAACCCCTTTGGCGATGCCTGGGGCACACCTACCGAAGGCGGTGCAGTGGGCGCGTTCATCATCTTTTTGATGGCCTTGTACAGAGGCATGCGCTGGGGCCAGTTGAAAGTCGCCCTGCTCGACACGGCCAAGCTGACAGTGATGATCTTTACCATCATCTGGGGGGTGTTGATCTATGTGCGCTTCCTTGGGTTTGCCGAACTGCCCGATGCTTTCGCGGCTTGGATCACATCGCTTGAGATGAAGCCGATCCTGATCTTGATCTGCATCCTGCTGGCCTATGCCGTCCTGGGGATGTTCATGGACGCGATCGGCATGCTGCTGTTGACGTTGCCGGTGGTCTATCCTGCCGTTATGGCGCTGAACGGCGGTGAATACGTCACAGCCGCAGATTCAGCCTTTGGCATGTCGGGGACGATGTGTGCGATCTGGTTCGGTATTCTGGTCGTGAAGATGGCAGAGTTCTGTCTGATCACCCCGCCCATCGGCCTGAACTGTTTCGTCGTGGCAGGTGTGCGGGACGATCTGACTGTTCAGGACGTGTTCAAAGGGGTGACGCCATTCTTTGTGGCTGATGCTGTGACCATCGCGCTTTTGGTGGCATTCCCGGGAATCGTACTTTGGCTGCCATCGCTGGTTGGCTAGGGACGGGAGGGCGCGCATGGCGCGCCCTCACACCTGCGGCTTGCTGGGCCTTGTCCCGGATGCCAGCAGCGCCTTGCGGGCAAGTGTCATAAAAACCTCACGCTCCGCGTGATCCAGGCCCAGTAGTATCTCGGGCTGCAAACTCTCGACCAGAGCGAAAAGAGGGCCGATGATGGCCTCTCCCTCAGGGCTGAGGCTGACCTCCTTGGCACGCCGGTCCTTGGGGCTGGTCTTGCGGATCACCAGACCCTTTTGCTCCAACCTGTCGATCACCCCGCCAATGGTGGCACGATCATAGGAAATAAGTCCCGCGATCCGGGCCTGATCAACACCGGGATTGGCCGCAATCGCATCCAGTGCTGCAAATTGCACCGAAGTCAGATCATAGCCCGCCGCCTGCATATGCTGGTTGAACACCTGTGTTGAGACCTGATGCAGGCGTCTGATCAAATGCCCCGCCATGCGTTCTACCGCCATTTCATGCCTCTTGGGTTGTTCACCTTATCATATACAGCGGGTGCTGATGTGCACATGTACTATAGGGACTGGCTCGCTTGGCAAGTGGCGTATTCGCCGGAACCTGTTGGATGGACCGCCCGCACCGCTATTCTGGCGGTCCGGTCGGGATACCCGCGCTATCGCACCTCACGTCAACGGGTGATGCGTCGACGTCGCCCCTATGCGATGAAATCACTGATCGCAAACAGTTTGAGGGGGGCAGGGTTTTTCGAAAACGCTCTAGAACGTGCTGGCGATATGGGCGGCTGCGCGAACGCCGTCGATCAGGCGCAGGCTGGTGCGTCCATGGGCCTGTTCTGCAATGCCAACCATGCCGCCGCAGCCCAGCACAACTGCCTGAACCTGATCCTCAGCCTCTGCCGCGATAATCTCTGCTATCACCTGCTGGGTTGCGGCCTCTGCATCCGTCTCAAGGGCCAGCACCGGCACATTGCTGGCGCGCACGCGGCCCAGCTGACCGCCCAGACCGTAGGCCTCGATGTTTGCTTCCAGTATCGGGACAGAAACCGGCAATGTCGTCACCACCGAAAACCGATCCGCCGCAAGGGACGCGACATGATAGGCCGCCTGTCCAATCCCGATGACCGGGCAGGCCGCCAGGGCGCGGGCGCGTGACAATGCGGTATCGTCGAAACAGCCGATGATGATCGCAGATGCCCCTTCGTCAGAGGCCTGCCTGACCAGCCGTAGCAGGGGTTCTGTTGCGGCATCACCGTCTTCTGCACCCTGGATCGCGGGCGGGCCATCATGGCTGGTCCAGCCTTCGAAATGCGCCGTGGGAACAGTCTGCCGGGCTGTCGCCAGCATTGCCTGGGTCATCGCCTGCGTGCTGTTGGGGTTGATCAGGATGATCATATCAAACCCTTTCCCGCATCTGACCCGGCCCGTGCCCTGCGTTTGCCGCCCCACCAGGCAAAGCCCAGGAATACCCCGATCATGATCAGCGAAAATACAGTCGTCAGCGTGCCAAGGGCATAAAGCACAGGCGTGGTGACGTTGGTCGTCATCCCGAAGATTTCCAGCGGCAGCGTGTTGTAACTGCCTGCTGTCAGCAAGGTGCGGGCAAATTCGTCATAGCTGAGCGTAAAGCCGAAAAGTGCGACACCGATCAGCGACGGCGCGATGATGGGCAGCACCACATGGCGCAGGGTCTGCCACGGCGTGGCCCCCAAATCGCGGGCGGCCTCTTCATAGCTTTTGTCAAACCGGTTGAACACGGCGAACATGATCAGCAGACCAAAGGGCAGGGTCCAGGTCAGCTGTGCCCCAAAGCCCGATGTGGTCCAGTGAACCTCGAGCCCCGATTGGGAAAAGATCAGCCCAACCCCGAGCGAGATCAGGATTGAGGGGATCACCAAAGAGGTGATGATCAGATAGAACAGCAGTGTTGACCCTGCGAATTTCTTGCGAAATGCCAGACCCCCCATGACAGAGACGACAACGGTCGTGACCATCACCATCAGACCCAGGGCAAAGCTGCGGCGAAAACTGCCCCAGATGTCGCCGACGGCCTGCTGTTCGAACAGATCATAGAACCAATGCAAAGAGGTGCCGCGCATCGGAAAGGTCAGGCCCCCGCCGGGACCCTGAAACGACAAGACCGCGATGGTCAGCGTGGGGCCGTAAAGAAACAGCAAGAACAGACCGAAGAAAGCCGTCAGGACATAGAAAGAGCGCGGACGTTTTTCCATGGCTCAAAGCTCCTTTCGAATGTCGACAAAGCGCAGCATGATGCCGATCACGATCAGGACCGTCAGCAGCAACACCACGGCGGTGGCAGCCGCCGAAGGATATTGCAGCAAGGCAATATCATTTGAGATCAACCGGCCCACATTGGCTGATTGTGATCCGCTCATGAAACGCACGGTGATGAAATCGCCCATCACCAATGTGACAACAAAGATGGTTCCGATCATGATGCCGGGTTTTGTCAGCGGAATGATGACGTTCCACAAGATCTGGACCCCATTCGCACCCGCGTCGCGGGCGGCCTCGATCAGGGATTTGTCGATCCGCATCATGGTGTTGAAGATCGGTACCACCATGAACAGGGTGTAAAGATGCACAAAGGCCAGAATAACGGCAAAGTCGCTGAACAAGAGCCACTCCAGCGGTTCATCCGTAATGCCCCATGACATCAGCGCCGAATTTGCAATCCCGTTGCGCCCCAGAAACGGTATCCAGGAAATCATGCGGATGATGTTGGACGTCCAGAACGGGATCGTGCACAGCAAGAAAAGAGCGATCTGCCAGGTCTGCGTCCGGATATGAAACGCCAGGTAATAGGCCACGGTAAAGCCGATCAGCAGGGTCAAGGCCCAGGTGATCAGCGCGTATTTGAAGGTATTGATGAAAACCCGGTACGTGACGGAAGATCCGAAAAGAAATTCGTAATTCTCAAAATCAAAGTCAGGGATGATCGAAAATTCGGTGGCCCGCCAGAAACTGACAGCCACGATCATCACGATCGGCAGGACAAGGAACAACAGCAGCACCACCGCGAGGGGGGAAACCATCAGCCATCCGGAAATCGTCTTGTTTTTCAAAATATTCTGCATAATGCCCTGCGCAGGAAAGGGGCACCCCGAAAGGTGCCCCTGATGGGTTGGTCAGATCAAGCGGCGATGAATTCATTCCACTTGCGCACCATGTACTGGTTTTCATCCATGACGGCATTCCAGCACGCCACAGCGCCCATACGGTCATTGAATGAGCCGCCATCGCGCACGTCACCGGCCTGTGCCAGCGCGTCACCAAAGGGCGAAGTGATGGTATCGGTCGCTGATTTGCCTTCGAACCAATAGCCCCATTCATTTTCGGACATGTGGTTCTTGGACGTCTCCGGCACCGCCGAGTAATACCCCTGGCGCATCAGGAAACCACCGACCCAGCCATCAAGATACCAGTTGATGTATTCATAGGCCGCGTCCCGCTCCAGCCCCGTCAGGGCCGCAGACAGACCCAGACCACCACCCCAAGAGCGGTAACCCTCTTCGAGCGGCTGATAGACACATGGGATGCCCTTGGACTTTACGGCCGTGATGGCAGGCGACCACATGGACTGGATGACAACTTCGCCTGAGGCCATCAGATTGACGCTTTCGTCAAAGGACTTCCAGAAGGCGCGGAACTGGCCGTTTTTCTTGGCTTCGGTAAAGATGCCCAGCGTCAGGTCAATCTCTTCGCGGGTCATGTTGCCTTTGTCGGGGTAGGTATATTCGCCCATGGATTCCACGACCATCGCCATGTCCATGATCCCGATCGAAGAGATATCGAGGATCGAAGCCTTGCCTTTGAACTCAGGGTTCATCAGCTCTGACCAATTGCTGATGGGACGGCCGATCAGGTCCGGACGGATGCCCAATGTGTCGGCATTGTAGATCGTGGGGATCAAGGTCATCCAACCGGATTCTTCCTGAACGAAATCGGTCCCGTCCGGGCCAGAGGTAAAGCCCACTGTATGGGGTGCCGTGCCCTGGGCAATGGTGCTTTCCGGTGTCAGTTTGCCATCGCGGAAAATGCCGACGATCTTGTCGTAATTGGTGATTTTCGAGGTGTCCATCGCCTGCAGATTGCCTGTGGGCCAGACCTTTTTGCCGATCCAGTATTCAATGTCGGCAATGTCAAAGCTGTTGGGCTGTGTTGCCGCGCGCTGTGTCACGCTGTCGGAATCCAGCGCTGTCATTTCAAGGGTAAAGCCAAGGTCCTCTTTGACCTTTTGTGCCACTTCATTCAGGTTCGAAACACCGGTACCGAACTGGCGCAAGGTCACGTCCTTGATGTTCTGGGCCCAGATCATAGGGGCACCAAGCGTGGTTGTTGCGGCGGCTGCCACACCTGTTTTCAATAGGCTTCTACGGGTTAGTTTTGACATCTTTCGTCGCTCCTTGTTGGGTTTTTAGCTGGTGAGAGGGTGAAGGTTTTGTTTGTCCCAGGTCAGTCCCACATGGTCGCCTGGGTTTTGGGGATGGGCAAAGAATGCCGCATCCGGGATCAGCGCTGTGACTTCCTGATCACCGGCAATACGTGCCAGGATCGACACATGTGTGCCCTGGTACTCAACCGCTGTGATCTGTCCGTCCGTCATGCCCGCCCCTTTGGCGGTCAGCCCGATGGCATCTGCGCGCACGGCAAAATGCCCCTCTGGCAGGGACATGACGTTGTGGCCGCCCATGAACTGCGCGACAAAGGCTGTCTTTGGCGCGTTGAACACCTCGCGGGCGGGGCCTGCCTGTTCGATGACGGCATTGTTCATCACCACGATTTCATCGGCCAGGGCCAGGGCTTCGTCCTGACCGTGGGTCACATGCAGGAAACTGATCCCCAATTCCTGCTGCAGTTTGCGCAGCTCTGCGCGCATGCGGAGTCGCAAGAAGGGGTCCAGCGCCGAAAGCGGCTCGTCCAGCAACAACACAGAGGGCCGCGTGATAAGGGCGCGTGCCAATGCAACCCGCTGTTGTTGGCCACCAGACAGCTGGTCGGGCAGGCGATCACTGAGCGCCGTAAGATCGACCAGTTCCAGCATCTGTGCGGCGGATGCATGACGCGTGGCGGTGTCGACCCCTTTCATCTTGAGGCTGAAGGCCACGTTGTCGATGACCGACAGATGCGGAAACAAGGCGTAGTTCTGAAACATCATTGCCGTGCCGCGTTTGGCAGGGGGCAGATCCGATATGTCCCGCCCGCCCAACAAGATGGAGCCATCCGATACGCTCTCGTGACCTGCGATCATGCGCAGTGTCGATGATTTGCCGCAGCCCGACGGGCCCAGCAGGCAGGTATAGCTGCCTGGCTTGAAGTGATGGCTGACGGCATCAACAGCAACGGTTCCGCCATAGCGTTTCGTTACCTGCACCAGTTCCAGTTCTTTGATCGTTTCGGTCATAATGCCTCTCGGTTTCATTCACAGGAGGCTGAGCTTGGGCAGGCTGCAACGATTCACAGATTTGAAATGTGGTGTTTTTTGGGGGATGCCCGAAAGTTTTGCGCATCCTGAGCGATCTGCGTAAATATTGAACACAATATTATATACAATCCTGCGAATCTTTGGGTACATTATTGCGAGTCTTGCAGTCAAACCGCCGCTCTGCCACTAACGGGGCATAGGCGCATTATGATCAAACTTTCACAAACTGACCCGCGGTCGCCCAAGACCACAGTGACTGCCGACAAGGTGGCAGCATCCTTGTCCCTGGCCATTCACGAGCATCGTCTGGCACCGGGTACCAAGTTGGGCGAGGATGAGATTTCAGAGCTTTTTGGCGTATCGCGCACCGTTGTGCGCGCCGGATTGCAGTCCTTGGCGCATCAGCAATTGGTCGAGATACAGCGCAATCGCGGTGCCTTTGTGGCGCAACCATCCCTGCGCGAGGCGCGCGAGGTCTTTGAAGCACGTGAATTGCTTGAGCCGCGAACGGCAAGATCGGCAGCCCTGCGGGCGACACCCCAGGACATCACGATATTGGAACAGCATATCAAGGATGAACATGCCGCCATCGCCGCCGCCGATCAGGGCCGCGCATTGCGTCTGTCCGGCCAGTTCCACATCGAAATTTCCCGGATCGCCGATCAAACAACAATTGCAGGATTTATTGAGGCGCTGATTGCACGGTCCTCACTGATCATCGCGCTGTATTGGCGGCGTGAAAGCGCCCTATGTGAAAGTTTTGCCCATCACGCGCTTGTCGAAGCGATTGCGCAAGGTGACGGGCAAAAAGCACAAGAGCTGATGCACAGTCATCTGGTTGATCTGCACAGCGCATTGGATTTACGAGACCGGACAGCGCAATCCCGGTCCCTGAAAGATGCGCTGCGCCTGTAATCAGCGGACCGTGTGATCCGCAGGCAGGCCGGCACTGCAACAGGTCAAAACCGCGTTGCCCCCTTGCCATTTGCCCCGCCGGGCAAGGTTCACGACTTTGGTGCAGGATGCAGGAATTGCCAGGGCGGCGTTTCTGAACCCCGCTCAACCGGAACCTCGATCAAGGCCGGAGCATTGCTGGCAATCGCTTTTTCCAATGCTTTTTCAAGTGCTTCGGGGGTATCCACGCGTTCTGCGGCCATGCCAAAACTTCTGGCCATCGCCACAAAGTCAGGGTTGTGCAATTCGGACCCCAAAAGGCGTCCGTCAAAGGCATTCATCTGGTCGCGCCGTACATTCCCGAAAGCGTTGTTGTTGAACACGACAGCCACCACAGCGATCCCATGCTGCACGGCAGTGGCCATTTCCTGCGATCCGAACATGAAACCTCCGTCCCCGTTGACAGAGATAACGGCCTTGTCCGGATTGGCGACTTTGACCCCCAAGGCTGTGTTGTACCCAAAGCCAAGGTTATCCTGGTAGGCGCAGGTCACATATTGGCGCGGGGCATAGACCGGAAAACCGAAGCGGGCGGTAAACCCCATTTGGCTGACTTCCTCGACAAAGAAACCATCGCGGGGCAGGGCGCGGCGGATGGCATCCAGATAGTTCATCTGCGGCTGGACAACTTCGCTGGCGACACGGGCCTTGTCCTTGATGGCCTGAAACGCGGCGCTGCGGTCGTCCGCTGCATGATCCCCCAGCGCCAAAGTCAGGGCCTGTGTCGCTTCGGCGGCGTCACCGACAATGGCTAGATCAGGTTTGAGGCGGACCATTTCGGTTGGGTCAATATCGATGCGGATGGTTTTCAACCCCTCGGGCCGCCATTGCCAGCGCATATATTGCAGCTCAAGCCGGCTGCCGATGCCGATCAGCAGATCACAATCGGTGAAATAGTCATAAGAGGCGATCAGGTTCATCGCATGGGGGTTGTCATCCGATACGATCCCCCGGCCGGACCGATGAGAGGTGACAGGTGCCTGGATCTTTTCGGCCAGGGCAAGCACCTGGTCCGCAGCATCAAGCGCGCCGCCGCCGACCATGATCAGCGGGTTCTTCGCCGCCGCGATCATCTTGGCGGCTTCGGCGATCTGGGCGTCGTTGAGTGCGGTATGCCGGCGCGGTGCCGGACGCTGCACCGGCGCTGGGCCGCGCTGACCAAAGACATCCCAAGGCACTTCGACCGCAACGGGACGCTGGCGGTCTGACAGCATTTCCGTAAAGGCGCGCCCCATCTTTTCGGCCGCCTGACCTGGGTGGTCAATCCTATCTGAATATTTGGTCAACCCCCGCAGGGTTGCCAATTGGTCCGGCAATTCATGCAATTGCCCGCGCCCCTGACCGATCAGATGGGACATGATATTCCCGGTCAGGCACATCACCGGCGCATTGCCGCCATAGGCCGTACAGATCGCTGCTCCGGCATTCAGCACGCCGGGGCCGGGCACAACCGTGAACACGCCGGGCCGCCCGCTCGATTTCGCATAGCCATATGCCATATAGGCCGAACCCTGTTCGTGCCGGGTGTGAATGAAACGAATGTCATTAGAACGCCGCGCCAGCGCATCGGATAATTCATAAGAATGCGCACCGGGGATCCCGAAAACAGTATCCACGTCATTTTCGATCAAGGCATCAACCATGATGTCGGCCGTCGTTTTGGTCACTGCAATATTCCTTGTCATCTAAGCCAGCGGCGCGTTGTTTGCGAAAATCTACCATGTTACATGTTAATTGAAAAGGGTCTCCGCAATCTTTGATCTTGCCCATGCCTGAGGGCGGCCCATCCGATGGCGAGAGCCCCGAAACATGATGAACCCTGGTCAGAGAGGGGCGCAGGTGTCCCGCGAAACGCTTAAATCGGGATTTGCGTGGTGTGCTTGATCCGTCTCAAGGCGAAAGTGGTGGATGTGTTTGCCACGCAGTCAAGATCAAGCAGCCGGCGCGTCAGGATCGCTTCTAGGTCCGCAATGTCGCGCACCACCAGATGCAGTAGATAATCCCAATCGCCAGACATCGAATATACCTCGATGATCGTGGGCTCTTGATCCACGGCACGTTTGAGCGCCTCTCTCGCGGCGGCGTCCTGTGATTTCATCCGCACTTGGCAAAACACATCCGTGCCGCGCCCAACCCTGGCTGGATCGACGATACGCACAGGCGGGCCGATCACGCCGCTGTCTTCCAGCGCTTTTAGCCTGCGCCAGCAGGTCGCGGGGGAACTGTTTGTCGCCTCCGCCAGCTCTGAAATACTGAGCGAGGCATCGGATTGCAGTATTGGCAGCATCTTGGCTTCCATGGCATCCACTTGGTATTTTTCATTCATGATGTGATCCATATTGAAATAAACGGGTCAAGTGTCGCCCATACACAGGGGAAAATGGAAGCAAATATCAGCCCCCTTTGATATATTGGTTCAAAATGCATGAGACGTTCAGACCAGACCGGGGGAATGATGACGGACCAAACGCCAATCCTGAAAGACTATGAACTGCAAGATCGTTATACGCGGACCCAGGGCCGGGTTTTCCTGACCGGAACCCAAGCGATCGTGCGCATCGCGCTGGATCAGGCACGCCGTGACCGTGCAAGCGGTCTTGATACCCGCGGGTATGTGTCCGGCTACCGTGGCTCCCCCGTGGGCGGGATTGATATGGAGATCGCGCGCAATCAGAAATTGGTCACCGACGCAGGCATCGAATTTCTGCCTGCCGTGAATGAAGAATTCGGTGCCACCCAGATGATCGGCACGCAGCAGGTCGAAACCGACGCAGACAAGACCTGCACGGCAGTGTTCGGCCTTTGGTATGGCAAAGGCCCCGGCGTGGACAGGGCGGCAGATGCGCTGAAACATGGCAACGCCTACGGCGCATCCCCCACGGGCGGCGTGCTGGTGGTGGCGGGTGACGACCATGGCTGTGTGTCCTCATCCATGCCGCATCAGTCCGATGTCGCCTTCATGAACTTCTTCATGCCCACGATCCACCCGGCCAATGTGGCCGAATTCCTGCCCTTCGCCGAATGGGGCTATGCATTGTCCCGGTTTTCGGGAATGTGGGTCGGCTTCAAGGCGATTTCAGAAGTGGTCGAAAGCGGCAT
>Ga0213868_10002309_pt1 | contig 18327 bp, 19 predicted proteins | sample PICome_9_FD_160087 | JGI IMG/M metagenome (GOLD analysis project Ga0213868, IMG submission 160087) | Coastal seawater microbial communities near Pivers Island, North Carolina, United States - PICO127 | ecosystem: Environmental > Aquatic > Marine > Coastal | place: USA: North Carolina...
TCGTCCTGTGACAGACACATCGCCTTCATCATTCCGGACGCAATGTGGTCATGCGACCGAGCACATCGAGGCCTTGCATGTTGAGAAAGTGCAAGATGTCGATGAATATCCAGTTTTCTGCCAGCTTGTCGCCATCGCGGCGGTAGATATCAATTACTCGCATATCGGCAGGTGTCTGGCCGTTGGCAGGCAGGCCCATATAAGCGCCTGTGGGGGTGACGGTCAGGTTTGGCCATCCGAAAAAGCCGCCGTAGTTTCCTTCGGCCAATTTAGCGACATGACCATTGAACTGGCGGTCCTTTAGCTGGGTGCGGAACGGGCGTTGATGCTGCTCTATATAACGGTCAATCGTATAGGTCGCCCCGATACCATCCGGCCCCCACCACAGCATATCGTCGTGCCAGCAGCGCGACAGTTCCTCTTGCGGGGTGGCATCACGCGGTTTTACCACATCCTTGGCTGTGGAATTGGCGGAAATATCGCCGATCATGCGGTTGATGAGGTCCAGAGTTTTCACACCTTGGGCAGGGTCTTGGGCTGAATACAGCAGTCCGTCATGCGTGGCAGGCCCTGGTTGCACCAGATGCTGGCCGGTTTGGGGCGGCAAGGGGCGCAGGCCAGCTTGGTGCATCAAATGGATAAGATCGCAGAAGAACGCGGTTTCCACGATGCTTCCCTGTTCCACGCGGTTAAACTCGGCATAGCGCAGCATGGTGATTTTACGTGTGGCGGGAATCCCAAGGAATGGAGCATCCAGCAACCCCATCAGATGGCCCATCGACACCACCCACACGGACGCCCCTTGGTCTATCTGGTTATACCCAGCAAAGAACACATCCTGCCGCCGCTGCACTCGGGCCATCGCGGTCAAAAATGGCGCCCAAAAACTGGCGGCCACGGCATCTGCCCCGTGCTGTTCATGGAACGGATGATATCCGCGCCAATGCCAATCTGGGCTGGTGTGTTTGGCCAACAGACTTGCAACAGTTGAAGGTGTCGCAGATGCAATGGCCGAGTGATGCGCCCGCACAAGGTCTTTTTCGGATTGAAACATCATTAACCCTTTACCGCACCAGCAGTCAGCCCCGACACGATCTGGCGTTGGAAAAACATGATCAGCATGAACAAAGGCGCTGTCGCCGACACAACCGAGGCCACGGCGAACATCACATTGCCTTTGGTCTGGGTCGTGCCAAGGAAGCTTGCAATCTTGGGCACCATTGTCTGGTTCTCCTTGGAAAGGATCATCGCTGTCACCGCAAAGTCGTTATAGGCGAGCAAGAACGAAAACAGCCCCGTCGTAATTACCCCCGGCCACATCACCGGAATGATCACCCGACGAAACGCCTGAAAGCGGTTACAGCCGTCGACCATCGCGCTTTCATCCAGATCTTGTGGGATGTTTTTGAAAAACGAATGCAGCATCCACAACGTAAACGGTTGGTTGATAGCGACCAAAACGATGATTGCAGTGGGCAGGTGCCCCCACAGGTTCCATTCAAAAAACACCGGCAAATAGCCAGAAACCAAGGTGATCGGCGGCATTGCACGGAAAATCAGCGCGATAATTAGCAACCAGAACGTATAGCGTTCGGTTGACCGCGACAGCGCATACCCGCCCAAAGTGCCAAGCGTCAGCGAGATGGTAACGACGAACAGGCAAACCAGCGTAGTGTTGAAGGCCGCGCGCCAGAATTGTTCCTGCACCCACGCGCCCTCATAACCCGTGCCGGTAAACGTGCCGCCGGTCTCGCTTTGGGTCAGCACCCCAAACACCGCGTTGGCCCAGTTCGCCTTTGAGAAAAAATCCCCCTCGACCTTAAAGCTGCCCCACAGCGTCCACAGGAATGGAAACGCCGCAATCAGCATCCAAAAGGCCAGAAAGCCGATTGCAAACAGGCGGAGGGAAACGGGTTGGCGTTGACCGATCGTGCTCATCTTGCGGCTCCTTATTTGCGGGAAAAGTCGCGCCAGGTGCGCACGAGGACAGGGGACAATAGAATAGCAATGCCGATAATCGTCAGCACCGACGTGGCTGCCGCAGATGAAAGCTGCCGGGTTTCCCCCCCCAGATCGTTGTAAATCGCCCATGACAGCGAAGTCGCATGCGCCTGCGCCGAAAAGCTGACGATGGGTTCAAACACGCGGAAATTGTCCATCAACTGGATCAGCGCGATAAAGGTGGTCAGCGGCAACAGATGCGGAAGCACGACATAGCGGATCCTCTCCCACCGGCTGGCCCCGTCCACCACTGCTGCCTCCAGCGTTTCCTTGTTCACGGTTTGCAGGCCCGCGTAATAGACGATAAAGGCAAAAGGGGCTGCGTGCCACACGCCGTATACCATCAGCATGATCCACATCAGCGGGGTAGAAGCCTTGACCGAAAGGTTCGGATCACCCGCCGCCCATTGCAAGGCTGCCCCGAAAATCCCGCGTGCATCAACCATCCAAAACAGGATAAGCGAGCCGACAAGCGGTGTGACAATCATCGGCAGCAGGGTGAAAAATATCAACGGTCCGCGCAGCGACTTGGCTGCGGAATTGACTGCGACCGCGATGGCAAAGCCAAAAATCAGCGTCAGCGGTGTCACGATAAACGTATAAGACAGCGTAAAGAACATCGCGTTGTAAAACGGCAAGTTAGTCAGACGCCCCAAAAACTCACCCATACTTGCGGCATTGCGCCATTCCGCGGCCACCTCGGCCACGGCCAAATGCCCGCGGTCCAGATAGGTGGACAATCCCGCCCAACGGCCCAGCGGTTGCGCCGCACGCAGCGCCTCGGTCGCTTGGGTATCAATTTTCGTGGATTGGGTGCAGCCAAATGGGCCACAGTTTTCGACCTGCACGATCACCTGTTCATGCGACACATGCAGCGATTGCAGCACGACTGACACAATCGGAAAGGCGATAAACAGCAGCATCGCCAAGACCGAGGGCAAAACAAACCAGAAGAATGTTTTATGTTTCATGTCATGGCCTTATGCGATTGTGATGAAAGGGATGCGCGGGCAGCAGATGCCGCCCGCGCAAAGGGACCTTATTTCAGAAAGCCTTTTTCTTTGGCGGCAGCGGTATAGGCTGCTTCGGTATCGGCAAGTGCTTGCTCAGCGCTTTCCTTGCCTTGCAAGAAGTCTGCAAGGTTATCGCCAAGGGCTGTGTGCAGCAGGCCCATATAAGGCAGCATCGGATACGGCTTGGTACCCATTTCAATCGCGGAAAACACGCCCGCATTCACCGGCGCAGGCTTATAGCCTTCGATCATCCAAACCGCTTCGCCCATCGTTTGGTCGGTCAGGATCGACGGGCTGATGCCGTTTTTCATCGCCACAAATGTAGCTGTTGCATCGGCGTCCGATACGTTTTTCGCAACGGTCCAACCATCCCACCACAAGGTCGACGCTGGAATGGTCCCGCCGCCCACCGTCATCGGCGCGCCAACCATGGTGTTTTCATAAACAACAGGTTCCGACCCTTCGTTGTCTTGCAAAACCCCGGTACGAGAGCCCCACATGTTCATCAACGCCACGTTACCCGCTTCCCATTCCGCGCTTGTCGCGTTGGAATCATGGGTCAGGTAATCGGGGTTCATGAGCTCGGTCAGCGATTTCATCACGTTCAGCGCAGCCACGCCTTGCGGGTTGTTGATCGATACCTCGGCAGTACCCTCCTTAAAGAACTCGCCGCCATGGCCAAGATACATGTTCACGAATTCTTCGGCCAAGTTCCAGCCTGCAGCAAACGGGCCACCCACTGGGTTTTGCATGATGCCCTTTTCACGGATCATCGCAGCGGCTGCCAGCAGTTCCTCATATGTTTTCGGTGGTTCAACACCGATCTGCTCCAGAATATCCTTGCGATAAACAAGGTGCTGTGCGTTGGCCATGAACGCCACTGCCATCACTTTGCCGTCGATGGTAATCAGCTGCTTGGTCGGAATATCGGCGCCATGTGCGGCGATCAGGTCGTCCAACGGACGAATAACATCGTCGTTGATCAAGGCCACAATCGAAGAGTTCGCGACGATAGCGCTGGTATATTCCGCTGGATTGCCCTGCATACCTGCAAGGTTAATTTTCTGGTGATCAGCGGTCAGGTTGGCCTTCACCTCTACGCCGTCACCTGCGCAGGCTTCGGCCCCTTTGGCGACGGTTTGGATCGCAGGGAATTCGTTGCCGACAATATTCACGCGGCCTTCGGTCAGGCCACAGCCCGCCATTGCAGTGGTGCCGTGCAAGACGGCAAAAGCCGTTACGACGGCTGCGGTTTTTAGCATGTTCATGGTTCAAATCCTCCGTAATGGTGTCATTTTGTTCGGTTCAGCCGGGCGTTTTGTTCGGGTTTCAGATCGACGGCCCTTTACTGTCCACATGCTTGTGCGAATCGAGCTGCCACTTGCATACGTTTGCAATAAATCCTGCAAACACCCGTTTGGCAAGAAAAATTCAATGTGCAGGATGATTCTTTTAATTTGTTATAAAAAGGCTTGATCACGCGTTAGATTCGCGCATACAAATCTTGCAAACGTATGCAATTTGGGGGCTGCTATGGCCGAGATTCAACTGCGCAACCTTTCCAAACGCTGGGGCAGCTTTGTCGGAGTGCAGGATTTTGATCTGACGATTAAGGATCGTGAGTTTCTGGTTTTGCTCGGGCCTTCCGGTTGCGGCAAAACCACAACCATGCGCATGATCGCAGGGCTGGAGGATGCGTCCGGCGGCGATATTTTGATTGATGGCAAGCGGGTGAACGACCTTGACCCCAAGGACCGCGATGTCGCGATGGTGTTCCAAAGCTATGCACTTTACCCCAACATGAACGTCTACGAAAACATCCGCTTTCCTCTAAAGGTCCGCAAAGTGCCCGAGGCGGAACATGACGCCCGCGTGCGCCGTGCCTCTGCAATGGTTGAACTCGATGATTTCCTCCACCGCAAACCCAGTGAACTCTCGGGCGGGCAGCGTCAGCGCGTGGCCCTTGCCCGTGCCGTTGTGCGCGAACCCAACCTGTTCTTGATGGATGAGCCCCTGTCGAACCTTGATGCCAAGCTGCGCGTCTCCACCCGCGCGCAGATCAAGAACCTTAGCCATGAGCTGCAAACTACCACCATCTACGTGACTCACGATCAGATTGAGGCGATGACCCTCGCTGACCGTGTGGTGGTGATGAACAAAGGCGTGGTCCAACAGGTTGGCACGCCCACCGAAATCTATGACCGCCCCGCTAACACATTCGTGGCAAGCTTCATTGGCACCCCCGCCATGAACCTGCTCGACGGAACGATTTCGGGTGGCACCTTTACCGGCAAGCACGTCACCATTTCTGGCCTGTCCACCGCGATAAATGGCCCTGTCACCCTTGGCTTTCGGGCTGAAGATGCCAGCCTCTGTGCCGCAGCCGATGCCCAGCTAACCGCGCCGATTTATGCGCTGGAACTCTTGGGCGATGCCACGATGTTTTCCATCAAGGCCGGCCCCGCGCTGATATCGGTCAAGGCTGCCAAGGATTTCCGCGCCGAAATTGGCGATACCGTCCACGCCACAATCCCCGCCGCCATTTGCCATTTGTTCGATGCCCAGACGGGCGAGCGGATCGACTGATCCCGCCCGACACCAGATCTTAAGACTTGAAGGAACCCGCAATGATTACCCATTTGAAGCATGGCAAACCCGAAGCGGAACGCGCCGAAGATGACGCCAAGGTCCGCCAAACCGTCGAAACCACGCTGGCCGATATTGAGGCACGCGGCGATGCGGCGATCCGTGACCTCTCGGCCAAGTTCGACAAATACGAACCCGCCCAGTTCCGCCTGACCGACAGCGAAATTCAGGCCGCGATGCAAAAAGTATCGGCCCGCGACATGGACGATATTAAATTCGCCCAAGTCCAGATCCGCCGTTTTGCCGAAGCACAGCGCGCGAGCATGACAGATATTGAGGTCGAAACCCTTCCCGGCGTCATCCTCGGTCACCGCAATATTCCGGTGCAATCGGTGGGCTGCTATGTGCCTGGCGGCAAGTTCCCGATGGTCGCCTCTGCCCATATGTCCGTCCTCACCGCCGCCGTCGCAGGTGTGCCGCGTATCGTGGCCTCGGCCCCGCCCGTGAACGGCGAACCCCACCCCGCCATCGTCGCGGCCATGCATATGGGCGGCGCGCATGAAATCTACGTTCTGGGGGGCATGCAGGCCGTGGGCGCCATGGCAATCGGCACGGAAACGATTGAACCCGTCCACATGCTCGTAGGCCCCGGCAACGCCTTTGTGGCCGAAGCAAAGCGTCAGCTTTATGGCCGTGTCGGGATTGATCTGTTCGCAGGCCCGACGGAAACCATGGTCATCGCCGACGATACCGTCGACGCTGAAATGTGCGCGACTGACCTTTTGGGGCAAGCCGAGCATGGTTATAACTCGCCCGCCGTTTTGGTCACCAACTCCCGTAAACTGGCCGAGGATACGCTGGCTGAAATCGACCGCTTGCTGAAGATCCTACCCACCGCCGCAACTGCAGGCGTCAGCTGGGCCGATTACGGCGAGGTGATCCTGTGCGATACCTATGATGAGATGCTAACAGTCGCCAACGACATCGCATCCGAACATGTTCAGGTGATGACAGACCGCGACGATTGGTTCCTTGACAACATGCACTCCTATGGCGCGCTGTTCCTTGGCGCCCGCACAAATGTGGCAAATGGCGACAAGGTGATCGGCACTAACCACACCCTGCCCACCAAAAAGGCAGGGCGCTATACGGGCGGCCTCTGGGTTGGCAAGTTTTTGAAAACTCACAGCTATCAACGCATCACCACCGACGCCGCCGCCGCAATGATCGGCGAATACGGCAGCCGGTTGTGCATGCTCGAAGGTTTCGTCGGCCATGCCGAACAATGCAATATCCGCGTGCGCCGCTATGGTGGTCGCAACGTGGCCTACGGTGCAGCAGCGGAATAGATCATGACACCTCAAGCCCTTAAATCCCTACTTATCCCTTACCAAACCGCCCTTGCCACAGCAGAAACGGCAAGTGCCTCTGCTGCCATCTCAAACCTGTTTGATCCGAATGCACAGGTAAACCTGTGTAATCCGTTCGGCACGGGGCAGGGGCCACAAGCGCTGCTTTCGGCCCTCGGCCCCCTTATGGCCGCTATGCCGGACCTTGAACGCCGCGACATGATCGTGCTCGCGGGCACCACGCCCGAAGGCACGGATTGGATCGGCACTTGCGGCAATTACATGGGCACCTTCACCGCCCCGTGGCTGTCCATTCCGCCCACGGGCCACCTGACCCACATGCGCTACCATGAATTTTTCCGCATCAAAGACGGTAAAGTCGTGGAAATGCAGGCTATCTGGGACATCCCCGAGGTGATGATGCAAGCGGGCGTCTGGCCGATGGTCCCGCAGCTTGGCAAGTATCTCTGCACCCCCGCGCCGATGACCCAAGACGGATTAACCGCCTCGGGCGATGGCAGCGCCACCATGCAGCAAGTGCTGGATATGCTGACAGCGCTTTGCCGCCACCCCAAAGAGCCCGCTGATGCTATGGACTTGCCGCGCTTTTGGCACCCGCGCTTTAACTGGTACGGCCCCGCTGGTGTAGGCACCGCGCGCGGGATTTCCGGTTTCCGCCATTGGCACCAAATTCCCTTCCTTCAGGCCATGCCAGACCGTGGCCTTGATCCCGAAGGATTGCACAGCCATTGGGTCGCCGAAGGTGCCTATACCTGCGAAACGGGTTGGCCCAACATGCGGCTGACAATCACCCAAGACGGCTGGCTGGGCATCCCGCCCGCGGGCCAACAAGTCACCCTTCGCTCGCTTGATTTCTGGCGGATGGAAGGCGGGCTGATCCGCGAAAACTGGGTACTGGTGGACCTTTTGGATATGTATGCGCAATTGGGCGTTGATGTCTTTGCGCGCTTGCAGATGTTCAACAAGGCCCGCAATCTGGGGGCAATCGTCATCAGCTCAGGATTGCCCGCATGACATTGCCACGTACCCCGTCCTTTCGCCTAAACGGCAAACGCGCCCTTGTTACAGGCGCGTCCTCTGGCATCGGCGAAGCTTGCGCCGTGGCATTGGCCGAGGCGGGGGCCGAGGTGTGGTTGGCGGCGCGGGGGCTGGAAAAACTTCACGCGTTGCAGGCCGAAATGGCCGCCGCCGGGTTTGCGGCCCATGTGCTGGCAATGGATGTGGCCGATGTCGCGGCGACCGAAACCTTGGTCGCCGAACACGGCCCCTTTGATATTCTGGTCAACTCGGCAGGCCTTGCCCGCCATTCTCCCGCCGTGGCCACCACGGTAGAGGATTACAACCAAGTCACCGACCTGAATGTGCGCGGCGCCTATTTCCTAACCCGCACGGTGGCCAAAGGCCTGCTTGATGCAGGCAAGCCCGGCAGCCTTATTAATATTTCCAGCCAGATGGCCCATGTTGGCGGCATTGATCGCGGCGTCTATTGCGCCACCAAACACGCGGTCGAAGGCTTTACCAAATCCATGGCCATCGAATGGGGCCCCGCCCGAATTCGCGTTAATACCATCTGCCCTACTTTTATCCGTACTCCGCTGGCCGAACAAACCCTCGCCATCCCCGAACGCCGCGCATGGATCGAAGAGAAAATCAAACTCGGTCGGGTGGGTGAGGTGACAGACATTATGGGCGGGGTGGTTTACCTCGCCTCTGACGCCTCCGCATTGGTGACAGGCTCCAGCCTGCTCATCGACGGTGGATGGACGGCAGACTGATGGCCGAGCCAAAGATCACCAGCCAAGACGTCGCCCGCCTTGCAGGCGTAAGCCAATCGGCGGTCAGCCGGGTGTTCACCCCCGGCGCATCGGCCAGCAAGGCGACCATCGCCAAGGTCCGCGCGGCGGCTGAACAATTGGGCTATCGTCCCAACCCTTTGGCCCGCGCGATGATAACGGGCAAAAGCCGGATCATCGGTTTGGTCGTGGCTTATCTGGATAATCAATTCTACCCGCTGGCGTTAGAACGCCTGTCCAACGCGCTGCAGGCCAAAGGCTATCATATTTTGGTCTTTACCGCGTCCAATTCCCAAGATGGGATTGAGCGGGTGGTCCAAGATCTTATGGATTATCAAGTGGACGGCATCATCACCGCCTCGGTCGCCATGTCGTCAAACCTGACCGAACGCTGTGCGGCGGCGGGCATTCCGGTTGTCATGTTCAACCGTGGCCAACCGGGGGCAGGGCTGTCTTCTGTCACCTCGGCCAATGTTGAAGGCGGGCGCAAGGTGGCAGAGTTTTTGGTGGCAGGTGGTCACAGCCGCATCGCCCATATCGCAGGCTGGCACGGGTCCTCCACCGGACGTGACCGCCAGCGCGGCTTTGTCGAAGCGTTGGCAACCCTTGAAGGCAACCTTGTTGCTATTATCGACGGTATGTATGACCGCGCGGTTGCGGCCAAAGCGGCGCGTGTGCTGATTGATGGGTCAAATCGACCAGACGCGATCTTTGTTGGGAATGATCATATGGCGTTCGCGGTGATTGATGTGATCCGCGAACGGAACCTGCGCGTCGCGGATGATATTTCAGTTGTTGGCTATGATGATGTGCCGTTGGCGGCATGGGGCGCGTATAACCTAACCACCGTGCGTCAACCGCTGAACCGCATGGTTGACGCAACCGTGGACACACTTTTGGCGCAGATCAACGACCCAACGCGCCCCTCTCAAAAGATCGAAATTGATGGCCCACTCATCCTGCGCACCTCTGCCCGCGTTCCTGAAGGGTGGCCGCGATGAAAGGCTTTGACACGAAATGGCGTGACGTGCCGCATTACATCAACGGCATCACGCATGAGATTTGGGAGCAGCGCAAAATTGGCAGCCTGCGGACCCTTTACGCCCCCGGCCTGATCGTACGCTCACCTGCTTCGGTGGTGGTCGATAATTCCAATGTCATCGCGGCCACCATGGCCACGCTGGCCGAATTTCCCGACCGCGAGTTGCTGGGTGAGGATGTGATTTGGTGTGACGACCCGGCGGGTGCGACCGCCACGTCCGATGCCTTTTTCTCCTCGCACCGCTTGATTTGCACCATGACCCATAGCCAAGCCGGTGCATATGGCCCAGCGACAGGGGCGAAATTGCGCTACCGCATCATCGCAGATTGCGCAATCCGCGATGGGGCGGTGTATGACGAATGGCTGGTGCGCGACCAATCGGCAATTGTGCGGCAAATGGGGTTTGACCCAAAGGACTGGACCCGCGACCAAATCACCGGCGAGGGTGGCGCGGCCAATTGCGTGAAACCCATGACCCCCGCCAATGATGTGCCGGGGCCGTACACGCGCCAAGGCAACACAGTTGAATGGGGTCAGCGCTATGCCGACACCCTGACCCGGATCATGGCCGCCGAAATGGACGTGATCCCACGGGCCTATGACCGTGCTGCAAACCTGCACTATCCCGGTGGGCAGGACGCGCTGGGTTGGCAGGGCGCCGATCAGCTCTGGATGGGCCTGCGCGCGGCGTTTCCCACCGCCACCTTTACAATAGACCATGTGATTGGGCGCGACGATCTGCTGATGCCCCCGCGCGCAGCACTGCGCTGGTCCTTGCACGGGATACATTCGGGCTGGGGCCGCTTTGGCCCCCCTACCGGGGCAGAGGTCTACATTATGGGCATGTGCCACGCCGAATACGGCCCCTACGGCCAAACCGGTAAGGCCGCCATCCGGCGCGAATACGCGCTGATCGACGAAACCGCGATCTGGAAACAGATCCTATTGGCCACAGGTGACCACCCATGAAGGGCTTTTCCAATCAGTTCCGCGACCTTCCCGACTATATCCTGAAAATCACGCAGGAGATTTGGGAAGATCGCGGCCTTGCCACCCTCCACCACTATTACGCCCCCGATATCCCGATGCGCTTTCCCTCGGGCCTCGCGCGGGGCAATCAAGGCGTGATCGACGGAACGCTCGCGACCCTCGCTGAATTCCCCGACCGTCAGCTCTTGGGCGAGGATGTAATTTGGTCGGGCGATGCAGAAAATGGGTTCCTGTCATCTCATCGCATAGTCACCACCGGCACACATACCGGCCATGGCGCGTTTGGTGCCCCCACGGGCAAACGCTTTACCATCCGCGCGATTGCCGATTGTGCGACGATCAATGATCAGATCAACGACGAATGGCTGGTCCGCGACGTCGGCGGCATCGCGCGGCAATTAGGGTTCGATCCGTCCGATTACGCCCGCCTGCAAATCTCGCGTGAGGGTGGCCCGGACAAAGCCATCTGCCCCTTTCACCCCTGCCATGATGTTGTTGGCCCCTACACAGGCCGCGGCAATGATAATGAATGGGGCCAGCGGCTCGCCGATATCCTGACCCGCATCATGGACAAGGATTTCACCGTCATCCGCGCGGAGTACGACCGCGCCGTGCGCACCGAACATTGGGGTGTACAAGGCGGCTGGTCGTGGGAGTTCCCAGAGACCCAATGGATGCGCCTGCGGTCGTCCTTTCCCACGGCAACGTTCGAGGTCCACCACCAAATCGGCCGCAACGATCCCGGCACCCCAAACCGCGCCGCCGTGCGCTGGTCACTGACGGGCAAGCATTCCGGCAACGGCTATTTCGGCGCACCCACGGGGGCCGAGGTCCATGTAATGGGCATCACCCATGCCGAGTGGGGCGAATGGGGCCTCCGCCGCGAATTCACCCTGATTGATGAGGTGGCAATCTGGAAACAGATCCATCTGCATACCGGATAGTGCACCCCTAACGCACGCCGGAATTGAATATTTTTGCAAAGATGAAGCCCAAAGTGGCTTAAGGAGACACGAGATGACCCCGCAAGACATGGAAAGTCGCATTGTTCGCTACGGCGACCTGCGCCCCTGCAAAACCGCCTTTATTGACGCCCACACTCCGGGCAGCAACCAAAAGGAAAACTTTACCATCATCGGCGGCGGCGTCTCGGAATCCGCTGATCAGCACGTGCATATCGCCATCCCGCACGGGTTCAACATTGGTGCCGCAGGCCAACCGCCGAAATGCCGCAACTCGCTGCACAGCCACCGCACCGCCGAGGTTTTCTTTGCCCTCAGAGGCCGCTGGCGGTTTTTCTGGGGCCGTCACGGCAACGCGGGCGAAGTGGTGCTGGAAGAAGGCGATATCATCAACATTCCCACGGGCATCTTTCGCGGCTTTGAAAATATCAGCACCGATTACGGGATGATTATGGCCGTGCTTGGCGGTGATGATGCAGGCGGCGGCGTGATCTGGGCCCCGCAGGTTATCCAAGACGCCAAGGACCACGGGTTGATCCTGTCCGAAAAAGGCAAGCTTTATGATACCAAAAAGGGCCAAGCCTTGCCCGATGGGGTAAAGCCCATGCCGCTGCTGACGGAAGAAGAGCTTAAGGCCTATCCCGAACCTACCACCGCCGATGTCGTTCCGCATTATGTCGCCCGCTATTGGGACCTTTACGCATTGGCTGATAAAAAGCCTGCGATTGTGATCGGTGAGAACGGCAAGCTGCGCGACAAGCCCGGATTTGAGGTCAGCTTTATCACCCGCGCCTCGGCCAGCGCCGATATGCACAGCCATCCCTACCCATCGGTTCTGATGTCGATGCGCGGCCATTGGCGCGTGACATGGGCGGGGTCGGACGGCAAGGACCGCGGCAGCGTCACCCTCGCACCCGGCGACACGATGTCGGTCCCGGCAAACCTTGCACATAGCGCGGTGCCCTCGATGACGGGCGAGGCGTCGATGTACCATGTCGTCGCCACCTCCGATCCGGCTGGCCCGACATGGAAGGGCTAACCGCCCCACCAAACTGAAGGCGGCCCGTATGTACGAATTGCATACGCTGGACATACGGGCGCTGCACATCACTTATTAAGAGGATTCTTGACAATGGCCCAGATTTTGACAACGCATGTCGGCTCTCTTCCGCGGTCCCAAGAGGTGGTGGATTTCATATTTGCCCGTGAACGCAACACCCCCTTTGCACAGGCCGATTTTGACGCGGCGATGACACGCGCCGTATCAGAAACCGTTAAAAAACAAGTGGATGCGGGGGTAGATATCGTCTCGGATGGGGAAACGTCCAAGATTTCATATGCCACCTATGTCAAAGACCGCTACACCGGTTTTGGCGGTGACAGCCCGCGCAACGCCCCTGCCGACTTGAAACTCTTCCCCAAGTTCTTGGAAAGATTAGCAAATGACGGCGGCACCCCCAAATATGCCCGCCCGATGTGCGTGGGTGAGGTGCGGTCCAAAGGGCAGGGCGAGCTGGAAAAGGACATCGCGAACCTAAATGCGGCAATGGCCCAGCACGGCGCCAAGCGTGGTTTTATGAACGCCGCCAGTCCCGGCGTTATCTCTTTGTTTTTGCAGAACTCTTACTACAAGACACGCGAGGCGTACTTGGCAGCCCTCGCCGATGCGATGAAAGCCGAATATGAAACCATCGTCGCCTCCGGCCTTGATTTGCAGCTAGATTGTCCCGATCTGGCCCTGTCGCGTCATATGTTGTTTACCGATTTATCGGATGCTGAGTTTGTCAAAGTCGCGAACAGCCATGTTGAGGCGCTGAACCACGCTTTGTCCGGCATTCCCGCCGAAAAGGTGCGCATTCACATTTGTTGGGGCAATTATGAGGGGCCGCATGTCTGCGATATCCCAATGTCGAAAATGTTCGACACGCTTATGTCGGTTGACGCGCAGTACTTGTTGTTTGAAACCTCGAACCCGCGCCACGGTCATGAATGGGCCGTGTTCCGCGACCGCAAAGCCGATATTCCGGACAGTAAAATCCTTGTGCCGGGCGTCGTCGACACCACGACAAACTTTGTCGAACACCCAGAACTCGTCGCGCAACGACTTGAAAGATTTGTGAACATCGTCGGCCAAGACCGTGTGATCGCAGGATCCGATTGCGGCTTTGGCACCTTTGCGGGATTTGGTTCGGTCGACCCCGATATCGCCTATGCTAAGCTTTCTGCCTTGGCCGACGGGGCGGCGCTGTCGTCAAAATGACCCCATTGGTTCTACTGCCCGGAATGATGTGCGATGCGCGGCTTTTTGGCCCCCAAATAGCGGCCTTCGGCGCACGCGCCTTGCATTTGCCATCGCTCATTGGGGCGGATACCGTTCAGGGTTTGGCCGCCCAAACCTTGGCCCATGCACCGCTCCGTTTTGCCCTTGCAGGCCTGTCGATGGGTGGGATTGTGGCGATGGAAATCATCGCCCAAGCCCCGGATCGTGTGACCCATTTGGCGCTGCTCGACACCAACCCACTGGCTGAGGCGGCCGAGGTAAAAGCCCGCCGTGCGCCCCAAATTGCAGCGGTGCAGGCAGGCGGTTTGGACCGCGTGATGCGCGACGAGATGAAGCCGAACTACTTGACCCATGGCCCCAACCGCGCGGCGATTTTGGACCTGTGCATGGATATGGCCCTAGCCCTTGGTGCAGAAGTGTTTGTTAACCAATCACTGGCCCTACGCGACCGACCGAACCAACAAGAAACCCTGCGCCGCGTGACCGTTCCCACCTTGATCTTGTGTGGCCGCCATGACGCGCTCTGCCCCGTGGCGCGGCACGCATTGATGCATAGCCTTATCCCTCATTCCACCCTGCATATCGTTGAAAAGGCAGGTCATTTGCCCACCCTTGAACAACCTGAACAAACCACAGCGGCCCTTACCCGCTGGCTGGAGGCCTAATGGATACCCAACTGCTCAAACTGCTGCACAGCGTTGACACCCCCACCGTTTGCAACGCGATTGAGGTGGCGCAAGGCAAGCGCGGCTTTAACGCTTTTACCCGTGGCACCATGCAATCAAGCGACCCCAAAGGCGTGATGGTTGGATATGCCGTCACCGCCCAAATCGCAGCTCTCGCCCCACCGCAAGAGGACGCGCAAACCATCCGCGCCCGCCGTATGGCCTATTATCGCGCGATGGCCGAGGCCCCAAAACCCTCTGTCGCAGTGGTGGAGGATTTGGATTACCCCCACGCCATCGGTGCCTACTGGGGTGAGGTGAACACGACCATCCACAAGGGATTTGGCATGTCTGGCGCGCTGACTAACGGTGTGATGCGCGACCTTGGTGATATGGCCCCGGATTTCCCCGTTGTTGCAGGCAGCATCGGCCCCAGCCACGGGTTTGTCCATGTTCGTAGCGTCAATCAACCTATCCGCATCATGGGCATGGACGTGCGCCCCGGTGATCTGATCCACGCGGACCGCCACGGCGCGGTTGTGATCCCGCCTGATGTGATTAGCCAACTTCAGGCCGCGATTGCCAAAATGCAAAGCACCGAACGCCTTGTCCTTGGCCCCGCCCGCGCACCGGGCTTTGACTTTGCAGCGTTTGAGGCGGCATGGGCCGCGTTTGAGGCCGCGCGCGTATAATGGCTTGCTGGTAGCCACTGCGAAAGGTCTCTTCGCAGAGAACTGGTCCTCGACCCAGTGCGCGCGCCTGCTGACCGCCATCCGTGCACGCGTGGCCGAGGCGCCAATGCAAAAGCCGCCGATCCCGCGCGCTGGGACTAAGCAGGCGATGTTGATCTCGCTGCTGCAGCGTGCCGAAGGGGCCGCGATGGGAGAGATCATTGCCGCCACGGCGTGGCAAGCTCACAGCGCGAGGGGCGCGATGTCGGGGACGCTGGGCAAGAGGCTGGGGTTGGCCGTCGTTTCCGCCAAGGAAGATGCGCGGGGCAGGGTGTGCCGGATCAACCGATAGGGAAAGTGGCTGCGCCCTAGCCTTCGGGTTGGGACCCTTGACGGCCGTCGAGCCGTCAGTGGTAAACTTGGAAAAGCGCGGCCTGCCAGTTGCACGATCCGTCCAGAGATCCTGTCTGATACGGTTTTGGCGGAGGCGATGCCGCAACGGACCCGTGCGCAGGTCAACCCAGCGAGACACGCAGATCGGCAAGCGCCTCAAGCTGTTCGCGGACATGGCTTTCCAACACCCGTTGCATAATCCCCGCATCGATCATCACCGGTGTACCGAACTGCTTTTCCACCTCTGCTGCCACGTCCGCTGCCATCAAAGCTGACACGCGGGCGGGCCATGTGAGCCAAGTATCGCGTTCCTGCCGGGCCAGGCGGAACACCAGGGCTTCTGCCCGCGCACGATCCACCAAGGCCCCCTTCTTCTTCTGGATCGCCAGTTGACGTTCTTGTGCCTGATACACGGTCAATGCCGTCCGGGCCTTGAGATAGCTATCGCCCCCACCCCCGCCGCTGATCTGCATCCCCGCATCGCTGCCGCGCGAGCGGCGTTGCTGATCGGAATCGGTCATTTCCGCCCGGCGCATATCGGAAGCGGCTGCATTGATCGAACCATCGTCATAGAATACCAGCCTGCCGCTGCGCTTGGCGTTCTGGATCGCCCCGCGCGACATACCAGAGTGGTTAGAGTATTCACGCTCGCTCATGCCGTCCATGGTGCCCTCATGTGTTTGCACCGCGACGATATTACTTGCCAATGTTGCAATCAAGAGTTGTGTTGGGGCGGCCTTGTTTGTGGGGCGCTGCCCGTTGTCTGTGTTCTGCAATGTCTGTGCTGCCTGAGCTTGCCGAGCCGGAGAAGCCGCCACCCAAGGTGCGAGACCCGGTCCCGTCGGATGAATAGTGCAGATCCCAGACCAGCGTATCTGCCGCGTTAACTAGCCCGTTGACCTAGATTGGGCCGAGTGGATTTGACCAAGTGGATTTAGCAAACTGGATTTGGTGGATTTGGCGATAAATCCAGCACGCCACGGCCGCTTACTCTGTAAGTAATTGATATATATTAGTTAATTTGCCGGATTTCCGCGAGGTGGATGCCAAGTGGATTCCCCCACAAAATCCACTTTCGCTAGCGAAACGCTGCGCTAAGCCCCCCCGCATACGGATCGGGCTCGGGAGGAACCATGGGAGGGGGGGAAGAAAGCGCCCGAGAGGGTGACGTCCTGACGCTGTTCTTCAACGCTTGAGGTATGAGTCTAGGAGGGGTTGGTTATCAATGGGTTAGGCGGCTCAAAGACGTCGTCATCGGCAGGAATTGATGCTTTTATGCAACACCAAAAAGCAGTACGCCCTTGGCGTTCGCACTCTGCCTTTCCGGTGGACCCGTTCCGAATTCCCTCCAACGTTGTTAAAGGCTGACGCGGTAACGAGATGCAAAATGTGGTTGTTCCTTGCAGCAATAGAATCCTCTGGCGTGGATTCCGGCAACCGACCTTTCGAAACTCAGGCAAATGGATCGCGGGCCTTCGGACTACTTATGCCCAAGGCGCGCAAAGATACATTAATCCCTCATATTGAGCTCTTCGTTGATATCGTCAATCAGCCCAATTCTCTGAACTGCGGTTTCTCCGACCAGCCCGGTGTAGGAGATTGCCAGCAGTCGCAGGGTGCTGACCAGGGTTGTGTGGGTCGGGATCAGCCCGTAGTTGGAGATATGACAACGAAACACAATGTCAGAGTAGCGCTTGGCCTGTGCTAGGTTTGAGTGATCGGTCAGGGTGATGACCTGAACACGGGTTGTCTTGGCATAGGACAGGACCGGACGCAGCTCCTTGGGCTGGGCACCCTGGGTCATCAGGATCAGCACATCGCGCGGGCCGGTCATTGCCAGATCTTCGGCAAGCGAACTGTCGTTCAACCCGAGCACATGGACATTGTGGCGCAACCTGGCGAACATCCCCCGACCATAGCGGGCATACCAGCCATCTGCACCGAAACCCAAGAACCAGACGCGCGGCGCATCGACGATCAGCCGTGATGCTTTGTGCAAAGTGTCCGAACTCATTTCTTCAAACGTGCGAATGATATTGTTAAGCTCCAGATCCAGATGCTCGCCTATGGTACGGCCCAGCACGGTCTTTTCAGAGGCAGAAATCGAATAGCTGTAGGGCTGAGTGCGACTGCGCTCCTCGCGTGCCTGGATCTTGACCTCTTCGAAATCGTTATAGCCAAGTGCGCGGAAAAACCGCGCCGCAGTCGCCTTGGAAACAGAAGCAAATTGCGCCAGCTCGGTTGCCGTATGTGTTTCAATCAGGGTCGGCGTCTCAAGAATCACCTTGGCCAACTTCTGCTCGCTTTTTGTCAGCCTGGCGATGCGTTCCTGTATCCTGAGCGTCAGCCTCGTTGACATATATGTATTCCAATCAGCATGTTACGGTTTCTCTTGACAGGATGAAACAACAGTTTCAAAATATTGAAACAAAGAAACATTCAGATGAAACAGCGAAACATCACTCTGAAACAGTAAGGGGCCGACATGACAAAATCAAACATCATTCGCGAGCAAATCTGGAGCAAACTCAAGAGCGTGGCAAAACCGGACACACGGTTT
>Ga0213868_10002310_pt1 | contig 18323 bp, 8 predicted proteins | sample PICome_9_FD_160087 | JGI IMG/M metagenome (GOLD analysis project Ga0213868, IMG submission 160087) | Coastal seawater microbial communities near Pivers Island, North Carolina, United States - PICO127 | ecosystem: Environmental > Aquatic > Marine > Coastal | place: USA: North Carolina | collected...
CGTCGATGTGAGCGTCATCATCGTTCTCATTCCACAGTTTCACCGTCGTCGACTCCCGCGTCGCCGTTCCATCATCAATCCATTGATACGACTTCGGGTTATTCGCCATGACGTCTAGGATGAGTATCCCTGAATCGTTCACGTTCGGAACGATTAACTTTTGCCCGTCCGTGGACCACGAACACGTGCGTTTGTCTCGGCCATTCCATTTGGCGATTTGCGAGCTGATGGCACCTTCGGTTTCGGTTTGCGTCGCCATTCCCGCACTGTCGCCGTTAAGATATGCCCACGCACCTTCGGCGCCAATGAAACGCTCGGCTTCGTCTCGCGTGATGCGCGTTGGAGCCGTTGACGTCCACGGGTTGGGTGGACAGTGCGCGTGCGTGATAACCCCGAGAGACGACGTCGCGTGATTGTTTTGTTTCATATCGATTACGCCGGTGCGTCCATTGGAACAGTGAAAGGCTACGCGCGAATAATCTTTCGGATCGAAGTCTACCCAATACACTTCCGATTTACTCGCGAAGGATCTGCCGTGGATTTTTGAAAACATGTTGGACACGCTCCACGAACACATCTCTTTGTCCGGTTTTATCCCGGTAAATCCGCGATGGTCCGTCGCATGCGTAGAGACTGCTTTCCTAGCGTCCCATAAAACAACCCTGCCCGAAGAAGATGCCGCGCAGACGAGTTGACCGTCTTTCGTGACATTCACGCAATTCAGATTACCCGTAGTAGGAGCGCTGAAAATGGCAACCGGTCTCGTGTGATCGACGCGCTGCCTAAGATCAAACGTGAAGACGCTCCCAACACCAGTGGCGGCGAAAAGACGGTTCCCATCGTCGCACGAAGCAATAGAGGTGATACCGAGCGTATCTCTTATGTCGGACGGATGTGTAACGTTGTACACAGGACTGACGACTAAACCTTGCGAATACGCGAGGAATCGAGGAGAAGGAGACTGCGTTGATGTTGGCATCGCTCGACTACTTACTGTTGTTGTTGTTGTTGTCGCCGTTGATGTTACGGCTAACGCCGCAGCAGAAGATCCAGTTGGTGCAGTAGGAGCACTTGTACCCATCAATCCTCTTTCAACGTCGTGAAATGTAATCCTATCGCTCCTCTTCGATACTGTCGCTAACACCCCTTCTTTCACCCATGAAATGCCATCCACGGGATCTGCCACAAACTTCTTATACACCGGCGCGTATATGCTCGACAGCAACGAATTCCCGTCTCCATCTGACGTTTTCTGGTTCATATCTGAGGTTCGATGAACCGAAACGGTCCCACCTCCCCCTCCGCACGCCAAAAACCTCCCTCCGCTAAATCTATCAAATTCTACGCACGAAAATACATTCTCTACGCTCCCCGTCCACTGCGCAGTCTGATCTCTCGGCAACCACATTCGACTCGTCGCACGCATCGTCGCGCCTTCCCGTCTTGCATACTCTTTGGCTAACGTAATCTTTTCTTGCACCGCTTCGTCACCTTCCGGTAACTCAATCGTCGGTACGACGCCTCGCACCTGCATAAACTCTTGGAACTGTCTCGCCAGCGCCGCGTTAAACATCCGACCATTTTCTTCCTCCGTGTCGTCCTCCGCTCCGGCGCTATCTGCGAGATGTATCGATCGCTCTGCAATCCCGTGCAAAACCGTGTTATGCATCGCCCGTCTTTGCGCGAGGAGTCCGCGTTCGCTCACACCGTACCCGCCGCGACCGCGTCGACGGCGTCTCTCATTTTTCTGCTTCACCGAACATCGGTACGCGTACGCCACCCGCATCAGCCGCTCAAACCTTGCCTCGCCTGTACCATTCATCTTCTCTTCGTCCTTTTCTTCTTCGTTATCTTCGCTTCTCCTTCCGCTTCGTCGTCGTCGCAACAAAACCAAATCTTCCGCGAGTTTCGCCCAACGTTTCAAAACGAGCGATTTTTTCTCGCTTCTTTCTCTTCTTCGTCTTCTCTCCTCTTCCTTCTCGAACTTTGCGTTATCGTCGCTTCGTTCGACGACAACCCCGTCGTTCAAAACCTCCTCGTCGTCGTTAAAACTCAAGCACTCTTCTTCTCCGACGCGTTCAACGAGCCTCTTCTTCTTCCTCTTCTGCATCATCAAAAGTGCGTCCAAATTTCTCTTTTTCCCGGGATGTAATTGCTCTCCTTTGTGTTCCTCCTGTCGCTGAGACGATCGATCCTCCGCTCGAACACCGGGTAAAGGAAAAGGCGGAGACATGATGCTTCTCTCCCACGCTCTGTCTTTCTTTTAAATGTGCGTGTGCGCGCACACGTACGACGAAACTTTCGACGAAAAGAATGTGTTGAAATTTCAAAAATTAAGAAGAGAAAAAGAGCAGACAAGAAAGAGTAACTTTAAGAGTTCAAAAAGTTTGAGGCGTTTGCGTTTACTACGCGCGAATCATGATACAATATTCTTTCTCTCGAAACTGTTGATGAATTATTAAACGCCAGCGTGCGATGTGCCGTTGTTGTTGTTCGAATCATCGCCGTTAGTATCGTTCGCCTTAATTTTACCGAATACTGGACCGCGCGCGCCGAGCGAAGAAGCTTTAGCTATCGGCGAAAATCCTTCGTTCAAGTATCCCGGGTCGTTGAGAACGATCACTCCGTGGGGAGACGCGAAAGTATTCGCCGCTCGTTTTTGGTTTCGTTGTCGGCTCGTTTCGCTATTCTTTCCGTTATTCTCGCCCTCGTCGTCGGTGAGCGCTTGCAACTTGCGTAAATAAAGATCCGCTCGAGCGGTCTGCGCCCTGAGATTTCCGTGGACTCTTGCGAGTTCTTCTCGTAAAGCGCGGACGGTGCGTTTGAGCGTTTCGCTATCTTCTACATCCGTCGAGGAGGGTGCGTGATCTGCTGAGGAGGACTGGCGACGCTCTCTATTTCGTTGTTCCTCTAATAACGCGACCGATTCACACGGATCTCGAACTTCCACGTTTTCGCCGTTCCGCCATCTGCGAATGACCTCGTTTAATGAGTTGATTTCAATCAAAAACGAGTCGTGTCCGTGAGGAGAATCTATGGTATACAACTGCGCGTTTGGCATGCAATCGGCGAGTTCTCGCTGTAATGCAAACGGGTACAAGACGTCAGAGAGGATGCCCACGACGAGAGTATCGTGGGTGAGTTTCGAGAGGACTCGCTCGTAATCGCCGTTTTCTCGCCCTCGAGAGACGTCGTGGGAGTCTAAAGTGTACGTCAACTGCAAGTAGCAGTTGGCATCGAATCGTTGGATGAATTTTTGGCCTTGGTATTGGAGGTAACTCTCGACTTGCCAATACGGGACGTGGTTGTTGTCGAAGGATTTTCTTTTCTGTTGCGTTTGTTCTCGTTCTCGCGACGGCGCTTTGTCGTGATCGTCATCGTCGTCGTTCTCTTTTTCATTTTCTCCTCCAGCACTTCCTCTCACCGGATGCTCCTTGCCTTCCACGTTCATCCTCGAGAACTTCTCGTCCATGCTCACTGGCGCTCGATAACTCAACATCGCCATCATCCGACTCGTCGCCAACCCGTCCTTGGGTCCGCCCGTTTCTACATCGTAATCCCCTCCTTCAAAGTTCGCATCGCTCACAATCGCGTGTCGTTGCGCCTCACCGATCCCAATCGCCCAATCCGTGTGCTTTCCACATCCAGCAATCAACACTAACTTCTCGACGTACTCCGGGAAACTCGCCGCGAATTCCAGCGCTAACATCGCGCCCATCGATCCTCCTATACACATGGACAATCTCGTCACCTTCAATCGATCTAAAACCATCTTCTGCAAATTCACGTTATCTCGTATCGTCACCGGCGCGGGAAATCGACTCCCGTAAATCTTCCCCGGCGTTTCCGGATTTTCCGAAACCGGCGACGCCGTTCCGTACGGCGACCCGAGGTAGTTGCAACACACTATAAAATCCTTCTCCAAATGCAACGAACATTTCGCCTCTTTTCCTTCACCCTCACCGCCTCCTATAAATTCCGACCACCACTCGTCCACGTTTGAGTTGCTCGTCAAAGAGTGTCCGACTAATACGCAGTTATCTCCGTCCTCGTTTAATCTCCCGTACGTGGAATAACACACTTTCACTTCTTTCAATTCCACGCCGTTTTCCAATTGGAATAAAGGGATGGTCATCACGTTCGCGTTTAAAGGCGGGCCGATTGCGGTCGATTTCATGTGGTCGTCCGGCACTGGTTCATTGTTACCACCGTTACCACCACTCATGGCAGGTCGATCTCTCTTTTAAAGCGTTCGTCTTTGCGCGTGTTATGTGTGTTTCAATTTGATCGAATTTCACAAAGACGATTTCTGGGGAAAAACGACACAAAACACACGAATATGACGGAAACCGATGATGACGAACGAAAACGGGGAGAGATGGTACTAAAGAAACTCAAAAGCGCGAACGAGAAACTCCAGAACGCGTGCCTGTTCGGCGATCGGCTTTTACTCGAAGAGGCCATCACAGACGGCGCGGAAGTGGGACTTCCTTTCGCATCATCAGTAGGGGAAGAAGACGAATTCGGCACGGGAAAGATGCATTCGTTATTGCCTTTACACTGCGCGGCGAGGAACAACCACTCGGAAATTTGCCTCGATTTAATCCTCAGATTTGCATGCGAGGTGGATGGAGAGGACGAGCGTGACGGGAGGACGGCTTTGTTCCACGCAATCGCGATGGATCGGGTGGATGTGGTCAGAGTTTTAGTTGGTAAATGTGGAGCGAACGTGAACCACGCGGATAGCGCGGAGGAGACGCCAATGTCGATGTGCGCGAAAATTGGGAGTTTAGAGTGTTTGGAGGAGCTCTTGTTTTTGAGTGAGGATGGGGAGGTATCCGTTGCGGACGTGTCAACTCCAAGAGGTCGGTTTCGGTTACCTCCGATGGTGGAGTGCGCGTGCGCGAGGACGGATTGGGGAACCTTTCCGAAAGTCGCGGAGAGATTGAGACGAGAAATCGCGAAGCAACAGTTTGAAGGAAGAGTGAAGGACGTGGACGTGGAGTATTTTACGATCGACGTGAATGAGAAAATGGAGAAGAAGAAGAAGAAAAGTTTGTTGATGTTGGCGGTTGGGTTAGGGAACGCGCACGCGGTGAGATTCTTATGCGACGAATGGAAGGTAGATATTCACGGAGCTTCAGAGGAAGGCGAAGACGGAGAGAGTTTTGGTCCGCTGGAATTAGCGAGGGCGGGGAAGTTTAAGGAGTGCGAGAATGAGTTGTTGAAACGAGGCGCGAAAGAGAAGAAGTATTCAAAGCAGAGAACTGCAAAAGAGGCGACGGCGGTAGAAGGGAGCGTCGAAGAAAAGAAAGCTCGCTTACAATCGCTCGCAAAGGAAAGAGAACGCCTCAGTTTTATCGTCCAAGCGAACGAAGACGAAGCGTTTCAATCGAGCATGCGCGAACCACGAATAAGAGCGGCGGTGGAAGACGTAATGGAAAATTTCATGAGCGTGCAAAAATATGCGGAAGATAAAGACGTCATGACGGCATTGTCCAAATGGAGAGGATGTCAAAGGTTTTTCAAGCAGCGAGGGGAGAAGGTATCGTTTGAGGAAATCGTCGTGAACTCGAAGAAAGGCGGGGAAGAAATGGCGAGACGTAAGTTACGAGTAGAGAGTCTGGGCGAAATGATCGCGAAAGAGGTCATGGACGTGGCGTCTTTATTGCCTAAAAACGGAAATAATGGCATCAACGATAATAACAGCGATAGTTATTCTCTGGACGAGAACGAAGACGAAGAATCGGTAAAAAGAGGAAAACAATCACCGAAAATGTTTTACTTGCGCTTGATTGTCGCGACAGTACAATTCTTACCGCTCGTGTACGTGTTATACTTGCGCGTATTCAGATCGAAGGACTTGAATTTCAATTTCGAAAGAAGGAAAAAAACATCCTCATTGGGAGGTGGCGTGGCGTTCGATGCCAACGCGGCGGAGTTATAGAAGGGAAGATTAGACGTAAAATAGCACGCTACATAGTTTAATATAATAATACAATAGCTAGAATAGCATTTTCTTATCCTATAGAACGCGGCGATGACGAGCGAACGCTATTTTCGCGCGATCGCGTGAGGTATTCTTGCAAGACTAAATCCGCCGAGGCCATTTCGTCGTCCAACTGCGCGGTGGTCTTCTTCGAGTCGTTCGCCGCAACTTTTTTCGGCGGACCTTCTTTCTTACCCACGTTGATTCTTGGCATAGAAGGAATGAACGAATCTTCTTGTTTACTTTGTAAATCTCGAAGCTTTGAGCCCCTCGGAGGACTTTTCACTTTCGGTAAAACAATCTTCTTTGAAAACATTTGCGCCTCACGCAACTTCTCCTCCAAGATTTGTAACTTTCGCTTCTCCTTTTCCAACTTTTCGTTCGCGTATTCGTCCGCTTGCTGCTGGGCGTCGTTGATCATGTTGTCTGCGCGTTGCATGGCTTCGACTTTGGCCGCTTCGGCTTTTTCGGAGCGGTCGCGATAGAAAGCTGCTTCCTTTTCCGCCCTCGCGGCCGCTTGTCTTGCCGTGCGAACCGCGTCTCTCGCCGCGTGCTTCGTTTGCTCCGCCACCGCATGCGCACCTTGCAAGGCTTGCCACGTCTGTTTAACTCGCTTTTCAAGACGCGAATTTTCAGTTTCCAACGCGCGAAACGCTTCGGGTGCATTCCCAGAAGTTGTCTTCAACGCCGCCTCGGCTTGAGAACGTCTCGCGTCCAAATCGGAAACTTCTTGTTCGAGCTGACGAATCTTATCGAACGCCTCTTCGGCGTGTTCGGCGTGTTTTTCTGCCTCGACCATCGCCGCCTCAGCGCGTTTGGCTTTAATGATCAACTCTTTCACTTCGGCTTCGAGTTCTTTGATTCGTCCAGAAAATTTAATCGCGTCTACCTCGAACTGTTTCGAAGCTTTAAGTTTGGAAAGTGCGTCCTCGAGCTCTCGCTGGACGTGTTGCTGGTCCTTCTCCACTTGTTCTTTCTTGAGACGCACGTCGCGTAAACCGTCGGCTAACCTTTGGACGAGACTTTTCGCGTTCGCTAATTCGGCGTCGACGTGCGCCGCTTTCTCTTCCGAGCTCTTTTGCGCTTTCTCGGCGGTTTCGACCGCCATCGTCAGTCTGTCCACATCTCTGTCCGTCCGCGCTTCAATTTCTTTACATCGTCGTTCGACGCGCGCGATGGCAACATCTGCGCGTTTCTCGGCTCCCGCGGCGTGTTTTCGAGCATCAGCGAGCGCTATTCTCGCTTGTGCGACTTCATCCGCGTGCTTTCTCGCCAAGCTCGTTGCTTCCATCGACTCAATTCTCGCCGCGTCCGCTGCAATCTTCGCCGATAACTTGGAGTCTTCCAAAGCGGCTTCGGCTTCTTCCGCGCGAGTCGTTTGTTCTCTAATTGATCGCATGAAATCGGCTCGAGCGTCTTCGAGGTCTTGCGCGAGATCGTTGCGTTCAGCTCGAAGTTCCTCAGCTGCACGAATAGCTTGCATTTTCTCGTAGAAGTTTGCCGTCGTCGGCTTGAGGTTTTCGTCGCGCTCTTTATCCGAAACGGACGCTTTATAAGCCGTGAACTCCAACTTTATGCGGTCAATCTCCGCACCTAAATCGCTCTTTGCTCTTTCCGCGTCGTCCCGAAGTTTCGTCGTCGAGGCGATTTCGTTTTCGAGGTCCTTGATTTTTTTCGCGTACGCTCTTTCGACTTCTTTCGCGGCTGTTTTCGATTGTGTTTTCTGCGCCTGCGTCGCCATCTCAAGTTGTCGTTCGACGTGCTTACACGCCTCCGATTTTGCTTTCAACTCTTTGTCGAGCGCTTCAACTTTTTCGTTGAGTTTTGCAATAACTCCGTTCTTATCGTTCTCGAGCGAGGCATATCGCGTCACCGCTTCTTTCGCGTCCAATTCAGCTCGTTCTCTTTGCTCGTTAATCTCCTCTCGGTGTTGATTGGACGCCACGAGCTCGTCGCGAAGCGCTTCCATCTGCGCCAACAAGCGTGTTTCCGTCTCTTTCTTTGTCTCGTTCAGTTCCTTCTTCGCGTTTGATTTTGCTTGCTCGAGTTCTTTCTGCAAATGTTCAATTTCTCTCGATTTAGCTTTCTCAATGTCAGCGAGTTCTTTACTCAGCGCTTCCGCGTTGCCCTCGAGAGTTTCGATTTCTTTCTGTAAACTCGACTTTGTTTGCTCGAGCTCTTTCAAGAGCGCTGGTTTCACCTTGGGCGTTTTCGGCGTCGTTTGCGCTTGTTCGACGGATTCTAAACGTTCCTCAAGTCTCACTTTTTCGCGCTTCAACGAATCGAGTTCATCGAGCGCCGAATCTCTAGCGAGCTCTGCGGATTTAGAACGCTCGGCGTAGTTGTTCGCGCGACGTTCGGTCGCGTCGTGAATTTGGCGCAAAGAACTAAGCTCCGCGCGAAGACTGGACATGGTTTCGTTCCCGGTAGTCATAGAAAGATCGTTTTCGTCCTCGTCGCTATCGTAGGATTCATCATCCGACAGAGGTCCTCTTTTCTCGTTTTTCTTGTACTTCTTCTTGTCTATAGTCGAGAGCGCGTTATCCTTCTCCGAGCCGCCCGCGTCTTCGTTTGAATTCAGCGCTAAGGATAATTCCAACTCTTTCGCTAACGCCGCTAAATTCTCGTCGCGCATCGTCAACTCCGATTGCGATTTTTCAAAAGCCTCCGTAAGTATGGCGAAATCGTTCGAGAGCGTTAACATTTCGCGTTCGAGCGACGAACACTTTTCGCGCTCAATCGCCAATTCTTCGTTGGCTGCATCTAAAGCATCCGCCGCGTTCGTCGCTGCAGCAGATGCGTCCGCGCAGTGTGACTCTAATTTTTCTATTCGCATTTTCAATTCTTCGACGAGAGCTTCGTTATCATTAGTAGTAGTAGGAGGAGTGTCGTCGTCGTTGTCGTTTTCGTTTTCATCGTCTTCTTTCGCAGACATTGTTGTCGTTGATGTTTCATCGTTGCTCGCTCTTCTCGCCTCCGCCAGTTGCTTCTCCAACTTTTCAATCTTAACGCCGTCTGTCTTTGCTCGAGTTGCCGCGGCTTCCATCGCCACTCGCGCGGTCTTAATCGCCCTTTCAGCTTTCTCTTTCGCTTGATTTGCCAACTCTTTCTGTGTCGCCACTTCCAATTCCAACTGGTCTTTTTCCATCTGAAACGATTGCGAAATGACTGAAGGCGATTTCGGCGGCGTCGCCGGCGGTTTCGATTTCGGCGTCGCCGGTGGCGAAAAAGTCGACTCCCCAACCTTCTTCTTCTCTTCGTTTTCTGCGACCACTGCATCCAACGCGTCCCGTAAACCCTGAATCACCTGTTCGTCGTGTTGCTTCTCCTCGCGATAACTTTGCTTCACAATCTCCAACTCTTTCGTCGCGTCTTCGCACGCGAAACGGAGCAACTTCCCATCCTTCTCAAAGTTCTCTCTCTCCCTTCTCAGCGTATCCCTCAACTCGTCTCTCTGCGATTCAAACTCTTTCTTCTTCCTCTCCGCCTCTTCCTTAAATCTCTGCTCTTCTTCCAACCGCTTCTTCGTTTCCGTAAACGACGACACCGCTCTCTGTAAATTATGCTCTAAACCTTCTATTCTCTGCGTATACACCGAGGACGTCTTCGAGACGTGCTCGTCGAACCTCCGCTTGGCGGTTTCTTCTCGTTCCAGTAATCGCTCGACTTCTTTCTCTAACTTTTGATTCCGTTTCTTCGCTTTCGCGTACTTTTCTTTGTAGTTTTTACTCGCACTCGTCGTGTTGTCGACGTCGTCGTTCGCGACATCTCCGTCGTCTCTCTCCTCTTCCTCCTCTTCGGCGGCGGTATCTCGTTTCGTACCAAATCCTCGCGGACTCCTCTGTCACAGACAAGAACGGACAATGAGTATAAATATATATAATAAACACGCACAAACAAAAAGAGAGAGAGAGAAACCGATTGGAAAAAAGACCGTTTCCCGAGAAACCAAAACAAAACGCAAACACACGCACAAACGCGCTTACCTCTTCTGAAGACGCGATACCGTCGTCTTCGAAAGTCTTTCCTCCCACATCTTCCTCCTCTTTCTGCGTCGACGTCATCTTTCGTCCGAGGAGAGAAGGAGAGAGAGACAGAGAGACAGGGGAGCGCGTAACACCCACCACCCCTACTCAAAAACAATCGCACTCTTTCTCTCTGATTTTGTTCAAATTCTTAGTCGTATTGAACACCTTTTAAAACAGAGGTTGATGATATCACGGAAGAGTTACTAAAACTCGATAGAATTCAACGATACAAAACGCATCGTGCTCTCCTCGATCTCACGGACGATATACACATTCACTCGAGATTCTCTGCTTTGCTGCTTCCGGGGTGGTTTTGTGTTTGATTCTACGCGTTTTAACGTTACTAAGATTCTCCTTTTTTTTTGACGCCAAAGGGGGCTGCCGATTTGAGAAAAACAAAAAAAGAGCTGCCGATTGAGAAAAAAAAAATTGGTTTCGAAATTTTTGTTTTCGTTCGATTTTTTTTCTTTCCGCAGAGTCATTCTTTTTTGGACACACACACACACACACACACACACTTTACGCTTTGCGCGTAAGTAAGACAGAGAGAGAGAGAGACCACGATGGGAGGAACAGACGAAGAAGAAAACGAGAAGAAGTTTTACTTTTTGAGGGAATTTTCGAGCGCGTTTTATAAAACGGCGCGAATGGAAGAAGAAGCGAATAAGGCGAGCACATCGTCGTCCAATGTATCCATCGAAACAAGAAAGGACGACGGGGAGGAGAACAACAACAACAATAACAACATCGAAAGGCTGAAAGATGCGGCGGATTATCTGCTGAAAAAACCGAAAGAGGACATCGAGGAAGAGACGAAAAAGAAGAAAAAGAAAGAAAAAGCGGCGAAAACGTACACACCGATACAGATTCCAACCGCGGAAGAGCAAATGCAAGGGGACGTGATGAACAATTGCGTGGTGAAGACGGCGTTGTCGGGAGTTATGGGGGGGGTTTTAGGAATCGCGATGGGGATATTTTTCGGGGCGTTTGAAGCGCCGGATCACACGATGACGCAGAAGAAAGTGTCAATCGCGGAGACTTTGAAACAAACGGCGAGGAGCACGGCGTCGAAGTCGTGGTCGTACGCGAAAGGCTTCGCGGCGTTTGGCGCGCTGTACGCCGGGAGCGAGTGCGTCGTCGAACAGACGAGAGCGAGGCACGATATTTACAACAGCGCGTACGCGGGGTGTTTTACCGGAGGGACCATGGCCGCTAGGGCTGGACCGAAGGCGGCGTGTATTGGGTGCGGAACCATGGCGGCGCTGAGCGTCGCCATGGATCACTTTATGGGTTTGCATTGAGACAACACGAAGGATGAATGATAATAATATAAATCTTTACGAAAGCACCGCAACTTCTCGCGGTTACTTCACTCTTTTTTACAAACAAACACTAATATTAAAAGGTTGATATATTTAAAAACACAATCGCGTCTCTCGTCTGATGCTGCTTTTGAAAGCTCATATACATATTATATACACACACTTCTTCGTGGCTTCTTCTTCTTTTACACGCATCTTCGAAGACGACTTTTTTTTAATAAACAAAATATAAAACGTACACTCTTCCCAAAACTTTTCTTCTTCTGATTTAACTTTTATTGTACACAAATAACACAGACAAACGGAATCACTACGTATTACTCACGGTAGTAGTAGTAGTAGTAGTAGCTGTTTTGTCGTTTTCGCCGGCTAAGACCATTAGTAAAACGGCGCCGTCGTAATCCGCCACGACGAAAGGAGAAGACACTCGCATCGGACCACCCATTTCCGGACGCCATCCGCCGACGATACCTCTCACTTTTGGCTCGACGCTTTTTTTCGTGTGAACGGTGTGACGAACTTTCAACGGTGCGTTGGAAAACCCAGCTCTCGCCGCGTTTGCCGCCGTGACTGCCGCAAATCGAGCCGTCGCGGAGGCGGTGGCGTTGTTGCTGCTCGTCATCGCAGTCGCAGTATTCGATGCGCCAACCGCCTCCGAAGAAGTTGCCGCGTTTTGCGCCGCCGCCGTGGCCGCGGCATGACTCGCCGTCCCAGCCGACCCGTTCTTCCGCCGCTTTTGTCTCGGTACGATAACACTCACCACGTGACCATCCTCGTCGCCGGCTAACTTTCCGAGTTTGAACTTCACGCCGCACGCGTTACACAACGTCTTCGGACCAAAAGGACCGTTCCGCCACAGTGGCGTTTTCTGCGTCCTACAAAATGCACACGTCTTGTTCGCACACGGTTCTGGTAACGAATCGTCCACGACTGGTTTTGCCAGTTGCGGTTGATGATCTTTCGCGTCTTGTTCTTCTCCTTCTTCCTCTTCCTGTTTGTGCCGCCGTCTCTCCTTCTGAGGATGTTCAACCTCGTCGTCGGAAAGCGGAGACTCTTTATGACTCGTCGCTTCGGAGTTATCCGAACGACTCTTCGCTTGTTTCGTCATGTCTCGAAGCCTCGTCGTCGAATTCTTCTTTGCCGAGCCGGTCGCCGCCGCCGCCGTTATCGGCTGCGGTTGTCCTTGGAGTTGTTGCGGCATCGCTCCCATCATCGCCGGAAAGTTCCCAGTTGCCGCCGCCGCAGCCGCCGCCGCATTCATATTCATCATCGCGGCCGCGTTATTCCACATCTGCGACATAAAAAACGGGTTCCCGAAGTAGTTATTCGGCCCCGGCATTTGACCGCCGTACGCCCCCGCGTTCGCGTACGTCGTCGTATTCGACGCCGTCGGTCTCACCAAGTTGATATCATTATTCGTCCCGGCGGCGGCGGTAGTAGCATTGTTCGCGTCCGGTCCCGCCATCATCATCATCGCCATCGGATTCGCGAGATGATCGTCTCTGCTGTGTAGAAAAACAAGTCAGTCTTTTGGTGCAAAAAAGGAGTATTTTAAGAGAATTTTCTGAGCAAAAACGAGGTCAAAATCGAACCGTCGGAATGAAGAAAAAAGGTGCCTCGGTCGTCGACGTCCTAACGAACTCTTTTCTCTCCGTTTGAAGATTTAAGATTGACGACTAAGCGCGCGCAGAGTGCAGATCCGCGCCTAAAAGCGGTCGAAACAAACGCGACGACTTTTCCTCGACTCGAATAGAGGACGTGCTCGCGTGAAAAACGATCGCGCGTACCTTTGATTCGCCATTTTCTTTTCTCTAAAGTTTTGGCGGTTCGTTTCAAATCGAGTTCAAACGGTTTAAACCAATCGCTCGTTCTCGGGAAGCGACGAATCGAATCGCGGCTTTTTCCCGCACGCGCGACAAATTGCGCGCGCTTCTGCGCGCGCTTTACGACGAAGAAATATCTCTCGCGCGAGCTTTGAGACTTTTTACGTAACGTGTGTGTCTGTGTGTTGTGCTCTCAAAAACTTTTGAGAGTTTCCCGCGCGTTTTTTTCTGACGCAGGGGAAACGAAAGAATTACTGCTGAGTTGGCCACGTTTGACTATTTTGCTTGGTTCAAATTTCGCGTTGGGACTGCGAGCGCAAGAAAGCGTCGTTGTGTCTGATAAAAACGATCTCCTCTTTTTTGTACTTTTTTAGTTCAGAGGAGGGGAGAGGGAAACGTTGTTCGCAGCTCACTCTATTAATACGAACTAGTACTCGCGGGGAATGAATAGCAATACTACGTACGCGATATTAATAAAAACATAACGGTTCAGCTACATGGTCTTCGGGCACTCGACGACGTGCCTGAACGGCACCGCCCTTCTCGGCACGTCGCCGTCGTCCTCGAATTCTAACAAAAACTCGCCGTAGTCGCCGCTCGGCGGTATGCGAGACGCGCTGCGAACGACTTTGGCTTTATAAAAAGTGGTCGTTTGAGGGTAGACTGCTAAGACGTACGCGCCGTCGTCGAAATTTGTAGCGCCGTGCGACGGATTTGCGGTTTTCGGGAGCGCGATGACGCACGCTTTCGCGGATAACCGGTAGGTGGTTTCTTTCGATTCTTTGCCTCCAGTTTTCTTCATGTTTTTCGTGCCTCCTTTTTTATTTCCTCTGGCGATGTTCTTGTTGTTCGGGTTATTTTTGTTCGTGTCGTCGTCGGCATCGACGATGTCGTATTCGTCCGTCGCGGGAATGTATCGAAACACGGTTCCTACGATCCACTCGTGCGCACCTGGGCCAATGTTCAACTCGCCGATGTTCGCGGCGACCAAATCGCCAATCTGTAAATTTTTCTTCTGTCCTCCTGCTGGTTGTTCGTTTCCTAATCCCGGTAAATTTTCGTTCGAATTGTTCCCACCACCACCCATTCTCGAACCTTGTCTGCTCGGTCCTCTCGTAGGCGTCCCGATATCCATATCCATCGCTTTATTGCTACTCTTAAACTTTTCCTCCTCGCCGAATTCCTGGTTCGCTTTCAACTCCTCCCGATATCGCTCCAAGTCCTCGTCGAGTTGTACCATCACGTTCTTCTCTAAAATCTCCAGCGCTAACGTCGCTAATCGTATCTTCTCTTTCGATAACATTTCCACGTGCTCGTGCGACTCGTCGATATCTTTCCTCAGTTTTAAAATCTTCGTCTCGTTATCTTTCGAGAGGCCTCGCGAGTGTAACCCAGGGAGCTCTAAGCACTCGTTTACTTTTTCTTGAATGGCGTCTCGAGTTTTCGAGACTCGGTGGTCCAAATCGGCCATGGTGTTCAGTATGCGCTGGAATTCCGCGGGGACGTCTTGATTGACTGTTTTCGGTAAAGAGAGAGAGAGAGATAGAGAGAGAGAGAGGGTGTGTGTTTGTGTGAGTGAGAGAGAAATGGATCGAGAGAACTGATGTCCAATTCGCAAAGAGAGAGAGAGAGAGAGAGGGTGCAAACGTGGTGCACACTCCTCTTCCTAAATACAAAAAAGGTAATAAAAGTCACCAACACTCACCGTCCGCGTACTTCTCCAGGTACGTCATCGCGCCTTCCATTGCTCTTAATCGCTTCGAAAAGCTCTGTTTACCTTTTAAAAATGAGGACAAATTGAGTTCAAAATGTCCAATTCTCTCTCTAGGGCAAATCGAATTGCGGCAGATCAACACGCACTTCTTCTCACACACACACACATCAGAATAATAATGTCGGACTTCAAAGACATGCTCGGGATCCCGCGGGAGAACCCAAACGCTAACGCGAGTGGTTTAGGAACGAAGAAATCGAAGAAAGAGGTCAAACCGAAAGGCATGAGCCGAGAGGTGTGGCAAATCGTTCGGGGAAACCAATCGAGCCATTCTCAGGGCGGAATGCAAGGTCTTCATGCGCAAGGAGGAGGAGAAGATAAAGCGAATGGAGGAGGAATGGTGGACGCGTTGGTACCGCTAGTCCCCACGCACGCCGGCTTGAAAACGAAAAGGAAAGTTTCCGCGAGGAAAGTCTCGTGGTCGTGGCAGCCGTTTCGGAATTCTGCCCGGACCGATGGGTTGATGTTGAAGCACTGGGTGAAGAAGAATATCGGCGCGGCGGCGGCGACGGGGGGGAAAGATGGTGCGGCGGGTACCGGTGGGAAACTTTTACCAGGGACTGGTTTAGAAGCGACCGGGTACGGCGTGGATATCGGAGGCGATTACGCGTTTGCAAAGTATAACAAGAAAGTGGAAGTGCCGGAGTTTACGGAGCGAGAGTACGAGAGATGGATCGCGAATTTAGATTCGAAGGAAACGAAAGCGGAGAAACCTTCCGAGAATGATACGAACGAAAACGACGAGAATCAAGAAAACAAGGAGAGTTTAATGAATGACGACCGACTGGCGTTCAAACCTTGGTCGAAAGAAGAGACGGAATATTTGTTTGAGATGTTACGAAGGTTTGATTTACGGTTCATAGTAGCTAAAGATCGATGGTCGAGCACGGCGAGTCCGTGCGAGAGAAGCATCGAGGATATGAAGACTCGATATTATGAAGTGTGCAGAGCGCTGGTGAGAGCGCGGGCGTCGAATAAGGAAGAAGCGGAGGCGAATTTGATTTGTAAGACGCCGTTTGATCCGCAACACGAGTTAATGAGGAAAGAAGCGTTGGAGACGTTGTTGGCGAGGACGAACGTGGCGCACAAGGAGGAGGCGGATATATTGGCGCAGGTGAAGAAGATTGAGTCCGATAGACGAGCTGAGACGCACGCGTTGTTGCAACGACAGCAAGCGGTGTTCGCACCGAATAGGTTTGCCGCGCACGAGAAGCGGGCGAAGATTGAGGAGATCAGAAAGGATTTCGAAAGCGACATGCCGCACCACGGCGTGCCGTGCACGACGACGCAAACGAGTCGAGACGACGTGCAGCCGGGAGTGTACCCGAGATCGCAGAGGGCGGTGGAAGTAGCGGCGGAAATTGCAGGGAGAGATGCGCCGAATTCAGGTTTAGGACCGAGGTACGCCAAACGGTTGGACCAATCGGTGGAGGAATTGGGATGTCCGGAACCAAGAAATGGAACCAAAGCTGCCGTGGCTGGTTGGTTGCGTTTGAGAAAGCAGTGCGGCGTGTATTTGACTTTGAGAAAGCAGATAGCCTCTGCGCACGAGAAGTTAGTGCAGGCGGGTAAAGCGGTTGCGATTCAGCTACCTCCGGCGACGGCTTCGGGGCCGGCGCTCGGAGCGAACGTTCCGCAGACGCCGACGACGGCAGATAGAGGAGGTTTTAGTAACATGGATGGATTTCCAGCGGCGGGAGCGAGCATGAAGCAGCAAACCATTGCGGATAGAAAACCACCCGGGCAGAAAACGGGCGGTTTAAATATTGGATTTAGAGATACTGAAGAGAAAGGCGGAAAAGCGGAAAAAGAAAAAGCGAAACCGAAGAAAGCGGAGAAGAGAAAAGCGGAAACGACTGGCGCCGGTACGCGCAAAAAGCTTCGAAAAAAATAACTTCCTTTCGCACAGACACACAACACTTTTTAATAACATAATGTATAGATAGCAACTAAAAATGAACGCGAGCAAAACAAACGCAGAAATATATTACTTCTTCACGACACCGAAAGAAATGAGCAGCGCCCAAAATTCCGTAACCGCCGTTGCCACAAGCATCAACGACGTAAACGCCTCAAACCCACCTAAGTTTACCCCGGGTAACTTTTCTAAGACGAATAACGCCGCAAACAGTTTCACCCCGGGTTCTGAAATAGCTTGCAACGCGCCAAAGCCATCTCGCTGCGATACCGCCAGCATCCCGAGCTCCCACTTATTCTCCGGTAACTTCGACGCCGGCACTAACAGTTTCTTCAGAACCACCCACGGGTCCACGTCCCACGCTTCGATGTGTTTCACCACTTTATTTGCATCGTCTAAAACGTGCGTCGTGTTCCCGCTCGCGGCTAACTTCGGTCGCCATGGCAAAGCGTCAACCACCGCCGAAAACTTCCAATAGAAAATAACACCCCCAACCCCGTTATCCACCGTTTTCAACACCTTACACTCCACGTCTCGTAAAGACGTCCCTAAGTTCCCAACGTTTTGTTTAAATCGATCTAACCCGGTAAACGAGACGAACGGGTCCGCGAAAACGCACGAACTCGAGTACGCTTTCATCTCGCTTTCGCCTCCTATGAAGTAATTTTTCTCGTAATCTTTCGCCAACGAATCGATCGTCTCCGCTCTCGTCGTCATCACGTTCTCTTCCTGCTTCTCAAGAACAGTCGCGGAAGAGTTACTCTTACCACCACCAATCGCTTTCCCGAACTGTTCCGACGCGAACCACGCCGCTTTCAACGCTGGATTTGAAGTCGTTTTTATCGATGACGACGACGACGCGTCTTCATCGTTCGACGCTTGAGTCGTACGGACAACGCGTGGTCGCTGCTCGCGCATCATCGTCGTCGTCGTCATCTCGCGTCGAAGATGAAAACGACGATTTTGCGATGAAGAAGACGAGGCGCGACACCAAAGAGAGGACGATGGAACCGTCCTCGTCGCAAACATTTTGTGCGGTATCACGTTGTTCCGCGAGTCGTGAAGCGCACGCGACAACAAATGGATTCCATCAGAGAGAATATCTTTTTTATCCAATTCGCCCGCACAGTTAGAAGTTGCACAAACCATGCGACCTTTCGTGTCGACGAATGCGACGACGACCAAAGGTGCGCGATTTCCGCACGATATGGGGACGTTTACCTTGCGCGCGACGACGACGTTTCTCTCCATCGGTTTCTCGTCGTCTCGCGGACGAAGAAGAAAAGGAGGAGAAAGAGGAGGAAAAGGCGCTGCTCGGAATTCCATTCGGCGCGAGAGGCACACCAACGCCGTCGGCATCGTTGGAAACGACGACGGAAACGGAAACGACAACTCGAAGAACGAACCGTTCACGAACGACCCGAAACGTAAGGCCACGGACGCGCTTCTCCTGTCGTTACTCGCGGGGT
>Ga0213868_10002311_pt1 | contig 18323 bp, 16 predicted proteins | sample PICome_9_FD_160087 | JGI IMG/M metagenome (GOLD analysis project Ga0213868, IMG submission 160087) | Coastal seawater microbial communities near Pivers Island, North Carolina, United States - PICO127 | ecosystem: Environmental > Aquatic > Marine > Coastal | place: USA: North Carolina...
CACGCATGCCATCTATAATTATTCTGATTTTTTCTTCTGAACCGTAAGTTCTTCTTGTTTTTCGTTTTAGTTCACTAATCAGTGAACTAGCACTCTTCTTTGTAGCCATCTGTTCTAATTTTAAAGGCTAATAAATATATTAAATCTATCTCTTAGATTTAACCCTTTAAAAGTTCACTTTTTGCTGACGTCTTACAACTATAGCAGTATCTGTTGCTTATGTTTGGGTTTTCAGGTTTCATAACTTCATTAAAGAATTCAACCAATTTGGATTAACTGATTTAACCCGAAATTAATAGGAGCAACAAAAATTTCTTTAGCTACATTGCTAGTTGTGGATATTTGGCATTCATCATTAGTTCTTATTCCATCTGCTCTTATGGGGCTGTTAATGATCGGTGCTCAATATTTTCATTTCGGAATAAGCATTCCGTTTCTTAAACATTTACCCTCTCTAATTCTATTGGTTTTAAGTGCTTTTATCGCATTTTTATCAATTGAATAATCAAACATGTATAAAGATACAATATGCATTTTAATATCAAGTTTGTCCTTTTTTGGTTATGCTATCTCCTGCTTCATCTCACAGCATATGCAAAAAGAATTTAAACGGTTTGGATTAAAAAGATTAGTTTATTAATAATGATATTACAATCTATGGTAGCTAAAGGTTTAATAGTAGTGCTTAAATTTAATCCAATTTTAACAATTTCATCTTTCGGTCTTGAATTACTTATGTTATCTGGCCTTATATTGAGAATAAAATTAAAAGATAGCATTTGGATTTCTTTGCCGGCTTTGTTTTATATGGGGCTAAATACTTATATCTTTTTGGCGTAAATGAATTAGCCCACCATAAATAGTTACAGTTGATAATACTTTAGCAACAAGTGATTATAACCTAATTGGGTTCTGTAATAAAACGATTAATTATAATGATACTAATAAGCACAAAAACTTGAATGACAACAGAAGTGTGAAATAAAATGAGTACATTCAAATAAAGTAAAAATAAAAAACCATGCTTGAAAAATTTACAACCACAGACAAACTACTATTTGTTGCTGCTATTTTATCATTGATATTTTCCGAAGTTCTCTATTTTCAAGGAGAAAAAGCAGACGGAACTTTTATTGGACTATGGGTTCCTTCAATATTAGCATTTGGAATTTATCTAAAACTAATTAACAATACAAAAAATGATTGATTTTATACCATATTTCGCAGGGCTAATAACTCTTCTTTTTGGCTTAGGTTTTTACTTGGCACTCAAAGAATCTAAAAAAATAAAATAAGTAATATTATTTGTCTACTAGCAAAATAACTTTACATTAAATAAGAGAATTTATAGCTTAATTAGTAATAATTTATTGACTAATTGTGCACCAAAACTGCAGCTAACAAGTGTATAATTAAAGTCTTGCTCTCGTCTACTTATGAAAATCCCTCGCGGATTTTCTATTCGGTTTGTATTTGCTAAATTAGGTGCTTAAACATGCCGCTATTAATACACAAACACGTTGGCCTTAATTATGAACCTACGAAATAATCAAATATTTATGATAAGATTTTTATTGATATTCTTTTTAATAACAGTATTGTCATGTTCAAGCAAGGACAAATCGAAAAAGCCTATAAATACTGTTCAGGAAACTGAAAATTTAATTGCCGTATTAGATAAAATATGGCAAAAAGAACAAATTCCAATAAGATTAAGAGATTCTATGATAAATATTTATGGAGCAGAATCTAAAGAAGCTGAAGTATATCAAAAAGAATATAGAAAAAATCACACTCTTAATATTAAAAAAATTAAAAAAATCCTCGACAAATATGATTGGCCTGAATTGACACAAATAGGGGAACAAGGTAATAGAACTATTTGCAATGTTCTTCAACATGCTAATCAAGAAACCAGAGAACATTATATTCCTAGAATGAAACAAGCTGTGTTGGACAAAAAATTACAGGCAAGGTATCTGGTTCGTGCTGAAGATAGAATTGCAACTGACAAAGGTGAGTTACAAATCTATGGTGGTCAAATGAAATACTATCCAGAAACAAAAAGTTTTAATGTATGGCCAGTTCATGACCCTGTAAATATTGATAAAAGACGAGCGGAAATTGGACTTGAACCAATCGCTGGATTTCTTAAAAACAGATTTGACTTTGAATGGAATCTTGAAGAGCAAATAAAAAGGTCAGAAGAATTTGAAAAAGAAAGTCAGATTAAAAATAAATAAAGAAATGCCAACAACGTTTATAAATTATTTTGATGAAATCAATTAAGAGTCTCTCTAGAATTTCTACCAAACCCTGCAGCTCATCTACTTTTTACTATCTTAGTTCTCAACTAAAAGAAACCATATATGAACGCGGGGTAATCAATAAATAATAATTATGAAGAGATTTAATTTTAAAGAATTACTTGAAATTACTTGCCGCCTTTATGTATTCTTTTTTCTAACGGCTTATGGAGTAGGAAAGGTTATTGGAGGACAGTTTTATTCGGCTTCAAGAATTCCAGATGGATTGGACCTTATGCCAATAGGACAAGTTTCAGACTTTGATTTGGCTTGGGTTTTCATGGGGCGCTCTTATGGATATATGCTTTTCATAGGTCTTGCCGAAGTCCTTGGAGCAGTTTTATTGCTTTCTAATAAAACCAAACTGATAGGAACCATTATTTTAATTCCAATTATGGTAAATGTAATTGTATTCGATATTTTTTTTCTAGACGAATACGGTGCATTAGCAGGAGCAACCTTATACTTGTTCATGCTATTTGCAATCCTTTTTATCAACAAAGATAAAATGATAACTATTTTTAATGACCTAATAAACAACAAGAAACTGCCGAAGACATCATCCAAAGAAAAAGTCTACAAATATTTGATAGTTGCAGCTATAATCGTTTTAATTTTTATTGGAGATCAATTAATAGTGAACTTTTTTGGGTATGGAAAAGGATAATAAATAACTGATTACAACAATGTATAAAAAGCATTAAAACGCATTTCATACTAGAACGTTAGTATTAATTTAAACAAACATGAATAAAATTTTAACTTTTTTAATATTCTCCTTTTTATCCTTTTCCTCTTTTGGACAAAATGAGAAAGATATAGGTATGTCCTTTAAACTTTCAATAGCACCTAAAATGCAAGAATCGTTTGGAGGCTCAGGTAAATTAATGGTTCATATCACGCTGAAAAATAATAAACAGCCAAGAGGTCTTTCTGCAAATCAAGATAGTACTTGGGTTTTCGGTCTCAATATAAAAAACTGGAAAAAAGATGAAATATTAGAATTAGATTCAAATGCCAATTGGACATCTACAGCAAATTGGACATTAAACAACATTCCATATAGGAACTATTATCTTCAGGTAATTTGGGATGAATCTAGAATTGAAGATCGTGCAGAATACCCACATAGAATGTCCACTAAAGTATTAGAATTAACAAACGAAAAACCTCAAGAGGTTTCAGCTGAATTTTTTGAAGGTGGATGGAAACGGAAACTAGCTGAACATGAACTTATAAAGAAATTTTCGCTCGAAAGTAAACTGCTTTCTAAATGGTGGGATAAACCGACTAATATTAAAGCTGCGGTGCTTCTCCCATCGGGTTATGCAGACAACCCTACAAAAAAATATCCAGTTTGCTATAGCATTGGAGGATACGGAAGTAGATATATCCGAGTTAATCAAATTGTTCGAGATTCAACTTTAAATGCTTGGTGGACGTCAGAAGACGCGCCTCAAGTAATAACAGTATTTCTTGACGGTTATGGTCAATTCGGTGATTCTTACCAACTCAATTCTGAAAACAACGGTCCGTATGGCACTGCTTTAATTGAAGAAATTATTCCTGCGATTGACAAAACATACAGATCTGAAGGAACTTCTAATACGCGATATACAGCAGGTTGTTCAACCGGTGGTTGGGTCTCGTTAGCCCTACAATTGTATTACCCTGATTATTTTGGCGGTTGCTTCTCTTACAGTGCTGACCCCGTATCCTTCTATAAAATGCAACTCATAAACATCTATCAAGATAAAAATGCATTTTACACTAACAATTCAATTGAGCGACCAAGCAAAAGGAATACAATGGGAGAGCCAGAATTCAGTATTAAAAAAGAAGTTCAAACTGAAAACGTAGAAGGATATACCAATTCATATATCACTTCTCGAAATCAATGGGGAGGATGGAATGCAGTCTATAGTCCAAAAGATAAAAACGGTTTTCCAAAACCAATTTTTGATCCAATTACAGGAGAAATAGACACCTTGGTAGCAGAACATTGGAAGAAATATGATTTATTAAAGTATACTCAAGAAAATTGGTCCGAACTAGGGCCGAAAGTTCAAGGGAAAATTCATATTTGGATGGGAGATATGGATAATTATTATTTGAATAATGCCATGCGCGACTTTGATGAATATTTACAATCCACTACTAGTCCCAAGTCTGATGCTGAGATAGTTTTCTCCCCTACTTGCGGACACTGTGAGAACTATTCGATAAGAACCTATTTAGAGGCGATTCAAAAACAAATGATAACAAAACCTAAACTGCATTAAAACGCATTTTAGCCAAAATGTTATAAATCATTTACCCGAACTTAATATTATGAAAATTTCAAGAATATTTTTATTACTTATATTAGTGACTAACCATGTTTATTCACAATTATATAATGAGGACGATAGGTTTACCAGTTCCGAGTATTTTTCAAACACGCAAATCGATTCACTAAAAAACATAACCTACGGCAATGCAATTGATTATTTGGGAGAATTACAAGCTCTAAAAATGGACTTCTATTTTCCTAAAAATAATGAAGATACTTTGACTTTTCGACCATTTATTCTTCTTATTCATGGTGGTGGTTTTAGAGGTGGCAGTAGAGAATCCATGACATATCATTGTACTGAATTTGCCAAAAGAGGTTTTGTAGTGGCAACCATGAGTTACCGTTTAGGATTTGATAAGACCCTTAGAGGCGACAATATAAAAGCCGTATATAGAGCACAACAAGATACAAATACAGCTATAGAATATTTAGTTTCAGAAGCAGATAAATTAAAAATTGATCCTTCCGGGGTGTTTATTGGTGGCTCTAGTGCTGGAGCAATTACTTCACAGTTCATAGCGTATGCAAGTCAAGCGGAATGGAATCAAGTGATGCCTCAAATAGAATCTGACCTAGGCCCTTTGAATGCGACTGAGGGGGTTACAATAAAAGGGATCTATAATAACAAGGGATCGGTTTCTCCTTTTGCTCTTAAGCAAGGAGAATTGGTTCCTACCATCTCGTTTCACGGCGAATTAGACCAGGTTGTTCCTATCGATAAAAGTGTTGTTACTGGTTATGGATCAAGAGAAATTCACAAGCTGTTAACCCAGGCAGGAGTATGTAATGATTTGACCATTGTCCCAGATGGCGGTCATGGAATTTATAAGTCTTACGACGGTGCTAACTTTAGAATTAATCGAGTGGCCTGCTTCTTTAAAAGTTTGATTTTAGACACTTGTGTCGACTTTTTGGCTTCAGAAGACATCCCGGCAAAGTGCTCTAATTGAGCATTTAAAAAATCACAAAACTGTTTAAAAAAACGTATATAATTAATTGCTTAGCCCCTGTGTACTCGGAAAATTCTGCTGAATTTCCTCTGGTTCGTTTTCTTTTGCTAACTTAGTTCTAGCCAACGCGACTAAACATAGACAAACCCTTGTGTGTCATTGGAGCACTTCTGATTTGCTTAAGACTGAATAGAAGTAGATCGAATTTTAAAAACCAAACTAAAATGAAAAAATTACTGTTTTTATTAGCCTTTTTAATTTTTGCACCTAAAGGTTATTCTCAAAAGCTTAAAACTTACTACATAAATTTTAAGGGTGAAAAAACATCAAAATTAAACGCAAAGTTTAAACGAACAGTGAAGAATCAAAATGATATTTGGGTCGTCAAAGATTACTATTTAAATGATTCATTAAAAAGGACTGGCAATTTTATCGATAAAAAACTTACCCAAAAAACTGGTAGGCATACAAACTTTTACACCAATGGTAGAGTATCACAGACTTTTGTATGTAAAAACAATAGTAAACATGGAGCTGAAAAATTTTATTTCATAACAGGTAATATATCACGATTAGCACATTATAATTTGGGTGAAGCTACAGGGAAATGGATTTGGTATAATGAAGATGGTAGTATCGAAAATGAATTAGATAATATAAATCCAAATATTCTTAACGATAATTACGCTCATGCCGAATATCCTGGAGGTAAAAAGAAACTAAATGAATATATTAAAAAAGTTGATTACGAATTACGAAATGGAAACATGGTATATAATGGCAAAACAATTACAGCATTTCAAATTAATGAACAAGGTAATGTAACTGATGTTGATATCATTTTAAAAGGTACTAAACAAATGGATTCAGCAATTATTAAGCATCTCTATAATATGCCCAATTGGAGAGCCGAAAAAAAGAGCGGTAAATATGTGACTTCAAATTATGTTTTACCTATAGCATTTGGTCAACAAAATAAGACCATTTTAAGTGACCAAATTATTGGTGAGGCTTTCTATAATAGTAGTGTTAATGATTACAAAGAAGAGAACTATGATAAAGCAGTTTTTAAACTTATAAGAGCCATTAGTTATAATCATATGGACGCAAAATATTATTTTTTATTGGGGCATAGTTACTTTCAACTAAAAAAACAGGATTTTGCATGTGAAAACTGGACTATTGCAAATAGCCTTGATAGTGTAATATTAAAAAAAGAGATTAAGGATTTATGTAATTTGAAATAGTGTTAAAAAAGTATTGACAGGCTTTCGAAATTATGATTGATGATTTAATCTAGGCTATTTCTGTAATGTATTTTGCGTTTTAATTGAATAAAAAACGCCACACAATACCGTATAATTTTAATTGCTTTATTTTAGACTACTTGCGAAAACCCTCTCGGATTTTCTATTCGGTTTGTATTTGTTAACTTAGTTGTTTGAAACACACAACTACTCATATACAAGACCGTTAAATAAAATATGTCGATATGATTAAAAAAAAAATAGTACCGTTCATCTTCGACAAGCTTCTCTCGGATAATACTCGCGGAAAAACTGAAAATATTATTCTCAAAGTGGCGATAAGTAGTTTTTTTATCCATTTGGCAATAATCTATTTAATGAAATTTGGTTTTATAGATTTTCCATCAAATTCAGAATTGCTTAAAAATCCTATATCAGCTGTTTATACCCCATTTTCCTTTATTCTTATTTATGAGGTTTATCTCTTAATTTATTACTTACCTAAATCTTTTACCACCTATATAACAAAACAGTACGAGATTATTACACTAATTATTATCCGTAAATTATTTAAAGATTTATCCGCTTTAGAACTTTCTACAAATTGGTTTGAAATAAAAGGTGATCTGCAATTTACCTACGATTTAGTTGCTTCGCTTTTACTTTTTTATTTAATATTTCTATTTCAAAAGCAAGGAAACCAAAAAGCAGTCCAAGAAACAAGTAGTAAACCTATTATTGAAAGATTTGTCAAAAAGAAAAAGTTAATTGCTATTATTTTGGTGCCACTGTTTTTTGTCATGGCTTTATATACGCTCATCGATTGGTCTACAGGAGTCTCCATTTCTTCTAATAAATTACCAACATTTGAAAGTATTAACAATCTGTTTTTTGATCAATTTTTTACAGTACTAATTTTAATAGATGTTGTACTACTTCTAATTTCATTCTTTTATACAGACAAGTTTCATAAAATTATCAGAAACTCTGGGTTTGTTATTTCCACAATATTAATAAGAATGTCGTTTGGAGTAAGCGGATTAATTAGTACTATATTAATTGTTTCAGCGGTTCTTTTTGGATTAGCAATAATAACAATTCATAATAAATATGAAAAAAACACTTTGCCCAACAGCATATAACATTAATTGCTAGTCCATGTATACTTTCTAAAATCCTCTCGGATTTTCTATTCGGTTTGTATTTACTAAATTCGTTGCTTAACCAAGAAACGAATCTCTAACCCCTTTTATGGCATTTTAAAATTGTATTAAAAGTTAATATATGTACGTAAACTCAATAAACTATTTTAGAGGTATTTCGATTATATTTATTGTCTTTGGTCATTGTATATATCTAGTTGATTATAATTTTAATTCAATCTTAGGCTATACAATTCAAAACTTGACTCAAGGAGGAACCTCATTTTTTGTGTTTATTTCTGGTTTCTTGTTTCATCATATTTTTTATAAAAAGTTTGAATTTAAAAGATTTATGATAAAAAAGACGAAATACATTTTAGTTCCATATCTTGTTTTGTCAACAATTCCAATAGTTTATTTACTTCTCGAGATTTGCATCAGTGGTATTTTATCATCAAATACTCTTTCTCTTCGATATGAAGAATTATTAGCCTTTCCTATATTTCGTCATTATCTTACTGGGGTTGATCATAGTTTTAGTGGCTATTGGTATATTCCTTTCATTATGATCGTTTTTGCGATGTCCCCACTTTTTGTTCGATTCATAAAACTCAAGCTGAAAACCTCGATATTAATAACTCTCTTTCTGCTAATTTGTTCAGTTTTTATTCACAAATCATTAGAAGGAATAGAATATAATGTCTTTTCAGTTTTTCAAAATGTTTTTTACTTTTCGCCTATTTATTTGTTTGGTATAATATCTTCAGAAAACAAAAATATTCTGCATTCCAAAATTAAAGGAAAGGAATTTTATATTTTAAGTATTGCTCTTTCTCTTGCAATATTTCAGGCATATATTGGAGAATTGGGAAACTATCATAAAGACCCATTTACTTTTGGCGGAATTGATTTGATGATTATTCAAAAAATTCTTTTGTGTCTCTTTTTTATGATTTTTTTAAATCGTTTTGAAAACTATAAACTTAGATTTTTAGAAATAATTGCAGCAAACAGCTTTGGTGTGTTTTTTATACATGGAATTGTAATTTGGGTTATTGGAATATTAAAATGGAAATTAGATTTTTCGTTCACCTCAAATTCATTTATACTCTATTGTATGGTTGCATCTCTTGTCTTTTTTATTTCCTTAATTATAACGCTGTTTATAAAAAGAATATTTCCAAATTATAGCAGATATCTAGTTGGGAGTTAATTAATAATATATAAAAGCAATAACGGTTTGGCTAATAAACTGAACTGCCATTTTTGTTTTAATTAAGTATCTTTCATTCTGAAAAGCAAATGCATATTAATGCGCTACTGATCTTAAAATAAGCGTTTTGTGTAATTAAACCTTTGCGGAATAAAAATATCAAAAGATGAAATGTTTAAATTATGATGAAAAGACGTAGCATAATTTTATTCGTAATTTTAATCAAGCAAATCTAAAATTAAAGAAAAGTGGTTTGTTTTTTTTAAGCGAATCGCACCCATTTAATTAGTATTCAGGAAGTAAAGTACACTATGAAACTGAAAACGATACAAAGGAATTAGAAGTTTATATTCATCATATTTCGGAATATATTGACAATGCTAAAAACAATGGATTGAAATTACTAGAAATGAAGGAGTGGTTCGATGAAAATAATCAAAACGGACTTCCAAGATTGATTTCTATTTTATTTGAGAAATAAATACTACCACCATTAACTTGTATAATTAATTGCTATAGCCTCTGTATACTCGGGAAATCCTGCGAATTTCCCTGTGGTTCGTTTTCTATTTACTAACTTTAACCTCGCCAATGTAACTAACCATAAAAAAACGGGTAGTAGTTATTATGAAATACTATGTCTTAATAATATTTTTCTTGATTATGTTGTCAGCATGCAAAACTATAACCAAGAAAAAGGATAAAATAGAGACTAACTCTATCCAAGAAGAGGAAGTATATATTCGAATCTCTCGAGATAAATTTAAAAATCAATTATATGGTTTTTGGTTGGGACAATGTATTGCCAATTGGACTGGACTGGTTACAGAGATGGATAAAATTGGTAATATCGGAGAAATTAAAACAGGAGATTTTTACACTAGAAAAGATTGGGGTAAACCAGATCAACCCAGTATATGGGGAGAAGGTATTCCAAGTGACTTATCTCCTACCATAGATTTTGTTTTTAAAGACACCAATGAATTATGGGGATCGGATGACGATACCGACATAGAATATATGTACCAGCATCTTCTTTACACATACGGTAATAGCATTTTAACTCCTAGACAAATACGTGATGGCTGGTTAAAACATATAAAGCATGAAGAGGAAAATTTTCTATGGGTATCCAATCAAAAAGCATTTGATCTAATGAAGGAAGGGTTTTTACCTCCTGAAACAGGAAACCCAAATAATAACGAACATTTTGAGATGATCGATGCACAATTAACCACAGAGATATTTGGATTATTTGCCCCCGCCAGACCAGATATTGCCTTGAAAATTGCTCATTTACCCATTCAGACGACTGCCAGAGAAGAGTCTGAATACATTTCAAAATTCTATGTAGCCATGCATTCATTGGCTTCTAAGATAGATTCCAATAAACCCATCAGCCAGCAAATATATGGGATGGCAAATCAAGCAAGAAAATTTCTTCCTGATACCACATATCCGGCCCATATGTTCGATTACACAAAAACATTGTATGAGTCTGGTATTCCATGGGAACAAACAAGAGATTCTATCTACTACAGATACCAGGTTCAGCAGAAAGACGGATACGGTATGACTTCAAAAAACTTATACTGTAATGGCTGCTTTGCAGCAGGAATTAACTTTGCTGCAAGTTTAGTAAGCTTGTTTTACGGAGAAGGTAACTTAGAGAAAACCATAAAAATTGGAACGTTAACCGGTTGGGACTCGGATAATCCAACGGCCACTTGGGGTGGATTAATTGGCTTTATGATTGGAAAAGAAGGCATAGAAAAAGCTTTCGATAGAAAATTCTCAAATCAATATAATATTCACAGAACACGACAAAACTTCCCTAATGAAGGTATCGACTCTTTTGAGAAAATGGCTGAAAAAGGATTGATTGTAACAGATAGAGTTGTAAGAGAAGAACTGGGAGGAGCTATTGATCTAGAAAAAAACATATGGATAATTCCTTTAAAAGACAATAAATAAATTATAAGCTTCAAGAAAACGACCAATTATACAAACCCTGGTAATCATTTAAAAAAAACAGTAATGAAAAAAATACTTTGCTTATTATTCTTAATCTCAAGTTCAACTATAACCGCTCAGAATGATGGATGGCATATAAGTACAAAAGAGAATTTAGATTATACTGGAATTGCCATTGCAAATGGTAGAATAGGGATGTTGAGCTCTTCAAAGCCTCTTCAAATTCAACACGTTGTGCTAAACAATGTCTATGATGTAGACCCTAACTTAAAAGTAAGTCAGATTCTTCACGGTATGAATTTCGGTAACCTTGATTTGTATATTGATGGCGAAAAAATAACAGAAGATAATATCTCAAACTGGCAGCAAACAATGAATATGAAAAGTGCTGCGTTAACCACAAATTTTGAATACAAAGACAAGGCAATAATTTCTTCTACAGTCTATGCCCTTCGCAATATGCAGTACACTGGATACATAGACATTAGTGTTCAGGCTATTAAAGAAATCGATGTGAAAATTACAGGAAAAATCCTAACACCAAAAGAGTATCAAACTCCAAAAAATACTTTTCAAATATTAAGAGATGTCGAAACCACGATGCCTATTTTGCAATCAGTTGCGAAAAGCCCATTTGGAAAACATCTAGTTAGCACATCGGGTACATTCATATGGCACAAAATAAACTCGTCTAGAGAACACCAGAGACCAGAACTAAATCATAAAGTTATATCAGACTATGAAAACACCTTATCATTTGATTATAGCATAAATAAAAATGAAAGTTTAGATTTTGCTTGGACCGGAGCTCAATGCACTTCTAAAGATTTTTCGGATCCAAAATCAGAATCAGAAAGAATGGTCATCTTCAATTTATTAAATTCAAAAGAAGTACTACTAGCTCAGCATAGAACGCGATGGAATAAATTATGGCAAGGGGATATTATTATTGAAGGGGATTTACAATCTCAACAAGACGTTAGATTAGCATTATATCATTTATATGCTTTTGGTCGTGGAGATTCCGATTTAAGTATCGCGCCTATGGGGCTCTCATTGCAAACACCCTATAACGGTCATATATTTTGGGACACCGAACTTTGGATGTTTCCACCATTGCTAATGTTCAATCAAGATATTGCTCGCTCTTTGGTTAATTATCGTTTTGACCGATTAAAGGCTGCAAAAAAGAAAGCACTAAATTATGGCTATCAAGGAGCAATGTTTCCTTGGGAAAGTGATGATACTGGAGAGGAAGCTACACCTCCTTTTGCGCTTACTGGTCCGTTTGAACATCATATAACTGCAGATATAGCAATTGCATTTTGGAACTATTACCGTGTTACACAGGACGAAAAATGGTTAACCGAAAAAGGTTACCCTTTAATGAAAGAAGTAGCAGATTTTTGGGTAAGTCGAGTTACTGCAAATAATGATGGTAGTTACTCTATTAATAATGTTGTTGGAGCCAATGAATTTGCTCCTAACGTTAATGACAACGCTTTTACTAATGGGGCTGCAATTACTGCTTTAGAATTTACGACAAAAGCCGCTAGAGAAATTGGAATTGCTCCAAACCCTGAGTGGCAAATGGTATCAGAAAAAATTAAAATCCTGAAACTTCAAGATGGCACCACTAAAGAACACGAAAATTATAATGGTGAAATTATTAAACAAGCAGATGTAAACTTACTTTCTTTTCCGCTAAATATTATAAATGACAAAGAGTCTATAATTAAAGACTTGAAATATTACGAACCTAAGTTATCAAAAGATGGCCCTGCGATGGGTAAGTCTATTTTTTCAGTATTATATGCAAAGCAAGGTGATATAACAAATGCCTACCGTCTTTTTAAAGAAAGTTATGTGCCTAATCAACAAGCTCCGTTTGGTGCATTGTCAGAGGTTGCGACTTCTAACTTTTCATACTTTGCAACTGGAGCAGGCGGCATGTTGCAAAGTGTACTCTTTGGTTTTGGTGGTTTAGATATTACCGATGAAGGTATTATTCAAAAAAATCCAATTCTTCCAAAAGAATGGAAATCATTAACTATAACAGGTGTTGGTGCGAATAAAAAAACGTATAGAATTGAAAGATGAATTAATAGTGAAAGATAGAAAATGAAAATTATAAGAATTATGAAATATTTAAAATATAGTCTTGGACTAATTGCCATTTTGATTATTGGATTTTTTTTCATGGGAATCATCAAACCTAAATTGGTTTATGACTGTGAAATAATAGTTGAGAAACCGGCTCCTGAATCTTGGGCAGTAATCCAGGATGAAGAGAAGATGTCAGAATGGCTACCTGGATTTCAAAAAATTGAACATCTTAGCGGTACTCCTGGTACTATAGGTGGAGTATCACTAGTCTATTTTAATAACGATGGACAGCAGATGAGTATACGAGAAACAATTACTGATATCGTTCCTGAAAAGTCTATATCTATGACTTTTGAGGACGACTTCATGAATATGGATTATATAATTTACCTGATTTCCATAGATGGAAAAACAAAAATTAAATCAAGCACTACTGCAGTGGGAAATAGTACGATTTCAAAATCTATAATGGCATTAATGGGAGGCTCGATCAAAGCACAAGAGGAAGCTAATCTCGTAAATCTCAAGAAAGCGATTGAGCAAAACACAAAGGACTATTTCCATGCAGGTGAAGAAATTATTAAAAATGAAGAATAAATTGCCGTCAGCTAAACATGTATGTGAAATGATAACACCTTCGGAATGCTAATATTTATATACGAACGGTTATAGTACATGAAAAACCAACCAATATGAAAAGAACAGTATCTCTAATGCTAGTATTAGCTGTAGTTATTTTTTTATCTGGTTTTTTGAAGTACACACCATTTGAACACATCAGTCTATTTCTTTTTCTTCTTTTAGCAATTTGCGGAGTAAAATTATTTTATAGCGCTAATAATACTGAAATTAGCGGCTTCTTGAAACTCTTTTTGGTTTTGACAGGAATATCCACAATGATATTTATGTTCCTAATAGTGAATGCAATAATTAAAACCATATATACCAGCGTGTCGCTAAGCGATAATTTAGAATTACTGGAGGGTGTATTTTATTTGACTTCTCTTATTTTTTTAATTGGAATTATAGGAAGTATAATTTATTTAAATAGAAAGAGACTCTAATATTAAAAGAAAGTACTAAAGGCTTAAAGAGTTGGCTATTGGTTTACCTTATATGCTCTATCCCTCTAATTGTATTCTATACAGGAGCATTTTCAGAGGTTTTTTTTTTGATTATCTGATTTGGCTGGTAATTCCAATTTTAGTAGTACTTGCAGTTCCAATAGTGCTTATTTTATTAAAATCCGATCAAGCACCTAAGTGGAACGTCGTTGAATTGTTGGTCGTTGCAATATTATTTCCTTTACGCATTTTAACAGGAGTTATAATGGGTGATATGGGAAGAGCAAGAGAATTTATAATACCGCTGACCTCAATCGTTATCTTTCCAGTTGTCTGGGCAATAATTTCGTCGTAGTATTTCAAAAAGTCAGCAGGTGTAAGAAACACTTTTGGAAAAAGACATGATGCAAAACCTGAACGAAACACTCCCAAATAAATCTAAGAAAAATAAATAAAAACGATTAACTTCAACGTGTATAATTACAGGATTAAAAGTGGTTAAAAAGTTTTACTGAAATTCTACCAAATTTTCTATAAGCAGCCCATTTTTGTTACCTTAGTCCCTTACGCTCTAAATAAACAAACCGTTGTGATTCATTAAGCCAATAATTAAGCAATGATAAAATTCTTTAGAATAATTATACAAAAACAACTAACTGAAAATAAATTATTTATTACTAATAATTCTAATAAAATGAAAAAACACACTATTTTAATTTCGTTTATACTTGCTTATTTCTTTATAGGTAATTTTAACCTACAGGCACAAGACAAAACCTTTCAAGAACTTACTGAAATTGCTATTGTAGACCAAAAGATAATGATGCCAATGCGCGATGGCATCCGATTAGCAACTGATATATATCGACCTAAAACAGATAAAAAGGTGCCTATCATTTTTTCTCGTACACCTTATAACTTTAATTCTTGGGGAGATGGGGAACAAAAAACACGAACAGCTCGAAGAGCTATAGAAGCAGTTAAAAGAGGTTATGCTTATGTGGTTCAAAATGAACGTGGTCGATATTTTTCAGAAGGAGAATGGGATATTCTAGGAGTTCCATTAACAGATGGCTATGATGCATTTACCTGGATGAAAAATCAATCTTGGTCTAATGGAAAGATAGGGACTCTTGGTTGTTCTTCTACCGCAGAATGGCAAATGGCCGTTGCGGCTTTAGACCATCCTTCTCATGCAGCAATGGTACCCCAAGGTTATGGTGCTGGTGTGGGTCGGGTTGGTGAAATTAACGAACAAGGAAATTGGTATCGTGGCGGAGCTGAACAAATGTTATTCTTTTCGTGGTTATATGGTGTAGAGCATGATAAATTTAAACCACGTATTCCAGCTGGAGCGACTCAAGAAGATTTGATTAGAATTTCCAGATTTTACGATTTAGCCCCTGAAAACCCGAAAGTAGATATGGCTGAAGCGTTGAACCATTTACCTATTCAGGATATACTAAAAAACATACATGGTAAAAATGAGATTTTTGATAAAATGATACGCCGTAAACCAAATGATCAAGCTTGGTTTAATGGTGGAATTTATCATGATGATATGGAAATTGGAGTTCCAAGTTTTTGGTTTGCTTCATGGTACGATGTGTCTATAACTCCAAATCTAGCTTTATTTAATCATGTTAGAAATAATTCAAAAGATGCTACAATTAGAGATAATCAATACTTGGTAATTGCACCTACTTTGCATTGTCGTTATACCCGAGCAAGCGAAAACACAATAGTTGGCGAACGCAGTGTTGGCGATGCAAGACTTAACTACGATGAGCAAATTTACGATTGGTTTGATTTGTGGTTAAAAGGAGAACAAAATAATTTCAAAGAAAAAACACCTAGAGTCCAGTATTATACCATGGGAAGTAACAAGTGGCAAGCATCAGAAACTTGGCCACCAGAAAAGGCTACATTAATAACCTATTATTTAAACAGTAATGGTAAAGCCAATAGCTTTTTTGGAGATGGAGAATTAACAACAACAATTGCAAATTCTGATAATCCAGATAGTTTCACTTATGACCCAATGATACCAGTCCCTTCTTATGGAGGTAATGTATGTTGCACAGGAAATGCAATTAAAGGAGGCGCCTTCGATCAACAACAAATGGAAACCAGAAATGACATTTTGGTTTACACCACAGATGTTTTAGAAGAAGGTGTAGAAATTTCAGGTTTTATTGAATCTACACTATACGTGTCTTCAGATGCAAAAGACACCGATTTCACAATTAAACTTATCGATGTGTACCCCAATGGAAAAGCATATAATTTGGATGAAACCATACAACGTATAAGATATCGTGAAGGCTATGACAAAGAAGTGTTTATGGAGAAAGATAAGGTCTATAAAGTAGACTTAACACCTATGTCTACAAGTAATTACTTTAAAAAAGGGCACCGTATACGCATTGAAATATCTAGCAGTAATTTCCCTCGTTTTGCCCGTAATTTAAATACTGGAGGCAATAACTATGATGAAAAAAAAAGTGTAATCGCCCATAATAAGGTTCATCATTCTTCAAAATATACATCACAAATAAGGTTGCCAATAATTTCTAATTAAAAGTTATGACAACAACATTAATCTTAAAAAAATGAGATAAAAATTAGCCTAAATTTCTGCTCTCATTTATAGATATTGAGTTCCATTAAAACAGACTTAATATGTGTATAAAAAAAGCGTAGTACAGTACTTAACAAGATTGCAACAATTGATAGAATAATCATACTTTTAAACGCAGACAGACCGATTTAAATCTAACGCAAGGCTAATAAAATTAGCATTCATTGCTGAACGCACTCAAATTGAAAAAACAATAGAAATTAAAATTATTAGACATGAACAAAATTAGAACGAAATACAAGGCTCTTTCAAAAAATAAAAAAATAACTTATTTATCAATACTTACAATCATAATAATTCTCGTTATTGGACAAATATATAATGCTGGAGAAGCAATTGGGGTAGCTTTATATAATTTGACACAGTAACATTACATCTAATAAAAAAATGAATTGGAATAAATTAGATAAAACATGGAATGAGTTTTCTAAGCTAAAAAACTTAGAATTAAAGTATAAAGAACGTAATCAACGTGATGTGATTCAATCTTATTATTTAATTAATTAGACAAATGAAGTAGCTACTTTTAGTTTTATTGGAATATTATGGAAACCTACCGAAGGTCAAAATACTGACAAAAGAACTATTATAGTAGAATTTAAAAATAGATTAGATATAAATAATTTTGAACTATAAATTACGAGCGAACAAAAGAGTATCTTATCTAAAGATAAAATAACTGAATTTAAAAAAGTATTTTAAAAGACCTTAAAAAATTTAAAGGTACTAGTATTACTCTGAAAGACGTCTTTATTAGAATTGATGCTAACCTTGTTTTTTCTACTATTGACGAGTTTAAACATGTAACGGATTTGAAATCAAAGATAAAAACTACCGGTAACAACATATCAAAATAAGTGCTGGCACAAACTAAATTACGAAACCCTTTTTAAATATTATTTCATAATTCTTTCAAACCTATAAATGGTTCCACTCTGCCTTACATGAAAGAACTTACAATTAGAATAGTGTATAAATTCAAATTCTAAATCATAATCAAAAGTATCATCTTCAACCGTAAATGTATCATGTATATCGATATTTCCATATGGCGAAATACGCTTAAAATGATACTCCACATCATGTCCTGTTTTATGCAAATCAAACCATGCACCAGCGGCAATACCAGAAAGCCATTGTGCTTTTTCGTGTAAACTATCAACTGGTTTTGGCTCTTGTGTTCCTGCCAAATCAACGTCATGGTCTTTTAACTTATCTAAAAAACAACGGATATTTTCACTTTTTTGAGAACCCTTAAATTCTGAAATAATACCTTTTTCAGAAACTTTAAAAGGATGGTTTTCCGTATTTGATAGCAATACATTACCAACTGTACTTGGTGTAA
>Ga0213868_10002313_pt1 | contig 18321 bp, 12 predicted proteins | sample PICome_9_FD_160087 | JGI IMG/M metagenome (GOLD analysis project Ga0213868, IMG submission 160087) | Coastal seawater microbial communities near Pivers Island, North Carolina, United States - PICO127 | ecosystem: Environmental > Aquatic > Marine > Coastal | place: USA: North Carolina...
GATCGAAACGCTGGGCACGGATATCGAAGCAATGATCAACCCGGCGGACAGTAGTAAACTGATCGTGACGGATAAGAATCCAGGCACACGCGCATTTTATCAATTGAGTGTGATTCTCAAGCCCTCGCCCTGATCTTAGTCCAGCTCGACGACGCGATAGAAACGTGGGTTTGCATCTTCACCAACGGATTCACTCAAAGACGTCGTCATGTCGCCAGCAGTCACTTCACTAACAGGCGCTCATTCGCCTGGAAGAAAGCTCTCACTGAATTCCAATCAGTAATTCTTCCCCGGCTCTGAGTCCCAATGAATAGTATCGTAACGGGGTCACTGAATGAGATGGCACCGATCGCTCCTTCGGTCGGCAGTTTGTCAAAGTCTGCGACAATGATCTTGTTGTCGATCCCTTGATGTGGTCGTTCTCGATTGTAGAAGATTTCCACCTCAGAGAGTGCTTTCCGCAGTGAGCTCTCTCCAAAGAATATCATTCGGTCTACACACAATTCCTTGGCGGTGCGTACCCATCGCTCAGCGAATGAATTCAAGTTCGGACTTCTCCTCGGAAGCCGAATGGTTTTCACCCCTCCACTTCGAAGGATCATCCGGAACGACTTCGAAAACTGCGGAGCTCGATCATGTATCAAGTATCGGTATCCGTTAAGGAATCCACCCAGACAATCCGTCAAGTTCCGCGCGATCTGTTTCATCCAATCGTCACGGGGTTCAGGCACGAGTCCGACTGCCCTAACTTCCCGCGTTGCCAGGCGAATGACGAACAGAACGTGATAGCGAATCAGGCCTCGCGCCGTCCATACCTCCGTCGTGAAGAAGTCCGTAGCCGCCATGACGTTCCAGTGACTCCTGAGGAACTCCGCCCAGCTCATTCCCTTTCTCCGATCCGGCGAAGCTTCGATTCCCGCTTTCTTCAGTACTCGGGCAATCGACCTTCGGCTCACGTCATGTCCAAGGTTTAGCAAGGCTCCCTGGATCGAGCCGTAGCCCCAACCCCGGTTCGCCTCGGCAAATTGAATGATTAAATCGCTAACGGAGGTCTTTATCCTGGGCCGTCCCATGCGCTTGGCACTTGAGTCATCTTTCTTCGCAATCAATCGTCGGTGCCAAGCCAACAAGGTCTGCGGAGTAACGATCGTCGCCATTTCCTTGAGCTTTCCAAAGTTGATCCTCTTGGCTTTTCTCGCCAACCGGCTCCTCTGTTCGTCCGTAAATCGCAATCGTTTGGGCCCATGCTGCTCACGCAGCACCCGAACCTCCTCTCGCAGATACTCGATAACCTCTTGCTGATTTTTATTCAACCTGCCGGCAAGACAAATCAGAATGAAACAAATGGAATCCGAGCATGCTTTCCCGCCCGAATTCATCACGGAGAAAAGTCAACCTTCTCGATGTTCAAGTCCCCCACCCCCAACGGATTGCGCAGAGCAATCGACTTTTGACACATTACAGGATCCTGCCTTCGATCCGCACGTGTTTAAATATGGAGTGGCGACGGCGCACTCACATTTTCTGTTAGAGCGAGACCGTCAGCCTGAGATAGAGACTCTCTGAGTCAGGCATCTCGTTCGAGCGCAGTATCACACGCGCGGCGTCTTCTTCCCGATTGAGCATCTCAACTTCAACCCACTGGATCAGATCAGCGGAGGACTCAAGAGTGATCGTGACTTGGCGCTCAGAGGTCTTCGGATAATGGACTTCGACAGTCGCCTCTCTCCATTGGACTTCAATGCTAGGGATTGCAGAACGATCGATGGGCGACGTGCCGAGCGCGAACTCGATGAGATTGGCGTATCGGTCTCCATCAGGATCGGCAGCAGGATCTCCCATCCAGTCTTCGCCAACACCTACTCGCCACTCAGCGTAGGAGAGGGCTGGGAGGTTTTCTCCCAGGAGTCCGGGCGAGCCGCCAAGTTGAGCGCTTGCTCGCCATGCATTGGCGTCGCCCAGATTGTCTGAAGATATCGAAACCCGTTCGAGCGAAGCGCCTTTCCCGTCGGCCATCGAAGGCCAGTCTTCGGAATCGTCGTAGGCAAATGTCAGAATCGGTTCGCCCGATGGCGTGGCGATCGTGAACTCCTCGCCGCCATTGCTCAGTGCCCCCTCCCATTGACCGGCGACCAGGGTTTCGTTGACTTGATAGTGCCCAAGAAAGGCTTCTAGGTCTTCCACCACGAGGACGGCTTCATTTGGATCTAAGGAAAGTATCGGGAAAGCGAACTCCACGGCACCTCGAAGCTGTACCTTTGAGAGATCAAGGGGAACTTCCCCCCGATTCACGAGCTCGACGAATTCCAAGACGTCTGCCCCCTCTGGGTTGTAGTGGATTTCAGAGACTGTGAGATTACTGCTAGATGCGGCTTCCGTCCCCACCAGGAAAGGGGCTCTGCGCAGCGTGCTCCATTTGCCAAAGAGACTGCGTAGGCGCGCGGTGACCACGGTGTTTTCGGATAGAGTAATCGGTTCCTTATAGACAACAGCTTGCGCGCTGATATTGCCTCCATGTTCACGGGGATCGCTCCCGTCAATCGTATAATAAATGCTTCCAGTGAAAGCCTTGAATCTGGAACCAGGATTCACCTCAAGAGCGAACCCAGTCGGCACAGGACCGCCATTCTGATTGAAGCTTGGCGGGCTCGGCACTTGGGAATCAATCCACTCAAGCCGAGCGGTGAGCCATTCGCGGACAAAGGCCACTTCCTTGGCGTAAGTGTCGCGCGCGCCCTCTCCCGGATCTGCCCGCGTGCTGCCGCCTGTAGACCAAACAGCTTTGCCCAGGGCATCCCATTTCTCAAAGTTGCGCCGGGCACTTTCTTCTAACAGAGCGCCGACGGCGTCGATATCGCCTAACAACACTTCGTTGGTGAGTAAATCCTGCCGCAATTTCACCCAGCGGTCTTCCCACTGCTGCTGATACTCAGGATCCTCATCCAACTGGCCCCACCATTTCATCCAATGACCTCCGTTCGTCATGTAGGAATCATTCCAGCCATCGCTTCGCCATCCGGGTACAGGGTCAAAGAGGCGCGTCAGGCCATAGGATTGGTTGTAATCCCAGAGTGGGCCCATTTGCACTTGGCCAGTGTCATTCAGGGAAAGAAAGGTGCTCGCACCGTCGATATTTCGCGAGAGTTCGCGCATGATATCGTAGTCAATATGCGAGGGTAGGTCGAGATACTTGAGATAACCTTCGTTTGGATCCTGGAAGTCATCATTGAGCACGGCCTGTTCGACCGCATTGTAATGCTCACGCACCGCCTGCTTGCGTTCGGGATCCTCTTCACTGTCACGCGGCTCGACATACTTCAATCGGATGCCTGTTGCCGACGTCCAGTGTTGATTCACATTGGTCGCTTCTAAGATGTAGCTGTCGTCATTGATCTCCAGGCGATCGGCAGACGCCTTGATCTTCTCAGTGAGCACGTAGACGCCCTGATAATCGTCCATGGTGAAGCGCTCATCGCCATTCATATCCACGAACAACTCGATGAAACGCGTGCGTGGTGAGTAGTAGCCTAACTTCTCCCACCATCGGAATGTGATTTCATTGCGCATCAACGATTTATCGAAGTAGGGAGCCGCAAGGATCCAATCCGAATCCGCAGGCAGTCCGAGCAATGGAATGTCGCGGTCTTCATCACCTTCGCCCCAGGTCTCAAATTTGAACTGTTTCTTAGGCCACCCGCGAGAACTTGCGCCTCTCACATTCATGCCTGCCCGGCCAACATGCTGTGGCGTCGCCGTGATCGCGGCACGACCGTTCTCCTCGGTGTCAAAGAAAGCGCTGTAGACGGAGCTCTGGGGGAATCCCATGCCGAGCGACGTGTCTTGGGAAAAGTCATGACCACGAGAATCGATCAAGGCCACTGGCAGATCTGAGTCAAAGTTACTAACCTCATCATCCACAGCAAGATAGATTTGGGTGGCTAACGGGCTCACCACTTGGCCACCAACGGTGACGTCGGCGCGCAAGCACATCGATTCCGAGATCGTGAAGGGCCCCGTGTAATTGGTGCTGTTAAAGATACTCGGCTCACGCCCGTCTGTGGTGTAACGTATGGAGCCGCCTTCCGTCTCCGTTGAGAGCGTGGTCTCAAATGGTTCATTAAAGACGCCAGCAGGTCGAGAGTAGTTCACACCACCTAAAGTCGACACACCCGTCGGATCGTTCGGGGCGCCGGGTGTTGGTTTGAGAAGAAAGATTGCCGTCTCGGATTCTGGAGTTGCCCGACCGAAGGCAATGTCCGGATGTTGCGCAGGAAACTCGATCTCATCCAGGAGTATCACGCCATCACGATCCGTCAGGATCACCACCCCACCAGACCCGCGTAAGCGAAACGGTGCATGCAAAGGACCTTGCTCAGGATCATTGTCTAACCAAATCAGCAATCGTCCGAGCGGAGCGACCATCGTGTTCTCCGGCACACGCCACAGGGTGGGATCCTCGCGATCATTGCTCAAGTAGAGACCACCAAGATCCTGCGGGGCGTCTTCTGGATTGTAGATCTCTACCCAGTCATCAAACTCTCCTTGGCCATCCGAAGACGAGGCGTCATTCACCGCCATGAACTCGTTGATCACGAACGCCGACTGAGCAACGACAGTGTTAAGTAGAAACAGAAAGATAAGTAGCGGTCGCATGGATTTTCTATTTCGAAATGTTGGGTTCACTATAGGTGAAAGACTTCACGCAGAGGGGTGGAAACGGGACTATTATCAGGATTCAATGGCGTACTGTCCGGAAACTCGAATCGTCGCAGTTTCATACGGTATCACAATAGTAATAACGCAGCAATCCGCCAAGCCGCTCGCGGCAATTCACCTCACTCTCTCGATCCGAACCGAAGTCCGGTTCAATGATTTTGTTGTCTAACCCTTGGTGATTTCTCTCGTGATGGTAGTGCCGGCAAAACTGATCGACTGCTCGTCGCGGTGACCTCTCCCCTATCAAGATCATCCGATCGAGGCACTCTCCTTTGATCGATCGAACAAACCTTTCCGCAAATGAATTCACCCGCCAAGCCATGCTAAAGAGCCAACGCCAAGAGGTTGTTATGATGCGGACACCACCTCATTGACTCCTGGTTCATGCAAGAGCGATCTCACTCAACCGCCGCCGCGGTGAGACATCATTGAGATAGCGAAACGGAGACAAGCTGGCGGTCGGTCTGCAAGAGCTTTTCGATGCTGGCGAGCTTCGCTGCGGTAGTCGTCTCAAGATTGGCTAGGCGTTTCTGGAGATCTGCGATGGTCTGCTCTTTGGCTTCGAGCTGACGATGGAGTTCTTGTGTCGCTGAGATGTTGAGCATCGCAATAGCTTCGTAATCGACGCTGCGGAAATCATCGACCTCGCGACCAAAGACAAAGACCTCGTCCACATCTGATTCAAAGGCGGTGCGAAAGGCTCCAGTGCGGACTTCGAGCACTTCATGGACGCCAGACTTGGTTTCAGCAATCAATCGCACGCGGTCTCCGACCTTGAGATCCGTAGCGAGATCAACCCAACCGCCAGCGGTCGGGGCCACTTTGTAGATGTCAGGTACGACGCCAGATCCTCGAGAAACGGCTTGTGGGAAGACTGCTTCGACCTGCTGGGCGATCACTTTTTTGTAGGAATCACTTCCTTCACCCACAACATCCTTAAGGGTGTAGTCCGTGATCTCGATCTGGGCCAAAGTTTCAAGATCTGTGATAGCGTCGGAGCGCCCCTTGACCGTCTTAATGCGTTCATCTGAATCCGCAAGGAAAGCCAGCGCTCGGATCTCGTGCTCAGCGTATATGCTTAATTGCTTGTCAAAGGTAGCGTTATATAAAGTGTTTCCCGTTCTTCCGTAGTTCCTATAGTTAGTTAACGATGTCGCTTGGACGCCCATCACCTGAAGTGGCGCCATGGTGGGATTGGTGGTTCCAATGCCTACTTTTCCATTCAATATAGTGACATTGGGGAGGCCATTTGCAGTGAGCGCGATGGGTGCAGGAAGGATCTCCTGACGTACCAGAGCAGGATCACTCTCAACTGTCATCTCTAGATAAGTAGCTCCACCAGAGAGCGCGTTGCCAATGTCGCGAGCTGAACTGTCTTGAGGCCCAAGTTTCGTGGAGAAACGTCCACTGACAAGAGACACCGTATAACTTTTGGGTCCCCATTGGGCAGTCCCGCCACTGACCGCCGTGAAGAGAGAGAACGCGATCTCCACGTTTCCGTCCGGGAGAGGGGTTCCGTTGACATCTGTGAGACGTCCTTGATAGGGAACCTGAGCATGACTGGAGACGAGGAGACCGAAGGCGAGAGCGAAGATGGCGAAATGCGTTTTCATGTGCTATTAGGAAGATTACTTGTTGTCTTATTAGTCAATTTGGGGGCGAGCGTAGCTTTGGCTCTGGACGACGATTTCGATGTCGATGACATTATCGATAACCAGTTCGCGGTCTGGAGCGGTAACGTCGATCTGCAGGGTTAACTGTGATGTGGCGACGGAGAGTTCGCGGAAGGAGGCTTTGCGATAGCTCTTCATTGGGTCCTCTATACGGCCCATTTCGGTGCCGTTATTGTCGAGGACGGAGCGTGGGCTATAGAGAAAACGCCCTCCGACCTTCTGTCGAGCCAAGAGGCTGAATTCGCTGAGATCGAGGCTTTCTTGTTGATAGTAGCGAAAAGGGGCAATGTTATACTCGCCGCCAATGTCTTCAGCGGGGTTGAATACTTGGCTACCGACAACTGTTGTGGCAGGCTCTCGTGTGGATGGATGCACTGGGACTCGAGTCCGAAACCAGGTATTTCCACCATAGCTAAAAATATAGTTCCCACCAAATTCTGATTCCGGAGCGTCGGCTGCGATGACATTAATGCCAAACCACATGATCTTGTTGCGGTAGTCTCCTGAGAAACTGTTATTAGGGTTTGAGAAATCCGGCCCTCGAAAGAAATCGCCGAATCTCCGTAGTTTGGTCGTGTCGATATCAATGATCAAGTTTCCATTAGAATCAACACGCTGGCGAAGGAGTTCGCGGAACCGAGTTACTTTGTCAACGTAGGCACCACCATTGATCGAGTCCGGGTCTGGGCTCCATCGGAAGTTGTTGTCTATTAGAAACTGATCGAAATCGAGGTTCGGGTCATCAGGATTTGGCGAGAGGATATGATCGCGAAGAGAGATGACGTTTCGGCGAGACTCTGGTCCGGTGCTGATCCAGGCACTGTTGTTAAAGGCGGCCATCTTTTGGCGAATACGCTCAAGCTCCGGATAGTTCCGCGCTGTAATTATTGAATGAATGTTATAACCATCTTTCTCGAAACGCTGTTGCCACTTATATTCGAGCGCTCGGCAAGTGAAGAAGGTCCACCTTTGCGCGTCCTCAAAATCGGCAACGGCAGTACGAAGAGCCGTTTCCGCGCGGATGTAAAAGATGGGATCGGCATAGTAGCTGGTGACTTGAGAGCTATAATCGATCTCGAAGCGCTTAAGGAGGACCTGAGCTTCTCGGAGAATCCCATTTCTTTCGCTGAGAGCTTGGTTGAGGGAAGCCCAGTTTGACTGCACTTCAAGCTTATGTGAGAGAGCCTCACGGTAAAGGTCATTCAGATCCATGATCTGCTGTTGCACTGTCAGCGGTAGTCCGGCGGTGGCGATGGTGATGTCCATGGCGATGGCGGCTTCCTCGATCTCTTGCTGGCGTTCAGACGTCCTAACGGCAGCGGTCGTCTGTACCGCTGTATTCGCGGCTCCTGCCAATCCAACAGCGACGTTGGCACCTCCGGCGGTGAAGAAACTTGAGATGCTGCTGACGCTACTGGCGGCAGTGAACGCGTCAAAGGCTGCTTGAGCACCAGCCGCTGCGCCAGCCCATTTGTGCATTTCGGTCCAGGCTGCAGCCGTATCATCGAGATACTGAGCCTGGGCGCCTGTGATCGTTGCTTCAATCCCACGCGCAAGGGTGACCGCTTTCTGGGCAGCCGCACTATCCTCTATGAGCCTGCTAGTGAGATCGATAAGTTGGCTATTGCGGTCTCCCAGCGCGGTGATTTGGGCCTCGGCTGCGGCCAATCTGCTCGGTTCAAATTCGGCAGGGTGGACGCCATCGAACCCTGGATCATCGTCAGGGTCATAGCCGGTGAGTTGGTGGAACTCCTCAATGAGATTTGCCTGAAGCTCGATGAATTCAGCGGCCACGGTGTCGACGTTGGCCCGGAAGTCGGAATAGGCTTGGTGAGCGCCGCCACCGGTAGTCGGATTGAGAGGATCGCCATAGGAGTCCTGAGCGATTGCTAGGGGACCAACCGGGTTTTCGCCCACGTCACGCTTGATGAGCCGTTCCATGAGCATATCGTAGGAGTCAAAGTAGTCGGCAGAGTCGTTCACGCTGGGCGCGACTAGGAGAAGGAAGTTGGGATCGAGCCCGAGGTGATTTGAGGCGCCATTGAGAAAGGTTCTGACGCCCTGGACCTCGCTTCGGGCATTGGATACGAGGCGTTTGGCTGCACGGACACCCGTCCCGTCGAATGCGGGATCATCAAAGTCGATAGAGCTGCTGAATCCGGTCACAAAGAGACCTTCCAGCTTTTCATAGATCCGATTGTCATACTCGTGGACTGCGGTGAGGCGATTACGCGCCAGGGTAATATCGTCGCCCTCGTTGCGCATTCCTCGAAGGCGTGCGACACCCGCACTGTACTGGTAGTAGTGCGCTAACAGAGTATAAAGAGTGCGAAAATCTTTATAGCCAGCGAAGCCCTCGATGGGTTGATCGCTAGAATCAACGAGTGAAGTGACGCCGGTACTGGTCGCATACAGAGTGGTATTCTGACTGCGCGCAGGAACGAGTTTTCGAAACAGGTAGTATCCTAGAGGCGCGTTGTTCGCGGTGGCATCGTAGTCGGTGGGATTCACGCCGCCTGCACGAAATTCTAGCAGATCTAGGTAGACGCCTAGTGCGCACTCCATGGTGGCAAGGAGTTCATCCATCGTCATGATCTCGGCGTCAATGGCGCGCGCATCTCCCTCAGGTGTGGTGGCGAGGAATCCCATGCGCACCTTTGCTAGTAGCTTACGCTTGCTCTGGGCGAACTGCGTCTCGGCCACTGCCCAGTCGTAGTGGACGTTCAACAAGGCCTCCTGAAGAGGCACGTTCTGAGGAGCGTAAGCGAGCGCGTTACGGAGAATCTCAATCTGTGCCCTTACCGCCATGCGGTCATCATCATCAAACCATGAGTTGTGCGCGTCTGAGTCGGCGAGGTTGACAATGGTAGGTGTTCCTACAGCATCAGGATCTTCACCGTATGTTAGATATTTTCCCCGGAAGACGCTGTCGCTGGCCGAGATGGTGTCGCGACTTACAGTGATACCGCCGGGCTGGCCGTAGCCAGGAGGATAAAGAACGGTGAGGACGCCTAAATTCCCTGCGCGCCCATTCCGAAGGACGTCCTCGGCAAATCCTTCATAGGGCGCCGCGAAGGTGGCGGCGAATGGTGCGCCGATGGAGTATTCTGTCAAGTACTTGCCATTCGATCCGGGCGCGGAGGCGAGTGGGGCAATCTCTGACTGGAAACCAACGACTCGAGCATCACTTTTCCCTGCGGCCTTGGAAGCCACATTCTCCAACGAAGATCGAATAAGATGATTGGGAACAGCGGCTGAGGCGAGGCCAACGAGTATGGCGAGCGAAAAACCCGACACAAGAGGAAGTAAAAGATTCTTCATGAGTATTATGCCAGAAATGGGTTAATCCGTGGGATTGAGCGGACTGTCGATCGCGGTGGAATCAGGAACATCACGGACGAGCACGAAGGTGCCTTCGCGGTTACGATTGAGGTGCGTGATGGTGAAATCGGTAGCGTGTTGGATGGTCTCGCTATAGAAGCCCGCGACCAGATTCTCCTGAACGGTCCCCTCTTCGGCGGGACTCACAGTGAAGGAGAGCGAGCGCACCAGAGGATCTGGTGAGTCTCCTGTGTTGAGAGGAATATCGAAAACGAAGACGTAGAAAATACCGTGCTCGGGACTGAATTGAGCGAAGCCACCTTCCGGCCATATTTCTTTGGGAGTTCCGTCCAACTTTCTGTCAGGGATAAGGCCCGTTGACTGTGAGGACTGACCGCTATCGGGATTGAGGAGTCCGTCAGAGTTGCCAGAAACGAAGTTGACCGAGACGCTCCCGTCACTCTGAGCAATGCAGACCCGAAAATCACGTTCTCGGTAAGTGTCCTTAAGAATGCCGGACCAATAGGCATCGTTGTCTCCAATGCACACAACATGGGTAACGGCGCCGGACGGACGATAGCCACTGGCGGGATCGCCAATGACCAGGTCGAGTATGAGCAGGCGCTCTGGATTGACTGTGAGGTTGTCAACCAGATCGAGTGCGATGGTGGCGCTGCTGCCATTGGCTGTGGTTGTGCCTGACAGTGACACGAAGTCAATACCGGACACGGCTGAGCTTCGCGAATTGACGGCGTAGTGAATGGGGCCCACATAGGAGGCTGGCGTGATCTTTAACTGGATCTCATGAGTACCGTCGCCCTCCTTAACGGCGGATAGACCTTCCTCAAACTCAATCTCGGGAAGGTCTCGCAGGTCTTCGGGAAACTCTAATCCATTGTTAGGGTCTGTTCCTGCGAAGAACTCAAAGCCATCCGTGTGTCCATCATCATCGGAATCCACCTTACCAGCAAGAGTTCCCAATGTTTCCTCAAAGGCATCAGAAAGCCCGTCGCCATCAGCATCTTCTGCTGTGGTGGAATAGCCGATAACACGGTAGAACGTCCTCAACCCACCGGGCTCTGGTGCCGTCAGGAGATAGCGATCAGCAATCGTCGCGTGGGGCCCTACGACAGAACCTGCGATGCCTTTCCAAACAGTCACATCATCCGAGTGCTGAGCTTCGAAACTCGTGTTGCTGGTATCTTGGCGCAGATCATCGAACTCGATCACCACATTGCCGCCAATGAATTCCAGTGAAACCGGATCGATGAGAGCATTCACCGATTGGTTCTGTCCGTATGCTTCTGCCGTGAAACCGAGGGCGAGAATTATAAGTGTGACCCATTTCACACCGGCATGGTTGACGTGGATGTGCATCTGTTACAAAAAACAGATCTAGCCACAGATGCAACGAAATTCGAATGTCTCGTGACGTGCAAGCTACGAGACAAGGTTTCAGACGCTCGATCGAGAGCCAACGGACCCAGAGCCTTACGAAATCATCGCTCATGGGATCGATTAGACGTAGGCCGAGGCCATCGTCCGCCAGATGACACGAGTCCGGCGGTGCCATCATCACGCTGACGATGGCGTAGCGTCCGAAAACTCGAATAGCCATGCTATTCATGCTGCCTTCCGGTAGTAGTAGCGAAGCATTCCGCCCAACCGCTCGCGGCAATTCACCTCACTCTCTCGATCCGAACCGAAGTCCGGCTCGATGATCCCATTCTCCAATCCTTGGTGGTTCCTCTCTCCATGGTAATGCTCGCAGAACTGCCTTACCGCTTGCCTCAATGAACCCTCCCCGATCAGAGTCATCTTTGATAGGCATTCTTCCTTGATCGTTCGCACAAATCGCTCCGCCTACGCATTCAGATTCGGTGATCGCGCTGGTAGCCTCACTGACTTCACTCCCACGCTTTCGAGAATCGTCTGGAACTCTCCCGTGAACAGCGTCGCTCGGTCATGAATCAAATAGCGGCAACCAAAGAGAATCCCATTTCCACAATCTATTAGATTCCGCGCCATCTGGTTCTTCCACTCTCCATCAGGCTCAGGAAAGATCCCGGCAATGTTCACCTTTCGACTCGAGAGTCGGATCACGAAAAGCACATGATAGCGGACCAATCCTCCCTGCGTCCACACTTCCACCGTAAAGAAATCTGTAGCTCCCTAGAGATTCCAGTGCGTTCTCAGGATTTCGCCCCTTGGTCGTTTTCTTGCCCCTTTCTAGAGCTGGCTCCAATCCTGACTGTTTTAGGGTCTCGGCTATGGTTCCTCGACCTATCTCATGGCCAAGATTGGCCAAAGCCCCTCGCAACCTCATATAACCCAATCCCGGATTCTCCTCGGCCATCTTCACCACAAGGCGCTGGAAGTGAGACTAACGGATACCGACGGGCAACCGCTCACAGCCTGGGCCCATCAGCGGATCAAGCGGGAAGTGTTCGATATCAGTGGCGGCTGGGTGGCTGAGAAACTCGGAACGATCAACACGCTTCAGGCAGAACCGTATCTCAAGACGCGGCGTCGCCTGCATGTGAATGCGGGCATGCACCAGGAGGTCTCCGGCTACTCTGACAGTGCTCTATTTGAACGGTATCTTCTCACATACAGAACCGCCTGCAACCGCTCTCCCATTACGACACCGATGCCGTCTTGCCACGCATTCATGCCGTCGAGTCCCTCGATGGCGGCGGCACACCCGTTGCACCACAGGACGTTTGGAAGGCATTCACACCCTATGCCCCCACACGCCTGCCCACTTCCGTCACGCATAGCTAGGAGCGGATCTGGCGTTACTATGCCGGACTTTTAGACTGCACGCATTACGACGCTTACCGTGTGACCGTACCATCACCCGACTCCTGGAGTCGCTATGATCGCTGGGACGGCGTGTCGATTCGCTGGGGAGCGCCCTTGGAAACGATCGGGGAAATGTCTCATTCTCTGCGCGAACTCAATCGGCCTCGCCCGGTTGCCTATTGGTCACAAGGCGCTCATCACGGTTGGCGTGGCTATGGTGGGGGCGAACACTCATCGCCGCCCCCCCGACGAACTCCGGCTTCAAGCCTGCCACGGTCTCAGCAGCCGAATCACTTCACTCTATTGGTTCAACTTGAGCCTGCGATCCTTGCTAGCATTTCCAGATCTCATCGAACCCATGACACGAGTCGGGCGTGAGATCCGGATGCTAGAAGACTACTACCTGGAAGGCGATGCTGTGAGCCACGAGCGGATTCTCCGCGATGGGAAACCTGATTGGAATTTGGATGTCATCGCCGGGCCACGCGATGCCGTCTTGTTCGCACTTGATCTCGACTATGAACCGGATGGTAAGGAGCGTGTCTTCAAGTTTGGCGCACCCCGCGAGTCGAACTTCCGCTTCAGGATTCCCGTTTATCTCAATTCTATCGACGAGGTCTTTCGCGTGGATGCCGACGGCCTTCGCGACGTCGAGGCCACCCTAAACGAGGGCACGATCACCATCCGCGATCAAGCAAGCCGAGTGGCCATCTATGTCGCCTCAGAGAAACCAACTGAACGGGCTCGTATCGAGGCGCGACGCCAAGCACTGATGACTGATGAAAATGCGTTAGACTTTGATCCTGCCCACCAGGAGGCCGATCTCCAAGTGCTGAGACAGCACAAGAATTGTCTTCCAATTGAGCACCCAATCTGTTCCGATCCCATCATTCCCAACGACAGCAAATTTCTATTTATGATGAGAACCATCCTCTTCATCCTAACACTCCCCCTCAGTAGCGTTTGCGCCGACCAAGCAGGTCGCAAACACGCCGAGAATGATCTTCATGCCCAGCCTGCCGTGCGCATCACGGTTGGGCATCGCGATACGGACATTACAGGCACCGACAATCGTGCGTTGCAGGCAGCTGTCGACTACGTCGGCAACCTCGGCGGTGGCATCGTGGAAATCGGCCCGGGCGAGTACCTCATGCGCGATTCGCTTCATCTCCGCAGCCGCGTGACTGTTCGGGGTGCTGGTGCGAACACGGTGCTGAAGAAAGACCGCGAGTACCGCTCGCTTCTCGCCGCCGATGGCGACTTTGGCGAAGCCGCGATCACGGTGCAGGATACGGCAGGGTTCACCATTGGGCGAGGCATCTATGTGGCATCCAAATCGCAACGTAACTTCCATGGCGTCTGCGCGACCATTCTCAATACTCGCGACAACTACTTCACACTCACGCGTTCGATGAACGCCGATATCATGATGGCCGATGATGGCTTCGCCGCAACAATCTTCCCTGTCATCAGTGGCTATCGCCTCGAAGATGCGCGTGTGGAGAATCTCACTGTGGATGGCAATCGCGAGGAGAACCCGACCAAGGTCGATGGCTGTCGCACGGCCGGGATCTTTCTTTACCGTGGGGACAGTTGCATCATCACCCATTGCACCGTCCGTGATTACAGCGGCGACGGCATCAGTTTCCAGCAATCGAACGATGTCAGGGTGGAGAAGTGCGTGGTGGAACGTTGCGCCGGTTTCGGACTTCATCCCGGTAGTGGTTCGCAAAGACCGACAGTGAAAGACTGCCGGGCAATCGCCAATGGTGAGGACGGGTTCTTCTACTGCTGGCGTGTTCGCGGCGGTCTCGCCGAAGGCAATTGGCTGGAGAACAATGGTGGCCACGGCATGTCCATCGGACACAAGGACAGTGATAATTTCGTTCGCAACAATACGATCATCGGCAATCAACGCGGGGGCGTTTATTGGCGTGCCGAAACCAAGCCGATGGCAGCCCATCGGGTGACCTTCGAAGCCAACACCGTGCGCGATAACGAAGGCTGGGGCCTGTTTGTAGACGGCGCCACGGATGGAACGATCATCCGCAACAATGTGATCGAAGACAGCGGCGCAGGACGCCAAGCCACCGGCATCCGCATCGGCAAAGAAGCCGGTGAAGTCACGTTGGAGGGCAACAAGATACGAACAGAGACGCCGGTGGAGGACGACCGTGAGAACAGTCAACGCTAATTCTAACATTTCCCGTTTTATCAAGTAGAACTCGTGAAACTCGACCTATTGACTCCAAGGTTCCTGGGTGCGGTATGGTTACCTCTCTTAGGAATTTCTCCCGTCGCCGCCGATGAGGCCAAGGCCCCTGTCGAACGCATCGGCCCACCAAGCTATTACGCGCCGCCTGTCGAACGCTATCGTTCTAGCAGCCCGGATATGAACAACCCTTCGTATTACCCGATCCCCAAGACTCCGGTGACTCGGGCCACTTACATGGAGTGGATCGATAACAGTGGCATGTTAGACTTCGTCGATCAACCCAAGCGGGGGATGGGTGGCCCGACCTTATTGCTCCCTGTGTTAGCCAAATATGTGCAAACCAAAGACGCGCGTTGGGGGCAAGCCTGCATTGCCATGCTCAAAGACTACCATCGCGCATTCAAGGTCGAGATCGAAGCCAAGGGATGGGTGGAACAGTTTGCTGAACCTCCAGCGTTCATTCCCGTTTACCGGAAACACCTTCTGGATGGCGGGCTGATCACTCCAAATGAGGCCTGGTTTCGCGAACTTTGGCTCGATTACTGTCGCCATCTTCACGTGTGGGGAAGCGAGCCGATCGAATGGCGAGGGCCCTGTCATCGATCGATGCCCGAAGCCTTAGCAAAAGGGTTAGCCTCCAAATGGTATCCCGACATCCCAGAGGCTGAGCATTGGAAACACTATGCCGAACTGGTCTGGGAGGATTTCTGGAGCAAGAAGGATTTGCTTCAGAATGACACCGGCTATTTCCAGGACACCGTCCGTGCGTATGCCTTCTCCGGTGGTCAATTGTTGGGAGATGATCGCTATTTGTCAGACGCCGACATGCAGAAGATCTGGCACAGGTTGATGATGGAAATCACGCCCGACGGCGCGATCAATCCTTACGGCCCCAACGGTGGCTGGAACAGCACGGCAGCGTTGCGCGTAGGTGTGTTAGAGGCCGTGGCGTCGGCCGCACAGAAGGGCACTTACCGCTTCGCCGCGCACAAGGCCATGAACTACCTTCTCTATCAGAACGACGCCACCTTGGGCGATGGTTACCTCCTGCACTCGGAAACAGCGCCTTACCTCGTGCTCGCCTGGTTGAGGGCCGATGACTCGATACAGCCGGTTGAACCTGCGGCAGGTGTGCTCACTACCGAACGCCGCGAGCATATTCGCATGCCCCACAGAGACAAAGAAATCGTGGGCCGTTTCCTCGCCCATTTGGATCCGCATCCTGACAGAGCCAATTTGTGTTGTAATCAGGCCTTCACGGAGCGCATGGTTCCTGACAAACTCATCCTTCGAAGCGGTTGGGATCCGGGTGACTTCTTTGTGCTCGTGGAACTCGTGCCCACCAGTTTCCCCTACAACGCTGGCAGCATCGTCGGCATGAATCGTTGGGGAGCGCCCTTCACGCAATTGGTGACTTCGAAAGGTGAGAGTCCCGAGAACCGCATCGCCATCACGGATCTCTCAGGAAAGGCAAAACTCCGTTATCTACCTGATCCAGATCGTATTAACGAGCACTGGCAACGCGGCAAGATGCAGGACATGATGACGCGCGTCCTTAAAACAGGAGACAGCGATCAAGCCAGCTTCGCGCGCGCGGAGATGAGCAACCCCATGGGGCTTCCCGTGCGGATTATTCAGGATTATGTTTCTGTGAGGAATCGATTCCTCGTGCGACGTGAAACCGTGGTGTTTGAGGAATCCTTCCATGCCAGAGTCGCCGCGCTCTGGAACACACAGAACATTGGCCCACAGATTGGAGATCATTGGGCGAACACCTTCATGACCGCTCCCGTCGCCTCCAATGGCAAAGTCGCCATGCGCACGCCGCCCGCAGATCTTCTCGTCTATTTCTCCCCGCAACCGAATTGGAGAATGCAAGTCGTCGATCGCACGGCCGAAGACCCGCGCACGGCGGTCACGCCAGCCCAGCTACGCTACGTTTGGGAAGGCACCCCTACGGTTGGACAACGCTTACATTCGACTCAAGTGTATTACCCTCACGCAGCCACCAAGGCCCGAGTCTCCTCCAATCAACCCGGCGCCAAAGCAGAATACGCCAAGGGCGATCTCGGAGCCACTGCGGGCGCTTCCGGCATCACCGTGATTCGCGATGATCTTGGTGCCACGGTTTTAAAGTTCCAGTTCGAGGCGGATCGCGTCGAGTGGGTGACCATCAACCATGAAGACGCGGAGATCAGCGTGAATGGCAAGATCGTTTCCGGCCTTTGGGATTACGCCACGACACCAAGCAGTGATCAGTGACCATGAACTCCATCGCCTCGGCATACGGAACATCGAAAAGGCTTCATTCCGCAGCGTGAGGTTGGATGAAGGCCGTGAAAGGATCGCGGGTAAGCATCCATATCCTGTCAATTGCGGTGTTGCTTGTGGCACGAGACACAGTTCTTGCGAAGGAGTTTCAGCGCTTCGTCCATGCGTGAGGGCTTTCCGGATTGAACGGCTGTTCGCAGACGTTTGGCGGCTTGTTCTCCTTCTTCTAGCAGCTTCCGGTAGGTGGCTGAGCGGCTTTGCGTTTCTGATAGACGTGCTGTCTCACGGTAGCTTTCCCAAAGCAATGTCGCCACTTCCATCGGAGAGATATCGGAGTCCGATAGCGGTTTCCAGCCAGCCTTCTGAACGGTCTTGAGATCATCAAGATGCCGATCAAGGGCGACCATGGCCTCGACAAGGCCAGGCGCTTCAACGGCCTCGGGGAGTTTGTCATTGAATAAGTGTTGCGCTTCCTCAACTGGTTTCCATTCCCTCACAGCACGAAAGAGACCTTGGTAATCCTCGGCCGTGCCTGCTGTCTGCAGCCAATCTTCAGCCTTCTCCGCCGACCATGCTTCCTGATCTCGACCGAGGATGGCGACGGCGGCTGGGCCTCGATGTTTTCCATGGTGGCAGTGCAGGTAGAGTTTTTTATCCTTGCCTAACAAACCGACAGCGCGGAGGAGTTGAGCTTGGCGTTCTGTTGGCACATCGTCGTAGCCGATTGGCAGATGAATATACCGGAGCCCATGGCGCTTCGCGGCGTCAACGTCAGGCCTTCTACCATCGACACTCACGACCACTGACACGCCCATTTCTCTGAGAGCAGCAAAGGTAATTATGCCGCTAGGTTCCGACCCGGATAGAATTTGCTCGGTGACAAGAAAGGCATTGGCCACCCCTGGGATCTCAACGGGTTCGGGATCGACTGCCCATAGGAAGATCTGACAGAGATACAGCATTGCCGCCGAGAGCGCGAAGCGAAAGTCTATCATCTTCCGTAGCATGCGAGAACTCGCAGCTTTTTCAAGGTCGGTCGTAAAGAGCGTTTCCCGGGTAATCATGCCTGCTACTTTGAAGATCGCACTGACAACAAGGCACAATCCTTAACCGATAATCTCCTGAATTGGGCCGTGGCTGTCTTCGACGAGTTGCGATACGGGGCCGAGCTCTGACAGAAACATCTTGGTATGATCAATTCCTAACTGATGCAGAATAGTAGCATGGAGATCGCTGTAGTAGTGCGGGCTTTCCACGGCTCGGTAGCCGACCTCGTCGGTAGCTCCATGCACGATGCCGCCTCTGACACCGCCACCAGCC
>Ga0213868_10002314_pt1 | contig 18319 bp, 17 predicted proteins | sample PICome_9_FD_160087 | JGI IMG/M metagenome (GOLD analysis project Ga0213868, IMG submission 160087) | Coastal seawater microbial communities near Pivers Island, North Carolina, United States - PICO127 | ecosystem: Environmental > Aquatic > Marine > Coastal | place: USA: North Carolina...
TTTTCTTATGTTCATTTATTTATATTCCTTTTTGATACAGTGATTCTACAGCCTTAACAATCTCAACAGAAGCCTCATGATATTTTAATTCACCAAAAGGCTTGTAAACAAGAACAACAAACAACCCTTTGTCAGCTATTAAATTATTTATTTTGAATATTTCTTTAATTTGCCTCTTAATTTTATTTCTATCTACAGCAAGCTTAAAATTTTTTTTTGCGATAGATATCCTTAAAGCTGACTGCTCTGAGGGTAAGTAAAAAAGCCTAATATTTTTAGATGTGTGGAAGTGTTTAGGCAGTTTGGGCTGAAACAAGCCCTAAGCTGATAGAGCCTTGCGGCCCTTTTTTCTTCTATTGGATAGTATAGCTCTTCCAGCCTTTGTAGCCATTCTTGCTCTAAAGCCATGAGTTCTGCTTCTTTTTAATGTGCTTGGTTGAAATGTTCTTTTCATAATTAACTACCTAAAAAAAATAGTGGCGCATTATAGCCCATTAATTATAAGATTTCATAGTAAATTTAAAAAACATAAAATATTTTTTTATATACAAGTTATCCACAGAAAATTCATTAACTTATCCTGTAGATATCTTGTTAGTTTTTTAATAGACTAGTTATCTATTAGGAGGACTTAGGATTGGAATTTTGGAATAAATGCTCAGAAAAGCTAGAAAACAAGCTCTCACAGGATGATTTTAACACCTGGATAAGGCCTTTGAAAGGAAACTTAAATAAAAACACCTTAGAACTAGTTGCCCCCAATGACTTTATCTTAAATTACGTAGAGACAAATCTTTCAAATGAGATCATGGGAATGGTTAAATCTCAGTCAAAAAAAGACATAAGTCTAGTTTTTAAAACCCATACAAAAGAAACATTTGTCGACAAGTATAAAAATGACACCAAATCAGAAGATACAAAACTTGTTCCATCTTATGTTTTTGAAACCTTTGTAGAGGGTAAATCTAACCACGTTGCCCTGGCCGCATCTAAACAGGTTGCCTCTAACCCAAAAGGAGATTACAACCCATTATTTATATATGGTGGTGTTGGTTTAGGTAAAACACATCTAATGCATGCTGTTGGCAACGAAATATTAAGAAACGAACCTGGAAAAAGAATCGTTTATGTTCATTCAGAAAAATTTGTTTCCGACATGGTTAAAGCGCTTCAACTAGGCGCAATGAATGAGTTTAAATCCTTTTATAGAAATGCAGACGCGTTATTAATTGATGATATTCAATTCTTTGCTGGCAAGGAGCAATCCCAAGAAGAATTTTTCCATACCTTTAACGCTTTGTTAGATAGAAACAATCAAATGATACTAACCTGTGATAAATATCCAAAAGAGATAGATGGACTTGAAGAGAGGCTGAAATCAAGACTTGGCTGGGGCTTACCGGTTATAATAGACCCACCAGAGCTAGAAACAAGAGCTGCTGTTCTTCTTCAAAAAGCATCATCAATGGGTGTAGAAATGCCAAATGATTGCGCCATCTACATTGCCCAAAGAATTCGATCCAACATTAGAGAATTAGAAGGTGCCCTTAAAAGGGTTGTTGCAAATGCTCGATTTACAAACCAACAAATAGACCTTGCCCTGGTAAAAGATGCTCTCAAAGACTTATTTGTCATTTCTGCAAAAATGGTAAGTATTGAGAACATTCAAAAAACTGTTGCAGAGTACTATAACATCAAGCTGTCAGATCTTTTATCTAAAAGAAGAAGCAGATCTATTACCAGACCAAGACAGCTCGCAATGGCTCTTACCAAAGAACTTACAAGGCATAGCTTGCCTGAAATTGGAGAGGCATTTAATGGTAGAGACCATACGACCGTTCTTCATGCATGTAAGAAAATAACGGAACTCAGAAAAGAAAACCCATCACAAGAAGAAGACTATAGAAACCTAACAAGAGCACTAACAAACTAATAATGGATTTTTATATTACAAAAGAAGAGATAGTAAAATCTCTTAATTCCACCCTTGGTGTTGTTGAAAAAAGACAAACACTCCCTATTCTTGCCAACGTTCTCTTTGAGGTTGATGAATCATCTCTTAGATTAACAGCTACAGACCTGGAGTCAGAAATATCCACAATCTCAACCATTTCAAATTTTAAAAGCGGTGGAAAAATAACAGCACCTGCAAAAAAACTAAGTGAGCTTTGTAGGCTTTTTAAAGACGACTCTGAGATTCATTTCTTTTTAGATGGCGATAATCTCAAAATAGAAACAAGCTCTGGTAAATACAATCTTGCAACTTTGCCGAGTGAAGATTTTCCTGTTTTTGAAAAAGAGGAGGGCGGAAACATAGTAAATATAACAGCCCATAACCTAAAGGCGCTGATTGGGAAAACATCATTTGCAATGGGTAATCAAGACTGGAGACATTATTTAAATGGACTATTTTTGTCCGTTGAAGACACTTTAATTACCAGTGTAGCTACTGATGCACACAGGCTTGCCATGGCAACACTTGGACTCAATGAGGGCGTTTCAGACCAAATAACAGGAATCGTTCCTAGAAAATCAATTAATGAAATAGGCAAACTTGTAAGTGAAAGTTCAGAAAATATTCTTTTGCAGCTTAGCGCCAACTCAATTAACGTAAATGTTGCAGGAACAACCTTTTCAAGTAAATTAATAGAAGGCAAATTCCCAGATTATGAACAAGTAATACCAACAGGTGAAAGCTCAACACTATCTATAAATAAAAAAAGTCTTTCAGAGAGTCTTAGCAGGGTAAGTGTTCTTTCAAGCGAAAAATTTAGAGGGGTGCGACTAGTAACTTCCGAAAACCTAATAAATATATCAGCAAACAACCCCGAGAAAGAACAGGCAGAGGAGTCTGTTGAGTGTTCTTATAATGGAGAAAACATAGATATAGCCTTCAATGTAAACTACATTCAAGAAATACTTTCGTCTGCTGAGGGTGATCTTATAGAAATGCATTTTTTTGGTTCCGACAAAAGCTGTCTAATAACCAACCCTGGTTCTGAAAGTTTTAAGTATGTTGTAATGCCTCTTTTAATATAGGCTTGACATCGCCTAGTACGCCCAGCCCTAAATAAAATGATAAGCGAGCTAAAACTGCATAATTTTAGATGCTTTAACTCATCTACCATAAGTCTCTCCCCTGGAATCAATTTTTTTTATGGAAATAATGGGTCTGGTAAAACTTCAATTTTAGAAGCTATCTATATGTGCTCCAGCGGCAGATCTTTTAAAAGCTCAAATATTCAATCCCTAATATCAACTGATAAAAACTTTTTTAGCATCAATGGCTATGATTCTAATAGGGGTTACACACTATCAATTTCTAAAGAAAAATCTAAATCAATATCAATAAAGATAAATAACACCAAAACAACTACTAGCAATCTAATAAAGGAATTTCCTTCAACAGCTATTCATAACAACACTTTTTCATTTGCAGATGCTTCACCTGATTTTAGAAGAAAAATTTTAGATAGGTCTCTTTTTGTCTCAGATGATAGTTTTTCTGAAATTTGGTTTGGTTTTTATAGGTGCCTTAAACAAAGAAATACTTTGTTAAAAAATAGAGATGTTCAGAATATTGATATATGGAATAAAAAAGTTTCGCAAGAAGCAAAGAATCTTGACTCAAAAAGAACAATTTTTTTCAATCAATCGTTTCTTGAGTTTAAAAAAATACTTACCACCCTTGATAACTGCAAAACCACTGAATACTTGGACAAAATTACTATAGAGTTTTTTTCAGGATGGGATATTGATCGAAGCCTGTATGATGTTCTTGTGGAGAATGAGCAAAAGGATCTTATAAGAAAATCTACAACAAGAGGTCCCCACAAAGCTGATATTAAAATACTTATTGGTGAAAATGATGCAAAACAAATTCTTTCAAGAGGAGAGCAAAAAATATTATCTATTATATGGTGTTGTGCTCAACATGAGGTACTTAGAAAAGTTCACAACATTGAAGCAACTTTAATAATAGATGACATTAAATCCGAGTTAGATGATGACACATTTAATGTTTTCATAAATCTCCTAGATTTCTTAAATAATCAAATAATTTTTTCCTGTATAGATGATCATTTTAGTAGTAAAATAGTTGATAAATATAATGATTTCAAAAAGTTCCACGTGGAACAATTAAGATAGGAAATATGCCAAAAAAAGCAGAAAAAAATACCTACGACTCATCCAATATTCAAGTACTTAAAGGCCTAGAAGCAGTAAAGAAGAGGCCTGGAATGTATATTGGAGATACCGATGACGGTTCGGGATTACACCATATGGTTTTTGAGGTCTTGGACAACTGTATTGATGAGGCTATGGCAGGGCATTGCTCAGACATAAATGTAATAGTTAATAAAGACGGGTCTGTCACTGTAAAAGATAATGGAAGAGGAATACCGGTTGATGTTCATAAGAAAGAAGGCATATCTGCTGCAGAATTAATCCTAACAACCCTTCATTCAGGTGGAAAGTTTGATGATAATAGCTATAAAGTTTCAGGCGGCCTTCATGGTGTGGGTGTTTCGGTTGTAAATGCACTTTCCGATAAACTTATATTAAAAGTTTGCAGAGATGGTGGAGAGTATATACAAGAATATGAAAACGGCAGACCAAAAGCTAAGTTAAAAAAAGTAAAAGCTTCAAAAGAAACAGGAACCGAAATAACTTTTTATCCATCAGATACTATTTTTACTTCCATTAATTTTGAAATTGAAAGAATTTATAAAAGAATTCAAGAGTTATCTTTTCTTAATGCGGGAGTTTCTATTAATGTAATTGATGAAAGAACTAACAAGACAAAGAAATTTAAAAATAATGGCGGCCTTTCGAGCTACGTAACACATCTAAAAGGACGCAAGCAACAAGTATCAGAAATATTTGAATGTTCAGCAACGGAAAACGAAGTAGGTGTTGAGATAGCGCTTCAATGGACAGATTCATACTCTGAAAATGTTTTATGTTACACAAATAATATTCCTCAAAAAGATGGCGGCACTCATTTGGCAGGCTTTAGAGGGAGTTTAACAAGAGTATTAAAAGCTTTTATAAAAAAAGAGAATGCCAAAAAAACACCTACAGATCTTTTAGGTGAAGATGTACGTGAAGGTATAACAGCTATTATTTCAGTTAAAGTACCAGATCCTAAATTTTCATCACAAACAAAAGAAAAGTTAGTTTCCTCAGAAGTTGAAAGTGTTGTTAGTACTGTTTTCAGCAAATATTTTAATGAATACTTATTAGAAAATCCAAAAGATGCTATGGCAATTTATGGGAAGGTAGCTGAGGCAGCCCTTGCTAGAGAGGCTGCAAGAAAGGCGCGTGAAATGACTCGCAGAAAAGGTGTTCTAGAGATTGCCGGACTTCCTGGCAAACTAGCAGATTGCCAGGAAAAAGATCCAACGCTTTCAGAAATATATATTGTCGAGGGTGATTCGGCTGGCGGCTCTGCAAAACAAGGTAGAAATAGAAAAAATCAAGCAATCTTACCTCTCAAAGGTAAAATTATTAACGTTGAAAAGGCAAGAATTGATAAGGTTCTTGGCTCACAAGAGGTTGGTACACTTATTAAAGCTCTGGGTTGTGGAATAGGTAAAGAAGATTTTGATATTGAGAAGCTGAGATACCATAGAATCATAATAATGACCGATGCTGATGTTGATGGTTCTCATATAAGAACTCTTCTTTTAACATTCTTTTACAGACAAATGTTTGAGATTGTAGACAGGGGTCATATATATATTGCCCTTCCACCCTTATATAAAATTACTAAGGGTAAAGAGTTCGTATATGCTTCAGATGAACAGCAAAAAGAAGATGCGGTAAAAGAATTTTCTAAAAATGGAGGAAGAGGCTTAGAAGTTCAAAGATATAAAGGCCTGGGCGAAATGAATCCTGAACAACTTTGGACAACAACAATGGATCCAGAGCATAGAAGAATGATGAGAGTAGATATCAAAGATGTCCAGGATGCTAATGAATCGTTTGAAATTCTTATGGGTGATGATGTTGAGCCTAGAAGAGAGTTTATTGATGCAAACGCACTATCAGTTACTGATTTAGATATTTAATTTATTTCTTCATAGTTATTTTTGACCCAATTATAAGCGTCATTTGTAATCACCTTGGGGTCCTTACCCAATATTGGCTCTCCAATTCTTAGAACTACCTTGCCAGGACTCTTTATAAACTTTTTGTTTTTCCAATATTTTCCAGAGTTATGACATATAGGCAATACAGGAAAACCGCTTTTGACAGACAGCAGACCGCAACTTCTAGCAAAGGGTTGTATTCCTCTCTCAGGACTTATTCTTGTTCCCTCAGGAAAAAGTATTATTGAGAAACCATTTTTAAGTTTTATAACGCCTTTTTTTATAACTTTTTTTAAGCTGCTCACCCTATTTAATCTATTTAAAGTTATAGGCTTCATGCACCTTAGAGCCCATCCAAATAAGGGTATAAGCAGCAATTCTTTTTTAATTATACTTGTCGAGGGAATAAATAATGTTTGCAAAAAAAATGATTCCCATTGGCCTTGATGGTTAGAAACAACTATACAAGGAGTATTCGGAATATTTTTGATTCCCTCCACTTTCCAACTGATTCCGCATAAAATTTTTAAAGCATTTAAAACAACTTTAATCCACATAGCTCCTAACCTCTGAAGATGTTTGGTGGATATAAAGAAATACAAAGATATTATTATTGTTGTTATTGGTATAAGGCTTAAATAAAAAAAAGCATTGAAAATAATGCTGCCAATTAGTGGCATTTATAAACCATTTACAACCTTGATTAGATATTCGGGGATTTTATCAATCTCCATGCGCTCTTGACTCATAGTATCTCGATCCCTAAGAGTTGCAGTATTGTCTTCAATAGAATCGAAATCTATCGTTATGCACAAAGGAGTTCCTATTTCGTCATGCCTTCTATAACCCTTACCAATATTACCGGTATTCTCTAAAATAATTCTTCCTAGATTTAGCTTTTGTAGTTTAGATTTCAGGTCAGACGCAATCTTAACTAATTCTTCATTATTTTTCTTCAAAGGAATCACAGCAGCTTTAACAGGTGAAAGATGAGGCATAAGTTTTAAAACTGTTCTCTCTTTTCCTTCTCCCAAGGTTTCAACATTATATGCTTCATTCATAATTGCTAGCACGCCCCTATCAACACCTGCAGAGGGCTCAATAACATAAGGAACAACCCATTCTTTCGTTTCAATATTTTGAATCGCTAGTCTCGTATTTGATGATTTATTCTCCACTACATTTGCAGATATATTGAGCTCATCTTGGTTCTTTGTGTGTGAGCCTAAATCAAAATCAGTTCTATTTGCTATACCCTCAAGCTCTTCAAGACCATGTGGAAATTTATACATAACATCAATAGTTCCTTTTGAATAATGAGCTAATTCATCATCAGGCACATCATAAAGCTCAATACTTTTCATAGGTATGCCTTGATCTTCCCACCAATCAAGTCTTTTTTGAACCCATTTTTTATGCCAATCCTCATCTGAGCCTGGCTCTACAAAGAACTCAAGCTCCATTTGCTCAAATTCTCTTACTCTAAATATAAAGTTTCTTGGAGTAATTTCATTCCTAAAAGCTTTACCTATTTGAGCTATACCAAAAGGTAGGGATTTTGAAGACGAATCAACAACATTTTTAAAATTTGTAAAAATACTTTGAGCTGTTTCAGGTCTTAGATATCCAAAACTAGAACCATCTTCAATTGGCCCAACATTCGTTTTAAACATGAGATTAAATTGTCTTGGCTCTGTTAAATCTTCTTTTTTACAATGTTCTGGCACTTGGTCCAGCCTAAATCTTTGATTACAAGATTTACAATCAACCATTGGGTCAGTAAACGTGTCTTCATGACCTGAATACTTTAAAATAGTTGGATTCGTTAAAATAGCAGCGTCTAAGCCTTCAATATTATCGTTTTCATAGACCATTGCGTTCCACCATGCTTGCTTAAGATTATTCTTTAGCTCCACACCAAGCGGCCCATAGTCATACATACCTTGCATACCACCATATATCTCGCCTGATTGGAAGATAAAGCCTCGTCTTTTACATAAAGATACAAGATCATCCATATTTTTTGCAGTCAAATCAATCTCCAACAATATAAAAGCAACATATGTCTACTTAATAGAGTATTTAATATATTTAATTAATTAATATTTAATCGCTATAATCATTTAAGATTATATAACAAACATAGAATAAGTAATCACTATGAAGCTTTTATTTTATTTAATTACACTTATACCAATAGATTTTATTAGATCTGCCATAAATCTTTACACCAAGCTAAACCTTTATAAAACCTCTTCAGTTTATAAGTTAACGATGTGTAATATAAAAATATGTTTCCCTGACCTATCTGATGTCGAAAAAACTTTACTCGCCAAAGAGAGTTTCATTGAAACATTTGTAAGCGGATACGAAACATTACAATCTTGGGCAAGACCAATTCACATATCCGGCAAAAAGATATTTAGAATCGAAAACAATTATCTAATCTCTCAAAATGCCAACAAAAAAGGCCTAGCAATTATTGCTATTCATAACAGAAGTGTTGACATGCTATTAAAGTGGATTAACTCCAAAACTAATACAACCACCCTTTATAAAAAAGTAAAAATTAAATATTTAGATAAGTTTGTTAGAAAACAGAGAGAAGAAAACAACAATGAAGTTTATGAAACAAACATTAATGGTGTTCGAAAAATCTTTAAAGCCTTTATAGATAATAAGGTTGTTTGTTTGGCAGCAGATCAAGTTCCAAAAAGAGGAATGGGAGAGTACATAAAGTTTTTTAATACAGATGCATACACAACAACATTAGCCGCTTCAATGGTCTATAAAACTAAAAAACCAGCAGTATTTATTTGTATGAATTCATTTGAAAATAATAGATTAGGAATAACCATATATCCCAGCAATGAAAGCATATATAATGATAGTGAGTACAAACTATCTATTAATCAAAGCATCGAAGACCTTATTAAAATTAATCCTAAAGATTACTCATGGGAATACAAAAGATTTAGAAGATCACCATCAGGAATAGATCCCTATGTTGGGATTTAATTAACCTCTCCAAAAGACTGGAGTAAACAAAACAAGAAGGGTAAATATCTCCAACCTTCCCAATATCATTGCAAAAGAAAGTATGCCCTTGCCGGCAGGTGATACCGATTCGTAAGTTTGTGAAACCTCTCCAAGACCAGGGCCAAGATTATTTAAACATGCGCCTATTGCAGAAAAGGCGGACTCAAAATCCAATCCAGTCATAACCAAACCAAGAAGAAGAATAACGAAAGATATTACATATATAGAAAAAAATCCCCATACTGAAGACGCAACGTCATTCTCAACATTTTTATTTCCTATTTTTAGGGAAATCACAGCGTTAGGATGAATCATTTTCTTAAGATTAATATAGGCATAATTAATCATTATTAAGACTCTCCACGATTTAATTCCACCACCAACTGAGCCTGAACAAGCCCCAATGAAGGCACCTATTAACAATAAGAATCCTATTGATGGATTCCACTGAGACGAATCACCTATAGCAAAACCAGTTGTTGTGACAATAGATACCGTATGAAATAGCAATTCACGTATGCTTGCTTCTCCAGTTGTTGACAGCATGTTAACCGCTATTGAAATTGTAAAAATAACTAAAAGTATTGAGATAAAAAACCTTAACTCAGGATCATGGAAATATTTAAGAGGCTTTTTCATGTAAATAGCAAAATAATGCAATGTAAAGCTAAGTGCTGAAAGAAGCATAAACGCAATGCATACTGCTTCTATTAGACCATTATTGTAATAACCAATACTTTCGTTATGGGTTGAAAACCCACCTATTGAGACAGTGCTAAGACTATGTGAAACAGCATCGAACCCGTTCATTCCAGCAAAATAATAGAAGAGCGCACAAAAAACCGTTAAGACTAAATATATTAGCCACAATGCCTGAGCTGTTTCTTTTATTCTGGGTGTTAGCTTTTGATCATTCATAGCACCCGGAATCTCTGTTTTATATATTTGCCCACCACCAATGCCCAAAAGAGGCATCACTGCTATTGCAAGAACAATTAAACCCATTCCACCCATCCATTGAAGTAGCTGTCTATAAAAAAGAACAGACTCAGGAAGATCGCTTAAGTTAGATATTACAGTAGCACCAGTTGTTGTAATTCCTGACATAGATTCAAAAAAAGCATCAACTAATGGCATTCCAATTAAAATAAAAGGTATTGACCCAGCAATAGAAAGCACAACCCAAAAAAATGTAATTATTATAAATCCATCTTTTTGACTTAAATCATCCCCAGCATCCCTTGAAACCAGCCATCCAAAAAGTCCAAGACTAAAAATAATTGCAAAAGTAATGATAAATATATTTAATGCTGAGTCATCAAATATTAGGGAGATCGCCATTGGAATAACAAATGAAAGGCTAAAAAACATCACCAAGATGCTGAAAAGGTTTAATAAAGGTTTAAAGTTCATCTTTCTATTTAAAAAGAACCTCTACTTCTCCAACTTTATTCTTGTCTGATAAAAATATAATTAAGTGATCATTAAGTGTAAGATCTACACTCGAGCTAGGCATAATTAATTCACCATGTCTTATAATAGCTGCTATTGCTGACCCATCAGGCAATGGTATTTCCTTTATTGGCTTCCCAAATAATGGTGATGTAAATTCATTGGCATGCACAATCCCCTCTATAGCCTCCGCACCTGTATTTACTTTCAGAATAACATCTTGAGCTACATCACTATCTCTTAAATCTTGAAGGACAGAAGAAACAGTTAGCCTGTATGGAGCTATATAAATATCAATAAACCCAGGCACAAGTCCCAAATAAGAAGGGTTATTAAGAATAATCATTGTTTTCTTCGCCCCCATTTTTTTTGCAAGTAATGAAGACATGACATTTGTCTCATCATCATCGGTAAGTGCGCAGAAAATATCAATATTTGCTATATTTTCACTTTTTAAAAGCGCTTCGTCTGTCGCTGAACCATTTAGAACAATAGTTTTTTCTAATTCTTTTGACAAGTCCATACATCTATCAGAGTTAGAATCTATTAATTTAACGTTGTATGTCTTTTCAAGGTCCTTTGCAAGAGAAAAGCCTACCTTTCCTCCTCCAACTATCATAATTCTAGAATGTTGTTCTTCGTGATCTCTAAACTCTTCAACTATTGACCCTATGTTTGATTCCGAGGATATAAAATAGATTTCATCATTTTCTTTAATAATAGTATCGCCTGATGGAATAAAAGGGCGCCCCTTTCTATATATTGACGCTATGAATGCATCAATATCTGGCATATCGTCTTTGATGCCTTTAAGCTCTCTGCCAACTAACTTCCCTTTCTTTTTAGCCTTAACCGAGACAAGCTTAACCTTTCCATTTGCAAAGGTTTCTATCTGGCCTGCTCCAGGATGATCTATTAATTCTTTTAAGTGAGATGTAATTTCATCCTCAGGGCTTATAGGTATATCAATTACACCATCACCAAAAATATCTAATTGTTCAAAATAAGAATTATCCTTGAACCGACAAATTGTTTTTTTAACATTAAAAACTTTTTTTGCAATCTGGCATGCAACAATATTCACCTCATCATTTGACGTCACGGCTATAATAATTGTGTCTTCATCCAGACCTGATTTTTTTAGAGTATTTAATTGAGAAGCGTGACCCTCGACAACCATGACATCTAGCTTGTCTTCTAGATCAGATAACTTATTTCTATCCGAATCTACTACGCATACATCATAGTTACTATTTGATAAATTTCTTGCTAGGCTGCCACCAATTCTTCCAGCACCTAAGATTACAATTTTCATAGATGATAAATTAAACCTCTTTTACCCTAATTAAAAGACTTCTACCAAAATTAAATCATTCATTAAAATAATCTTTATAGGCATTAAAAGCATCAGAAGAACTTATTACATTCTTGTTTGGCATTTGTAAGTAAGTAATCACTATTGTATTATTAGCTGTTTTAATGAATAAACCATTTTTATTAATTACAATATTCTTATCATAAAAATTAACTTCACTATCGTCAATAACACTCATTTCTTTAATTTTAATGAAAATATTTTTATGTTCGAAACATATACCAGGCCACTCATAATAGGCCTTAAATTTATTATAAATTTCATCGGCCGGCTCATTGAAATTAATCATAGCTTCTGACTTGTGTATTTTTTTACAATATGTGGCAGAGTCATTATCTTGTTCGACAAGGGTATATTTTTCTTGTTTAACCATATCTAATATTTCAAATATTTTCGTTATAGATAAATCACACAAATCTTTTTCAAGTGTGATTTTATTATGGTTATTTTTTATGTTGATTTCATATTGTTTTATACAATCACCATCATCTAATCCTTCTGACATTTTCATAAATGTAATGCCTGAAATACAATCCCCATTTAAAAGACTACTTTGTATAGGAGAAGCCCCCCTATACTTTGGCAATAATGAGTAATGAATATTTATCGGCATTATTTTTGGTAAACCTAAAAGCCATTTAGGTAAAATCTTTCCATAAGCAGCAACAACAACAAAATCAACGCTCAGAGCCTTAATTGATTGTTTAAGCTTGAGGTCATTAAGATCATCGGGTTTAAACATAGTCAAATTTCTTTCCTGTGCTTCGATGCCAACAGGTGATTGCACCAATTTCTTGCCTCTCTTCTGAGCTTTATCTGGCTTTGTTAGAACTCCTACAACATTTATAGATGGGTCATCGCATAATGCTTTTAATATCTTCGCAGAAGGTTTGGGAGTTCCGGCAAACAAAATGTTCATATAATCGTTTATATTCTCCTAAAATCTTTTAAAATCTGCTATTTTGTCAACTTTTTCCTAATACGGTCTCTCTTAATTGGACTTATATAATCAACCATAAGCTTGCCTTCTAAATGGTCTATTTCATGTTGAATACATATTGTTAGCAGCCCATCAGGCCTATCTTTATGAATTTCTCCTTTTAAGTCTTGCCATGTTAGATCAATTATATCTGGTCTAATAATTTCTTCACTGAAACCAGGAACAGAAAGACAGCCCTCTTCAAAAGATGAAAGTGATTCATTATCTAAAATTTCATACTCAGGGTTAATAAACACTCGTGGTTCATTTCTTTCCTCACTAAGATCCATGACTATTAATCTAATATGTTTATTAACCTGTGTGGCTGCAAGCCCAATTCCATTGCCTTCGTACATTGTATGAAGCATATCGTCTGATAATTTTTCTAGACTTTTGTCGAATTTTGTTACTTTCTCTGCAACAGTTCTCAGCCTTGGATCAGGAAATTTTAAAATTTTTAGTTTTTCTGGCATAAAATCATGTATTTTGTCAATTCCAGCATTATAATCGACTTGTATACTTAACAACTACAAAATTTAAACAATATGACTAATTCAACCACAGATGTAGCAATAATAATGGGCTCAGATTCTGATTTGCCTATAGTAGAGGCTATTTTCCCTATTTTAGAGTCTTTTGGCGTTAATTTTACAAAAAACGTAATGTCAGCCCATAGAACACCTCATGAAGTGATGGAGCTTATTAAAAGCTCTGAAGATAACGGATGTAAGGTTTTTATAGCTGCGGCTGGTATGGCAGCTCATTTAGCTGGAGCTGTAGCAGCGCATTCAACAAGGCCTGTTATTGGTATTCCAATAGAATCTGGAGGTATGGGCGGAATGGATTCATTGCTTTCAACCGCCATGATGCCACCCGGCGTTCCTGTTGCCACTGTTGCAGTTGGTAAAGCTGGAGCTAAAAATAGCGCAATTCTAGCTGTTCAAATATTAGCAACCTCAGACTCTGAACTCTTACAAAAACTCCATGATTATAAAAATAATATGAGGGAAGAAGTTCTTAAAAAGGATAAGGCCCTTAACTCGTAATTGCATAATAATTCCTTAGATGTTTTTTCATCAGCAGACTGGTTAGCAGAGGGCAAAATACTCTTACACCCAACAGAAGGTGTTTGGGGAATTGGATGCGACGCATTAAATGAAAGTAGTTTTTTAAGAGTATATGAACTAAAAAAAAGACCCAGAAATAAAAGCTTCATATTGCTTATAAAGTCCTATGAAGCTGTTCAAAAATATATAAAAAACTCAGACAAGATAGATCTAAATTTTATTAATACTGTATGGCCTGGGCCAACAACATTATTAGTGGACTATAATGATAAAACCCCAGATCATTTAAGAAATGATAGCGGCAAAATCGCATTAAGAGTAAGTAATCACTATCCCATTATACAACTATTTAAAAGCTTTAATGGAATTATGGTATCGACATCAGCAAATATATCTGGTGAAAAAAATATAGATAACGCAGGTGAATTAATTAAGATTTTCAACCAAGAAGATGTTGGACTTTATAATGATAAACTGGGCAACAACATTAAACCTTCAAGAATTATAGACTTGAATTCTGGAACAATTATTAGAGACTAAAATGACAAATGAATTAGAGGCAATATTCAGACAATCTCATTCAGACATTATTGAATCATTCAAACGATTAGAGAAATCAAAAAAAGCTAGCATCACTCTTGACGAATGGAAAAGACCAGAAGGTGGAGGTGGTATAACCTTTACAATTCATGGTGGTAATTTCTTTGATAATTGCGCTGTAAATTTTTCTTCAATTAAGGGGAAAAAACTACCTGCAGCTGCTTTAGGTAATTCTTTAAGTAAATCTGCATATCATGGATATCAGGCGATGGGCGTTTCTGTAATTTCTCATCCTAAAAACCCATATATACCGACAAGCCATATGAACATTAGATTATTTTGTATGCTAGATAAAAATGGTGAGATAAAAGACTGGTGGTCAGGTGGAGGCTATGACTTGACTCCATTTTTTCCGTATAAAAAAGATTGTATTGATTGGCACAAGGACGCGAAAGATTTTTTAGATCAATTTAACAAGAATCTTTATAATAAATTTGCGAAAAACTGCAATGAATACTTTTATATACCCCACAGGAAAGAAAGAAGAGGTATCGGCGGTATTTTTTTTGATAATTTCTCAAGACTAAGCCTGGATAAGACTCTTTCCCTTCTTTCAGGCACTGCAAATCAATACAAGACCTCTTACAATGCTATCGCTAGAAAAAGAGAAAATACAAAATACACCTCAGAACATAAAAATTTTCAGCTCTTAAGAAGAGGTAGATATGCAGAATTCAATTTGACTTATGATCGAGGCACTGCATTTGGTCTTCAATCAAATGGTAGAATAGAATCAATACTTGCCTCACTTCCAAGTGATGTTAAATGGTCTTATACAAAAGATAAGAACTATCTAAAGATGGAAAAAAGATTGCTCGACTATATTAACAGGGATTGGAATGTCTAAGAAATTTAAACTTGGTGTTATTGGCAGCCCCATTGAACATTCTTTATCACCATTTATTCATTCTCGTTTTGCAAGACAGCAAAATTTAAATATTGACTACCAAGCATTTAAAGTCGACGAGACCAACTTCGATGGTTTTATTAAAGAGTTTTTTTCAGACAAGACATCTAAAGGTCTAAACGTTACGCTACCTCTCAAAAATCTTGCAGCAAATATTAATGGTGATATTTCTGAAGAAGCAAAGTTCATTAATGCAGTAAATACCATAACTAAAAGTAATGGAAATTTTAAACTTGAATCTACAGATGGCTTGGGTTTCATGGCAGATTTAAATCATAAAGAGATAGGCATTGCTGGAAAAAACATTTTAATTGTTGGAGCTGGCGCAGCTGTTGAAAGCATCCTGTTTCGTCTAGTGCGGAGTAATCCAGCAAAAATTACTATTTATAATAGAACTGAAGAAAAAGCACATAGGTTATGCTCAAATTATCCCAATCATAATCTTGTATTTACATCCCAAGAAGATGAAGAATATGACATTGTAATTAATGGAAGCTCCGCAGGTTTAACTGGCTTATTCAGCCCACCAAAAGATATCACAGTTACAAATAAAACAATCTTTTATGATTTAAACTATTCTCTTGGTAAAACGCCTTTTTGTGAGTGGTCATTAGAGACTTCAAAGAGTGTGTATGACGGAACTGGAATGTTGGTTAACCAAGCAGCACAATCCTTTAAATTATGGTTTGGAGTGACACCTGAAACAGACCAAGTCTCAGAAGACTTAAAGAGTCTTGCAAAATGAAAATGGTGCAATTTATTGCTGGCGCAACATGCCCCTCGTGCGGAGCTAAAGACACAATTGCTATAAATGCTGAAAACAATCTAATCTACTGTGTTAAATGCAATTTTACTGAAGAAAGACCTAAAGAAATTAAAAGCAAAGATCAGGCAATAAACGTTATCAATATTCAAGATTATAAAAAACCTAAAAGCTAGTAAAAAACCCGACAAAAAGATATCATATGCAGCGAAATTTATAGTCTATATTTTGTTTTAATTATAAATATACCTTATAATTGTATATAAATAAGTTTTATTTTTGAATAGCACACTAAAGGGATAAAGATGTCTTTTAAATATTTACATAATTTGCAGAGTAAAATCATTTCTGCGCTTCTAATTTTTTCAGTTCCAATGAAAGCAGACTGGCTTGCTCTTAATATGACAAGAGGCGCGACAGATATAAGTAATGAAGTCTTTGAATTGCATATGCTTATTTTTTGGATATGTGTTGCAATAGGTGTTGTAGTTTTTGGCGTCATGTTTTACTCGATGTATGCTCATACAAAGAAGAAGAATCCAGTAGCAGCTACTTTTCACGAAAATCACAAAGTTGAAATTGCGTGGACAATAATCCCTTTCTTAATTTTAATAGCTATGGCTATTCCAGCATCGAAGACGCTTGTAAAAATTTATGACGATGAGGCTGGAGATTTAAATATCCAGGTCACTGGTTATCAGTGGAAATGGCAATATAACTATTTAGAAGATGATGTAAGCTTTTTCTCCAATCTATCAACAGACATGGATGAAATTAATAATCTCGTACCAAAGGGCGAAAACTATTTACAAGAAGTTGACGAAATGGTCGTAATACCCGTAGGTAAAAAAGTAAGATTTTTGATAACCGCTAATGATGTAATTCATTCTTGGTGGATGCCTGCTTTTGCAATTAAGCAGGACGCTATACCAGGTTTTGTTAATACCGCATGGACCAAGGTTGATAAACCAGGTATATACAGAGGAAAATGTACTGAGTTATGTGGAAAAAATCATGGGTTTATGCCAATTGTTGTTAAGGTAGTTGAGCAAAGTGAATATGATGAATGGGTTTCTGGAAAGAGAGAAGCAGCAATGAAGATGGCAGAGTTAACCACTAAAGATTGGACTGCTGAAGAGTTGGTTGCTAGAGGTGAGAGTGTATATGCGGTTAATTGTGTGGCATGTCATCAAACAAATGGTCAGGGAATTTCAGGTATATTTCCAGCTCTTGCTGGTAGCGATATAGTTCTAAATGATAAAGAAAGAAATATAGAAATTCTTATGGAAGGTGTTCAAGGTGCTGCAATGAATTCATTTAGTTACCTTTCAGAAGTTGAACTGGCAGCAGTTATAACATACACACGTCAATCATGGGGCAACGAAAATAATGGTGACGGTGAAATTGTAGTCCCCAAAGATATCGTAGATTATAAAAAACCAAAGATTTAATATTAAAGAGAGATAGAAAAATATGAGCGCAGTAATAGAAAATCATCATGACGACCACCATCATGGACCTGCTAAGGGTTTAACTAGGTGGCTTTATACAACTAACCACAAAGATATAGGGACTTTATATCTATGGTTTAGCTTTGCAATGTTCCTAATTGGAGGAGCAATGGCAATGGTAATTAGAGCTGAATTATTTCAGCCAGGTATGCAGATAGTAGAACCAGAATTCTATAATCAAATGATTACCCTGCATGGCTTAATAATGATTTTTGGTGGTGTTATGCCTGCATTCGTTGGATTGGCAAATTGGCTAGTACCAATGATGATAGGAGCGCCAGATATGGCTCTTCCAAGAATGAATAATTTAAGTTTCTGGATATTACCTTTTGCTTTCTTTATTTTGTTGTCTTCATTATTTATGGAGGGTGGAGCACCTAATTTTGGTTGGACCTTCTACGCACCTCTGTCTACAACTTATGCGCCACCAAGCGTAACATTTTTTATATTCTCAGTTCATATTATGGGAGCCTCATCAATCATGGGAGCAATTAATGTTGTTGTGACAATTATGAACATGAGAGCACCAGG
>Ga0213868_10002316_pt1 | contig 18314 bp, 12 predicted proteins | sample PICome_9_FD_160087 | JGI IMG/M metagenome (GOLD analysis project Ga0213868, IMG submission 160087) | Coastal seawater microbial communities near Pivers Island, North Carolina, United States - PICO127 | ecosystem: Environmental > Aquatic > Marine > Coastal | place: USA: North Carolina...
GAATCAATACCTTTGACAACTACCTTGTTACCTTCTTTGACTTTGAACACCTTCGTCTTTCTAACATTGAAATTTGAACAAACATCTTTCAATGTTAGAGATTCGAAGTTAGTATTCGAATAGTCTGCAGAGAGAGGATAAAGTGACATAGTTGTAGAAGATACATCATCAAGATTTGCATTAATGAATAGATTATTCTTTAACCAGTCGTTGATAGACCGAAGTTCATTGTCAAAATTGATCAATGCACCTGTCTTAACATTGGTATATTTGCTATAGACAAGGGAACCGTTCATTATTGAAACAAAGAATCGTGCAATGACAGTATTAGAGCTGTCGGTTGTCGGTCGTCGGTCGAGTTGCGTTTTTTCGTTTTGAGAGACGCCCGTCACTCACATTTTTTCGTTTTTTTCAAATTTTGGAGTTCGCGGGCGTGTTTGTACCTAAGTACGGGAGTCAGGCAAATTTTCAAAAATAACGGATTTTCGATTGAATATGAATTTGTTCACCTCGAAACTGTGATCATTAATTGCATTGGCTCTTTTCCATCATGATATCAAAACAAAGCAAAAGAAGCAAGAATTCATCGAGAGATAAGGAAAATGTTAATGCAGAGTCCAATATATCTGAACTTTCGCCAACTCAAAAAGAAAACATTAGAAAGCAAGTCGCTGAACAACAAAGTCGAGAAGCTCCTCGAAATAGAATACCATCGCAAAATTCACTCCACAAAACAGAGAACAATGAACCTAAATTACTTAGTGTAAGAGATCCTAAACGTCGACCACTTCAGAATAGGTCACCCTTCGCTCCCTTTTCACGAGGAGCTCCTCACGCTCCGACAGTAACAGTTAGCTCCGGCAAATTGGTTCCTAATGATGATCATGTGAAGAACGCTTTGTATCCAGGATACGCATCCATAAATAAGAATGGACTGCTTCAAATATCAAAGCATCCACCTAGATTCGTTGATATCACTGTAGGAAGCGCAGAAAAATCATCAGGTGTTCTTCCTATCTTTCCTATAACATTTAATGGAGGAAGTATGGGAATGTACTTAGATCCAAATGAATTTGGAAAGGGTGGTGTTAATGCAACGAGCCAAAATGGACATGATCAAATGAGAGTTCCACGAAGTTACATTTCCTTTCCTCATAACTTTGGGCATGGCACGTATTCAGACGAAAAGAATAAGGCCGAATCTAGAAGCATACGATTTAATGATACTCCTCCTGATCACGAAAAGGACGAGGATTTATCTCCAGACTTGGAATCAAATTTAAAACGCGTTCTAAGATATAAAACTTTAAAAAACGAAAAGGGAGAAAGAATAGTAAGTGTATGGGATACGTGGCATAGAATCTTCAACTTTGTTTCAACATTTCGTGAAAAACACGCAGAAAATGATATCATCAGGACACTCCCACCAAACAAGGTCAAGCAAAAAGCGAGATTATCTAGTGCATATAATGAAGATGATTATGATTTTGCAATAGTCCTTCAAGCAAAGGAGGTTTATTCGTTTTGGGCTGATTTGTTAGATTTTAGAGAAGAAAATGGTTACAGAGTGAAGACGCATTCTGATTATTTGCTAAGTGGAACTGAAAAGGCGGAAGTGACTGCATCTTTGAATCGCAAAAAACGAAGGTCAGATATGATTGAATTAGATGATGCTTCGTTGATTTCTTGTGACGACTCTTGCTTGTGGGATCAGTATATAGATGTAAAGAAGAGATTTTCAATAGGCGCCGTGACTCCCACTCGGAATCTCTATCGGAGCAAATCAGTGAATGATAATGGTCAATTTTTGTTTACAAAAGGAAAAAGTCTTTTTGATCGAGCTGTTGAAGGGGACTTGTATCCAACTACTAACAATAACAATGATGTAACTGCAACCAGTCCGATACGAAGCGTTGCAAGGAAAATCCGAAAGTCCCTCAATAATCGGTTGTCCTTAAATTCAAATAAGAATAAGCAAGAGAAAAAAACTACACCTTCATCAGCTCGTCGGCGATGGGGTAATAAATATCATGGTGACGAGTCCTCACTTCGAGCAATCATGTCACCACCAATACATTCTTTACCAAAGTCGAGCCCAAAGAAAGCTACTCGTCCTAGAATGACATATGGCAGTGAAAGTAATAGTGGTAGTGCTCGAAAAAGAATGAAAAAGAATGAAAACGTTCTTGAAATGGATGAGATCCCCAACCAAACAGTTCCTCGGGGTATTAAAGCAAGAGAAACCGGGTTAAAAGACTTCCTTTGGGCTATGCGGAATGGTGTAGTCGTGAGAAAGATACGACCAAATCATGACCCTGTATACGTTCGACTATCAAGTTTAGATGGTGGAGATACTATTAATTACCAATATTTATTCCCTGAGGATGCAGTTGTCGCTCTTAGGCAACAACGCCAAAAGTATAACAAACAAAACCTTCATGGCTATGGTGACGAAGAGCAAAATGATCATGGTGCGTGGGTTCCGCTTGACTTTGATCAAGGTAAACATGATGAAATTTCGTCCAGGGAAAGTCGTGGAAGTATAGGCGTGAGAAAATCAGTCGAAGAACTAGTTGTTAAAAAAATGGCCAGTGGCTCCTTCAAAGCTTCAGAACTCGTCGCAGTACAACGTGCAACGCACCCAGATCCCTTGACTCGAATCAATTATTACGATGAAGAGACTCAAAAAGATGAAGTGGAGTTTCTTGGGGATGGAACACCAACGCTTAGGGCATATCACGAACGAATATCAAAGATCCAGGAAGGTAATACCGATTATCTGAAGGTTGACAACGTCAGGACGTTCTCTATCATTTTACCTAGTAATCTTGCGTTTGCCCGTGGTAAGGCTTCTCTTGCTCAGTTAAATGATAAGTGGTTGCAAAATAAAGCATCAGAGAAAGACTTTCGGTTTCTGGACTTTGAAGCTGCCACAAATGGGGAATACTGGATACTCTTCAGTGGTTTCTTGTGGCTCCACCGAGATGCTATGAATGGTAGATTTGATGCCCAGAGAAATAAAGGTTTTGGGGCAGGAGCTGCAAATAAGAAGATTGACTTTGAGCAAACGGACAAAAGCATTGATAAACCAGTTTCAGTTATTCACGAGCCAATTGAAAAAAGTTATTTCGCACGTCTGTTGTCTAAGGTTTCAAAACCTCCAGAAGAAACTTTGGTTAACTTGAATATCAAACCGCCACCATCTGATTACTTTTTAGGGTACACAAGTGAAGGTACCATGATTTGGGGGAGACTTCGAAACGCTGGTCTAGATACAGAACGAATTTATGCTCTCGATACCAAAACAGTAATGATCAAGATCAAATGCCCAGAGGATCGATTGATGGATGTTGCCGAAGTTCTCCGACTTAAGATGAAGACAACGCAAGGATACTTCGCCCCCTTCAAAGAAAACGAAAAGGATATATTCAAACCATCAGACGTATCAATTTGTAGTCGAAATTCTTTGTCTGCTCATAATCTTTTCAGCTCAGCTGTTACACAGCATATAATTGACTTCATTATTAACTCACGTATACGTGATTCAGGCGCTGGATTGAGCGGTCAGACTGCGCTAGATAAAAGCATTGCCATTCGGACTCCTCTTCACAAACATGCCAAATTGGAAGCCCTGTGTGATTTATGGGTATTTTTTTGGAGAGAAAAGAACTGGATAAATGGCCCTCGAATGAAATCATTATTGATGCTAGATGACAAGTGGGCCGATAATTCTGAGAATGGTGTACAATCCGAAAAACGCGCTCTTAAACCGTTTATGAGCCGTCTTTTGATGGGTTGCATTTTATCTACTTTTGACAGAGAAGAAGGAGACTATCCGGTTCTCTTTATGCGACTACTTATGGGTACATTTTTCCAGCCCCTTGACAGCATTGAGGAATACTTTGGAGAAAAGGTCACGTTTTATTTTGCATGGCTACAACACAGTTCTTTCCATCTCATACCAATCTCAATTTTGGGGTTAATTGTTTTTCTTTGTCAAGTACTGAGCGGAAAATTTGATCATGAAGTCCGTCCGTACTATGCGTGCGTAGTAATGATATGGTCATTCTATGTCATGTGTTGTTGGAAGAAACGTCAAAACTTCTTGATTCATAGATGGGGGTCGTTAAATCATAATCAAGACGAGTCTCCTCGCCCTCAATTTTATGGCGATGAAAAGGTTGATGAAGCTACAGGAGAAAAAATTATGCATTATCCGTCATGGAAGAGGTGGATTAAGTATATGCTAAGTTTTCCTCTGACGGTCGCATTTACCTTTTCGGCACTTATTGGACTTCTAATGATGCATGCTAATCGAGATTTGTGGTTAGCACGTTATTTTGCTGACTCTGATAAAGAGCATTTGTTTGATATAAATTGGTCTCTTAGTGCTATTGGAAATAAGGAGGCTCTTGGAGCAGTAGAATTGAGTAAGGCTCATTTCCAGGATCCAAAATTTTGGTACATCGTCAGTCTGCCTCCTTTGATTCTTGGTTTAACTTTACCCTTGCTAAATTTCATTCTAATGCAAATTTCAAGAGGTTTGAATGACTTTGAGAATCATAAAACGGAATCGCAATATCGAAATGCATTGATTGCTAAAGTTATTGCGTTTCGATTTGTCGCGTATTTCGCTGCTTTATACTACTACGCATTTATCGCGACAGGGCCCGATCAAACTACTGTTGAGAACGGAATTCTGCGAGTTGCAACAAGTCTTGTCATTTACTTGACTGTCGCTAACTGGTGGGGGATTTTCCTTGGTATCTATATGCCATTGCTCATTTTAAAGTGGAGGAAATACCGCGATAGATTAAAGCTCAGAACTGAACTTAGGACACTACAGTCATTAGAGCAAACGTATACAAAAGATAAGAATTTGACATCTGAAGAAGCAATGCGCATTGAAAAATCAATTATCAATAAACGCATTCTGATTGAACAAGCACAAAGCGAGGTTTGGCAGGAAATGATGTACGTTAGCATGTTTGTGATCATCCATGAATCATCCTTTATCGAAAATTTGTTTCTCATTTTAAGTTTGTTGTTCCATGTTTTATATTACTCGCAGGCTTCCGGAATACAATCCATTTTTTGACTACATCCAAGCAGTTATGAATTTCACTTATGTTGCATGTTTCAGTGCGGTTATGCCTCTCACTCCATTGTTAGTTTTGATCAATCAGCTCATCAATATGCGACTTCATGCTTTCAAAATTTGTCGAAGTCGACGTAGACCTCTTGCCCAAAAAACGGGAGGGGTAAGTAAAGCACTCATTGATGATATTCGTCTTCATTTTCGATGACTGTTTCTCATATTTTAAATTGATTTAGATTGAAGTATGGGAACATGTTTTGCATATGGTGACAGTGATTTCTATTTTGACCAACTGCTCCCTCATGGTACTATCAAGTTCTCAATTTCAATACATTCGTAATGTGTATGGTGCTATAGGTCTCTTTGCTGTCATAGTTGCATGGGAGCATGTCATGCTCATTATTAAATATCTCATGCAAACATTAATATCGCCTTACTCTAAAAGTGTCCTCATACAACTGAAGAAGGAAGAGAATAAAAGTCTTCGCGAGAGGCATCAGCACTTACAATTTTTACGAACCAAGAGTGATCGACGTTCAGGGTCCTACTGTATTACTCCACCAAATGCCAAAAATGAACATACATCATCCATTGTACAAAATGATCAATCTGTTGACTGCGATTTTCATCGCAGTTCCGACTTTGGATTGCGCCAAAGATTTTCTGCAGGAGGAGAAAATTCTCAACTGGCAGAAGATGTGAAGTTACAATCGAATATACCAAGAAAAAAACACTCAGGATCATCTGACTATAAGCCTGTGAATGTTCGAGAGATTAAGGCATCGCCCAACCGGTCGTATAGTCAACCAAAGTATGATAAGGCTAAACTGAAGCCTAAAACAAGCTCACCCGTACCAGCACCTCTGCACCAATACTTTGAAAATGATTTGACATCCCCACTATTATATGATGAACCCTCTGAGCTTTCCCTCAGTGACATGCTCAGCGTCGGCGACGATAACAAAAATGATGGTGATAACTACAAAACTCCCATAAAAGCATCAATGTCCCGTGCTAGAATGGAGCAAGTTACAGCGACACACCATAAGGCTGCTGAAAGAAGAATTGAGAAAAGGTTAAGTAAGGATATCCGAAAGAGAAAGTAATGTAAAAGGAATAGATTGTAAATATACTTCTTTTTTTAAATGCGTTTAGAAAAATGACTGTAAGTGAGTTGAGTCAGTCAGTTTAGCTGATCTCAGAGATATCTATCCCCCTGTGTGGTATTATGGGTGGTTCTTCGACGACCTTCCATCTCTTTCTGCCGCAACGCCAACCCGCAACAGGCAACAGTTACATTTTAGAGTATGCATTTTTAAATTGATTTCATCAATCGTATTTATTTGACTGGTACTTTCGTTTTAGATTATAAGCAACATCATGCCAAGTACATATAATCCAACTGGTCAGGACTGGGCTCCAACGAATGTGGGACGATCCACGATCAAAGCAAAACCAACCTCTTCTTCTCTCAACGCGATGAAACGTGCAGGACTCGTGACTGCAGAGAAGAAGTTCGGAGCCGGAGGAAACACATCTGTCCATAGCTCAACAGTCATGTCTGCACGTAAGCTAGAAGAAACTGACGAGCTGAAACATGTGCGTGTGGACAAGTCCTTATCCAAAGCAATACAACAGGCGCGCATGGCTAAGAAAATCACTCAGAAGGACCTTGCAACTGCCATTAATGAAAAACCTCAGGTGATCGCAGAGTATGAGAGTGGGAAGGCAATCCCAAATGGGCAGATTATAGTTAAAATTGAGAAACATTTGGGTTGTAAACTACCCAGGCCGGGCAAGAAGCCTTCGTCAGGGGCAAGCAGTTCGAGCTCAGGTATGCAGAAGACTGGTCTTGCCAAGTCAAGTGGACTGACGAGGGGTGGTCCACCCAAAAGAAAGTAAGAAGTGTACCATTGGGAGTAAAGCAAATAGTTTGGCACAAAACAATACGAGGTATAGATCATAATTTTTTTTAAAAGTCTTTTCTCCCTGCGTACAAAGTTTTATTTCTTTTGGTTCCATGTCTTAAAATATACTTTTCAAAAATGAAGTAGCACCCAAAACAAAAGAGCTATGGACTATGGATAAGCAACAACAGTATCCATGTAATGTCATCCTTTCTTCAATGTGGTATTGTATCCAAACACACGGGTTTCCAACGCTAACTAAAACAAAGAGCTCTATATTACAAAAAGTAATAGAAAATTAAGTTCATTCTCTCAAGTGAAAGATTTAGTGTTACACGTTTCCTTTCTCCTGCTATATATTTAATAATAATAATTCAAATACTCAAAGATTTCATTCAAAAACCATGCCGACGAGAGGAAAGAAGTCCCTTTCGTGGTTGAAGGAGTTTCCCAGTGACAGTCCTCTTAGAAAGAAACTTCCCTCTTGATGCTTACGTTGGTTCCAGTAATGTCAGTTCCGTCAAGGGGCATGTTGATGGAGGCAGTCCAGTCTGCATCCTTCCACTCGATATCAACAGACTCGTTGGGGGTCAATGTTGTGGTGATAGAGTTGGAATCGCCAAGTGCGCGCTCCCACTCAATCTTGATATCACCATTAGAGGCAAGGGTTGGTGCTACACGGTTGTCATCGTCAATTTGGCGAGAAAGAGTAATTGACTGAGAGTCCTGACTGGCACTAATCTCGACATCAGTTCCATCCTTGGAGTAAGAAAGAACAACGTCGGTTTCTTCAGTCTCCAAATCGTAGCTTGGCTTGATAGTGATGCGAGCTCCATCAGAATCAATGCCCTTGGTGGCGGAGATTTTCTTGACGGCGAATCCATCTCCAGCGGTAGCTTGAAGGTGAACATCAAGATCGGCATCGGCATTGGAGGCATCAATGTCAACTGCAGCGGAAGAAAAATCAGTTCCTTTGAACTCAGCACGCGCAGAAACTCCCCATCCATTCAAGTTGGTGGATGCCTTTCCCCAAATATTCTTTGGAAGAGATGCAAGGTCAGAGGTAGGGCGAGCAGCAGCCTCAATTCCATAGTCAATGCTGATATCTCCTGAAGTGGTGGATGCAGACCAAGAGAGGGAAGGGTCCAATCCTCCAAGATCGGCAAAGTTACCATCCTGAACATTGATCTGTTGTGAAAGTTGAAAAAGTTATGAGAACTGAACGAAGTAACAAATAAATTTATAACGGAAAAATCATTTTGTCCTTTAACTCCAAATGATTTGAACCAGTTGAGAATGCAACTAGGATTCAGGTTGATCTTATGGCCGTTAGCATAGTAGTGCAAAGCAAAAGCTGAAGTGCTAACAACCTAGCAAGAGTGCCCATGAAAAGATACAGCGCAAATGGATCTTTTGATACATTGAAATCGGCAGCTCGATAAAATGAAAATTAGAAAAAAGTGCGATGATATTCAGGTAAGCACTTACAGTAAGAGAAGGTCTGGCAGCAGCGGCAGATCCAACAAGGGTAAGAAGGGCAAGAGAAAGCTTCATGATTATGGTGAGCAGTGAGTCAAGTGCAGAACTAAGTAACGAAAAAATATGGAAGAGTGAGTTACAACCGCCAATTGAGATTCAACGTTGGTGTCAGAGGTACATTCTGTAGAAATTACGTAGAAACATACCGAACTTGATTGAAAAGATGTCAACTTTTTCTTAAAAAAAAGTGTCAACGAGAGTTAGAAGATTTCGAGCCACGTATGTACAAAAAAGATATTCCCAAACCGTCAGGGTCGGGGGCTCAGAAAGATCTTTTAGCCTATTATCAATAATGTGTTATCCTCTCTTCAAAATGATCAGTGATCAGTGATCATTTTGATCAGTTTTCTTTCATTCAAACAGATTTTGTCGTTGATGACTTTATACTCATATTCGAGACAAATAGGAAACGTAAGTAACAAATAATAAACGACAGTCAAGAGTATTATTTAAATATTCTTAGTTCAAACAGTGCGATACCCTGTCACTGCTGCGCTCATGATACTGCATTTAAAGCGTTGCCCTTTCACTGCGCTCATGATACTGCATTTAAAGCGTCTTTATTTGAATCTAAACATAGATAATACAACAATTATTTCTTGAACAAGATTACTTGGAGAAGAAACTGTCCAGAGAAGGATGGATGCAGCACTTTTCATTAACACCGTGTGGGGTTCTTATCACTGTAATAAAATGTCCAATTAGGTTTATCGACAAACCAAAGTAGATCACAGATTACAACACAAGTAATCTTCATACAGATTTTTTTATAAATATTCTTACTTTGTCATGTAGGCCGGGTTCCATCCTGGACAATTTTCCCAAAGTCACGCGAAGTATTGTAGACTAATTTCTATTGAAGTGCCAACATATTTTCCTTGAATACACTGTAATACGTTTTCTTTCTATATGTATTAGTAATGAGGTATATTCGAGATGCTAGCGCTCTCATTTGCCATGCTTGAGATGAAAGAACGGTCGAGGTTGAGTTCCATCCTGGACCCGTTGGTTCTATTTTGGAGTCCCCGAAACCAGGAAAAACAATTTTGCGATTTGCGACAGGCGACAGAGACAACAGACAAACCACAAACCATAAAAACGTTTTCCAAATCTTAATCAAGTATTCTCTTTTTAGACTCGATTAGTACTGCGTAGAAAACCTAGAATCAATGGCACTTTTGTTCGAAACAAGCTTAGGAGATCTAACAATAGACCTCGACATATCCGGCTCGCCACAAATATGCAAAAATGTTCTCAAATTAGCCAAAGCACGCTATTACACCTCGACACTATTTCACACAATTAAACCTAATGAATATTGCGCTTTGGGAGATGCACGTGGAGATGGATCGGGAGGATGTAGCATTTATTCAATGATTGATTCTCTCTCTAAATACCATGATATGAAGCACGTGTATCAGAGTGAAAAAAGATTCATCAAATCTACCGGGAGGATTTTGACGAAGGAAGAACTTCAGGAAAAGGGAAGGGTTGCGGTAACAGATTTGATTGGCTTTCGGGATACAATTGGATCTCAGTTCATGATAACACTAGGACCGACTTTTGTCGATAGATGGGATAACGAGGAAGATGAAAAAAGGTACATTTCACTGGGTATAGTTTCCGAGGATAACGATGGAGTTTTAGATAGGATAAATAATGCGTATTGTGATGGTGATGGCAGAGCATATGCTGATATCAGAATCATAAGAGCTCATATTTTACACGATCCCTTTGATGACCCAGAAGGAATGGATCAGTTACTGAAATATCAGAGCGTAAAATTACTCGATCCAGTTGATCTTCCTGCGGAACATGTAGAATGTTCACGGTGGTTAGCATCTTCATCTCCAATTCTAATCAGACCAAAAGAGGAAATTGTAGAAATAAGAATAAGTGCACAAGACGCAGAAAAAGACGTCGACTACGAGATTGAGCGAAAACGAGCCAAGGACATGGCGCAAAAAGATGACCGATCAAGGGCAGTTATGCTAGAAATGCTTGGTGATCTTCCTTCAGCGGATATGAAGCCGCCTGAAAATGTCTTGTTTGTTTGTAAACTGAATCCTGTCACGGAAGATGAAGACTTACAATTGATCTTCTCCAGATTTGATCCCAATTGCAAAGCTGAAATAATAAGAGATTCAGATACAGGAGATTCGCTACAATATGCATTTATTGAGTTCAATACAGAAGAAGCTTGTAATCAAGCTTATTTTAAGATGAATAATGCCCTCGTGGACGATCGAAGAATAAAAGTTGATTTTAGCCAATCAGTTTCTAAAGAGTGGCACAAATTCCAAAAGAAGAAACAAGGTCTTAAGGTGAATTATAGTAGTACAGATCGTTACGGAAATGTTAGTCGGCCAAGTAGTCAGAACAATCGTAATCTTCACAATGTGATAAATTCCCATAGAGACATGAGACGCACTGATAGATCGAGAAGTGATAGCGTCTCTAGTGGTAAGAAGTCAGAAACAAGAACCCACAGAAAACGAACTGACCAGAATCATGATCGACATCGTGACAGACGCAAGTATCGAAGTAGTAGCAGTAGTTCCGATGGATATCGCCACATGGATTCCCGTCGTTATCGGAAAGATCGATATTATCGTGATCGCAGTTACGACAAAGGTCATAAATCTCGGAAAGAGAAAAAAAAATCAAAGAAGCACTCGAGGTATCGTGAGGATACTGAGCGAAAATATCGTGAAAAGAGACATCGATCGAGATCTAGAAGTGATAGCGATTGCAGAAAAAGACTATAATATTTAGGCTAATTTAGTCCACACAGAGTGACGCACGAGTATTTTAGTTCAAGTGCAAGTCCATTCCAAGATACGAATATAAAAATGAAATTATACATACACAATAAGAATATCGAACTAAGAACAAAATATCCTTACAGAGTAGAAATATTTGACAAAATAATAAGACACATTTGTATATAACGAAATCACACCTGACTAGAACATATCGTGAGCACTTCTAAAAACATCAAACTGACTGAAAGAGATGGAAGAACAATCATCTGATTCCTCATATGGCGTTGGGTACGTTTCACCAGCGACCCGGTCGCCTCCCCCTGAATCCTGCTATACAAACTGCCAAGAGAAAGCATTTAGTCTTGCCGTGCCGGATCCAATTTCATCCGCAGTTTGGGAAACTGTGCCATCGAATCAACAACTTAAACCGACAAAAGAAGGCAGCCCCGAAACAAATGAGATAGAAAACCGATCGAAACTAAGCATAAATGCTATGACTGATGCAAGGTTCAGACATGATATGATCTCAAATTCCTCGCAGTTGGGGAGACCGGATCCTTCTCATTTTGTTATAAACAAGTCTATCAAAAGTAATTCAGTATCGGTAGATTCAGTTACAGTTTCTAATTCAAATATTCATGCTGATTCAGGAACTGATAAAAGTCGATCCTTTTCTTTTTCACAATTAAAAGCAAGCACTGAAGAAATTGATAACTTAAGTTGTTGTGAAGGAGAAGAGCGCAAGATGAAGCGTTTGGAGCGAAACCGTGAATCTGCTAGGTTGTCTCGCCGTAGGCGAAAACAATATCTAGAGGTTTTAGAAGAACGGGTGACAAGCTTATGCCACGATATGGACAAAGGTAGAAGGGAGCATGTACTTTCTGCCCTTAGTACATACAAGAATATGAGACAGTTGCTCTTGAAGCAGATTGAGTCTGAATTAGACTCGGATAATGGCTCCAATGCAGAAAATATATATCTCAACGTGAATTCGCTCACAACAAATCTAAGCTACTCGTCGTCAGAACTGATGTTGGCGATAGCATTTGGCTGTGAGTACCTAAAGAGTTTGGTCATTTCTCCCATGAAGAAGTTTATTCTTTGGTTGACACTTCAAAATGACGTATATTTTCGTGGAGGACGAGCCGCAAGTGAGAGATTGAGTGCAGCTCGTATAGGTGAAAAGGTAGGTACATAAGTGTGTATGTTTCAGCCCGCAGTGACAGTTTGACTGATACAAATCAAAAATATATATTTTGTAGATTTTAAGTTCAGGGAAAAGTACGGCTCCACCTAATAACGGCATGTGGCCTCTATTTTGCAATGAAGTTGGTCTTTCATATGATCAAGAGGAGAGAATCCGTTCTCTTCAAAAGGATATATTGAGTCAGCCAGAGAGCTGGCTTCAACGACATGCAGTTGCTGCGTCGGAGCATGTTCTTTCTTCCTCAAGAAATTCAATAGAAGGTCTTGCAGATGCTATAAAACTTAGGCAGGCGAGGCTTCTGGATGTTCTAAATCCAACTCAGAAGACAAAATATATTGCATGGCTTACTAAAAGACAAGAACAGAAAAAGCAGCTTGTGTGTGTTACACATCATGCAAGAACTGAAGATACCCTATCAGATCTCTCTAGCCACGAGCCTTCCATCGACAAACATGTCGCAGCAAATTTGTATATTATCAACCACAAACTAAGTGCCATTTCGAATAGCTTCAAAGCTGACAAATCACTTCACTTAACCAAATCTCAATTGCGAAGACTGACACGAAGACCTGCGTTTGAATCGCTTGCTAACATTGACGATATTGTCACAACAAAGAAGCGGAAAAGCAGCGGAGAGTTTAACAACGGTATGAAGCGTTCTTCGTCCGAAGTAAGTTGTCTAACTTTGGATCACTCAGACGCCCCCCATAGTCTTATGAAAAAATCAACTTCAGGTCATTCATTGAGTAATTCGGTTCTTACCCCTGAAACGGCTCAATCAGCCTCGTCATCACACGTATTGGAAGCGCTTGGTGCCATAAGATTTATGATTCCAAATGAGTATCTGATACAGAATAGTCACCCTCTATCGATCTCTTCCGCAACTAGTGGTAAACCATCTTCCGTCCAATTTCACAATATCAATATGCCCGACTCTCACCTTGCACCAGATCAAAACTGTACCTCTAGCATGGTTCCCGAGTATACGTCTTCCTCTGGTTACAACCCAATACTTACCCAAGAGGCCAATATATCTTCCCTTGATCCAGTGCCTATTGAAACATATCCGAGTTATAGACTGCATCCTGCACTCCACTCCCATCAGCAACAACCGCAATATTCTAATGCATATACAAAGTTAAAGCCATCTGTGAGTGCACCAGCCTTTGGTGCACTACAAATACCAGAGGAAGAAGAACTTACGAATGATGCTCTATCATCTTTTCTTCCCTTTGGTGATACCGATGATGCTATGTTTGATTTAGATGGCGATTTCGATTGGGCAATTGGAGAGGGGAACGCTTTAGATTTTTAATACTGTCAAAACACAACGTACTCTTAAAATTGCACATAACAAAATCCAAACACTAAATGGTATACGACTTAGTTTAAATAAGAACATGTAGATAAGGTGCAACTTTAAAGGACATGAGCATTTCTATTTTTACATTTCAAAACCTACTTCACTGCTTACTGGATGTATCCCGAATTAACGTTCATCTTGATTGTCTGTAAGAGAGGAAAGAAAAAGAAAGGTGTCTCATCAACTACTCCTTGCTTCGATACAAACTCCTGGATAGCAAATGCAAAGATTGCAATCATTGCAAGACGTCCATTTTTAATTTCAGCAAGTTGCATACGTTCCTGTCCTTCCTTTTCCTTGGGGTATGCTCCAAGAGGATCGAATCCAAGGGAACCAGGGAAATATCCACTCTTGTTCTTTGCCTGCATTCCAAGGAACTCCACACCACCTGCAGCAGCAATGCAGGCAATCCAATAAAGGGGAGAGACTTTTCCTAGTCCTCCATTCAGCAAAGAAGGCACACGATCAGAAGTATCTACAAGTGGGTTCAAATGAAGAGCAAGGGCAATTTTCTTGTCGAATACTTCACTCAATGGCCACCCGGCAGCGGCAAGCATAGCAAGACGGGCATGCTTCACTTCAGCCTCACGAAAATTCATAAGATCGGCTTCAGATTTGGCAAATCCCAATGGATCAAATCCAACATCTCCAGGCAAGGCTCCAGTAAGGGCAGCCGGACGAGGCATGAAGGGGAGGGAAGTACTCATAGTCGGAAGAACAACGGCTGGTTCTTCAATTTCCTGAGGAACTACCGCTTCATCGGACATGCGGAGAGCAGTGCGCATTGTTGCAATTGTGGAAGGAGCAAATGCAGATGTGGTGGATAGGATTGCAGCGAGAATTGTAAGCTTCATATTGAGTTGTTGGTTGTTTGTAATGTGACTTGTGAATCAGTATTTTCTTGGAAGAATATATTTTATGATGTTGTTTTTCTCAATGAAAAAAATATATGTTCATTTCTGACGCATCGATGTACTTAGTCAGCCACCATTCGAATTCGAAGGCTATCCAAAATGCAAACACGCACACCATAGAAAAAGTGACCGAGGACCGCGAGGATGAAGACTGTGACTCATCACGCAACCACCCTTCTCAGAATTCCCAGAACTTCAAATACTTGTTACAGACTACCTTTTTTAAATAAATTAACTGACGTAAAAATGATTCATTCTACTTTTCTGCTTACGTTGCTTTGACGTTTGACGCAACAATTCGCTGTCAAGAGAAAAAAGAGATACCTGATACCTATCAAATATTCATACAAAATGGTTCTAAACGCAACAAAAAAATTATCCATCCCCCAAAATAGACCATACAACAAGATGACGATGACAAAACCCTACACGATGGTCTTCATTGTGATGTTAATATTATGTATAGATAGTCTTAAGGTCCAAGCATTTGTATTTTCCCCAAACAACTTGAACTTCGATGCCGCGAGAATTTCTCAAAGTCATATCACCAATGCAGGGCGTTTATTATCATTCGGAGAGAAGATCAAAAATGATTCCAACTTTTTTATAAAGTTTACCCGATTAAATGTCGCAACGAAACAACCGCCTGAACCACCAGGTCACGGAAAGTCAGTTCTGGATATTATATTTCTTCCGCTTGTCACAGTTGCGCTTATTCCAGCGACGCTCTTACTTACTGATATGAAATCGATTGAAATATCTATAGTGTCTAGAGATACTACTAATGAAAGTTTTATGATTGGAAGTAGCATCCAGACTGCTGATGCGGCGAACAATCAAATGGATTCAATGGGGTCTTCTATTACATCCACAATATTCAGTGGCGATTACGATAATCGTTATTATTCTGAATTGAGTTCGACAATGAGTCCACCAAGCATTCAAGGCATAACTCCAGAAGTTTTGAATGATGTTTCCAATAAATAGTCGCTTATGATCTCAAGTTTTTGGCCACTGCTCACTGCTTATCCTAAGCCATGTATCTAGTTAGTAAATCATACATAAAAATCGATATTTTTAAATTTTGTATTTGTAAACTGCTAAACTCTGATCCGTCAGAACAAAAGAATAATATTGATTTATACTATCTAGAGACATTATGCATTAACAAGTTCATGTCCACATTGAAAATTTTTGATTCTCCTTCATCTGTTGCTGTTATTACCATCGTAGCACCCAGCGTAACTCCTTGATCAGCACTTAGTGCTTGGATGTTAAGGTCATTAATTTGATTATCTAGTTTTCCTCCATACAATGTTGTTAGCAGTTGCCCATTTCGTGCATCCCAAACTCGAACATTACCATCTGTATAAGAAGCAAAGATAACAGGCAGATTTGGGTGCCAAATTAATCGAGTGATTCCACCAGTTGCTACACCTTCTTTTCCTTCAGAACTGTCAGCAACAGTGCATACTTGCCTACATTGACCATCGCCATGAGCTAAATCCCAAATTTTGAGTTTGCCATCAGAACCTCCCGTAGCAAGCCAATTTGGATTCACTGATTTAGGAGCAAAACCTACCCCCTCAATACTCATTAAAACGGAATCTTCGTCACTCTGAGGAACAGATGACAGACTATCAAAATGAGCCAATCTAGCGACGATCTTTTTACCAGATAAGTGCATAACATGGGCAATGCCATCTTCACCGCCTGCAACAGCAAGTTGTCCATCTATTCCTCCATCCACTGCTAAGCATATTAACCCTGCAGGTGAAGACATTTCTGATCCGTCCTGTTGAGATAATTTAAACACATGACGACACACACCAGTCCTTGGGGCCCACAACCTCGCAGTCCCATCCATTCCCACAGTGAGTGCAAACTTTCCATCTGGTGTAAATGTTCCGTCGGTGACACCTCCACCTTCACCAATACATTCATGGCCGACAAAAACTTGCATACATTTTGAAGTTGGTACATGGAACATCCAAACTGTAGCATCTGCTATAGATCCAGCCAGAAGAACAGATCCTCCTTTGGGATGAAATGCTAAGAATTCAACGTCTGTCGGCCCTTCCAGAGTGGTGACCAGTGACCCATTTGGAGAATAAATGACAACAGATCCATCGTAGGATCCAACTGCCATGTATTTTTTATCTGATTCACTAACCGCATATGAGTAATTGACAACTGCACAAGAGACTGAATCCGTGTGAGATTTTAGAGGCGTAGTGGAGACAGAAACATTACTGCTTGAGTTTTTTAAATAGGATACAGTGTGCAGGAAGGCCTGATCATCCCCACCACCAGTTACAATTTGAAGTGTGTTTGTAGATTCGTCGAAATACGAAGCGACTGTATAAATAGGGCTTTGGTTATGCGTTCCAATCGTTGCGATAGACATGTCGGGTGTATCTACATCATTCTGTTCGTCCATTTCTTCTTCCTCTTCTTCCTCGTCCATGGGAACGTTGTCATCGTCTACTTCCACCTCTACAGCTTCTTCAGGGTTAATAAAATTATCTTCCCCCTCTTGGTCCAGCATTATTGCTTGTTCATCATAGTCATCTTGGTCTTCCATTTTGATTATCAATACTACTAGAGAGAGAGGCTACTTAGAGGATTCAGCTATGGAACTGGGAAGTGTAGAGTGTAGTTCTGTGCAGGAGCTTTTTTGTTGGCTGTCGTGAAACATCAATTTTGGCGCAATTTTGTCGGCACCACAATTTTGAAAGATCTGATGTCTCTGACCTCTGACATGAAGGATTGGATTTACTTACATACCCATCAAAGATAAATCTGTAGATATATATCTGCTTGAATTGAATAACATTCTATCCGTATGAAGATAACAAGTGTATCAACAGCGTCTTTGGCAACGTTTGCCTTATCACGCAGTCCTCATTTATTCAAATGGAACATGGACAAAAAATTGACGACCTCATGCAAGGCAAATGAGTCGTTGACTGGCACTAGACTGCCTCTTGATATCCCTCGCAGCCGCTCAAGATTGTGTTCGATGCCTTCAGCAATTTCAAGTACAAATGGACCAGAAGCAATTATTTCAATGAGTCTATTGGCCTTACAGTTTGGAATCCAGCCTACACTCGTAAGACGCTTCATGCCAAAAAGTATCAATAGATCCACAGTAGTATTTGTTCAGGATATAATTAAGTTTTTTCTGGCTGGTACAGCTCTATTACTCACTGGAAGCTGGAGTAATGCAGTATCGGGATGGAATATAGAAACTTGCTGTGTCATAGCTGGTATTCCATCCGTTCTGTACACTATTCAAAATGTCGCGACACTTGTGGCTTACCAAAATCTATCCCCACTCACATTCAATGTACTAAACCAGACAAAAACTTTATCAGCTGCTTTGTGTTGCTATTTATTGATGGGAAAGGTTCAATCAAAGATACAAATTTTATCACTACTATTACTGTTTTGTTCTGCATGTGTCATAGAAAAGATGATTCCTATTCAGAAGCTTTTCATTCGAAAAAAGACGAATTACC
>Ga0213868_10002317_pt1 | contig 18313 bp, 35 predicted proteins | sample PICome_9_FD_160087 | JGI IMG/M metagenome (GOLD analysis project Ga0213868, IMG submission 160087) | Coastal seawater microbial communities near Pivers Island, North Carolina, United States - PICO127 | ecosystem: Environmental > Aquatic > Marine > Coastal | place: USA: North Carolina...
ACTTCCAGGTGTCACCCTTAGTTTCAAAGGTAAATTTACTCCACTAGGCCCTGAAACGGACTTTGGATCATTTACTTTTGAAAGTGATGGTTATACCGATGCTAGGTTTACTGCACGACAAGTCTCAATGACAGTCACAGGCAGTACCACACAAGATTTTCAAGTAGGAAAGATTAGATTAGATGTACGTAACAGAGGTAGAAGATAATGGATCTATCCTCACAAAGACAGTACATACAACGAGCAATCAATGTTAAGTATTCTTTTGCAGCTACCACACAGCAAACTATCTATACAGCACCTAGCGGTGGTGATTTTGATTTTGCGATTGTTAGAGATTTCATAGCTTGTGACCATGGTAATCAACAAACCGATTTAGATGTATCAATTACTGATACTAGTTCTAATGAGTTTTTTCTTTACAAAGAACACAACATATCAGCACACGCCACTGAAGAGTTGGTGCTTGGTTCAGGAATCATTATCCAACAGGGCGAAATAATAAAAGCACAAGTTAATCATGCAAACATTCACTTGGTTTTAAGTATTATAGAATATGGAAAAGGCGACTAATAAAGTCACACCTATTAAAAAAGAACCTGAAGAATGGGAAGTTCAATGGGAACGCTGTAAGCCATACATAGCAAAAGCTATCAAACATCAAGATTCCTATACAATAGACGATATAGAGGATAAAATAAGACATGGAATATTCCATTTATGGCCAGCTAAGAAGTCGGCTATGATAACTGAATTTGTAGTATTCCCCCAAAATACAGCAATGAACTTGCTGTTTTGTGGTGGTGATTACAAGGAGTTAGAGGATATGTTGCCATCCTTAGAGGCATTTGCAAAAGCCGCTGGTTGTAAAAGATTATATGGCGGTGGCAGAAAAGGATGGTTAAAAAAACTAAAACATTTAGGTTTTAAATCAGAACATTTAATTAGAAAAGAACTATGAGTAAAGGCAAAACAACACAATCAGTCAGTCTACCAGCATACCAAGAAGCACAAGCAAAAGAGTTATTTCAAGCTGGTAAACAATTAGCTGGTACACCATTCGTTCCATATACAGGCCCTAGAGTTGCTGGTTTTAATCCAGATCAACTAAGACAGTTTGAAGCCACTCGAGGTTTATTTGAAAGCGGTATGCAGTATGATCCTTTATCTGGATTGCAAGAGTTAGCACAAGCTCCAACCCCAACAATTCAACCAATAACAGGATTTCAAGCTCCAACCATACAAGGTTTGCAAGGCCCTCAAGCTGAACAGATTGGTGGCGTTTCAACCCCGCAGTTTAGAGGCTTATTAGGAGCTGATATTGGTGCTTATCAATCACCCTATCAACAACAAGTCATTGAGCAATCTATGGCTGACATCCAAAGACAAGCTGATATAGCTAGAGGACAATCACAATCCCGAGCAATTGGTGCTGGTGCTTTTGGCGGTTCAAGATCTGCTTTATTGGAGAGCGAATCACAAAAACCCTACATCGAGCAAATGGCTAGAACTGCTGCTGGATTAAGAGAATCTGGTTTCCAACAAGCACAACAAGCTGCATTATCCGATTTAGCAAGACAACAACAACTTGGTATATTTGGCGCAGGGCAAGAACAACAAAGAGCATTAGAACAAGCAAGGTTAGGTCAACAAGCTGGATTAACAGGGTTTGAAGCACAACAACAACGAGCTATGCGACAAGCAGAATTAGGTCAACAAGCAGGACTTGCTGGTCAAGATATTCAAGCAAGAATGGCTATGATGCAGCCAGAATTAGAGTTACGCGCAAGACAGCAACAAGCAGGATTGCTTGGGGGCGTGGGCGCGGAGCAACAAGCAAGACTTGGACAGCTTGGTCAGATTGGTTTGCAACAACAACAATTACAACAAATGGGTCTACAAGCACCTTACGAAGAGTTCCAAAGAGCTTTGGCTTATGGGCCTCAACAGTTTGGTTTATTGGCTGCGGGTCAAGGGGTTACAACTCCAACAACCACCATGTCGCAAAAAACTGGTTTAGGCGATGTTTTAAGTGGAGCAGCGGGATTACTTGGCTCTGCTTGGACTGGCGGGTTTAATCCATTTGGTTTTTTAGCAGGTAAATAAAATGGCTGTAGATTTTAAAAATTACGATTTTACTAACCCAATGGGTTTGCTGAATTTACAACCAAAACAGCAGTTTCAAGTTGATCCAATGCAAGTACAAAAAGCTCAAAATAATTTTCAGATAAATCCAATGAAGTTTCAGGTTGATCCATTGCAAGTTCAACAAGCGCAAATGAAACAAGCGCAAGAACAACAAACCCTAATGGATCGCAGACAAAGAGCTGGCAGCATGATGTTGGCATTAGCAGATGTTTTAAAAGGCAGAGATCCATCAGCGGGCGTAATACAAAGACAGAAAATGTTAGAAGACGCGCAAATAAAAAGACAAGAACAAGAAAAATTAAGAAAATTTGAAAACATTTCCAAAAACATAAAAAGAAATCAATTTGATTCAAATAGAGAATATTATTCAGCGCTGGGAACAGAGTATTTAAATACTGGTTTTTTAGACCAAGGAATACAATTGCTAGAATTAGGCAAACCCGTTACTGATGAAGATTTTAGAAAAGATACTTTGTCACAAATGACTCAGGTTGAAAAACAATATAAGCCAGTAAAAGATAATATACAAAACTTTCAAAAATTAGATATTGCATTAAATTCTGATTCTGGTACTGGCGCATATACAGCATTGGTTTTTTATCTTAAAAATTTAGATGGCTCTGTTGTAAAATCAGAAGAAGTAAATACTTTTAACGCAATGCAGGGATTATTGAAAAACATAGAAAATCAATATGAAAAAACTAAAGGAGAGGGAATGACTGATGAGGTAAAGGCTCAGTTGCGTAACATCTCTGCTGCTGCAACAGCATTAACTGTTAAGGGGTACGAAGACTATCAATCTGGAGCTAGAAAAACCTATCAATCGCTTGGCTTAGATCCAGATTTAATATTAAGACCATTCCAAATAGATGTGTCTAATATAAATTTAAATACAGTAGATCCAAAATATTTTGAAGAAAAAATAACTGGCGGGGTAGTTCAATAGTGGCAAAAACTTTTAGATCTGATAAGTATGGTGATTTAGAAATTCCAGATAATTTTGAAACTTTATCAGAAGAGGATCAGCAAACAATATTAAGAAATGCGGTTAAACAGAAAAGATTTAGCCAAGCATCTCCTATGTCAGCGCTAGATTATGTAAAAGAAACAATGGCAACTGGTTTGCAAGGCTTGACTCTAGGAACATCTGAAGAAATAAAAGCTGGGTTAGCTGAATTAATACAAGCTCCAGTGACAGCTTTTACTGAGCAAGAGTTTGGAGAAACTTATAAAAGAATTAGAGACAAAGAAAGACGGGAATTAGAAGAGTACGCTAAACAATATCCAAAATCTGCAACAGCAGCAAGTATTGTTGGTGGTATAGCTCCAATAGTTGCCTCTACTCTTATAGGAGGGCCAGCAGGCGGAGGCGCGGCAACCGCATCAACCCTTGGAAGGGTAAAAAGTGCAATAGATAGCAGCAGACTTCTTGCTGGCGGAATGACTAAACCTGGGGCAACTTTAGGACAAAAATCTGTTGAAAGTTTAAAAACGGGAGGAGCGTTAGGTTTGGCTGGTGGTTTTGGATATGCTGAAGGATCTCCGCTAGAAACAGGTTTGCAAACAGCTGGAGGGGGAGTTATTGGTTCTGCTTTAGGAGCTGTATTGCCTCCTGCTTTATCTGGAACTGGGTTTTTATTAAGTAAATTATTTTCTCCCGTTATCAGCACAGGAAAAAAACTTTTTAGCAAAAAAACGCTAGACTTTACAAAAGAAGAAGAAAAAGAAATTGAAAAAATTAGCAATTTATTTTTAAGAGATGAAGTAGATATTGATGAAATTATTTTAAAGATACAACAAAATGTTAGCGCAGATAAATTAGAAGATATAACGCCAGTTGAAATATTGGCTGATTATGGCGGGGATGCGGTTAAAAGAAAATTAAGAGGAATGAAAATTGAAATTCCTGGAAATAAAATTGAAAAAACTTTAAAGGAAAGAGGCCCTGGAAGTGTTGCTCTTAAGGGAGAGGATTTGTTGGAAGATAATGTTTCTAATATTCAATCTACAAGAATTATTAAATCTTTAAAAAACTCAGCAGATAAAGTTGTTAAGACAGAGGGTATAAATCTTGAAAGCGGAATAGATGAATTAGAGCAAACGATTCAGAAAAAAGTTAGCCCATTATATAAAAAAGCCTTTGAGTTAAATACTAAAATAAAAAATTTAGATGTTTATAAATTTTTAGAAGTTCCAATAATTAAATCTGCTTATGAAAAAGCTAGAATCGCTTATTTGGAAGAAACTCAAAAAAGAAACCCTGGAATAACTGTTGTAATGGATGACTTGGGAATACCAAGCCTTGAAGCACTTTTAATTAAAAATCAAAATGGTCAAGTTATTGGCGTTAACAAAGAACTTCCACTGGCTTTTTTAGATCAAATTAAAAGAGCTGCGGATAGCACTACATTTGCGCTAAAAAAATCAACTGGTGCAGATAAAATAGACAGCAGAACAGTAAGCAACAGGAAAGATATTTCAAATCAATTTAGAGATTTGGTAAAAAATTCTGTTGATGGTGATGATTATATTAATGCTTTATCACAGTCGGCGGATAAGTTTGCATTAAATGAGGCTTATGATTTAGGGCTGAAAGCAAAAACATTAACTAAATCTAAATTTGGGCAAACAATTGATGTTCAATATGAATCATTAAAAACACAAGCGGAAAAAGATGCCTACAAAATAGGTGCATTTCAAAACATATTAAATGAGATAGGCGAAACAGCGAACACCACTAATCTTGCAGAAAAATTAACAAATAAACAGGCTCTAGTAGATAAGTTAAAAGTTTTATTTTCTGGAAGCAGTGATGAGTTAAGAAATTTTATTAATAGATTGCAAAGAGAAGATGTAATATTTCAAACAGGACAAAAAGTTTTATCAGGCGGAGGTAGAGATTTAAACACTCAATCCGAAGGATTTAGAGGATTTTTAGCAGATGTTATGGTAGGTTTAACAGAACCAACTGGCTCTGCTGGTATTAGAGCGCAAGCAAAATTAGCACAACAAGGTAGCGATATTTTATTTGATACTGCCAGCAAACAACAAAAAGCCTTTCAAGATATTATTTTATCTCGCGATCCCAAAAAGCAACAAGATATTTTAACGCTGATGAAAGAAATGCAAGAATTACAAAGAAGAGAGGCCGCACAAAGCAACCTTTTAAGGTCAAGCACCCTAAGAACTACAACTCCGTATTCAATGGAATCATTAAATCAATTGTTATTTGAAAAATAACCCATGCCCCTAGCAACAGAACGAGTTGGTCGTTTTGGTGAATATCTCACAGCAGCAATCCTCTCTCAAGTTTCTGATACAGTAAGCATCGTTCCACACAACGCATCCGCAGACATCATCTTTGAACACAACCTAAAGCTGTATAAGTGCCAGGTCAAAACCCAATCACAAATAGAAGAACGCAGGGGCAACTGGCGGTTTGATATGCGTAAAGGTCAAAAAGTTGCCGATAGAAAATATAAAAATAATGAGATAGATATATTTGCTTTTGTTTCTATAACCCACAGAAATGTGGTCTTTTCTAAACCTTTAGACCAAGTTCAACTAACCATCGTTGATGAACACATGAAGAACAATGATGCTGTTAAAAACATCAAAGATATATTGAAAGATCTTAGTTAGATATTATCAATATCAAATACAACTTCTTGATCCTTGTAATGCTTAACGGAGTGTATTCCTACTTGCAGGAAATACTCCGCTAATGCTTGAGGATCTTTGTTTTCCAACCCAGCTACATCTATCAAAGAACGCGCAATGTGTCTGTTTACATAAACAGGCGTATTGTTGTTCCTCTCATTTAGAACTGGATCTTCAAAATCAAACAAGTTCATTGCTTTACTCCTAGACCTTTACCTCCAAAGTATGTCGGCCTATTTTGTTACCCTCTCCGTCTACGCCATGTACGAGCTGTAGTTCAAGATCAATAGATTGTTTTGCTTTAAGCAAATCTGTCACCCTGTCATCTTTCTTTCTAGTTATATATTTAACAACATCTGAAAGACATGGACTCAAATTATTCGCATAAGCATACACCTTTGGCTGTATCTTTAAACTTGTATAATGTTGTCCACCTACCTGGTTATTGATCGCAAGCATATCAATTGCTTGATCCCATTCCTCTGGCGTTGCATTATCTATACTCATATTCTTCTCCTTTTTTATAAATATATTTGCATATCATATAACTTTAGTGTAAATTTAACAACATTCAAATACAAAAAGGGAGTATTAGGAAATGACAGACACCGATAAAGTCTTTATAGACACTAAGCAATTAGCTAAAAGGTGGGGCAAAAATCCACACGCGCTATCAAATTTAAGGCGCAAAGGCGGAGGCCCTAACTATTATAAGATCGGCGGTAAAGTTCTTTATGATTTAACAGAGATCAAAGAATTAGAAGAAAGCTCATACGTTTCCAATGGCTCACGCAATATTTAGCCCCTCATCCTCAGATCGCTGGTTTAAATGCCCAGCGAGCGCGTACCTAAACTATTCAGCAGAATACAAGGTAGGCATCCCTGCGGCTACAGGAACACTTATCCATGAGATGTGTGAGATGTTATTAAAGGGCAGACTCAAAGACATGACCTTGCGTGATTATTGGTTAGGTAAAGTTCAGGTGGTCGAAGACTTTGAGATAGAAGTTGATGAGGATATGATTGCGTGCGCGGAAACTTATGTAGAGTACATACATAAAAGAAAAGAAGAATTAAACGCCAAGATGTTGATAGAAGAAAAAGTTTACATGGATGAGATATCAACAAAATGTTTTGGTACTGCTGACACAATATTAATTGGTGAAGATCGCATCGCTGTTATAGATTTAAAGTCTGGTAAGTGGGGTGTAGATGTCGAAAGGAATAAGCAGTTAATGATTTATGGTCTGGGTGCGCTCGCGCGGTATGGGGATGAGAACACCACCATGGAGCTGACCATTGTACAACCACGCGGTTGGCATAAAGATGGCGCTATAAGAACATACGAGATTTCAGCTACCAATCTGGTTGATTGGGGCTACAACGATTTGAAACAAGCAACAGATGCTTGTGACGAAGAAAACCCACAATATGCGGCGGGAGATCATTGCAGATTTTGTAATGCCAAGGCAGATTGTGATACTTATAAAACTACTCTAGGAGAGAAATATGGTTGAAGAAAAAAAAGAACCTATCTTTACAATTAATCGTGAAGATGGAACTACAAACGAGGTTTTTGAATCTGATTTAGATGAAAAAACAATTCCATTAGCGAATGAGCTTACAAGTGTTAACCGCACAATACAAAGCTTAAGGGAGTCTGATCTATTTAAACAAGCTTTAAATCTTACCCAATCCCTTAGAAGCCTTGAAAGGGATGCTAGCAATTTAGCCACACAATTAGACTCTGCTTTGTCAGAAGACTCTAAAGTTGAGGTGGTTGAATGAGTCTAGCCGCAATACAAAAGAAAGGTAAGGTTAAACCGCCAAGGCTTATATGTTATGGCCCAGGTGGTATTGGTAAAACATCTTTTGCCGCAAGCATGGATAAATGTGTAATCGTACAATCTGAAGATGGTATCGGAAAGATTGAGTGCGATCACTTTCCAGTAGCAAAGACCTATGAAGAGTTTATGACCAACTTAAATTCTTTACTTACAGAAGATCACGAATTTCGTGTTGCCTGTATTGATTCATTAGACTGGTTAGAAACTTTGTTATGGGATCATGTCTGTAAAGAAAATGGTTGGGCGCAAATAGATACACCTGCATATGGTAAAGGCTATGTTGCGGCTCTTGACAAGTGGAAAGAGTATGTTGAGGTTCTTAACAGACTTAGAGATGAAAAGTCTATGACTGTGATACAGATTGCACACAATCAGATTCGCAGATATGAAGACCCATCTAATGATCCGCATGATCGACATGAAATCAAACTACATCGTAAAGCTGCTGACTTATTAGTAGAACATAGCGATGCAGTCTTTTTTGCCAACTATAAAGTTGGAACTGTACAAGTCAAAGGCAAGATGGGTATGACTACCAAGACTGTTGCTGGAGACAGAACTATTTTTACTGAGCAAGCACCTGGTTATATGGCCAAGAACAGATATGGCTTGCCTAGTGAGATGCCTTTTGAGTGGGCAACCATAAGAGAGGAAATGTTGAAATGAGCCGATTAGGAGAAGTTGAAAGAGTAAAGAGAACCTTAAAACTGTTTGATATGATCTTGAATAAACACATAGATTCTATCAACCCAGAGGACAACTCTTTACCTATCGATGGATTACATTGGCTTATTTCAATGCAGGCGGATTGTGAGGATTTAATCAAATACTTATCTGATTATGATTCTTACGATCCAGGTTAATTAATATATAGATATAAAGGGTATCAATATGGATATAAGTAATTTTTTCGGCGATGTGGAAGTTGTCGAACAACAAACGGATATAAAACCAGGACGATATGATCTTGAGTATGTGAATACTAATGAAGAATTAAGATCGGGTCAGAATGGTTGGATGGGTATGCAACTTAACTTTAGGATTGCGGGAACAGGATTACAAACAGGTTTTACTGTGACTGTTGCACATGACAATCCTAAGTATGTTGGTTTTGGTATGAAAGAAATGGCAGGTCTTGCAAAAGCAGCTGGCATTACTGGAACTTTAAAAGACACTAACGAGCTTAATGGTAAGACAGTTAGTTGTATGTTAAAGCTAAACGAAAACAACTACCCAGAGATCGACTCTAAGTTTGGTAGCAACTGGCAACCAGCAGAGGGTAAGAAGGTAGAGGCAAGTGCGCCGACACCTCCGAAAGTAGAAGACGATCTTGGCGACAAGATCCCTTTTTAATCCATTAATAAGTAAACCATCGCTGTGCGCTTTTTGTAGAGCGCCAGCGAAAGGGTTTGTATATGGTAAAGATCACACTTGGTTTGGAGCTTGTAGCATGGATCACCTAGATAAAATCAAAAAAGGTGAACAGCTTAAGAATGTAGCGCAGATGAGCAACGAGGGCTTAGATTACGCGATCAAACAAACCAAAGACATCTATCTACAAATAGCCAAGGACACAGGTTCTTATGTTATGCACGAATGGGATAGAGAAAAAAGAGAACTGCTATTTGGTAAGGCTGTAAGAGAATATCTTAACTGGGCTAACCACCAAGCAGAAACAGGAAAATTGGAGAGAACATTAAGAGATGGAACTGACTAAATGGTATGGAGAGAAAGGCTTAGTCATTGATGATAACTTTGCTTTTGCCAGTCAAGGCAACAGCACAGATGATTTAATACGCGAGATGAATAACCAAGGGTTGTTTGTCAATTCATTAGACTTAACAGGACAGGTAATAAGAGTACCCGTTCAATCTGCGCCTGGTGTTAGACCAGACAAAGGCAATGAGCGTAGCGGTTGGTATGTTATCAATGAGCTAGACGGAAATTATTTTGCAACTTTTGGCAACTGGAGAACAGGTGAACAACACAAGTGGTCAAGCATTAACACTAATCAACTATCAAACATTGATAGAGTCGCACTACAAAAAAGAATGGAAGAAGCTATTGAGCGGGCCGAAGTAGCGAAGAAAGTTAGGCATGATGAAGTAGCTAAAGAAGTAAAAGAAAGATATAAAAACTGTCAGCCCGTGATCTCGCATGAGTATCTAAATAGTAAAAATGTTAAAAGTTATGGATTGAAACAACTGAACGGAAGTTTAATTGTTCCTGTTATCTCCGCAGTAAGCGGAGAGGTGCGTAGTTTACAGTATATAGATAAGAAAGGACAGAAAAGATTTGTGAGCGCGAGCGAAATCAAAGGCAATGTTTTTCTCATTGGGTGTGAGCAAGCAACATTAGCCACGCAAGAAAACCTAATCATTGTCGAGGGATACTCAACCGCAGCTACAGTTTATGAATCAACGAAGATACCGACAGTTTGCGTATTTTCGGCGAACTTTACTATGGAGGCTGTGACTAATATTCGCAAGATATCTCAGGCAAGATTATACATAGCCCTAGATAACGATGAGAACGGCGTAGGAGAGAGGAAAGCTAACGAGGTAGCATCTGCTATTCCTAACTGTTTCGTGCGCGTGCCGAGTGCGAGAGGAGACTATAACGATTTAGCTAAAACTCATGGATTAGATAGAGTTAGATTAGAAATATTGAACCAGGGTTTAGGTCTAACCAAACACCCCATTAGAAACCTAGTTAAAGAACCACCGCCAAAAGTTTGGCTTGTGGATAAACTGTTAGAAATATCCAAGCCTGGTATCCTTGCCTCGATTGGTGGGGTAGGTAAATCCATGATGGCATTAGATTTAGCTATTAAAGTATCGCAAGGCTCTGGAATGTGGTTTGACCATCCTATACTTAAAGGCGGTAATGTGGTGATACTATCAGCCGAGGATGACTTGGTTGAAATCCATAGACGAATCAATGCACTAGACAAAGGTAATAAAAGATTTGATGCGCCTTACGATGTATTCACCCATACTATTCCAGATCAACCTGAACCTTTAATTCTTATTAGAGATGATTCAAAAGGTTTACAAATTACCGATCAAGCTAGAGAACTCTTAGCTGAATTAGAAACCATACCTAATTTAGAACTGGTCATCATTGACCCAATCCAAGCCATGAGTGGAGCGCCGATTAGTTCATCTAATGAAGCTGCTCAACTTTACTGTCAACTTTGCGCCTCTATCTCCTCGCGCTTTAACTGTTGCACCCTAAGTATTCATCATATGTCAAAGGCGGCTCTCCAAGCTGATGACGACCCGATGAATGTGCGCAGTAAGATACGAGGCGCATCTTCTTTAGTCGATGGTCATAGGTTAGCAATAGCCTTGTGGTTAGCGAATGAAGAAGAAGCGGAGAGAATTTGTATTGATAATGGAGTGGATTATGAGCGGTTGCGCGTGGTGAAGGGTGCGGTGGTGAAAAGTAATTCATCCGAAGTCGATGTATCAATCAAGACATTGTTTAGAAAAGAGGCCGTGCTTGAGCCTTACAAAGAGAGCAACTTTAATTTTGGAGATTTTTAATATGATTAATTACCCGTGCGGATGGTTTGATGTAGAACAATTACCTGGAGGCAAAAAATGAATGTATTAAGTCTGTTTGATGGTATGTCTTGCGGAATGTTGGCCTTAGATAGGCTAGGCATTAAAGTCGATAAGTATTACGCAAGTGAGATTGATAAGTATGCCATGCAAGTGAGCGGGGCTAATTACCCAGAGATTATTCAAGTCGGTGATGTGTGTGATTTAAAGTCAGAAGATTTTAAAAACATAGATTTAATTTTAGCGGGTTCACCATGCCAAGGATTCTCATTAGCTGGTAAACAACTTGCATTTGATGATCCAAGGTCTGCATTGTTTTTTGAATTTATTAGGCTGTTAAAAGAAATTAAGCCGAAATATTTTTTATTAGAAAATGTAAGAATGAAAAAAGAATTTTTACAGATTATCAGCGAGCAAGTATCAGCCTGCTATCCTGAAATAACTTTTGGCATTGACCCTATCTTTATTAATAGTTCTCTTGTTAGTGCGCAATCAAGGCCAAGATATTACTGGACTAACATTCCAGGAATTGAGCAACCTGAAGAAAGAGGTATTGTATTAAAGGACATTTTAGAAGATAGAAATATTGAGGGTTTATCAGAAAAAGCCATTGCATACATGAATAGAAGCTCGCCTAAATGGTCGAATGGAAAAACTAGAAAAGATATTTATATTAAGCGTGAAGATCAAAAAGGAGATTGTTTAACAGCAAATATGCACAAGGGCGTTCCTTATGGTGTTATTGAAACAACAAGGCCAAATAGTTTAGTTGACGATACTAATAACTTACCAAAAAAGTCGCAAACAATTAAATCCCAGTATTACAAATCATCTAAAGCAAACTTTGAGAGAAGTGGTACTTTTCATGCAACAGGAATACCACAAAAGTTAGTTGAAATAAAAGCGGGGGCCTTTAGAGCAAGGTCGCTTGATGAAAATGGTAAGCGCGTTGCCTGGAAAGATGTTAAACCAAAACAAGTGTTGGAAACAAGGAAAGATGAAAAAAGTAATTCAATTACCTCAGTTCAAAAGGACAATGTTTTAACTAAAGATGAAGTCTATTGGCGCAAGCTAACACCTATTGAATGTGAGCGCTTGCAAACAGTACCAGATAATTACACTAATCATGTCAGCAACACTCAGCGTTATAAAATGCTTGGTAATGGTTGGACTATAGAAGTGATTGCTCACATATTAAAGGGCATGGAAGTATGAGCGATGCAGTTAAAGGCGTAGTCTTTATTGATGATGCTATTGATCTAAGCCATGATGAATTAAAAAAGAAGTTCAAAGAAGCGGTTGAGAACAATGAGATCAACCATTTTGAAATACAAACGAGAGGTAAAGAATGAAATGTTTTAATTGCAATGCCAATATGGAAGTAATAAAAGAAACAGATATTAGTTATTACAACTATTTATTTAATCTAAAACTTACTTTTGAATGTAAAGAATGTGGAGCTGTGGCAAATGCCTATCCACCCAAAGATGATAACCAAAAGGTGAGTCATGGCGGGTAAAGGTGATAAACCAAGAGATTTAGTCTACAGCCAAGAATACCGAGATAATTTTGATAAAATCTTTGGTAAGAAGAAACCAAAAAAGGAGCAAAAAAATGAGACTGATTCTAAGCGAAAAAGATAAACATATCATCGTGACTGTACTCGGTGATTACGCCACCGAGATAGATAGACAGAGTACCAAATCCAAAGAAGATTTAGATACTTATAAAAGAATTGAGAACATTATTAGTCAAGTAGCCTTTGGGTTTGACAAGGAGGAGAAAGAAGAATGAACCATGAAACGATGATGAAATTAGCCTTAATCGGCTTGTTATGTTGCCTGGTGGTATTGGTTAGCTTGTAGCAAAGCGCTACAATGCTTGTAGCATAACGCTACAACGACTATAGCAAAGCGCTACAACACTATAAGCATAACGCTACAAATATCCGTATATATATACATATATATATAGAGACAAAAACCCTAATCGGGTTTTGTGTCTCTTAAGAAAGAAAGGAGAAGTATGAGAGAAGAATTAAAAAATTCCTGGTGGGTGAGCGCGGGGAACATTGAGCGCGAGCGCGAGAGCGCACTCATATCCATCGAGTTCGATAAAACCTTTCGCGATTATTCAAAGTTAAAAAAAGAAATCTGGAATCTCTATCGCACGCACGCGGGGAGAACTGATCTCTCACCCGTGAGCAAGATTTTACTCTGGTCAGTCTGCGAACGCTACAGATGGCAAACCTGGAGTAGCCACGATGCCATTAGTTATTATTGCAAGATGATAGGGGTACATAGAACTAGCGCGAGTCGTGGGATGAGTGAGTTATTAGAGAAAGAAATACTTTGGTGTGTGCTAGAGGGTGAGCGTAAGCGGTTAAGGAAATCGCAAGCGGGTGGGAAGAAGCATTTTCTATTGGTTGGTTTAGGTGCGCACTTGCGCGAGCAGGTGGGGCGCGATAGCTAACTGGGGGAAGGAGAGTAAAGCTATCTTGGTGCGCCCCGTTGATTGGTTAGGCTATTATATCCCCGTTTTTAAATATTTTTGCCATTTTTAGGCCTTGCGGTGAGACAAGTACCCAATTGCCATTTTTGTCTTGGTGCGAGCGGGTGCGGGAGGGGTATTCAATATCTCCGCGCAAGCTGTAAGTTTCTTTCATATGGTTAATGTATTTGTATTCCGCTATTTCGTATGACATTATCTATTCCCCCAATGATTAACGATTAGCCATAGCGCGAGGATTATGACTAACCAAATAAGAAAACCAATACCAAAGATAAAGCCGAGTGTTTCAATCATTTATCTATTCTCTTTAAAAGATTTCTTATATCTTTTTGGTTTAAATGATCTATGTCAAAATCATAGGCAGTAAATGTATAACCTCTCGGCGTGTTTTTATATGCTTTAGGTATATCTCCTGTTTTTATTGCATATGCAGATAATAATAAATACCAAATCATTGACGAATCATCTTCGTGCAGTTGATCTAATATTTTTCTTGCGCTTGGTTTTGGTATCGTACTCATAATTTACCCCCGCTATGTGATTCCTGGACTATTACATCCTTTTTGCGCTTATCCTCGTAAGTTTTAATAATCTTTCCGCACGGATAGGTTAAGAGCCAGTAGTCCTTACCAAAGTTTTTGCTCATGCTTGGGATGTTTTCCCTTTCGGTTTTAAGCAAGCGTCTAGCTTCCTCTATCATTTCTCTGTGTTGTGTCATGTTCTACCTCTCTCTTGGTGTTGTCATACTCTTGCTCGGTTAAGTAAGAATATGAAGTTAAAAACTCTTCTTTAGTTAATATTTCAAAGTCCGCCATTTTTTCCGCATCATCTAAAAAATTAGATTGAGATAAAGACGGCGGACAATGAAGCCATTTATTAATTTCGCTTGGTGAGTATTTAGCGTGTGTCATCTTCGTTCTCCTCAACTGAAATAACATCTAAATTTGTATGGTGTGCATCTTGTGAATTAACACCATAGCTTTCAGCTTGTTCTGCTGCATCTTCTATATTGTCAGCATCTATATCTAAGTAGTGAGTTTCAATCACCTCTAGTTTTACTTTATATTTCATTCTTCCCCCATTGGTAAATTTAAAAGTTTATCGATTCTGTGTTCGTCTAACGATACAAAGCGTAAGATTTCTTCTTGCTGTCTGTGTGTTAGATCGTCAAAGCCTTGTATATACTTTTGCGGATTGTCGAATAGATCGCGCAAATATTTAATGATTTCGCGCCTAGCGAATTGTTTAGGCGTTAAGTTATTTATTTTCATAGTTCCCCCTTGGTTTTATAAGTTTTTAAAATGGTCTTAATCTTATTGACTAAGTCTTGGTAATTTTTCGCGCTGTATCCGTTAGCCTTGAATAGTTCCAAGGCCTTAGGATTGATTAGCGGGTTGTCGTCAGTATGCGCCAAAAAGAAGTTTAATAACTCTAATTCTTGGCGGTTAATCTTTGGCTTGTTGAAGTTATATCTTTTTATACTCATGGTTAGGCGTCCTCTATGTCTATAGTTTCTAAATCTTCTAAATGTTCCCATTCAACAGAGTCATTAATAATTGCATCATCAAGTTTAGGCTCTACATCTTCCCAGCTTTCCGCATAGATGTAAGTTTCCTCTTTGATAACCTTTTTTCTAATAACTCTAAATTCTGTTAATGTGTCAGCGCTCATTAGATCACCTCCTTTTGTTTAGTAAAGGTTAGAGTTCCGCTAGGGTCTGAATAAGTAAGCGTTGCATGATCTTTTAGAAAATGTAATTGCGCTATAAATTCATCATCTAAACCCCAATCATCCGAATTGATGAGCGTATAGAGAGAAACCTTTTCTTTTGGTACTTCTCCATAACCATCAACCCAATCAACAAGGTATATTTTTCGCTCTAGCTTAATTCTTTGCTTGAGTTCTTTGGCATTTCCATAAAAGCGTTTGTTTCCAAAGTTAGTAATAATATTCATTAGATCACCTCCTTACAGAATATTTCATCTTGTGGTATTTCTACAGTATGACCACCATCAAGCGCCCATTCATACAATCTGTCTCCGAGGATTTCTTTTAACCTTGGCATATCATCATTAATAATTTTATTCCAACATGTTGGGGTTGTTGTGTATCTGATACCCGCAAGATCAACCTCAGTTCTATCAAAACAAGTCCAGCTATTTTTTGGAAATGTTTTAACTTCTTCCACTTCATCCCAACAGTAAAAACCGCCAAAGTAATATAATTCCTCTCCGTTGATTGTCTCCGCTTGGATGCTCTCAAGTTCGGCTAAGAATTCTTCATTTTCTTTTTGGTATTCTTCGCTCATGTCTTTTAATATGCTTTTTTCATACTCAATAAAAGCATCTCTTGTTGCTTGGTTAAAATAAGGGTTTGCCCATCCGTTCCAATATCTATTATTTGGATCGTATGCGCCCTCAAAGGTTGGGAAGTCCTCATAATCTGAGAATGTAAATTTTGCTTTAACAAGATTCATTAGATCACCCACGATATAAGAGTTAATAAGGATGCAAAGAAAAATATAATTATTATATTCTCGGTAATTGTCCGCGCTTGGTCTGTCCAATGTTGCGGTTTTCTTGGCTTGTGTAGCTTGTGCGCGTAGTCTTTCATCTATGCCACCTCTTGCGATTTATGAACAACCTGCACTCTTACATAAGATAAAATATTATCTTCGTTGTAGTCCCATAGCTTATATGTTTCTGTTGCGTGTAGTTCGCACTCGTGTTGAATCATATAACTAACAATATGATCTGTAATTGTTTTAAGGATTGTATTAGCTAAACTATTTTCATAATTTGGATTGTCGCAAGATTGATACTCTAAACACCTTATTAGCTGTATAACTTGCAAGGGGTTTTTTACTTTAAGATCATTAATACTTAAATTATTAAAGTTGTAGGGTTTGTTATTATCATCATAACGATAATTCACACCCTCACAATTTGCTTTTGATAACTCTAGGGCGACATCACCCAAAAAATCAAATTGCAAACGCTCCTTTTTATGGTAATAATTTAATGAATCAATACCTTTTAATTTATAAACATATAAAACAATTTGCTCTATGTGTTCTTTATCTACTATATAACTACTCATTTTTTCACTCTCCTTTAATAAATGGGTTGCTTATACCACGAAAGCCCCGAAAAGACGGGGCGCTAAATCGTGGGGGGTTTTAGTAAAAAATTCCTTGTGGGATGATTTCTCCTGTAGCTTCTCTAAATTTGACTTCGTCAAAATTTGGATTTTCTTGCTTTAAGAAATCGCATAAGTCATTCATAAACTCACGTTTATCAATAACGAACATTGGATTATTTCTAACGCTAGCCATTCTCCCGTTATTCTTAATTAGTTCAGCTAGTTTTATAAAGTGCTTTTTTGTCATCTTACTCTCCTTAATTAGTTAATGAACACTATCTATAATACGCACATTTTCACACATTGCAACACATTTTGATAAATTAATTATGGGTTTTTGTGTAAATCCTTTAATATAAGGGCATAAGGGCGATTAATTAAATCTTAATTAATTGGTAATAAATGGTATTTATTCGGAAAAATGACAACAAAAACACCTAAAAAGAGAGGACGCAAGCCAATAGTTATAGACTATGACCAAGTTGAACATTTGGCTTCTTTAAATCTTGGAATAATGGATATTTGCCGATCTATTGGGGTTGGCTGGGATACATTTAATAAGCATCGAAATAAAAAAAATTCTGAATTGTCGGACGCTTTAGCAAGAGGAAAAGCAAAAGGATTGCAACGCGCAACTTCTAAACTAGCCGAAAAAATAAACGATGGCGATTTTCAAAGTATCCAGTTTTATCTAAAATCAGCAGACCGCGAGCGCTGGGCTGAAAAACAAGAGCACACGCACACGCTCAACCTTAGCGAAATTATTACCTCGGCAAATTCGAGAATAATAGATCACAAGCCCGACGCGCTAGCGCCCGACGCGCCCGCGCTCGACATAAAACAAATAAACAAGGCCTCGAAGTCATGAGAGCTTGCGTGCGGGGTTGTATCTTCTCCCTTGTACCTACCCTACGCGCACGAACGCGCGAAGCTCTAGCGCCACTCTCCGCGCTTGTTATAGCGCGTTCACTTAATCCCGCGCGGGGCGCGCGCTAGGGTGATAGTGAACACTTACTATAATGAAAGTTAGTGCTTACTATCGCTGTAGACCCCCCAGGCTCGTTCAGGGCGCGGGGCAGTGTACATGGAACTGTTGCGATAATTTTTTTTAATTTTTTTTAAATTTTTTTTATGAAATATAAAGCCGAAGACGAAAAGAGATTGATGACAGAGATATGGTCGGTCAATGTAAAAGACGATCCATTAAACTTTGTTAAGTTTGCTTTCCCTTGGGGAATGAAAGACACCCCCCTCGAAGACTTTAAAGGCCCGCGTAAGTGGCAGGAAAAAATTTTACGAGAAATGACAATCCATATTGCTAGAAATGGCACTAGGGATTTACCAGAGATGTTTAGAATGGCTGTAGCCTCAGGTCGTGGTATTGGTAAATCTGCTTTGGTTTCATGGATTATTCTTTGGATGTTATCCACAAGACTAGGG
>Ga0213868_10002319_pt1 | contig 18308 bp, 20 predicted proteins | sample PICome_9_FD_160087 | JGI IMG/M metagenome (GOLD analysis project Ga0213868, IMG submission 160087) | Coastal seawater microbial communities near Pivers Island, North Carolina, United States - PICO127 | ecosystem: Environmental > Aquatic > Marine > Coastal | place: USA: North Carolina...
TCTATCTGGGGGGTATAAACTCCCTCTTCAGTCTGGATTGGCTGACCCGCCTTGAGCTTTAATGAAGACGGTTGATATATGTTCAAAGTCGTCGTTTTCGGATTTGAGACGCTTCCGCAAGAGGTCAGCGCGATCAGAGGAGTTGCTATCACCAGCGGCCCGTAATTCTTCAATTTCGTTAATAAGTTCATTTTTTATGTTTCTATGTTGATTTTTTATTTCAAAAAAAGCCAATTTATTCCTTAATTCAAGGTAGAGTTGTAGGCTTTTGGCTAGAGTTTTAATTAAAGACATTATTCTTATTCTATATACACTCTAAAACTTGTTTCCACTCCATCTCGCCAATCACAGAAGTAAGTTTTGTAATATCTGCTTTAGTAAATTTTTGATACTGGTCTTTTAATTTTTGTGGCATCGCGATCTGTTTGACTTTCGCTCCAGAGTTTTCTGCCATTTTATCAGCAATGTCCTTGAAAGAAACAGAGCTACCAGTCCCAACATTAAAAATACCGCTATCGTCATGATGAAGCATCCTATAATGCACCTCACAAACATCTTCCACATGGACAAAATCTCTACTTGCTTTTCCCCTAAATACTTTGATCTCTCCATCTTCTTGAACTTGCTTGATAAATTTAGTGATGGGACTAGCTTGATCCCCTTTATGCTCTTCATGAGGTCCATAAACATTAAAGTAACGGAACCCTTGATATGGATGATGCTCATTCAAGAGCCAATTGTCAAACATATATTTACTATACGCATAAGGACTTAGAGGAACGCAGAATTGATCTTCTCTAAAAGAATCTGCTACACCATACACTGAAGCACTACTAGCATATTGGAATTTAATCTCCATATTAGCGCATAGCTGGTAAAGAGTGCCAGAGAATATAAAATTCTCATTTAATATCTTTTTTAAGTCAGTTTCTGTTGTGCTTGAATTAGCTCCAAGGTGGATTACTGCATCAATACCATTCAAGGGAGGCAGATCATTCCCAAATTTAATGTCGTAAGTAACGACCTCTATTCCTCTTTTTTCAAGATAAGGACAGAGATTTTTCCCAATAAAACCTTCACTACCAGTAACTAATACCCTTCTCACAAAGGTATTATATTAAAGTTCGCCTTCGTCTTCTACAATTTCTTTTACTGATTCTAAGAATGGATATCCATTCAACAAATCTTGATGCTCTGCAAAAGACTCCTCGTCCCAGCACCACTGAGAGAACTTTTCGTTATCATCCCAAGCGATGACTTCTTCAGAAGCCATTGAACTAACAGGCTTTTTAGACCAAAATTTGCAACTCCAGTAGCGGGGAGTAGTTTTGTCTTTAGCTGTGTCACACTTATGACGAGCGCGGAAATTACGGCGGCGATCTGGATCATCACGTTTGATCTCCATATTGGGATCACCAAACTTAACCATAATCACATTACCAGTTTTTGGGTTTTTTACATAAACTCCAAACTTCTTCTTGCCACCTTTTAGGCGAAAAGGCTTATTTAAAGTTTTTTTCTCTGCCTCTGTATATTCAAGATCCTCAATATCTTGGTTTGATTCTTCTAAAGCCTCAACTCTTTGCAGATCGAAACGAGCGTAAGCAAAATCAAGCTCGTCGAAATCATTAAAAACATTATTTTGATATTCTATATAATAATCCTCAGAACCCCTAGCAATATCTTGATCTGCTGCGCGGTAAGACTTCTTAACCTTACCCCCACGCACCATTTTTAAAAACATGTTCACCCTAGCCATCGCCCACTGACCTCTGGTCTTTCCAACGCGATGACTAGAGCTAAATGCCCCCGCACCTCTGCGGTATACTTTTTTAAGCTGTGTAAGAGAAACTTTTTTGGAATGTTTTTCGTTATGCTCCTTAACTTTGTTTTTTAGAGCAGTAACAACTTTTTCTGAGAAGGTAATTTTCTTTCCATCTTTACCCGCGCTGCCTTTTTTGTTCTTACTAGAACCCTTTTTACGCTCACTAGGCTTCGCTGGAGTTTGCGCTCCACTTTTAGGCCCAGATCGCTTGGCAGCTTGAGACTCAAGAAATTCCTTAGCTTCTTTAGAAAAATCGTATTCCATCAAATGATGTTACACATTTTTTTCAAAAACTTCACTGTAACTTTGAAGTTTTTCTTCTTCACTCATATTTTCAAGCTTTCGATCAACCTCTTCTTTAACCAAAGTGGAGATTATATCTATTAACTCTGCGAAAGTTAAGTTGCTTGTAATATGATTCACAAGGGCTTCGTGAAGCTCTTGCTCTTGTTCTGGAGCCATTACTTCTGCAAAGCTTTGCTCTTGTAAATACGAAGATCTGGCTGAGTATCCTTCTCTTTAAATTTATTCTTAAAGATCACGATTTCAACTTTTTCGTCTCCGATTGTGAGGTTGCCGGAATAAAAGGGTTTTTCACCACCCTTACGCCATAAGGCTCCGATTTCACGCTCTGACCATTCACTGGATGTATTATTTTCGTTCATAGATTGATATAAGATTTAATTAAGTGCTTCTTATTGTGAGGTAGTTTAGTATAGCGTTTTTTAAGGCGCTTATAAACTCTTTTCATGTTTGGGTCTGCTTGAAATGAAATCAAGTTTCTCAAATACCTTGAGGTAGAACCACTCATTACTTCCCAAATGAAACTTTGTCGAGACTTGTTTTGGCAAAACGACGAAGAAGGCCATTATTGCGGTCAAATACTTGGATATAACTATCAGTCTCGCCACGAAACTGTGCGTTCAAAGTCTCTCCCTGAGAAGTGTGAAGACCAAAGAAACGACCACGAGTTCCGCGAATAACATTAAGTGCAGTTTTCTGCTTCCGATTTAATTTCATAACACGTTATTCTAAGTGCAATTAAAAATTTATCAACTAAAATCCTTGCAAAAAATAGGGTTAGCATCTGGCTCAATATCAAGTATGTCATCTACAAACTCGCAATGAAGAACCCTTGTGTATCCGTCCCCCTCCATATCACCCCCACAGTTAGGGCAACAGAACAATATTCGTTCTTCGTTCATACTTTAATTTTATTAAGATTTATTTTAGAGCAGTTTTCTGTGATTTTCTCGCAAATGAACTTATTAATATAAGTATCAAACCTTTCCTCAAAGTCAACTAGATTTTTAGAGGAACGAGCAAACTTCTTTAAGAAACTTAGTGTAAACTCAACCTCTATATTACTCAACCTTAAATCCTCGTTAATCTTCTCTATTTTATGATACAGGATTCTAAATATGTCTTTTTTACGGACCTCTTTTAATACTAAATTGCAGTCAACCAAGGATAATAATTCTTTAAAAATAGATGAAGTTGGAGAATCCTCTTTTGAATTGAAGCCCATTGATGCTATATTTTCCACTCCACTTGTAACAAATATTTTAGCATTAGAGAAATCTGCTAGGTCACCATTCGACATCTGGAGCTTCCCGTCCTTTAATATCTGAGCAAATATAGTCTTTACAGAAGGATGTAGTTTATGAAAGTCATCGATAATGATAACGCTATTAGGATGAATATTGATCTTCTCACATAGAGAGGTATTATTCATTACTTCTGGCAAAATTTTAAACTTCGCGAACTCATCTGAAAAATGAACTCCGCTATAGTTCAGCACATTTACCCCACTTTTCTCTAAAGAATCTTTTAAAGTCGAACAGAAGAAACTCTTTCCACTAGACTCTACCCCAGTAATACAATAGATGCTGGGAGCTGCCCCTTTTTTATACATCCCATAATTAGATAGAGAGATAGATTCAATAAGAGAATCAATAACCTTATCATTCCCTAGAAACTTTTTCTTCAAGCTTCCTGAGAGGTTAGATAAATTTTTTGGCTTCCTAAGAGGGTTCTCTTTCTTTGAGAAAAAGTCTTTAAGATGCTTCATTGTAACCTCTGGAGTTTCTCCTTCTTTTGATTCTGACCAGCCTGATAATTTTTCTGTTACAAACGACAATACCGATTCTGTCGAGGTTAGATCTATATCGCTATCTTTTATTTCTTTTTGTAATTCTTTGAACGAACTATCGTTACCCCAGTGAGAAACTTTAGCTTGCGCTCCACAATGATCGACCACATCAATTGCCTTATCTGGATAAAATTTGTTGGGGAGATATCTCTCACAAAAATCAATAACATGATCAACAAAATTTTCAGTATACTTAACCGTATGGAAGTCTTCGTAGTAAGAAGTTATAGTAGGTAAAATTTCCTTCATCTGGAACTTAGAAGGCTCCTTAATAATAACCCTTTCGAAGCGACGATCTAAAGCAGAGTCTTTCTTAATCGTGTTCGTATATTCGTTAATCGTAGTCGCCCCAATACAACTAATAGTACCACGAGCAAGCTCAGGCTTGAGTATATTAGAAGCTTCTAGAGAATTTTCTGTAGTTCCTCCTGCTCCAACAAGAGTATGGACTTCATCTATAAACAAGATGATATTTTCATACTTTTTTACCTCATCTACGAACTTTTCCAACCTCTCTTCAAACTGACCACGATACTGTGTCCCAGCGACCATACTGGATAAACTAAGAGAGTAGATGACTTTATTAGCGATAAGTTCTGGAGCTTCTCCATTGACAATTTGAGATGCTAAACCCTCAATCAGAGAGGTTTTACCAGTTCCTGCTGGCCCCACTAAAATTGCATTTGGTTTTTTCTTCCTACAAAGGATAGTCGCAATCTCTGATATTTTATCGTCAAAGTCTACTATTTTATCAAACTCTTCGCGGGACGCTTTTAAATTTAAATTTTCTGCGAACTGATCAAGAATTGGGTTTTCGTCAAACATACCAATCCATTTTCCAACCATATCTACAGAGATATCATCAGGGAAAGAATATTCTGGTTCTAGCTTAACGTCCTCTTCATCTCTTATAAAACGAGTTATAGATTCCACCATTAGATCCCTGTCGTCTTTATCTAAAATCCCAACAAAAGCCTTCGGAGTAAACCCTTCGCTCAAAAAACAAAGAAGGATAGATTCTGGACTGACATAATCTAATCCAAATAAATCCCTCTGTATAAACTTACATTCATTAATTAGCTTGTTTAATTTAGTGGAATATCTTTTGCAAACAATTTTATTAGGCTTCTTCTTATCAATGACTTTTTGAGATGCCAAAAGCAAAGCGTCCCTACAAGAGAATGGTTCAAGAATACTCTCACAAGATAAACTTAAGTCATTAATAAACGAATGAAAAAAAACATCTAGATCGACTTTATTCCTCCCAAGGAATTCATTCAAATCTTGAGCATCCTTGAGGACGCAGGTTAATTGTGGAGTAAATGGCAAGTCGTTCATTTTTTATTGAGATCCCTAAGTTTCATCATGATCTTAGTATCTATCACTCTAGCTGAGTTCACAAAACTACTACCACGCCCCTTGCTAGCGTTCAAGATTAAAATGCAATCTTTCGATATTTTGTATTGTGAAAGGAAGTTAGAGAGAGTATCGCCCTTAGAGTTGTCCATCATTAAGAAACTAGCAGAGCCTGTATTGTCAGAGGCTCTAATCATCATATACTTGTTACCACTTTGAGAAACTTTAGTGAAAAAATCTTTTACTTGGCAAGCCACTTTAAAACTAGTCCTTTCTGATATCTCATCAATCTCTCTTAAACAACTCATGGAGCCGAATTCATCTTCAAAGCAGTCTTTCAAATCAAAAGAATAGCTATACCCTAATAAAGTATTCTCATACCACCAATTACAAAACTTCTGAAATGGCTTATTTTTATTAAACATCTCCCTGTAGTTCTTGAAGTTCTTCTTGAAAGTATTAAATCTAGACTCTTTCATTATTGGACGACCATCATCAGCAACAGCATTAACCTTAATCACTTCTGATATCGCTTTTAAAATATCATCGCCAAACCTCTCTTTAAATAGATTAAAATTTCTCTTCTCTCTATCTGTCAGTATATTGAAAGCTTGAGCTTCTAAAACTAACCTACCTCTTTTCTCTGTAGAATCATCCATAGCTCCAGCTTGAATCAAAGCTGCCAACACTGAAATGTTAATCCCACAATTTTTAGCAGCAGTGAATACATCGTACTTGCTTTTGAACCCGTCTGACCCCTTGAAAGACAAAAGACCCTCTTTGGATTTAGAAGAAATGCCTTTAATTCCATTAAGACCATATCTAATGTCATTGCCCTCAATTGAAAAATCCATATTTGATTTAAATAAGCTTGGAGGCAATAATCTAATACCGAAGTGATCTAACTCTTCATGGACAGAAGTAACAACTTCAAGAGGTTCTGGATCAAATTCAGAAGACTCCAGAACAGATAAGAAAAACTCTCTAGGGTATTTGTATTTTAAGTATACAGTCTTAGCTGCTAATTCAGCATAAGCGAAACTGTGAGACTTGTTAAATGAGTAATCGGCAGAAGCTTGTAACGCAGTCCAATAGAAATCACTGATCTGGTCATCTAGCCCTAGAGCTTTTGCAGCATCATAAATTCTATCCTTCCACTTCGGCATCTCCTCTACTTTTTTCTTACCAACGATCCGACGAAGAGTTTCCGCTTCTTCTAAGCTTAGGCTGAAAACCTTATTGGCGATTTGCATCAACTGCTCTTGATACAAAATAACATTTTTAGACCAAGAAAGAATTTCGTCTAAATCTTCGTGGAGATTGCTTGATAAAGGAGCTTGTTTTTGACGGACATATTCATCAACAAATTGTAAAGCCCCCGGCCTTGCAAGAGCTACAACGTCAGAAAGTTCATTTAAATTGTCTGGTTTTACATCTTGGCAAACCCTAAAGTTTGTATCAGCAGAGATCTGAAAGAGACCTTCTGGGTGATTATAGGTTTGAAGTTTTTCATATATGAATGAATCATTAGGATCTATATCATCTATGCTAATGCCGATCTTGTCACAAGTCCTGTGAGCGATTGTTAACGTCCTAAGACCAAGAATATCGAACTTAACCATAAGGTCAGCAACATCATGCATGTTGTAGCCTGTCACTAAGTCCCCATCTTTAGTCTTTTGAAGAGGAACAACATCTCCGATTGATTGGGAGCAGATGGCAATGCCAGATGGATGAACTCCTGTATTTTTAATCAAATTCTCTATCTTCTTCGCATTAACAAAAGTTCTCTTATGCTTCTTCGCCCAAGCATCAAACTTTTCATTTTCCTGCCTTGCATTTTCTAAAGATGAAACTTTACCATGAAGCTTTGGAATCATATCGCTAACCATATTGGCTTGATCCTCCTTAGCCTCATCAAAATACTTGGTTGCCTCCCTAATGCAAAGTTTAGAACTAAAAGTGTTAAAGGTTAAAATCTTTGCTGTCCTACCCTCATGCTTCTGTTCAATGTATTGAATGACTCTCTGCCTTTGCTCATAACTAATGTCTGAGTCAACATCAGGGAGTAGACTACCGACAAGAAACTCTTTATTCCGCTTGTCGTAAACTTTCTTAGCACGGCTCTTCGAAACAAAACGCTCAAAGAACAAGTTGTGTGGGATGGGATCAATATTGGTTACCCCAAGTAAATACAAAACTAAAGAGCCAGCAGCAGAACCACGACCTGCTCCAGTAGGAATTTCATTCTCATGGCAGAAGTTTAAAACATCCCAATTCAACAAAATATAATCTGTGAAGCCAAGTTCTTCGAAAGTTTCCAACTCTTGTATTGTGCGATCAAAATACTCTTTCTTATTACTGAAATTTATAATGCCTTTGTCTCGCAAACCCTTACGGGCAAGCTCATACATAATCTCTTTAGTCGAACTCTCTTTATCAAGGCCAATACTACTCAAAACAGCTTCGCTAACTGAAGTTTTTGGTAACTCCACTCCAAGTGGCTCACAATCATCGTAAACAGAAAAATTTTCAAACATCATAAATTCATTTCTTTTTTAAGTGCAGAAAAAACCTTAAAGCACATCTTATTATCATAAAGCGCATCATGCAGTCTTTCTTCTTCAAATTCTATCCCAAAAAATTTTAATAACTGATTTTGAGAGACTCTAGCCTTTAGAGATCGGTCATGAATTATTTTATACTGCCAACTAAGTAAGTCTTTATTGGGCTTTTTTAAATCCTCTCTATAAGCCTTACCAAAAGCTCTAGTGTCATAAATCCGATTAAGATAAGAATAATCAGGAGTTTCCCCCAACAACCTTTGCATTCCAGCTACCATATAGACATCAAAGCCCAATAAATTTTGACCAACAACTTTGTATTCTGGGTTAAACAAATCAGCTTTAAAATCAGCCCAAACTTTCTTCAAAGGCTCCTTCCTCTCATTATACTTATCCCAACTAAAACCAGTCAAATGCTCTACCTTTTTATTTATTTGTAGATCCTTATGACTAATATATCGGTCGTTCTCTTTGATAACTCTATTACCTTCGCAAATTAACCATGAAACTTGCCAAGTACGAGAAGAATGTAAATTAAGACCCTCAGTCTCTGTGTCAAAGACTAAATATTTTTGATTATGTGGTAACATCTTTATAAGACTCCCAGCAGAACTCGTCTGAACAGAAGTGATTTAGGTTTGGGTTTTGGAAAGTCGGAGGTTTACCCCCAGATCTATTACAAGCTGCTTTATACATTTGCAAAGCAGCAAAATCATCTTTGTCACGATGGAGAATAGTTTTAACGGCTTGAGTTTTCACCCCAAGACTATCAATGATAGACTTAATTTGGAAGTCAAAAGGATGATTATTGTCTTCAATAAAGTAGACTGGATCTAAGTGTTTAATATCAATGTGGGATAAACCAAAATGGAATAAATTGTTAAAAATATAAGAGTCGTAAAATGGGACACAAACCTTTAGGTTCTTGAAATCACTTTCGTTATAGTCAGACAAAATCAAAGAATTTCTATCATCTAAAGAGGCATTAGAGAACATCCTTTTTAAATCCCCTATACCTTCATTATTTTTCGCAAAAAGAGCTAGCTTACTAGGTTTTTCGCTATAGTCCCCCTCTGTATTAACAACAGAAATTCTTAACCCAAAAACAAATGGGATTCCTTCATCTTGGAAGAGTTTGTTAAATACCCTAAATCCATAAAAAGTATCCTCCAACAAAATAACTTTTTCTAATTGATTAGTTTGAGCTATGTCTAATATCTTCTCTGAAGTGAGAATAGACTTTCCTATACTGAATTGACTCTTAAAAAGAGGAACCATGACTAGATCCTAAATAAGATCTATCGACTTGTCAAATGAAAAAGCAGGGCATCCTGAATATTTTTTCTTCTCAATCTTTACCCCTTTGCCTTCATCTAGCATTTCTTGCAAGTCCTCCTTCTGATACGAAGACTTAATAAACTTGCCCTCATCTCCAAGCAAATGGTAGTAGTCAAATGGGAATTTAAATGGGCAATGCCACATCAAATCTCCATTCTTTTTTAATTGACCAACATGTGTTGCTCTACCACAAACAATCTTACCTGCAAATCCATCTTCTTTGGCTGGGTAACCCTTGTCCCAAGCAAGCCCACTCACAGCAGTTTTTTCGCTGAAGTTGTTGATTACTTGTTGCACATCAGTAAGGAAGTATTCAAACCCTTCCAAATCCAATTCGTCTAATGGCTCCATTTCTAAACAACCTTCTCCTTCAAGGTCAAATTTTAAGAATAAAAATTCCATCTTGCGCTTCAGGTAATCTGGATACAAGTATTTTACAGCAAGACAATACATGTAGTCCTGCATATTATCAGAATACTCTTTACCCTCGAAAATACTTTTCGAAGTTTTGAAGTCTCTAATGATTGCAGTCTTCTTCCTCTTGAATAAAAAAAGCTTGTCGATAAAGCCTAAAATTCTATAATTTTTATCTCCATCTTCTACAGATATATCGAAATCTTTCTCAGAAATAGATTCAGTTGGCTTGCCATCCGTATCACCAAAGAAATCAAAATTTAGACCCTCAACTGTCATCTTGTTGATTAAATCCATATTTTCGAAATCGTCTATCTCATACTTTTTCGCATAAGCATCCACCATTCTCTTAATAGGTGGACTTACATTGATATCTTGAGCTTTAATAATTGCCTTGTAATGCCTTCTATGACGAGGATTACCTAGATTCTCAAATACTGCATGACAAATAGTCCCACGAAGAGAACCGTGATTAGACTTGTCTGGTAAACGCAAATGATACTTGGCCCAGTATTGCCAAGTGCAGGTTTGCATTGTTTTTATCCGTGACGCTGATAAAGGCTTGTTTTTAGATTTCTCCATAATGGAAGTCAAATTTCTTTTCGAACTTCCTTAAATTACTAGAGAAAGTTTTATTGACTCCCCGTTTATCCATCTCTTTCGCGAAATCAATAACGTTAGTCATTGATTCATTATGGTTAATTGAAGCACAATATTCAACATATTTGTGTATTTGCTTCTCATTCATGTCTCCAAAATCATTTTCTGGAGGTGGTGAAAAAAATACTTTGTCAAAATCGATTTGGTCGCAGAGTTTAAATATAGACTTGATAGAACCTTCAAATCCTCTGTTGGAACCTGAATTAAAATCATTATTAAAAGCAACAAAAATTTTATCTAGGGGTAAACCATGCAGTTTAGATATAAACTTTGGTGAAATATTCAGACCGAAGGAAACAAGAACATTTTTAACCCCAGCATTAAATAAAGAAACACAATCCCCAATAGATTCTACAACATAAACACAACGATTTTCCTCAATTGCAGCGGCAACATCATCTATGGTATAGTATGGATAGAACCAATCAGAACACCTACCATTGTGTAGCCATTTGGGTCTAGGATCATTTGTTACCTTACGACCTGAAAACCCGTGTATCTTGCCGTCAGAGCGCACAATAGGGAATATAACTCTCTGATACATTTTGCCAGACATGGCTAATCCACATTTAAATTTTTTAAGAGTATCTTCTGAGATCCCCCTGTTAAAATAAAAATCATAATGAGGTAATAATCTATTCAAACAAGTATCTGGGTATGTTTTTTCCTCACTCAAAAGATGCTTTTTTCTGGCGCGTTCATATATATTTACACTATCGGTCTTTAAATAAGAATTTAAAACATTCTTATCGCTTGTATTGAGAGTTTTTTGAAGTAACGCCTCAAACGGAAGGAACATAGAATCCTCCACATAATCTTTCCAGACCCCAGTATCTTTGTAAATTTGTAGGGCTGTAGTATTATTTCCAGACCTATAAACTGCACTAGTTCTCCAATAAGAACCGTGATCTTTTAGTTTATAACCTAAGTCCTCTAAAATAGATCTGTAATCAGTCATTGTGAAAGGACCATTGGGATATCGTCATTTTCTTGATTAGTCTCTAAAGAAACATCAATATTATTAGCAGAGTTTACAATATCTTGAAGATCGCCCCTTTCGTCAACCCTGAAGTTTTCAATATTCAAGTTTATGAAATTCTTACGATTAGACCCATCTGGCATTTCTACAGGATTGATCGCACGAAGAGCATCCTTACCCAAGTGCCTAGCCTTTAGGTTAACTAACTTATGAGTGCCGAAACGATCTCCATCTTCATGAATTTCATCTGGTATCTTCCTCCTCAACAAAAACAAATGAGAGCAGAATTGAGTAATACCATCAGAAAGAGAAACCACACTTTCATCATCGACTATAGAATCTGCTCCCCTGTTGCCTGTAATCCCAAGCCTATTTGCCTGAACAGAAGTCATCATTGAAACACAAGGCTTACCATCAAAACATAAGTCCCTATGAATCGTTTGTTTGAACAAATGAACCATTGAGGCAACTTGTTGCCAACCATCGTTTTTACCCAAATTGTTAAAATCTGTTTTGATGTAATCAAAACTAAAGATCATCCTATTGCCCCTGCCTACTTTAGAGTAATAGAATCTTTTCAAGTAAGAACACATTTCTTCAGCAGACATACCAGCAACATTTTGGTAATAGAATTTCATCTTACCTGACCTAATCTCATCCCAAGCCTTGCGAACTTTTTCCACGACCTGTTCTACAGTCCAGTCTTTGTAACTAGATGATCTCCACTTTCCACTTTGTAAAAGATAAATTGGTATGCCTGTCATCGCAGAACACTGGCGAAGAGTTAATTCTTCTTCGCTCATCTCTCCGTTATCGAAGTGAAGAATGGGGATATCGTATTTAGCTCCAGTTCTAGTTGTATAATCCATGCAAAACTGAGTTTTACCAACACCAGAGCGAGCAACAATAACAGAAATGTTACCTTCTAAAAGAAGAGAACCGTAAACATCATTTATGCGCTGGTGTGGACCCATTAAACCTGTTTCTTCGATAGGATTATTTCCTCTATCTTCAACCAACTCTTCCATAATATCAAATAAGTTGATTGGACCTTCGTCATTAAATTCGAACTCTTTGATGTTCTTGTTGTAGATCTCGTCTGACTTGTCAATAATCTCTGAATACTTCAGATTTGGATCTACTTTCTTTACATAAGTGGCTACATTTTTCGCAGCAAAATAAATTTCTCTACGAGCAGAAAACTTCTTTAATTCCCTCACAGAAGAAACAAAAATTTCTTCTGTTATCTTATGATAAACCAATGAACGTATATACTCTGGAAGATCAATACTATCTGGGAAGCTAACCTTTAGCTGCTCCAATCTTGGTATAAGGATAGTGTCATCTATAGTCTCTGCATTATCCAGAGCATTTCGGATAAGCTTAAAGATAGAAAGGTTTACAACAGAATCATCACTAAAGAAATCTTTTTCATTTAAGAAAACTGAAACTTCAGCCCACTTATGAGGGTGCTGGAGAAGACCTTTTAAAACTGTCTTCTCTAAGTCCAAGCTAGCTATCATTCTCCTCCCTCCTTCTCTTGAGATATTTCAACCAACTTCGTTAGAGCCATATCAACACAAACGTTGTCTGTTTTAGTAGCGAAAGTAGGATGGCCCAATTCATTTATATAAAATAGAAAGAAGCCTTTGTTCCCCCCACTTGGGGAGCCAGTGCAGTCAAACAATTTAGTAAGAATGCTTTGAGGTAAAGTATTGTCTGTTTTATCAAAAAGGCTCATATTACGTCCAACTTGTTCAGTAGATCTTCATTAAGAGTATCTTTCTCCAGTATTCTTACAAGTCTAATTTTGTTAATTTCACAGAAATATTCCTTCTTCTCATCTCTCTGCAATTGTGACAAAAAATTCTGTCTAGAGTTTGAATGAAAAAATTTGTTATATTTGTAATGCTGATTCCCGTCAACCTCTATCGCAAGTTTTTTGTTTGCATTATAAAAGTCTATAGTCATTCTAGTTCCAAGAACAGGAAGCTCTTCAAAAACTATATCAGAGATCCAGTGTGAGTACAAAAGGTCTTTTACTCTTTTTTGGATTTTACTACGACATTTCTTGTCCCAGTTGATTAAATATTTCGAAGAGTTTTTTAGCTTCTGTTCACGACCAGTTGTCGTCAAAAAAATCATACAAAAATATTCTCAGCAATAAACAAGTGCATCCCTTTCGAGATCCCTTCGTTGTTCTCCAAGAGGTCATAGAGAGATTTCATTCCCTGATACTTCTCTTGAACTTCGATCCCCTTATCATCAAGATACTTAATAAGCTCCTCATCAAACTTAAACCAAGATCCAGACTTCTCAATATAGTTCCACATTAGAAGCATTTCGATAATCTCTCGCTCAATCCAAATAGATTTTCCGTCTAATCGACCATGCTTAATTGGATAACGGATACGCATTCCAGTGCTTTCATTCGTGGACTTTTGAATATGCACTTTAGCGTAATGGCCTATAATAGAATTCTCTGGACTTGGCCTTGCTTTTTGATCTTGTAAAATTAGATCAGATTGGTTTCTTTTTTCAAAGTTTATAATCCAATCTGGATAGTGAAGGGCTGCATTGCCACCGCTAGAATTAGTTTGGTTGTTTGGATCACTAGCAGCATACTGACTCGTTTTGATAGTTGACCGAACCTGAGAGATCATAATGCACATATGACCAAACTTACCCATACCAAGACTAACTCGCTTCAAAAAATCAGAAGTTAGAGCAGCACCTGCTGCAACTTTTGCTGCATCACTAGTGGTCTTCTCTAAATCAGATTTAGGGAGCAAGCCATCCATACTGTCGATGACAATGCAAAATCTTTCTTTATCTGGATTATTCCTTAGCAATTCTCTAAGGCCATCAAAAACTGTATCATAAATATTACATTCCCAGACAAGGCAAGTGCCTAACTCCCAATCATCTGGATTACTTACAAATTTTAAACCAGAACGTTTCTGGATATCTTCTGACAAACGACCCTCTGCTTTAATATAGAGACCCTTTGTGCTTTCTACAGTCTCAAGCATATTCTTCATAACATGAAGAGCTTCGTTCGTTTTGCCCCCCTCGTTACAGCCAATAAAACGCTGTAATCCAGCACCAAGCCCACCACCAACAAACTGGTCTAAAATTAGAGAGCCAGTTGAAACTGAATAAGGCTTCGCTGTTTCTTCAAAGTTATAATGAAAATCTTTATTGCTTTTAAAAAACTTCGACATAAACTCCGAAGTACCAACTTTTTCTTTTACGCTTTTCTTACTCATCTAAAAAATCTCTCAGGGTTTTTCTTTTTTCGATCAATATATCCTCTCCTGATTTGATCTTTTGGTCAACCATTTTTTCGGAGTTTTTTGGCTTATAGTGAAATTCCTTGTGCTTTTTGTCTAAATAGTCCAAACCCTCCTTGGATAAGAAGTACTTTATTGAACAATCAAACTTAAAAGGAGCCTTTACCTTTAATAAGAAGTCAACGTCATTTTTGAAACGCTTGAACAGCTTTGTAGCTGCAATCATGTCCAGTTTGTAGTTAGAAGAAGGCTGATCATTAAGCATCTTCCGTATAAACTGTTGCCTCTCTTTGAAATAAGTAGACTTTTTTTGTGTCTTTTTTTGATTTTTAAATAAAAACCCACACTCGCACTCTAAAGCGCGACTAGAACACAAAGCAGAACACTTTGGACATTCCTTTTTACCCCTTGGCATAAGAGCATCCTAATATGACTCAATATCGTTTGCAACCATTTTTCTAACCAAACCCAAAAAATCTGTTTTCGGAGACCATCCCAATTCCTTCCTAGCCGAATCAGAAGCACCTAAAAGTAAATCTACTTCAGCAGGACGATAAAAAGCTGGGTTAATCTGCACTAATACCTTATCTTCGTGGTAATACTTCTCGTTAACACTATAGCCCTCCCATCGACATTGGTCTTTAGCAAATCCTGCGAAGTTGAAAGCTTCCTCAACAAATTCTCTAATGGAATGTGTTTCATCTGAAGATAACACATATTCTTTCGGTTCATTGTTATTGAGCATCAGCCAAACACCATGCACAAAGTCTTCTGCATCACTCCAATCTCGTTTTGCATCCACGTTTCCTAACTCAAGAGGTTTGAAATCACCGCTAGGGTATTCTTTTTGAATACGAGCTACATTCTTAGTAATCTTGCGCGTCACAAACTCTTCACCTCGACGAGTACCTTCATGATTAAAAAGCCAGCCTTGAATAGCAAAAAGCCTATAAGACTCTCTCCAAACCTTTACTAAGTGCCTAGCACTAGCCTTAGAAACACCATATGGACTCCTTGGGCGCAATGGGTGGAGTTCTGACTGAGGAGCATGTAAAACGTCTCCAAACTCCTCTGAAGACCCAGCATTATAGTAACGACATTTGGGGCAGTATTTACGGATTGCTTCAAGCTGATAGAGAACAGCCATAGCATTTGTCTCCATATGATTGACTGGCATTTTCCAGCTAACACCTACAAAAGAATTTGCTGCAAAATTAATAAAGTAATCTGGCTTCTCTTCTGCGATAACCATCTCCGTATTAGCTTGATCAGCAACGTCTAAGTCAATGAGTTTGAAGCGTGGGTTATCTACCAGATGAGCAATATTGCCATGATTTTTGACACTCAATCTACGAACACCAGCGACAATAGTGTGTTCAGTATTCTTCAAGAGGTAGTCGGCCATAAAGCTACCGTCTTGACCTGTTACTCCTGTGATAATTACTTTTTTCATTTTAATATTTATTAACTGATTCACAAATATGGTTCAATTCTTGTTTTGACAACCACCACCCAACTGGGATGTTTACTAGTTTTGAATCGAACTCATTCAATAAAATTAATTCTTTATTTAACCCGCCAAATACAGAATACTTGTCGTTCCTGACATGAACTCTATCACAAGATATCCCATTTTCTTTTAGGTGAGAAATGAATTCAACTCTATCTTCAACAAGTAAAGAATATATCCAACTAGAACTTAGAGTTTTTTTAGGCTTATTCATTTTTACCACTTTTTTGTTGGTAATATTTAAGTCAAAAAAGTTTCTATGCTTTATATGTCTAGATATAATTAAATTAATATTTTTTAAATTTTCTAATCCAATAGAGGCGTTAATATTGTTCATGTGATATTTATAGCCAGACTCTGTAATATCTTGGTCCCACCTACTAAGCCCATTAAATTTACGATCTAATCCAAACCACCTAATTTTTCTCGCCCTAATAACATCTTCTTCGGCTTTACAAGCTAAAGCCCCTCCATCTCCACAGGTCAGATGTTTAATTGCTTGAAAAGAAAAGCAAACGAAGTCGGAATGATTTCCTATCTTAACCCCATTATATTCTGAACCTAATGCATGAGCTGCATCTTCAATAACTTTTAAATTAAATTCTTTTGCTATAGAATGAATTTCATCTAAATCAACTGGTTGACCAGCCCAATGAACGACGACAATTGCTTTTGTTTTGTCTGTGACCTTAGACCTAACGCTTCGTGGGCAAATATTACCAGTGGTGACATCAACATCTGCAAAAACTAACTTAGCTCCCATGTTAAAGAATGGCTCATTAGTAGCCATGCAAGTCATCGCTGTTGTGATAACTTCATCACCAGATTTAATCCCAGCCAGTATTCCAGCTAAATGCAAAGCTGAAGTTCCGCTATTTGTTAAAGATACATTTTTATTGCCTATATATTCTGAAAACTTTTCTTCAAAAAGATCTGAAAAACTGCCCTCAGTCAAGTTGCCACCCTTAAAGATGTCTTCTAAATTAGAAATGCACTCATGGGCCACAAATGGCTTAAATAGTGGGATCATAGAATCATTCTACTAACCAGTTACGATTTTTTAAAGTCCAATTTACTGTTTTCTCAAGGCTTTTCCTGAAATCAACAGGGACAGACCAACCCAGCTTTTCTAGTTTGTCTCCATTTAGTGCATATCTTAAATCGTGGCCGGGCCTATTAGAATGATAATCTGTCATTTCATAATCAGCTTTTTTACCCATGATTTTAGAAATGATTTCAACTACCTCTAAATTAGAAAGTTCTTCACATCCTGCAATGTTGTAACGACCCTTTGAAGAGTCGTGATTATCTAATAATTCAGTTGTATTCTGTAATACATAAATGAAGGCATCGGCTACATTTCTGGCGTGAATATAGAATCTACTTCCAGCCTTTGTCTTATCTGGATAAGAATGGATATAAATTTTTTCATCATTAAGGATTGATTTAATTACTTTCGGAATAAATTTTTCTGCATGTTGCCTTTCGCCAATAATATTCATTGTATTAGTTATGACAATAGGAAGGCCATAAGTGTTGCAGTATGACTCACATAATGTTTCTCCAGCTGCTTTAGATGCAGAATAAGGATTGCCACAATTAAATCTTTCTCCTTCTTTATAAGCAAAGCCTTCTTCAGCATTACCAAAAACTTCATCTGTAGAAAAATACATAAACTTTTCTAAATTAGTGCATTTTTGCCTCGCAAATTCAAGAAGGTTTAAGGTTGAATCTACATTATTTTTTACAAAATTAACTGGATCAACAATTGAGTTCTCAACGTGAGATTCTGCCGCAATATGTAAAATATAATTAACGTCAGACATTTCTTTTTCCATCCCTTTTGAAATCTCAGAGCAAAGATCAAAAGAAAACATCTTGAAGCGTGGATTTGAGAGAATATTTGTTTCTTGTAATCTTGATAAACCAAAAGAAGAATAGCTTAACTTATCAATACAATAAATATCCCAATCAGTATTTCTAAAGATGTGATCAATCACATGATGACCAACAAATCCACAACCTCCAGTAACTAAAGCTTTCTTTTTCATTTTATTTCTTTCTCTAAATGCAAGGGACTCTGTTTTCTTTTTTTAATCGGCTTCGCTGGCATCCCGAAATAAACTTTCCAAGGGTCTAGTTTTTTATTCTCTAAAACCAAACTCATCGCACCAACAGAAGATCCTTCTGCCAATGTTGCATTAGGAAGTATAACTG